>Ga0206328_147_pt1 | contig 16681 bp, 14 predicted proteins | sample SalPonR1_A_D2_MG_FD_142664 | JGI IMG/M metagenome (GOLD analysis project Ga0206328, IMG submission 142664)
ATGTCCAATCAAGAAATTTTAGACAAACTCAGAGATACAATTGTTAATCAGGATGTTGCTGGCTGTCCTGTAGTCACACAGGAAGCCCTGGATGCTGGGATCCCAGCATTCGATGTCATCAATGATGGACTTTCCGTAGGCATGAGAATAGTTGGTGAAAAGTTCGAAGAAGCAACAATTTTCCTTCCGCAGATCATGATGTCTGCAAAGGCAATGAACGCTGCAATGGAAATCCTTACACCTCTGCTTGAAGAAGAAAAGCCTGGGGAGGGCGTTGGTACAGCAATCACCTTCGTGCAGGAAGGTGATATTCACGACATAGGTCACCGTCTGGTATCCACCATGCTTGGTGCAAACGGTTTCAAGATACTTGATCTTGGGGTGGATGTATCAAACGAAGCTATCCTTGACGAAGTTGTCAAGCTTAAAGGTCAGAAGATGGTGCTTGTAGGTTCAGCACTCATGACAACATCCATGCTTGGTCAGAAAGACACAGTAGAGTTACTCAAGGAAGAAGGTCTCAGAGATGACGTTAAGATCATGTTCGGTGGAGCACCTGTATCCCAGGGCTGGATCGATGAGATCGGAGCAGATGCAACAGCAGAAAATGCAGCAGATGCATCCCGTGTTGCCCTTGAACTTATGAGCTAAGGAGGAATAGATATGACATATTCAAGATCAATGAACTGTTTTGAGTTCTATGACCGTGCAAAGAAAGGTGAGAAGTTAAGTCAGGATGACTGGGACCTCATGACCATTCCAATGAAGACAATGGAGCTCAAGCAAAAATATGGACTTGATTTCAAGGATGAGTTCGTTCCTACTGACAAAGATATGATGGAAAACCTGTTCAAGGCAGGTTTCGAGATGCTTCTGGACTGTGGTATCTACTGTACCGACACAAGTCGTATTGTAAAATACACAGAGGACGAGATATGGGATGCTCTCAACAATGTCCAGAAAGAATTCACACTTGGTACTGGCAGAGACGCTGTCAATGTCAGAAAGAGAAATGTAGGTGACAAGAGAAGACCTATCACCCAGGGTGGTCCAACAGGTTCACCTATCTCTGAAGACATGTTCATGCCAGTCCACATGAGCTATGCACTTGAGAAGGAAGTCGACACCATCGTAAATGGTGTCATGATGACAGTGCGTGGAAAACCACCAATTCCAAAGACACCTTATGAGGTCCTTGCTGCTAAGACCGAAACAAGGCTTATCAAACAGGCAGCTGCAATGGCCGGAAGGCCTGGCATGGGCATATAGGGACCTGAGACTTCCCTGTCCGCTCAGGGAAATATGGCTTCTGACTGCGCCGGTGGCCAGCTCAGCAGCGACAGCCACGAGGTCTCCCAGCTCAATGAGCTTAAGATCGACCTTGACGCAATTTGTGTAATGGCCCACTATCAGGGTAACAGTGACATCATCATGGATGAGCAGATGCCTATCTTTGGTGGCTATGCCGGCGGCATAGAAGAAACTGCTATCGTTGATATTGCAACTCACATCAATGCATTTGTAATGAGCAATGCAAGCTGGCACCTTGACGGACCGGTGCACATTCGCTGGGGATCCACCAACACCCGCGAGACCCTCCAGATCGCAGGATGGACCTGTGCAACTATCTCAGAGTTCACTGACATGCTCTCAGGTAACCAGTACTATCCATGTGCAGGACCATGCACCGAGATGTGCTTGCTTGAACTGTCCGCACAATCTATGACCGATACAGCATCCGGCCGTGAGATCCAATCCGGTGTGGCAGCTGCAAAGGGTGTTGTTCAGGACAAGACCACAGGTATGGAAGCAAGGATGATGGGAGAGGTCGCAAGGGCAACTGCAGGCATGGATATCTCAGAGGTAAATGATATCCTCCACAAACTCATTCCTCTCTACGAGAAGGACTATGCAAGCGCCCCAGAGGGTAAGAGATTCCAGGAATGTTACGACATCGCTACAGTAACACCAACTGACGAATATGTCGACATCTATGCAGGCGCACGCAAGAAACTTGAAGAGCTTGGACTTGTGTTCTAAGCTCTGAAAATATAATTGAGTATGGCCAGCGACCTGTCATCGCTGGCTTACTTCCTCTATTGTTGAAATCAGTAAGATAAATTTGATTAATATTAGTTCTTTTATTATATTCCATTTGTTTTATTAAAATAGGGTTTAAAAAAATTAACAGTTATATATTTTACTGTACTTGGAAGTAGATGTTCATGTTGTTACCTTCTGCAAAAACAATATCTAGCTACTTATTTTCTTAAAAGTATACTTTTTATTTCATATGTACTCACAATCATGTATACAAAAATATATATGTAATAGCCATTCATTAAGTTTTAGGTTAACAATATTCATTTCATATATCCAAGCTATTGGGATTACTGCACAAGGCATCTTTTTGCTATTTGTTCACAGTCCGCAAAAGTAAAAATTCAAAATTAAGTTTTAACTAAATTATTAGGGATGATAATCAATGCATTATAGTTTAGGAATCGATGCAGGTGGTACTTATACGGATGCCGTGATAATTCGGGATTCCGATGGCAAGGTGATAGATGCAAATAAATCATTGACCACATATCCTGATCTTCTCACAGGGATCAGAAACGTTCTCGATGCTTTGGATAAGAGCAAGCTTGATAATGTGCAGTTCACTTCTGTTTCCACAACCCTGGCAACCAATAGTGTACTTGAAGGTACTGGTTATCCTGTTGCTCTGATAATAATAAATGAAACTGATATTCCAAATAGTGCTGGAATAGAACACTTTATTCGGGTCAATGGGGGACACAATAGCGCAGGTAATGAGGTGTGTCCACTGGATGTCGATAGTATCCAGAGCTTCGTGCTAAGCATGAAGAATAAAGTTTCTGCATTTGCAGTATCCTCATATTTTAGTATTCGAAACTCGGAACATGAAGTTCAAACAAAACAGCTAATAACTGATCTTAGTGGATTGCCCGTGGTCTGTAGCCATGAACTCTCACAGGATCTGGGTGCATATGAGAGAGGTGTGACAGCTTATCTGAATGCCCGCCTTATACCGGTAACGAAACATTTTATGGATACCGTTGTTGGAGAGATCCGCAGAAGGAACATTGAATCTAAGGTCATGATGCTCAAATGTGATGGCTCTGTGGTGAGTATCCAGGAAGCTGTGAATAAGCCGATAGAATCTATTTTTTCAGGTCCTGCAGCAAGTCTTGTGGGTGCATCCCATCTTTCAGGCTTTGAGAGCTGTGCCATGATCGATGTGGGTGGTACAAGCACGGATGTTTCCCTGATGTACAAGGGTTTGCCGGAACTTTCTGAATCAGGAGCTGTTGTAGGGGGATGGGCTACGAAGGTGAAAGCTATCAAGATGGAGACTTCTGCCATGGGTGGAGATAGTCATGTCTGGGTTAAGAACCACAAAATAAATATTGGTCCCCGAAGGGTGGTGCCACTCTGTCTTGCATCTACCATATACCCTGAGATAAAAGGCAAGCTCCTGAAAGGTCAGGTGATCCTGCCCAATCAGATAGGTGAGAATCTGCAAGCTACCAAGCTTTTTGTAAGATCCGGTGTGCAGGACGTGGAACTTACTCCAAATGAACAGGAATTGTTTGATAGGATAGGTGAAGTACCTCTTACTGTAAGTGAGATATACTGGGATAAGGATCACTTTCCAAATCCCGGGGTCCTTGATCGGCTTATTACGAAAAGGTTGATACATGCCATAGGTTTCACTCCTACCGATGCATTGCATGTTTTGGGTGAATATGAGCAATGGGATAGGGAGGTGGCTATGATAGCTGCACGTATACTTTCAGATCTTGCAGGAGAGGATGAGCATGTTTTCTGTTTATCTGTCAAGAAAAAAGTTGCTCTGAACATGGCTTTAGATCTGGTTTCTTTCCTTCTGGATGATGTTGATAAACAGGAAATAGAAAAGATAATTAAGGGTAAGTTCTTTGCCAGGTTCAAGGTGGAGATGCCTGTGGTATTGCTTGGTGGGCCTGTAACTGCATATGTCCAGGAGCTAGGCGAGCTTATTGATACGGAAATATCGGTTCCTGAATATGCCAATGTTGGAAATGCTCTTGGTGCTGTCATGGGTAAAGGTGTGAAGCGACTTGAAGTTCTTATAAAGGCCAATTATAGTGAATCTAAATACAACCTGCGTTCCAAATCTTTTGTTACATTTTTCCCAGGGGGAAGAAATGAATTCTCCTCTCATCATGAAGCTCTTGAATTTGGTGAAAGGATAGGCAATAAACTGGTTCTGGATTATATGGCGGATTCAGGTCTGGATGGAAATGATATAACGATCGATATGAAAAGGAAGGATATTCATGTGCAAGATGTGGGAGTCCCTCTTGAGACACGATTAAGTTTCCTGGGAATTGGAGAATCAAGAAAAGTATTATCTAAATAAAAGGAAGGGATAAATATGCAATATAGCCTTGGAATAGATGCTGGAGGAACTTACACAGATGCTGTGATCGTCAGGAACTCGGATAGGGAAGTCGTTGATTCAAATAAAGCTTTGACAACCTATCCTGATCTTTTAACGGGTATTGAAAATGCTATTGATGGTCTTGATAGTGAATATCTTCCTGATGTCAAGCTTGTTTCTGTTTCCACCACTCTTGCGACAAATACTATACTTGAGAAAACCGGATACCCTGTGGCGCTTATTCTGGTGGGCAAACACATTTTACCTGAAGTCACTTCCATTGATGAGTACACGGTTGTCGAGGGCGGACATACTATAAGTGGTACGGAGGATGAACTTCTGGATATTGACGCTGTCCGGGAATATGTTGAAAAGGTCCGGCACAGGGTATCCGCCTTTGCTGTTTCTTCTTATTTCAGTATCAGAAATCCTGATCATGAGCTCAGGGTGAAGGCTCTAATCACCGAAATGACGGGTTTCCCTGTTGTTTGTGGTCATGAACTTTCACAGGACCTGGGTGCTTATGACAGAGGTGTCACTGCTTATCTTAATGGGCAATTGATACCCATAGCTAAAGAGTTCATAGATTCTATTGTTTCAGATATTCAAAAAAGAGGTATTGATGCCAGAGTAATGATGCTCAAGTGTGATGGATCTGTCATAAGCATCGAGGAGGCAATGGAAAAACCGATCGAATCTGTATTTTCAGGTCCTGCTGCCAGTCTTATGGGTGCATCATTCCTTGCAGAAACTGATACTTGCGCAGTCATTGACGTTGGAGGTACCAGTACGGATGTTTCTTTAAATTATGATGGTTTTCCTGAACTCGTTGACACTGGTGCTGTAGTTGGAGGATGGCATACCAAGGTCAAAGCCATTCGAATGGAAACCTCTGCTATGGGTGGTGATAGTCACGTATGGGTAAAGAATCGTAAGATCAATGTTGGACCCAGAAGGGTGATACCGCTTTGCCTGGCAGCTGTGCAGTATCCTGGTTTTATGGAGCAGCTAAGATCAGGTCGGACTCCTTCAAAGGTGCAACTTGAGGAAAATATCCAACCTACCAAATTCTTTGTGAAGACTGGTAAGGATAGCTCTTCTTTGAGTGAATATGGGAAAGATATACTTTCAATGATGGGTGAAGATCCTGTTTCTATCAACGATATATTCTGGAAATTTGGCAGGCCTGTATCTACGGAACACATAGATTCCCTTATTCAAAAGAGACTGATTCAAGCCATTGGCTTCACTCCAACAGATGCTTTGCATGTATTGGATGAATATGACCAGTGGAACAGTGAAGCTTCACTGGTAGGTGCAAAGATCCTCTCAAGACTCACTCCTATGGATGAATATGAAATATGCAGGAAGATCAAGGAGGAGGTAGCTGTCAATATGGCTACTGCACTGATGGGTTTCATGTTCAGGGATGTGGACAAGCCCCAGATCGAAAAAATGATAAGAGGGGATTATGTCTCACAGCTCAAGTCCAATGTTCCAGTGGTATTGCTGGGTGGACCGGTTGCTTCTTATGTAGATGAGCTTGGCAATCTCATCGATTCTCAGATCATAGTCCCCAAACATGCTGAAGTGGGAAACGCAGTGGGTGCTTTGGTAGGCAAAGGCGTTAAACGAATAGAGATTCTGGTAAGGCCTTCTTATAATAAGTCTGATAGATCAGTGCTGGTATTTTCTCCGGAGGGTAGGGCTGAGCATCCAAGTCATGCGGAAGCTATGGAGTATGCTAAAGATCTTGGTAAGAAACTGGTTCTTGATTATATGATGGATTCTGGTATTGAATATGCTGATATTGATATTGGTATTAAACGTGAGGACGTGATGATGGATGACAGCGGAGGCTTGCCTATTGAAACCAGATTGTTCTTCCTGGGTATTGGACTTCCGAAGAATGAAGGTGGATTATCCTGAATGAAGATCATGGGAGTTGGTATTCTCTATAAAAGGATATCTCTCTGTTTTCTCATTTCACAAAGAAAGCAACATCGTGGGGTGCTATAGTTAATGAATATCAATCATCATCAGAAAATTATATATATGCATAACTGGAATAGTGAATATAGTCAATATCTGAATGGAAATCTGATCAGGTTGATCAAATGGACTCTAAATCCGTTCAGCCGGGTTGAATTCCCGGGGTTTCCGCCAAATGTCATTGTGCTCAAAAGCATAATGATAAGCTTTATTTTTCATTTTCTTCTTTTCACATGGTAATTTTTTTATTTTATGTTAAAAATTTATTTAATTTACTCGTTTCGCAAAATATATAGGGTGGCTGTCTTGTATAGGACTAATCTCTAAATTTAGTGGAGTATAATTTATAAGTAAAATATTTACGGTAAAAATATGCTTGATGCTAATCTACTCAAAAAGAAATTAGAAAATGTGTATAACAGTAGCCCAGTTGTCTCTTTTTTATGGAAGGCAGAGGCTAACTGGCCAGTAGAATCCGTATCAAATAACGTTATCCAGTTCGGTTATACTCCTGAAGATTTTATTTCCGGTAAATTGGATTATGGGCATATATTGCATCCGGATGATCTTGACAGGATCGATATAGAGGTCAAAAAGGTTTCTGAAAAGAAGAATGCTTCATATTTTTCCCTTAATTACAGGATCATTACAAAACCCGGGAACATACGATGGGTTACTGAGAGGTCCTTTATCCAGCGGGATGAAGACGGTAAGATAAGTCATTTTCAGGGTATAATCATTGATAATACCGAACTTGAAAAGACTGAGAGACAGCTTTTAGAGACAGATAAGAAATATCAGGTTATTTTTGAGCAATCGCCTGTAGGCATAATATATTTTGATGAAAATGGTGTGATAACTCATTGTAATGAGAGCTTTGCCAAGATCGTCGGTTCCCCAATAAAGGATATCGTTGGCTTTGATATCCTCAATTCACTGGATGATCCCAAACTGGCAGAAGCTGTAGAAATGGTTTTCCTGGGCAGAACAGGCCACTTTGAAGGGGATTACATTTCATCAATAAGTGGAAAGCAGGTTCTAGTTATATCCAGTTTTACCCCTATTATGTCAGATGATGGTTCTTTGATAGGCGGCATAGGTATTATGGAGGATATTGGGGAGCATGTAAGGGCTGAAAAGACACTTCGTTTGAATGAATTGCGCCTGAAAGCACTGCTTGAACTGTATGAGATGCAGGATGCTGTATTATATGACATAGCAGAGTTCACAATAGAAAAGGCAGTAGAACTTACGGGCAGTAAGTTTGGTTTCCTTGAGTTTTTGAATGAAGATGAGAATGTTCTGGAAACATACCAGTGGCCTTCCGAATTATCTATCACTGCTCCTTCTGATTCTCCTTCAATTTTGCCTTTAAGGCCTGCAGGTTTCTGGGGTGAAGTCACAAAGTCCCGGAAACCCGTTATTGAGAACAGGCATCTTGTTTCTGAGATGCAGTTTGTAACTTATCCTGAATCAGCAGGTCAACATTTGTTCCGACATGCTACGGCACCCGTTTTCGAGAATGATCAGATAGTTGCTGTGATAAGCGTGGCAAATAAAGAACAGGATTATGATGAATCTGATATCAATCAGTTGTCACTGCTTGCTGAAGGTATGTGGAAACTTATACAATATAAGAACACAAGTGACATAATGATCCAGGCAATGAAAATGCGAAGGGTACTTGAATCTGTCATGAGTTCAAGTCCTGCTATTGTTTTTTTGTGGAATCCTGAAAAAGACTGGCCGGTGGAATTTGTGTCGGAGAATATCTCACAGTTTGGCTATAGCGTTAATGATTTCATCTCTGGCAAACTAATATATGGTGATATAATCCATCCTTCTGATCTGGAAAAAGTGCGGCAGGAAGTCGCCAGAGCTTCAAAAGATGGTTTTTCTGACTTTAGTCAGGAATACCGTATATTGACAAGATCAGGCGAGGTAAGGTGGGTCGATGAAAGAACTCTTTTCCATTATAATATTAGTGGTGATCTGGATTATTTGCAGGGAATAGTTGTAGATATAACTGAAAGGAAGCAAACTAACAGGTTCATGCGCCTGGAATGTGACCTTGATAATACTGTGGAAGTTTCAGAAGACCTGCATGGAAGTTTTGACAGACTTCTTAATTTCACACTTGAGTCTAAAAAGATAGATAATGGAGCTATTTATCTTGTAGATGATGTGACAGGCGATATGAATCTTGTTGCACATCAGGGCTTTTCCCAGAATTTTACAGATAAATTATCGCATTTTAGTGAAAATACAATTATCTACCGCATGTTTATGACAGGATATCCGGTTTACAAGAATTTTTCCGAGCTTAATACGATGATCAAAGGCGGAATTGGTCATGAGGAACTTCAGGCCATGGCTTTCATACCGGTAAAATACAATGATGATATTGTGGGGGCAATGATATTTGGTTCTAGTAGCGATCTGGAGATCCCTGCTAATTCACGAAATCTGATAGAGACAGTTGCAGGTCAGGCTGCTTCTATTATCGCCCTTGTGGATAATGATTCTGTGGTGGAAAAAAGTAAAATGCACATGAGCTCACTTTTGGACGCTCTTGATGAATTGATCTTTATAATAGATATGCAGGGTAAGATATTGCATGTCAATAAATCCTTGCAGACTAATCTGAATTATTCCAGTAAAGATATTGTCATGAATGATTTTCTTGAATTATATCCTGAAGGATGGGAAGATGATGTGCTCTCTACCCTTGATGAGATCCTTGAAGGCAAATCTTCTCACTCAGAAATTCCCTTTGTTAGCAGGGAGGGTATAATAATCCCTGTGAAAACAAAGTTTGAAATTGGTGAATGGGGAGAACAGAGTGTTTTAATAGCTATATCTTCTCTGGTTGCTGATTCTAAGATGAAGCCTGTTGGTGTTTTTGAATAAGCTTGCTTTGGTCCATTATTTTTATTTTAATGTGTTGCATACTTTTATTTCAATGTTCATCATTTGTATATATATCTTACGAAAAGGTTAAGTATCATTTCCAGCAACAAAGTTGATTATGGATAGTTGCTTAAGTTTTGGACATATTAGACTGATATTTTCATTTTATTGTGTCGTATGGGATCTCGTGCGGCGTTAACAGTATAATTAAATTTAGAGATGCTATTTTTTTTGTATTGTGGTGTATGTGCCGACTGTTGTTGAATATTATTTGATTATTATCTATGGCGTAATCTATTTATATTAAAAAAATGCAAAATTTCAAATAAAAAAGTATTTATACTCAAATTAACATCAACTAAAATTGTTTTAAAGTAAATTTTATTTACTTGCGCACAACCATGCACAGTATAATTTATATATTTTTTAAAAATTAATTTCATCGCCATGCTTATATACAAGTTCGAGTTGAGCAAGATACGCAAAATATATATATTAAATACCGTAAAAACATTTATATATCAGGTAACTTAATCCCTTGCTAAGGAGAAAATGCTCAAAGCATCTAAGCTCCTGGAGCATTCAGGTAATGTTCCAAAGGACTTGAAATTTACATAAATTGGAGGTCAATAAAATGGCAAGACGACTATTTCCCGGCAGAACCCCATTGGAAGGCGTAAGTCTGGAGTTATTCTCAGAAGATGATCTGAGAGCGCTTCACTATGCTACAATGGATGTCTTCATGGACACTGGTATCCAGGTATCAGATTCTGAAGCAAGAGCTATCTTCAAAGAAGGTGGCTGTTTAGTAGATGAAAAGACACAGATCGTAAAGATCCCTGAATTCGTTGTTAACAGGGCTTTGATAGACTGTCCTTCTAAGTTCTATCTCTGGGGCCGTGACAAGGCTAACAAGGTCAAGATGGAGCACAAAGGAAAGGTACACTGGACCTGTTTCGGTACAGGTGTCAAGATGTGCAACTACGTTGAACCTGGTAAATATGTAACTGTTGACTCAACAGAAAAAGATCTCGCAGATACAGCAAAGATCTGTGACTGGGCAGAGAACATCGACTATTATTCACTTGCAGTTTCTGCAAGGGACTGGGCAGGAAAGGGTGCACAGGATGTCCATGAGACCCTTACTCCATTAATGAACACTACAAAGCACTTCCACCACATAGACCCTGTAGGTGAGAACGTTGAATTCTATCAACAGATCGCTACTGCATACTATGGCGGAGATGCTGAGGAAGCAGCAAAGAAACCACTTTTCTCAACACTTACATGCCCAACAAGTCCACTGGAACTTGGTGACAATGCATGTGAGGTAATCATGAAAGGTGCAAGATTCGGCACACCTGTTAATGTACTCAGTATGGCAATGGCTGGAGGTTCATCACCAGTTCACCTTGCAGGTACACTTGTAACACACAATGCTGAGGTTCTTTCAGGTATCGTACTCGCACAGCTCACAAAGCCAGGTGCACCAGTATGGTATGGAAGTTCTACAACAACATTCGACCTTAAGAAAGGTACTGCACCAGTAGGTTCTCCTGAACTTGGTATGATCAGTGCATCTGTTGCAAAACTTGGACAGTATTATGGCCTCCCAACCTTTGTGGCTGGTTCGTAGGCTGATGCCAAGATACCTGATGGCCAGGCTGGCCATGAGAAGACAATAACTACAATTCTCCCCGCATTTTCCGGTGCAAACACCCTTTACGGTGCAGGTATGCTTGAGCTTGGTATGACTTTTTCCCTTGAACAACTTGTCCTTGATAACGATATGATATCTATGACAAAGAAAGCAATGGAAGGAGTTGTTGTAAATGAAGAAACAATGGCAACTGATGCTATAGACAAGGTCGGTATTGGTAACAATTTCCTTGCACACAAGACAACCAGAAAGAACATCGATCTTCCATCCAGCCCAATGCTGATTGACAGATTAATGTATGGTGACTGGGAAGCTGCAGGTGCAAAGGACATTGCAACGGTTGCTCATGAGAAAGTCGTTGACATCATGAAGAACCACGAAGTACAACCTATAGATGCTGACCTACTGAAAGATATGAAGGCAGTTGTAGCAAAGGCTGATGAAGTTTTCAAGGCCGGAGCATAAATCTAAGGAGGTTTAAAAAATGGCAACAAATGAAGAAATAATCGCAAATGCAAAAGCAGCTATCTTAGATTTTGATCCGGAGCTGGCTGCAGAACTAGCACAGGAAGCACTTGATGCAGGAATCAGTCCCGTGGACATTATTGAGAATGGTTTCACTGCAGCTATGACCGAAGTCGGTGACCAATTCGAGGCAGGAACTCTTTTCCTTCCACACGTTATTGCAGCATCAGAGGCAATGAGTGCAGGTGTAGAAGTTCTTGGACCTGCATTGGAGAAACTGGGTGGTGAATCCGAAGGTAGAGGCAAGGTCGTCATTGGAACAATTGAAGGTGATATCCACTCTATTGGAAAGGATATCGTAGCAACCATGCTCAAGATAGCTGGTTTCCAGGTATTCGATATGGGAAGAGACGTACTTATCAACGACTTTGTTGAAAAAGCAAAGGAAGTAGGTGCACAGGTCGTTGGTACATCAGCTTTGATGACAACAACAATGGTCAACCAGATCCAGATCGAAGAACAACTCAAGGAAGCAGGTATTCGTGAAAATACCAAGACAATGGTCGGAGGAGCACCTGTAACCCAGGACTGGGCTGATCAAATTGGTGCGGACATCTATGGTGAGAATGCTGGCGATGTTGTAAACAAGTTAAAAGAACTCTTCTGACATCAGAAGGTTACAGTGACAAGGATATGTTAAAAAACCCATGTCCATGTTACTGTTTGTTCAAATGAAAAGTTTCCTCTTTAAAGGTGCTTTTGGGAAATATGTCGGGATATTGTTGTGGCAGCAACATTGTCCAGTCATTGTTTCTCCCTTAGTAGTTTAGTGCACCTCGAAAGAAGATGGTGATTGTCAGAAGGGTTCGTTATGTTCGCATTTGTATCAATTCATATTTATACCTCACCCCTATTTCTGAGGGGATCGATTAGTAACAAAGCCCACATCACATCATCTTTTTTGAGAATCTCCTCCTCATCCGGAGAGCTTTCCGGATATGATATGACCTAATGCAATTGAAAACAGCAAATTGTTTGATTATTGGAGGTATTAGTATGGATTTGCAATCATTAAAAAGAAAAGAACATCAAAAAAGAGTAAAGAAAGGGTTTATGTGGGCTCTCTTCTGTGCGGTTCTCTGGGGCTTGTGGTATCTTCCGGGTACTGCAGTATGGGTACTTAATCCTTTTGATCAGATGTATAGTGAAGTAGCTGCATCAAGCGGCGATGGTGTGGCACTGGTTATTGTGGCAGTTTTGATAACTGCTCTTAATGCAGCAACGGTTATTTTAGCCCTTGGTGTGTGGACCGGTGTCCTTGGTAAGTTCGGTGAAATGAAGAGAACAGCAAAGGAATTCCATCCCTGTTCCAAATGGTTCTTCCTTGCGTCTATATTCGGTGGTCCAATGGCTATTCTTGGATCATTCATTGCTATGGGTTTTGTAGGAGGTGCCTTTGCAGCTGTTGCAGCTCTTATGTATCCTGTTGTAGGTGCGATACTTGCTTCTAAATGGTATGGTGAAAAGGTAACAAAGCGTGCTTTTATTGGTATTATTGTCATCATCCTGGGAGGTATCACTATATTCGGTGGCGGAGTTCTCTCCGAGATCGGCAGTGGTAACGTTCTCTGGGTCGGCTATCTTGGTGGACTCATGGCAGCAACTGGCTGGGGTATTGAAGGTGCCATAGCAGGTAAGGGTCTTGATATCGCAGAGCCTGATGTTGGTCTTACTCTCAGGTTCATTGGTGAAGGTCTCATATGGTGGATCATTGCTATCCCAATGCTTGCGATCGCAGGTTTCCCTATGATCAAGTACGCAATCCTCGCATTCGAACCACTCACCCTAATGGTGTTGATATTTGCAGGTATTACTTTCGGTTTCTGTTATGTTTCCTGGTACAAGTCTTTCCCATTGATCGGAGTAGGCAGAGGTCAGGGTATAGGAAACCTCTATGGTCTTTTCGCAGTGATCTTTATCTTCCTCTTCTTCGGAGATGTACCTTCCTGGACTATTCTGGTAGGTGGCGCACTTTGTCTTATAGGCAGTACTGTGATGTTCTCTGAGGACACTGGGGAAATGGAATCTTTGAGAGGTGATTGAAATGGCTGGAAATCGTCCTGTTAAATTCAGAATACTTGAATTGTGTGGCAGTGGAAAATGGAACTATGAGATCGTCGAACAGATTCAGAAAGAGTACGATGACCTCAAGGGAGATTTCCACAGGGACTCCATAAACTTCGATATAATCGAGCTTGCATCTGGTGGAATGCTCGAGGATGTTGAAGTTAAGGTCGATGAAGAAGGTATCTACAAAAAGGGTTTCCTTCTGCACAAGTATGTACTGACTGATTTTGGAAGGATAAGGGCTGCAGATGCCTGTCTTATGTATGTATAAGGAGTGATATGAATGGTACAAACACAAGCTGCAATGGATGCTTACAATGCTTACTGGGCAAACTCACCTTTGCCTGCTGCGGATGTATTGTGGATGGTTGTTATTTTGATATTTGCAATACTTGCACTCTGGCAGGCCAGAACGTTTGTTTCTGAGTTTTAAGGAGGATCCTGAAAAGGTACTAATCTAAAAATTAGCAGAAATTATGGCGGAGGCATATTTTTCTGTACAGGGCCTAGTGGGCCAGTACAGCCATCCATGCCTGCGTTTTTAAATTAATGTTCCTGCTGTTGTTTTAAAGTTCAGATGGCTAATATAGTAAAAAAATATATATAGCAGATGCATGGGGTACAGTGGAGTTATGTTTATATAGTATCATTGAAGGCAACTTATATATGTATCGTGTAACAACGCTATAATTGTCTCTGAATTCATTCCACAACGAACAGGATTTCAGAAAAACGATTAACGATCAAAAATTAATGAGGTATAGAAATGAGCAAAGAAGAAATGTTCAAAGAACTATCAGATGCCATCGTCTCCTGCAAACAGGATCTTGTATTAGCAGTAATCGAAAAAGCAAAGAGTGAAGGCATTGCAGCTCCCGAGATTATTGAAAAGGGTCTTGCAGCTGGTATGAACGAAGTTGGAATAATGTTTGAAAGAGGTAAGCTGTTCTTGCCTCATGTAATGATGGCATCCGGTGCAATGGAAGCTGGTGTCAAAATGCTTGAGGATGACATGCCAACGGATGCTCCAAGTGACAAGCTTGGTGTCATAGTCAATGGTACAGTTGAAGGAGATGTCCATGACATCGGTAAATCAATTGTATCTACCATGCTTCAATCCTCTGGTTTTGAAGTCCATGACATTGGTAGGGATGTTCCCCTTCAGGACTTTATTGCTAAGATCAAAGAAACCGATGCTAACATGGTAGGTATGTCTGCTCTGATGACAACAACAATGCCAGGTCAGAAAGAGATCATCGAAATGCTCAAAGAGCAGGGTCTTCGTGAAAAGGTAAAGGTCATGGTCGGTGGAGCACCTGCAACTCAGGCATGGGCTGACAAAATAGGTGCAGACTGCTATGCAGAAAATGCTAGTGAAGCCGTTGCAAAAGCTAAGGAACTCCTTGTCTGAGGTGAATACAATGACAGAATATGCATTAAGAATGGGAGATGGACAGCGCATCTTCATGACAAAAGAACAGATTCTTACAGATCTGCAGGAAGGTATGGCAGATGCTGCAGATCTTGGAACTATCCCTGACCTCAGTGGTGACGAACTGGATAAGCTGGTCGATATCATCACCACATCTTCAAGGATGGTCGGTGTGGAACCTGGAATGGAAGTACCTGTTACACACGATATCAGTACTATCAGAATAGACGGTGATCAGGGTAATAGTGGTGTTGGGATTCCATCCAGCAGACTTGTTGGTATGATGATGCACGAAAGAGCCTTTGGTGCAGATACCATGGAACTGGGTCACATTGACTACAGTTACAAACCTGTTAAGCCAATAATCTCACAGGAACAGCAGACAATGGAAGTCTGCCAACAGAACATGATCGTCCCTCTGCTCTACGGTGCAATGCCAAACATGGGCCTTTATTATACTCCTGATGGTCCTTTCCCAAATCCTGGGGACCTCATGAAGTCTTTCAAGATCAAGGAGGCACAGGAAGCTATGGAAGGTGCAGCCGAACATCTCACAAGAGATATTGTCTGGATCATGCAGAGAATGATGGCTTCTGGCGCTGATGGTATCAACTTCGATACGATCGGTGCAGCAGGTGATGGTGACATGTTCGCTTCACTGCATGCGATCGAACAGCTCAGAAAGGAATTCCCTGATATATACATCGAAACCGGAATGGCAGGAGAGCTTATGCTCGGTCTTCACGGTGAGATGGAATATGACGGAACTGTACTTGCAGGACTCTGGCCTCATGAGCAAGCTCCTCTTGCTGCTAAAGCTGGCTCGAATGTATTCGGTCCTGTTGTCAACACCAATACCAGCAAGAGTTTTGCATGGAACCTCGGAAGAGCTGTAACTTTCATCAAAGAAGCTGTTAAAGCTTCAACTATTCCATGTCACGTGAACATGGGAATGGGTGTAGGTGGTATCCCTATGCTTGAGACCCCAACCATAGATGCTGTATCAAGAGCTAGCAAGGCGATGGTCGAAATTGCTGGCGTGGATGGCATATAGGTAGGGGTCGGCGACCCGATGGGTATGCCGATCTCCCACATAATGACCTCCGGAATGAGCGGGATCAGAGCAGCAGGTGACCTTGTTGCAAGAATGGAATTCTCAAAGAGCATGAGAATTGGAGAAGCAAAAGACTACGTTTCAAAGAAACTTGGAGTTTCTACAATGGATCTTAGTGACGAATATGTCATGCGAGAACTGAGAGAAGAACTTGGACTCGGTGTCATCACATCAGTTGCTGGAGTTCCAAAGGGTATTGCAGCAAAGATGAATATCGAGAAATTGCTGGATATTAAGATCAACAGCTGTGAAATGTTCAGGAATAAGATTGCATAATCAAGTACGTGGGTGAGAATTGATGGCTTGCGTTGCAAGTATTCTTCTCATTTCCACTACTAAAAAAATATGATGCAAATTAGGCAATAAAACGCTATTTGCCTATTACTATAACAAGGAGGCATAATATGTCCAATCAAGAAATTTTAGACAAACTCAGAGATACAATTGTTAATCAGGATGTTGCTGGCTGTCCTGTAGTCACACAGGAAGCCCTGGATGCTGGGATCCCAGCATTCGATGTCATCAATGATG
>Ga0206328_148_pt1 | contig 15828 bp, 18 predicted proteins | sample SalPonR1_A_D2_MG_FD_142664 | JGI IMG/M metagenome (GOLD analysis project Ga0206328, IMG submission 142664)
AAGTCCGCCAGCGTTCCTTACTGTACTGAAGTATGAGAGTCTTCGGGAACTCTGGATCGCTGCCATCTCACTTATTCACTTTAATTTTCTAAAAGTCTGTTCTAGAGAACTTCGGCCTTTCAAAAAAGAATTCTTTCTAAATTAGAAGTTGGTTGGGATGTTACATTGGTTGATTTCTTCAAAAACCAATGCAACATCAGATATACATGTCATTTGATGGGTGATTAGTTCCCCACACTTAATAACTCTATCTTCATCAATATAACATAAACCTAATTGAAATTTTAGCCACGTATGAAAATTTAATGGTATGAAATAGTATCATCAAACCATTTTTTGGCAATATCGATCCCATATATAGTATCGTGATCATTCAGGCTTATTCCCTTCATTCCTAAGAGTTTTGCATCTCTTACAATGTTTGCTGGACAAAGATCATCGTCAGAAAACAAACTGTGTACATGAAGGTCTGATATATTCATTGCTTGTTCACATTGAAATAGCGGTGATCAAGAATTCATTTCTAAAATATGTACTTTATCTCAATAAAATATATTGAAATAGTAAAGTATATAGGATAAAAAGAGAATTGATACTCCCTTTCGGGAGTAATCGTATACTTATTCGTCTGTCCTGATACCAATGACTTCTTCGATGGGTGAGACAAATATCTTCCCATCTCCAAATTTGCCGGTACGTGCGCTCTTTCTGATTGTATCAGTAATGGGGCGAACATCTTCATCATTGACTACCATATAGATCTCGACCTTTGGAATGGTGTCAACTTTGATCTGGCTTCCTCTGTACTGAATGCATATTCCCTTTTGTGCACCACGGCCTTTAACTTCGCTAATGGTCATTGGGAAATATCCTCTGTCCTCGAGAGCAGTTTTTACTTCTTCAAGTTTCTCTGGCCTTATTATTGCTGTAACTTGCTTCATTTTAGTCACCTCATGCAATTGTGGATTCACCATGCTGTGAAATATCCAGTCCGACGTATTCTTCTTCTTCTGTCACACGTAGTCCCATGATCTTGTCTACAAGCTTCGCAAGTATATATGTCATACCAAATGCGTATATTGCAGCTACAGATGCATCAACCAGTTGGATTACAAACTGTCCTGGGTTTCCATACAGGAGGCCATTTACACCACCTATTGCTGCTGTTGCAAAGATTCCGGTTGCAATTGCGCCCCAGAATCCGCCGACTCCATGAACTGCCCATGCATCAAGACTCTCATCAAGTCCCTTGCGGACACGGAATAACAATGCACTGTAACAGAGTAGTCCTGCAGATCCACCAATGAATATTGCTGCCATTGGTCCTACAAACCCTGATCCTGGTGTAATTGCCACAAGACCTGCAACAGCTCCACTGATAAGGCCAAGTGAACTTGGTTTTCCCTTTATCCATGAAGCAAGCATCCAGGTAATTGCTCCTGATGCTGCAGAGATGTTGGTAACAACAAGTGCATTAACTGCAAGTCCATCTGCAGCAAGTGCGCTTCCTGCATTGAAAGCAAACCATCCGAACCAGAGCATTGCGCCACCTAGCAGTGTAATAGGTACATTCTCAGCTTCCATGCTGTACTTTCCAAATCCAACACGATTGCCGATGACCAGCGCTAATGCAAGTGCACCGAATCCTGAACTGATGTGGACTACTGTACCACCTGCAAAGTCAAGTGCACCAAGGCTGTGTGCCCATCCGCCTCCCCATGCCCAGTGGGCAAGTGGATCGTAGACAAGCGTTGTCCAGAGTACTCCAAGCACCATAAATGAACTCAATTTTATACGCCCGGCAACACCAGATGTAAGGATTGCAAGTGTCACACCTGCAAAGGCAAGCTGGAATACCATAAAGAGCATATCTGGGATTCCGTCTCCATCCATTCCTACACCATTGAGGAAGAGGTGGTCCAATCCACCAATGAAACCTGCTATATCAGATCCGAATGAAAGGGTGTAACCAACTGTTACCCATTGGATGCTCACAATAGCGAATGATACAAATGACATTGCTATCATTGATATCAGGTTTTTTCTTCTTACCATTCCACCATAAAAAAGTCCTACTCCAGGTGTCATAAGCATGACAAGGGCAGTACAAATTATGATAAAGGCAGTATCTCCTGCACTGATCGGCATTTAGACCACCTGTTCTTTTCTGGTGATATTTTTTGATGTTATCTTATGTTTTGTCTGTTCCATATTGTGTCACCACTTTTATTGTCGCTAATATGTAATCAGTAGTGTTCTTCCCATTTCCTACTCTATACTACTTAAATATTATTCTTAATGGTGATGTGTCTCAGAATTAAATTTAGAACTAAACAATCCATCTATATACAAAATTTAATATATGTGTCTGAAAGATTGTAATAAGATTTCTTATGAACGACGACAAAACTCCGGAATCAAAAACAAAGCCTTCAATATTGGCATCAAAAAATGGCCCATATATTGTGAAGAACCTGGACAATCTGAGAAACTCCAAAGGAGTTTTCCTCGAAACACAATCTTCAATGGCTCTTTGTAGGTGTGGTGGTTCAGGAAACAAACCATTTTGTGATGGCACTCATATGAAAAATAATTTTTCAGGGGATAAAAAAGAAGATCGTGTACCTGATAAAACGGATGCATATGAAGGTACATCAATTAGTATTGCCGATAACCGTGGTGTCTGCTCTCATATGGGTCACTGCACCGACAATCTCCCTGATGTATTTCGTATGAAAGAAGAACCATGGATCGATCCCGATACTGCCAGTCCTGAAAATATCAAAAAGGTAATTCATATGTGTCCATCAGGTGCACTGAGTTATACCGAGGATGGAGTAATTCACAAAGAATATCCCCAAGATCCTGAAGTTTTTATTGGGAAAGACCGTTCATATCATGTTGTTGGAAATATTGATCTGGAGGATCCGGATGGTTCGAAACCTGAAACCAAGGATCATTATACCCTTTGTAGATGTGGTGGCTCCAAGAACAAACCTTTCTGTGATGGCACCCATTGGTATATTGAATTTAGAGATGAGAAAAACTAGTCTATTTATTGTAGATTTCCATGTTTATTTCAATTTTAGATGTATATGAAGTACATACATCTGCATTTCTTCTTTTTCCATTCAAAGCATATTTATTGTTTTGTGAGGTATAGCAGAACCATACAGTTTAGTTTACAATAACAGACATTATGGTGATTTAAAATGGCAATCCATCCAATTGAATATCGTTATGGAACAGATGAAATGAAGTTTGTCTGGAGTGAAGCTAGTCGTCTTGAGAAAATAATGCAGGCTGAAGCAGCACTTGCAAAGGCTGAAGCGGCTATCGGCATGATCCCAAAAGAAGCAGCTGATCTTATTGAAAGTGGTATCGGTGCTGTGGAACTTGAAAGAGTGAAGGAGATAGAAGACGAAATCCATCACGATATGATGGCAGTAGTACTTGCAATTTCAGAAAAGTGTGAAGAAGGCGCAGACAAGTGGGTACACTTCGGGGCTACATCCAATGACATGCTGGACACTGCAACAGGTCTTCAGCTGAAGGAAGCTGTTCACATATTAGAAGATAAGATGCGTAAGCTTCTTGATGTTCTGCTCTTACAAGCCGGTGAGCACAAAAATCTGGTTTGTGCAGGAAGAACCCACGGTCAGATCGGTGTTCCTACAACATACGGACTTCGCTTTGCTATCTGGGCATCTGAGGTTGCACGCCACATAGAGCGTCTTGAACAATTAAAGCCACGTCTTATTGTGGGACAGATGACAGGAGCTGTGGGTACTCAGGCTGCTTTTGGTAAAGATGGGATTGAAATTCAGAAACTTGTGATGGAATATCTCGAGATAGGTTCAGTGGATGTTTCAAACCAGATCATCCAGAGGGATCGCCACGCAGAGTTTGTCATGTGGATGGCTAATACCGTAACCACCCTTGACAAAATCGCCGTGGAATTCCGTTCACTTCAGAGAAGTGAGATCGCAGAGATCGAGGAAAGCTTCAGGAAGGGTCAGGTTGGTTCCTCAACAATGCCTCACAAGAGAAACCCTATCAAGTCCGAACAAATATGTGGGCTTGCAAGAATAGTACGTGCAATGGTCGAACCGGAACTCCAGAACAATACTCTCTGGGATGAGCGTGACCTTACCAATTCATCATGTGAAAGGATTGTTTTCCCTGAAGCATGTATACTCACAGATCATATCATCAAACTGGCAATTGGTGTAACTGAAAACTTAAGACTCTACCCAGAGAATATTCGCAGAAACCTTGACCTCCTTAAAGGTCTCAACATGGGTGAAGCTGTAATGATAGAACTCGCAATGCGTGGTGTAGGCCGCCAGGAAGCTCACGAAATAGTACGCTCCAGTGCAATGGAAGCCCATGAATCAGGAAAGCACTTCAAGGAAGTCTTGCTTGCAAAACCTGAGGTTGCAAATTATCTCAGTGAAGAAGATGTGATCAACCTTGTTGACCCTGATAAATACATAGGTACTGCTGTTGAGCAGGTTGAGAACGTCATTGCAAAATTAAAAAGGTAAATGTAATAAAAAAGGAGTTTGAATTCCTTTATTTTTTCTATTTTAAGTTAGTTCAAAGTGTTTTTCATTTTATTTATTGAGCATACTTTTCAAAAAGTGGCCAGTATATGATTTCTTGCTTCTTGCAACCTTTTCAGGGGTGCCTTTTGCAATTATCTCTCCACCACGTTCTCCGCCCTCAGGTCCGATATCGATTATCCAGTCTGCGGTTTTTATGACATCAAGATTGTGTTCGATGACTATTACAGTGTTTCCGGTATCTATTAGTCTTTGGAGCACTTCAAGTAACTTTTTCACATCATCAAAGTGTAGGCCTGTTGTAGGTTCATCCAGAATGTATACTGTTTTTCCAGTAGAACGTTTACTAAGCTCAGTTGCAAGCTTCACTCTTTGGGCTTCCCCACCGGATAGTGTAGTAGATGATTGTCCTAGTTTTATGTACCCAAGTCCGACATCGTAAAGTGTTTGCAATTTTCTGCTGATCTTTGGAACGTTCTCAAAGAATTCCAGTGCTTCTTCAACAGTCATGTCCAGAACTTCAGCGATATTCTTGTCCTTATATAATACTTCCAGGGTTTCTCTGTTGTATCTCTTACCGTGGCACACCTCACAAGGTACGTAAACATCTGGGAGGAAATGCATTTCTATCGTGATTATTCCATCTCCTGAGCATGCTTCACATCTGCCACCGCGGACATTGAAACTGAAACGTCCCTGTTTGTAACCTCTGGTACGTGACATCTTTGTCTGTGAAAATAATTCGCGGATTGGCGTAAATAGGTTAGTGTATGTCGCAGGGTTCGAGCGTGGAGTTCTGCCGATAGGTGATTGGTCAATGGTAATGACCTTGTCAACATTCTCCAATCCTTCAATAGACCTGTACTTGCCGGATCTTTCCCTTGCACGATTGAGCTTCTTTGCGAGGACCTTGTTCAATGTCTCATTGATAAGTGTACTTTTTCCCGAGCCTGAAACACCTGTTACACATGTCAGTACTCCAAGCGGGAATTCTACATCAACACCTTTTAGATTGTTCTCACTGGCTCCATAGAGTGTAATACTTCCTTGAGCTTTTCGTCTCTTTTTCGGAATCTCTATTTCCAACTCACCACTGAGATATTTTCCAGTGAGGGATTCAGTATTATCTTTAATGTCCTGTGGGCTACCTTCTGCAACTACTTCTCCACCGTGTATTCCTGCACCTGGTCCCATATCGACAACGTGGTCTGCGTTGCAAATGGTTTCCTCGTCATGTTCCACAACAAGTACAGTGTTACCAATATCTCGTAAGTGCTTCAATGTACCAATGAGTCGCAGGTTATCTCTCTGATGCAGTCCGATGCTTGGTTCATCAAGAATATAAAGCACTCCCATAAGACTGGAACCGATCTGTGTTGCAAGCCTTATTCGTTGCGCTTCTCCTCCAGAAAGGGTTCCTGCAGAACGGCTCATTGTAAGATAATCAAGCCCAACATCCACAAGGAATCCAAGTCTTGCCTTTATCTCCTTCAATATCATGCGGGAAATGATGAAATCTCTCTCGTTGAGATCAGTTTCAAATGTCTGGAAAAAATTCAGACATTCTTCAACAGACATATTTGTAAGTTCAATGATATTCTGACCATCTATCTTCACAGCAAGACTGACTGGTTTGAGTCTGTTTCCATTACATTGGGTGCATGGTTTTGTACTGATATAGCGGCGTAGTCTGTCCTTGCTATTCTCGGATTCTGTCTTGGTATACGTATTTGAAAGATTGGCAATGACTCCCTTGAACCTGCCCTTATGCTTCCACATCCCGCCATTTCTTCCAGTGTGCACGAATGGAATGATATCTTCGCTTCCATGCAGTATGATATTCTGGATTTCCTCGGATAGCTCACCAAAAGGAGTATCCATGGAGAATCCTTTGTGTTTGGCAAGGGATTCTACTGATTGCACGTAGTATCCGTCTCTAGTATTGCTCCATGGTTCGATAGCTCCTTCACGAAGTGTCATTCCTTTATCCGGAATGATCAGCTCCGGGTCGAATTCCATTGAAGTTCCAAGTCCATGACACTCTGAACAGGCTCCTTGCGGGCTATTAAATGAGAATGCAGAAGGTTCCATTTCTTCAAAACCGATGCCACATGCTGTACATGCAAGCTTCTCGCTAAATGTCAGTTCTTTGCCATCAATTACTTGAATTGTAATAGTACCGCCACTCTTTTCCAGTGCAGTTTCCACAGAATCAGCAAGTCTCTCTTCAATGCCTTCTTTGATCACAATCCTGTCCACAACTATGTCGATGTTATGTTTATTATAGCGGCCAAGCTCAATACTTTCAATATCTTCAAGCGATACTACTTCACCATCTATACGAGCTCGTGTAAAACCTTCAGCAAGCATATCAGCAAGTAGTTTCTTGTATTCGCCTTTTCTTTCCCTGACAACAGGTGCAAGTACATGTATCTTGGTAGTGTCTGCCAGACTCATGATACTATCAAGTATTTGGTCAACACTTTGTGTTTCAATGATCTTCCCGCATTCCGGACAATGGCGAACACCTATTCTTGCGTAAAGTAATCTCAGGTAGTCATATATCTCAGTAATAGTACCTACAGTCGAACGTGGATTTTTACTGGTGGTTTTCTGCTCAATGGATATGGCAGGCGATAATCCTTCTATGTATTCAACATCAGGTTTTTCCATAAGGCCTAAAAATTGCCTGGCATAAGCTGAAAGTGATTCAACATATCTTCTCTGTCCTTCAGCATAAATCGTATCAAAAGCAAGAGATGATTTTCCAGAGCCACTGAGTCCGGTAATGACTATTAGCTTATCACGGGGGAGTGTTAGGTCCACATTCTTGAGGTTGTGTTCCTTGGCACTTTTTACAATTAAATTTGTCAAAGGCATGTTAACTCATTATAACGTGTTTGATTTAGTATAACTTTGCGGTAAACTGGATAAATCTTAAAAAGAGTTCACAGTATTGCTTTATCTCTTGGAATTAACTTTTTTCTGTATACTTCTGATCATGGTTATGATCTTAATTTTCTTTTCAAATTCTGTCATTGGGTGTTTATTTGGTGGGCTGTATATATACTGCTAATGTATGCATGGTGAAAGTAATTTTTTGTATTACGCAGGAACTGGCAAACATAGCTGCTGATATGCAGTCGATGGTAGCTAATTCAAGCTGGGTGCTGAAAAAGCTGATGGATGTGTTGAGTACGCCGCTTCAGGCCTCTCTGCAAGCACCTCAACTCTTAAAGATGCATTAGTTTGATGCATCTACGGTAGGATCAACAATAAAATAGAATAGATGGCGGCTCTTTTTAAAGGGCTGCCATGCCTTATACCACATGTCCGAAATATGCTAAGAACTATGTTCTTATCATTGCAAAACTTGGTTGAACAAAATAGTAACATATAATAGTTTCAAACTCTCTAGACCATTAGCAAGCATTTTTGAAGAGGTAGTTTCACTTGGAAAACAGTTACGGAAAAAGCGTAGTTAAAAGGTCCGAAGGATTCTACAATGTCAGTCTATATGCTGCAAAACAGATGCTTGAAAGCGGTGATTTCTTCGTTCTTGATGTAAGGCCACACAGTCTGTTTACAGATTCTCACATAAAAGGCGCTGTTAATATAAGCGTCATCGAACTTCCAGATAAGATCGATGAGATTCCCGTTAATTCAAAAATACTGCTTTACTGCCAGTTTGATATCATGAGCAGAAGTGCAGCTAAAAAACTTGTTAAGGCAGGTTTCATTGAAGTGTACAATATAATAGGTGGCTTTGGTGCATGGTGTCGGGCTGGCTATGATTATGTTAGTGATATATGATGATCTTTATTTTTAGCTACTAAATTATGTCATAACTTATTGTAAAAAAGGGATTTCTATTTTAGAAATTATGCAAGGATCGTCATGTCACTACAACTGACATATTCATTTCATTATTACGACGTGCAATGTTTCTTTTTAGGCGAGTCTTTTGTGAAATTTTTAATTAGATTATTGATAAGCGTATTTATCGTTCTTTGTAATTAAAATCTCATTTCAATAATTGCAATAAAAAATATAATGACGTTAAATTTAATTGTGCAACAGTATAACACAGTGAGATTATGTTATATAAGGAAATATCATTCTTATTATTGCGGGCTAGGGAGTGGCTCATTGAATAAGATGCCGGGGAGGTATTCTTTTGGAAAGGAGACATCTATAAGTGTGGTACTAAAGATGTCTCTTTTCTACCTATGTACCTGTTTATTTTGATGTTGTTTTATGTATGTCTTAAATGCCAAGTGAAAGAGGGTATGCTAAAACATTGATGGCATTATAAACACATTTAAAAGGTTACAGTGATTAACATTTAATGGTGATAATAGTGGTAAAACATCAAACAATCTCCTTTACTCTGTTAATTCTTGGTACAATGTTACTTCTATTTGGATTTGTGGTGGGTCATCTTAGTATTGTGGAGGAAGATGGGTTAGAATCACCTAGCTGGGCTAAATCAGATGCTGAAGGATTTCCAACAGCTATATTATTGTTGTTTTCTGGAGCTATATTGCTATTTTTTGGAATAATCATTTCTGTCATTTTGTATAATGCAGGTAATTTGCAGAACTCTTAGTTTTAAAAGTAGTCTAATAATAAGAAATCCTGCTGCCTTTTTTCTTTTTAAACAAACTCAGTTTAACTGCAAGTCTGAAAAGGTGGGTTGATATATTTCCTATAGCTTTTACTAATCGGAAGCATTTATACATTATTGGTTCATGCTTATTTATGCATACCAGACAAACGTAATGTGTAGCCAGGGGAAAAATATGAAAGAACAAATGACATCAAAAGAACGTTTTACTGCTGCTCTTGAAATGAAAGAAGTTGACAGGGTTCCATATGGATACCTATGGTTTGGTGCAGGTAATGTGATATTAAAAAAAATGAACACTACCATGGGTAAGGCATATTATTCAGCTGAAGGAATTGCAGAAGCACAGATCCTTGCACAAAAAACGTATCATCATGACAATGTAATGTCCCCCTGGGGCTGCATACTTGTTGAAGCGGAAGCTCTGGGTACTAAGATCAAGATCAAAGAAAATGATTATGCTACAGTTGAGGAATTTGCAATAAAATCTGTAAATGAACACGACAAGATCGATCCTGAAGATATTCTCAGCTCTCCACGTGTAAAGACCATTGCAGAATCCATAAGGATCATGAATGAAAAAATAGGTGAGACCGTATTCGTTGGAGCAATGGTACAATCACCAATGTTGCTTGCATCTCAGTTGATGGAGGTAAGTGATCTTTGCGTTGAAGTTATGATGGAGCCGGATGGCACCCGTTCATTGCTTGAAAAGTTAACAAAAGCATCCATCATGTTCGCTGATATTCTGATAGACAGCGGAGCACACGGCATTTTTGTTGAGAATGGTGCAAATGCAGGAGACCTTTTCGGCCCCGATATATCTGAAGAACTCATTTTCGGAGCTACAAAGCAGCTTGTTGAACACATAAAGAGCCGAGGAGTATATGTGATCTCACAGAACTATGCGGAATATCCATTCATTGATCTGGAATTCAAACTAAAACCAGATGCTTTGAGCTTTGCAAAAGGCGATTTGACAGAAATGCAAAAAGGAAATATCTGTTTAATTGGAAATATGGATCAGAATGTATTTATTCAAGGTTCCAGAGATGAAATCGAAAAAGAAGTAAAAAGATGTATGGAACAAGCTCCCGAAAAAGGATTCATTCTCTCAACAGGTGGTGAGATCTCACTTGAAACTTCAGAAGAGAATATGGAACACATGTGGGATATAGTAAGTTCATACACTGGAAAATGAAAATCAGATCGTTTAATTATAATTTCTATTAATTGGGGATTCCACAGGATCCTTTTCTTTTTCCAGCTAAGATTTCATTGTGAGCATGCAAAGTCAAAAGAAGTATTTTATCAATTATTTCATATGTTCGGGTGATTTATAAGAGTCATTATTTTGTATCAATATCCAAAAACTACAGTTTCCTGACGCTTACATATATTAATCTATAGTAAAATACTATCTTTTATTGAAGTTTAAATAAAATGGTGAGGTATATTAGATGAAAACATTAGTAACATATTTATCGCAGACTGGAAACACAAAAAAGATCGCTGAAGCAATTTATGAAGAAGTCGCTGGCGAGAAGGACATCAAAGATATCAAGGATGCAAGCAATTTTGAAGGCTATGACCTTGTATTTGTGGGCTTCCCGGTAATGCAGTTCAATATTCCTGAGAAGATCTCAAATTTTGTGAAAGCAAACGTAGCTGGCAAGAATATAGCATTTTTCATGACCCATGCTGTTCCTGAAGGATCTGAAGCCATACAGTCCTGGACAGGTTCATGTAAGGACATTGCAGAAGCTGGAAATTACCTTGGTTCATTTGAATGTCAGGGTGAGCTGGCGCAGCATGTCATTGACATGTTATTGAAGGCAGATGACCCGCAGATGAAAGCATTTGGTGAAATGGGTCCATCCACAAAAGGACAGCCCGATGAATCTCGTGTACAGAAGGCAAAAGAATTCGCAAAGGAAATACAGGGAAAACTCCAGTAAGTTTTTCATCTATCCTGAATTAGTATTATGGGGAGGAAATATTATGGTAGATAAAAAGAAGGCTCCGGTATTCTGTGAAAACTATTGTATAATTTGCAAAGGTGCACGTGCTGGTAATGGCTTGTTTAAATCATTGCAAAATATAGAGCTTAAAATAATGGGTAAGGATGGCTGTCCGTGGGGCAAGGCACGAACTGAGTATTATGGTGTTACACCTGATCAGCCGATTCCAAAGTAATGTACAAATAAAAGGCTTGCTTGCCTTTTATTTCTCTCTTTTTATCCATTTCTCGAATATTTCAGGCGACTTCGCCCCCCTCATGTAACCATTTCTTTCTGATTCGCAGCAATGTATGAGATATAATTCCCAATACAGGCAGTTCTATTAGAGGCCCGATAACAAGTGCTAGTGCTATCAATGGCTCATCTGGAAAGGCAGTAAGGGCAATCGCCAACACTATTGGGGAATTGCGGGCAAGAGTTGTCAGGTTCAAGCTAGCAGTATCCTGATAGGAAAAACCGAGATACCTTCCAAGCATCTGTCCAAAAATGAATACGATCACAAAAAACAGCAGTATCGGAGTTAGAAGTTTTAACAGGATAAGTGGATTTTGAATTAATTGCTCGCCTTGTGAAGCAAACATGGAGATGATTGCAAGATTTAAAAAAGAAAACTGTACATGATCAAGCTTCGGGAATATCTTATCTTCAAGCCAATATTCTCCCTTTATTTTAGGAGCTGCTATTTTTGAGATAAGGGAGAGGGAAAATGGGAATAAGAGTATAAGAACCACACTTTCAATAAGCAAAGTGGAATTAATGCTTGCAATAGTTCCTGCAAAGATCAGCAGATATATTGGCAATAGTATCAACTGGAGAATGAGGTTCATGGGGAGGATGGATGCTGAAAGTGGAACATTGCCACGTGCAATACCTGTAAAAAGGAGGTACCAATCAGTACAGGGAGTTACCATTAGCATGATAAAGCCTATCCACAAAGCAGGAGTATCCTTTAAGAAGAAATAACCCAGAACAAAGGCTAATAGTGGGTTGAATATGAAATTGATACTGGCACTTACTCTTGCAAATCTCCAGTTTTTTAAAGAATTTTTCAATTGATCGAGGGGTACTTGTAAAAAAATGTCATATAGCATAACCATTAGAAAAGGAACAATAAAAAACCCTGCATAATTCTGAATGATTGCTACATGACCAAGAATCAATCCAGATGCTACAGATGCTAAAATGAAGAAGGATTGATATTTTTCAATATAACTAATTAAAATGCTATTGATAGCACTATATTTAAGGATATTGTCAATCCATTTATATGGTGATTACAAATGCAAAGTTAAAAAATGACCTTTTATTTAAAGGCCATAAATCTTTTTCATTCCTCTTTGTTCCTCATTCTCATACCCTTTTTAATTGCTTCGCTAAAGGCCTGTGTGCAGCATTTTCCCATGGGGTTCTTGACCTTGCATTGTGATTTAACCTTTCCATTGATCGAGACAATGATCTCTTTCATATTTTCAAGTCCTTTCTTGAGCACAGTCTCAATTACCTGTTCTTCAGTTATGTTGTTGCAGTAACATGCGTACTTGGAATCAGCATCTTTCTTGAACCAGATAGGTACTTTTATATCTTCTTTATTGAATTTTGCATCCAATCCGGTGTAATATGCAACTCCACATTCTTCACTAATGCAAAGCCAGTGCTCATAATCACTCAACTCGTCTCTAAGTTCTTTTTTCACATGTGTTTTACTTTCACATTTTCTACGGGTACACCGGTTTTGCCACATATTGGGCAAGGTACGTCCTTTCCATTTGTGGGGACAGGCCCTGATTCACAACAACTACTGCCTGTTGAGCTACAATCGCAACCTATGATCTCTGATGGTGTGCTTTCACAACAAGATGTTTGGTTCAATATTTTATCGTCCATTTTTTAACACTCCTTACAACAGCATTCAAGTTTTTCCACTCCACAATTTAGAAGCATTTCTCTAACTTGTTCGTTCTTTATTCTGTATATCCTGTTCCTTCCATTTTTTTCAAAATCAACGATGTCAGCTTCAAAAAGTACCTTTAAGTGTCTGGACACGGTAGTCTGATCTTTTTCTACTATTGATGTGAAGTCACACGCACATTTGTGCATATATTTAACCTTGTTGTTTTTAATGCTCGGCAGGATGTTCCGCAAACTCTCAAACAAATTTCTGCACATAATTTTCCGGATATTTATAAATACAGAGCTGTTCAAATCTAAAAAGTATTGTAAATATTTATTCCAGGGGACTTATGTGTGGCAGATGTAAAAAATAAAGTAGCTGAAAATGTAGAGGGAGCCTTTTACGTAGATGACCAGTGTATCGCTTGTCGAAGATGTACAGAGGAAGCTCCAGATAATTTTAAAATGAACGAAAACTTTTCGCATTCTTCTGTATATAAGCAGCCGGAGAATGATGCTGAAACAAAGCATTGCGAAGATGCCATGGAATCATGTCCATCAGAAGCTATTGGAAATGACGGATAGTGAATAACTTGTTTTTAAAGCATTTTTTATTTAAAAGTTCATCAGGTCATGTTCCACCTCGTCAGTTGTACCAATATGCCCTAATCCTTTAGATACCAAAGAGACTTTTGAATGATAAGTCCCACCTATTTTGTTTGATACGTAGATAGCTTAGTTTGTGTAAATAAGTACAGTATCATTTGATGGATTTGTAAGGGTGTTTTTTACTGTCGTACATACTTTCACCAGTCGAAACTGATCATGCAAATTTACAAACAGTCAAATTAATTGCATTGGCTTTAATGTTTTCAATTTTTAGAGGGTAAATAAAAATATTTGTCCCAATTTCTTTCCTTATATCCTTGATACTTAAAACTGACATGTTGCAGGCCTTGTGGCATATTATATAAAAAATCTGCTATTCCATAATCATTTTTTAATTGACCTACAACTTAGGCACAAGTTACTTGGTACCTTTTTACTACCAAACTAATCAAAAACATCATATATTCACACTCTATCCAGTTCTCCCTAAGACACATTTATTAATATAGTGTCGAATATATTTTATTTGAGGATAAGGGGTTATCAATTTGAAATGGAACCATGACAGGGACTTGAGGGCAGGATGTTGTTGACGATATTCCTGCTGGCGGCGTTGTACCTATTATTTCTGTTTTTCCCGTTCTAAGCGGGTGCCTTTGGATATTCAATAGGATTGAACTTCTATTGCTCAGTCACCATAATATCTCTATAAATCATGCTGCTCTATAATAACAGTCTTTTTCAGATCCAATTTTTATTATCTTTTTCTCACTTAGCAGATTCTCAATCAATGGCAATAGCTCATTTTTGTCAATATCAAGAGATTGGATCATTTGATCAAATGTACATGGTCTTCGGAGAATGAGGTCATAAACTTCGTTTGTAAGGTCTTCATGTTTGATCTTTGATCTTTTTCTTTTCAGGCCTTTAAGTACAAGTTTGATCCTTTCTCGGCCCAGTTCTTCATCGAAGTTCTGTGCGATCTCCTTGAGTCTTGTTTCAGTTACCGGGATGATATAATCTTCAGCAGGTGGTCGGCTTGTGGTCAATAGCTCGATCTCATCCGGGTCGATATATCTGAGAACTTCAATAAGCTTATTGACCTCATGATCGTTGGAATTTGTAAGGTAGCCACTATTTGAGTCAAGGAGCATGACCTCTATGGCAAGTTTTGCCCCTTCCATTTTCTGTAATTCTTTGAGTCCTTCGATAATGTCATGGACTTCAATTCCATTTGCTGGTCTGTTGATGGACTGGAAAGTATCTTCGTTTCCTGACACCAATGTAGCAATCACAATATCTGCTTTTGACAGATTGTTTCTGACATCCTCCCTTGTTACGAGGGATGAGTTTGTAATGACGCAAATGGGAACATCACTGATCTTTCTGATCTCTTCGATCATCTCACCCATTTCCAGATTCAATGTCGGTTCACATGTCCCTGAAAATGTAATGTAATCAAGGTCATCTACTTTTTTGTGATAATTAGCTATAGACTCGATAACTTCTTCAGTTCTCACAAGGCCTGTAACTTTCGAAGGGTCTGATATTTTATGATCTACATGTCCGAGTTGGCAGTAAACGCAGTCAAAATTACAGTTCTTCTTGAATTCTCCCTTCTTGACAATATCTATTCCAAGTGACCTCCCGAGTCGTCTTGAAAGAATAGGTCCATAGACGATCCTTGATTTCATTTTTATCATTTCCTGATCATGGAACTTCCACATTTAGGACAGTTTATCTGAGTACATGGTGTTCCTGGCTGATGGGCTTTTTCATAACCGCAGCTTGGACATTTACACTGTCCTCCTGGTGCGGTGGATATCGGTCTATTTCCGTTACGATTTCCTCTTCCTTGCCCTCTTTGACCTCTTCCTTGTCCTGCAATAGGTCCTTCTCCCCTTGGTCCTGTTCCATCTTTTCCTGGCATAGTATAGTTTCCTCCTTCTACCCTAATTGATTTACCATTCACCAGAGCATCTGATATCTTCTCCAGTGTTCTCTGTAGCATCCTTTGAAAAGTAGATTGGTGAACTTCCATTTTCATGGCAGCATCATTTTGCTTTATTTTTTCGAGGTAACTTAATCGCAATGCTTCTAGTTCATCAATGGTTAT
>Ga0206328_149_pt1 | contig 15222 bp, 11 predicted proteins | sample SalPonR1_A_D2_MG_FD_142664 | JGI IMG/M metagenome (GOLD analysis project Ga0206328, IMG submission 142664)
ATTGAATGCTAGAAATGACATATGGCGGCGTTCCCGCTGCATATAAAGCTATCGGAAAGCATAATTCGCTGGCTTATTCGAAATTAGCGAAGTACTGAAGTTTCAAGTAGGGATTGCAAACGTTGTTGATTTTCCTGTATTTGTTTCTTGGATTCTATTTCATTAAGTCTTTGCAAAGCAGTCTCGGTGATAACAGTGATCAAGCCTTTGACGAAGTGGATGTATGAGTCACGCTGTTCTTCAGACCAAATAGAGACTTTCTTTACAGCTTCAATATAATCTTCTTCATCAAAACCATATTTTTGGGCTTGTTCTCTGAAGAGATCCAGGTCAGGCTCTTCCAGGAAGAATTGACCGGTAAAAAAGTTGGCATAATGGACGCCATCAACAATAATGGGTGCAGCATTATCAATAAGTCCATGAGGACATTTGTAGCTAATAAATGGATCTGCCTCATGCAAGTGCTCTTTGATATAGAGATCACTTTGAATACAAAGCTTCTCAGTTTCCTCATTTTGCCTATGAAACTTTGTGCAAATATCCTCCCATGCAGTAGCGGTTAGAATTTTCCCCTCATTATCAACTATTGCTGATGAGAAAGGATAGATCTCATTTAATTTGTCTTGTAAATGCTGGAAATGGTCGATATCGATCAAATCTTCCAATTTATGTTTTGTAATTCTACCACCCAGGCATCTTTTTAATTTTATTAGAACTTGCTGTTGGGATGCATTTATGCATCTAATTAGAAAATATTAGTGTTGTCTTATATAAATATGTGAGTGATAATAAAAAATATCCAAAATATATTAAAAAATTATGCAGGAACAGGTCCTGCATTTTCCAGATCGTTTATCTGCATTTTCTGCTCATCGGAGAAGATCTTATCAATATCAAGAATGATCAGCATCCTCTCATCAAGCTTGCCAACACCTTCTATGTACCTCTCACCGATCTTCGAGGCTATCATTTCAGGAGTAGGTTCAATGCAATCAGTAGGGATATTCAAAACCTCAGTAACTGCATCCACTACAATGCCAGCAATGATATTGTCGAGTTCAACCACCACAATACGGGAATGATCACTGAGACCTTCATGAGGAAGGTTGAACCGGGTTGCAAGGTTGATCACCGGAAGGACATTACTTCGAAGGTTTATGATCCCTTCAACATACTCAGGAACCTGAGGTATCCTTGTAATATCAGGTATCCGAATTATTTCCTTGACCTTGGCGATACTTGTGCCAAATTCCTCTCCGGAAAGGCGGAAAATGACAAGTTGAAGTAACTCTTCTGCAGAGCTACCCTCACTTATATCTGATTCTACCATTTTAAGACCTCTGTAATTTAAATAAATGCCTCATTCAAATTTGCAGGATTATTCTCTATTAATTCTTCGTCCATTTTGCCTGTATTTCCTTTAGATTTATCCAAATTGAATTTGGAAACCACAGATTCCATGTTTGCAGCTAAGCCAGCAAGCTCTTCTGCAGACTTTGAAAGCTCATGCATTGAAGCGGTCTGCTCTTCAATAGAAGCTGAAGCTTCCTGGGTCCCTGCAGCAGATTGTTCCGCTACTGCTGAGACTTCCTCAACCGATGATGTTACCTCTTCAATAGAAGCAGATTGTTCCTCTGCAGCTGCAGCAATCTCCTGAACCATCCTTGCGATATCATCACCAGCTTGGACAACCTTGTTTATCGAAACTGCTGCTTCCTCCAGGGACTGTGAACCAGTTGAAACTTCTGTTGTAGCCTGATCCATGGAAGTTACAGCATTCTCAGTTCCTTCCTGCATTGCATGTATGAGTTCTGCTATCTGCTTGGCAGCACCGCCTGATTCTTCTGCCAGTTTACGCACCTCATCTGCAACCACTGCAAAACCACGACCATGTTCTCCTGCACGAGCAGCTTCTATTGCTGCATTCAAGGCAAGCAGATTGGTCTGGTCGGCGATATTTGTTATAAGGTCAACGATCTCACCTATCTGACCGGATTTCTTAGCAAGGTCATTGATATGTTGGGCAGAATCTCCGGATGCACTTTTTATACTATCCATCTTAAGGATTAGGTCCTGTGAGATCTCACCAAGGCCCTTGATCAGATCATTTGATTCACCTGCATTTTCAGAAGCCATCTGGGAACTGTTTGCAACTTCCTGAACAGTCATATTCATATCCTGCATGGCTCTTGAAACTTCTTCTGTCTTGGTGGATTGGGATTGAGTGCCTGTGGATATTTCATTAACAGTTGCAGATATCTGTTCAGAACCAGCAGTCATTTGTTCTGTGGAAGCAGATATTTCCTGTGCACTTGATGCCAAATGCTCGGAGTTATCCTTTACGAGATTTACAACCTCATTCAATGACAACCTGCATTTCTCAATACCGGTAGTAAGTTGTTTGAACTCGCCCACTCCATTAACTTCGATTCTTCTGGTCAGGTCGTTGTTTGCAATTGATGAAAGAACGTTACCTGAATCATTGATCATCCGCTGTAGCTTTTCACCAAATTCATTCAAAGTGTTGCTTAGTTCTTCAAAGTCACCCTCTGCATCTATTGAGAACCTGCTGTCAAGATTACCTTCAGCAAATTCATTGATCACCTTTGAAGCTTCATTAAGAGGTGTGATTACAGCATCAAGGGTGTTGTTGACACCTTCTACCACCTTACGGTAGTCACCTTCATGTCTAGAAGCATCAGCACGGGTCCCAAGCTTACCTTCAACAGCTGCCTTTGACAGCATATCAGCATCATCTATCAGACTGGAAATTGCTGCAGACACTTCATCAAGTGATGAATATATCTGGGAGAAGTTTGCATGCTGAACAGCAGTGTGCTTGGTAGCCTCTGCTATGTTCGAGTCGATGTCCATACCACCGGATGCAATGTTCTTCAGATTACCGACCAGACGTTTTATCTCAGCTTCTGTATAGATTGCATTTTGCTTTGTAGCTGAAATATCCTGGAGTACCTCAATATGACCTATCTTCTCACCATGTGAGTCATAAATGAATGAAGTATCCACCTGCATGTGGTTATCCACACCATCCTCACCTGGTATTTCGAAGTATGTAAGTGGAGTACCACTATTTAGTTTACATACACCACAGTTTTCTGTACCGCAAATAGGTGCTCCCCATTCACTGCACTGGTGACCAAGGACCTCTTCACGTTTTAAACCTGTACCTTCTTCAGCAGATTTGTTTATAAAGGTCCAGTTCAGATCATTATCAGTTACTGATATTGGGATAGGAATGTTGTCAAGGATGGAGTTATACCAATTGACCTTTACGACCACTGTCTCTAATGTACCGTTAACACCATCAACAATGTTTCGGAACTTGCCACCATGCTTGGATGCATCAGCACGGGTATCGAACTGACCATTGATTGCAGCATCGGAAAGCATGTTTGCATCATCCACAAGTCCATTGATAGCATCGATACACTGATTGAGATTGTTCTTGACCTCGTTGAAATCTCCGTTATAATCATCGGTGATCTTATCTGGAATATCTCCCTTTGATATCCTGTCAACATATTCTGCTGTTACGTTGAGAGGACCAATGACTGCGTCGAGTGTATCATTTATTCCGCTAACAATCTTTCTGAAGTCACCTTCGTGTTTGGAAGCATCAGCACGAGTGTCAAGTTTTCCTTCTACAGCTGCCTCTATCAGATCATCAGTATCAGAAATTAGAGCTTTCAAGTTTGAGCGAACCTGTTCAATAATCTCATTGATGAATGCTTTCTTGCCAGGGAACTGCTCGAGTTCAGCTTCAAAGTTTCCTTCTCCGAACTCTTTAACACATGCCATTGCCTTCTTCTTGACAGAAATGTGGCCGTTGACCATGTCATTGACACCTTTGGCCATGTCATAGTATGATCCTTCAAAGTCATCAAGTGGAATAACTACATCAATGTCTCCAAGATCGTGCTGCTCGGACATGTGATTCATATCCCTTATGAACTTCTGCACGTTTCCACGGAGTCCTTCAATTGTTTCGTTTATGAATGCCTTTTTGCCAGGGAACTGTTCAAGTTCAGCTTCGTAGTTACCCTTGCTAAATTCGCCAACACAAGCCATTGCCTTCTTCTTGACAGAAATATGGCCGTTGACCATATCATTGACACCTTTGGCCATATCGGCATAAACACCCTGGAAATTGTTCTCATCTATTATGACATCAATATCACCCAGGTCGTGTTCATTGCTCATATGGTTCATTTCTTTTACAAATGTGTCCAAAGCATCAATTAAACCATTTAGATTGACTTTAATTTCATTGAAATCTCCATTGTAATCATCACTGATCTTCTCAGGAATATCACCCTTTGAAATGCGATCAATATACTCTGCTGAAACGTTAAGTGGACCGATAACAGCATCAAGTGTGGAATTAACGCCTTCTATGACCTTACGATAATCTCCTTCATGCTTGGAAACGTCGGCACGGGCATCGAGCTTGCCTTCAACAGCTGCTTTTGATAACATATCTGCATCATCTATCAGACCGGAAATTGCTGCAGACACTTCATCGAGTGATGAATAGATCTGTGCAAAGTTGCTGTGTTGTTCGGCTGTATATTCATTTGCAGGTGCAATATTTGAATCGATTTCAAGATTACCTGATGCGATATTTGTCAGGTTTCCTACCAGACGTTTGATTTCATTTTCAGTGTATATTGCATTTTGCTTTGAAGCAGATATATCCTGAATGACTTCAATATGGCCAACTATTTCTCCGTTAGCATCATGCATATAAGATGTATCGACCTGGAAATTATTGTCCTCACCAGGTTGTTCGAAGAACGAGGTTGTTTCCCCTTCTCTTAGCATGCATATACCACATTGTTTAGTATTGCAAATGGTAGCTCCCCATTGATTGCACTGAGTTCCAAGCATATCGGCACGTTTCAAACCAGCAAGATCCTCAACAGCTTTGTTAAGGAAAGTCCAGTTCATATCCTTATCTGTGACAGATACAGGGAATGGCAAACTGTCAAGAATAGAATCATACCAATCAAATTTATTGCTGACAAAATCTAAAAGGTCATTTACAGCATCAGCAATTGTTTTATCGGTACCTTTATACGATTCAACATTTATTTTTGAATTATAATTTCCATTTTTAAATTCGTTAATTACTTTATCCAACCCAGGTTGAACTTTTGTGTTATTGAACATTTTATGCTTCTCTCCCATAATATATATTCTTGAATGGTTTTGATACAAATCCATGTAATTTTTACTTCATTAGCAAAAAATGAGCTACATACATTAAAAAATATATGTGTGTAGTTTTTGCACTGTGATACTAATATTAGTTTTTAATATATATAACTATATGGATAAATTAAAAAAAATAAATTTGAACTAGGTATTTAGTTTATATACAACTGCAAAATACATGGTTATTTATTCGAACAACCAAAAATAGGAAAGTTAGCATATTCTCTGGGCTCTGTAGAATTCCTCATTTGAATAACAAATATAACCTTAACATACCTGTCAAGGTTGTGTACTAACAACTTAAATTCGACCTCTTTCACTTGATTCCAGTACTTTTTTGACCTTACTTCTTCTCCATATTTCCTTTTCAGAACAGAAAACATTGTTTCAACCAGGTTTCTATTATGCTACAATTCTTTATCAAATTCTCATACCATTTTTCTGCGGTATTTTCCTTTGATCTTCCTTTTTCTCTATCTTAAAGGAATCACAGTTATCGCTTTCTTTGAATCATGTACAGGTTTACATGATACCTTAAAACCAGTAACAACAAATTTTTAGTATCAACAGATATACTGGTTTTTAAGAAAGATCTTCGTTTCTTTCATGTTCTCCAAGAATAATAATAGCTACAGTCGCCACTAGAAAATCCACTTGAATCAATGGCAGTAATTTCTATTTCTTATTCGACTGTTGTATGTATTTTCTTTTAGAATATTTGCTATATATTTGAAGGTGTGAGTTTCCTGATACATCTAGCGCTGTATCAAGAAACTTTAAGTGTTTATTATACATGCCATTAAATCAAATATTTAATGGGAGTTGCAGATTTCCAATCTGGAACAAAAACAATCATCCCCTTTATTTTTTCTTGTGGTAAGTAATACTGAGGGGATTTATCCTTTTTAAATTATTATGCTAAAATAAAATGTAAAGTCGATTTTCTACAGAGCCAAATATACTTACAAATTAAAAGTCATTATAAAGCTTTAATTTTAAATTAAAGGACAAAAAGGCTTAGAAAAGTAATTATGAGCATTATATATAGATAATACCTTAATAACATGAAAATAAAGCTTCATTTAGCAAATAATAGGAAGTTTGCCACTGCCACCACTGCATTTAAAACCAATAAATTCTGATACTGGCCATGAACGACTTTATGCAGGTTGCCATTGATGAAGCACGTGAGGGAATGAACCATAATCATGGAGGACCTTTTGGTGCTGTTATTGTCAAAGATGGAGAGATTATTGCAAAATCACACAACCGGGTATTGCATACACATGATCCAACTGCACATGCGGAAATAGGGGCCATAAGGCAGGCATCATCTATTCTTGAGAATTTTGACTTATCAGATTGTGAAATATATACCACCTCACAGCCATGCCCAATGTGCCTTGCAGCTATCTACTGGGCACGCATCAAAAAAATATATTTTGGAACTGACAAAGATGAAGTTGCAGAAATAGGTTTTGATGATAGTCATTTTTATGAGCTTATCAAAAAGGATACAGAGGAGTTGAGCAACTTGTTTGTGAAGGTCGATTGGGAAAAATGCCTTGAATTACTCAATGAATGGAATTCAAAAACTGACAAACAGATGTATTAAACACTAGAAATCAGGTTTTTATTGGGAATTGTTGCATTAAAAAGTAATCGTACAATAGTGGCCACAACTTTTATATACATGAATGATCTCATTATATATGGGGAGTTATTGTCTGAGTGGCATCATTACAATAATATTGTCTTATCTAGTTTAAACTAGAATTTGGTTATTTTAGTTTAGGCTATTACATGTGATCTCACTGAGTATTACATGCAGATAAGAACCCACTATTAAACTTAAAAGAAAATTGGTGGTATGATATGAAAATTAAATATATGGCAACATTAGTTGTCTTAATAGTACTTTTGGGAGCAGGGGGTGCTTCTGCAAAGTCACTGTATGTACTTTCGGATACAAATGCTGCTTCAAGTCCAATACAAGCTTATGATATCGATGCTACAGGTATAACCTACCAAGCAACACACACAACTAATTCCGGATGGGGAGAAGTAGGTGTTGCAATTGACAGTAATTCAGGCTATTTGTTCATCACGCATGAATCATCAGGCTTACTATATCTGGTGAATGGAACTACTATGAACGCTGCAGGTACTGTTACTGCACCTGGAGCCAGAAATTTAGCAGGTATTGTTGTAGATGAGGCTAAACAAAGAGTTTATGCAGTAGACAGAGGTACAACTACTCTCTTCGTCTACGACTGGAATGCAAATACAAAAACTCTAACTGCTGTTTCAGGATCTCCTTTTACTTTGCCAAACACAGCAGCTTACGGTATTGCTCTCGATGAGGGAAACGATTTGCTTTATGTAGCCTCATATAGCAATGTTGTAAGATACTTCGATACAGCTACATGGACCGAACAAGGAACCATCACACTTGGCCAAAGAGCAATATCAATAGCAATTGAAGATGGTAAGTACATGTATACTGGATCAGGATTCGCAGGTAGTAATGTGCTAAGCAAATATGACCTCGTTAGTAACACAGAAACAACAATAAATAACAATTATGGAATAATTGGATTAGCTGTTGACCAAGCTAATGGTCGGGTTTACGCCACTACAGGATTCTCTGGTGATATGGTACAGGTATTCGATTCCAGTTTGACCATGATAGACAATACTGCTGACATAGGTAATCCTAGTGGACTTTGTGTACCTCGTACAGGAATATCCTACAATCCACTAAGTTTTGATAAGGATGATGGCCTAACAACAACAACTGCCGGTAGTCAAATTACCTACACCTTGAGCTATGTCAACAACAATCAAGTACCAGTAACAGGTGTTACAATCACTGACACCGTACCTGAAGGTGTGAACTTTGTATCGGCAACAGGTAGCGGTGTGGAAAGTGCAGGTATTGTTAGCTGGAATATCGGAACACTTAGCGCTGGTGAATCCGGTTCAGTATCCATGACCGTACAGGAATCTTCCGGTGCTGTAAGAACACTAACCAACTATGCTACGATCAGCAGCAACGAACTCACACAGACCACTCAATCAGATGATACAAAGATCACGACAAGTGGCAATGGCGGTGAAATCCCAGAATTCCCAACTATTGCACTTCCAATGATAGCGATACTTGGTCTGGCATTTGTAATGCAGCGTAGAAGAGAAGAGTAAGATCTGAATTCTTACTTTTCATTCTTTTCTTTTTTGATACTTTTCAGTGCTATTTTAATACTACAATTGATTCATTTATCAGGGAAACCACAAATACCATATATACTATTAAAAAAGACAGTTAAATGCACTTTAACACCTTATTTAATTTGAGGATATGAATGAACGGTTTTAATATGATCCTGCAAGATATGGCTGTTAGTATCATTGTTCTTTTCGCAAGCATTGGAATTGCCATAGGACTGCAGTATATCTTCAGGAAAAAGAATATCCTGGCCCGGGAGAAGATCGTTCAGCAACTCATCCTTTTTATAGTATTGATTCTTGGATTTATTTTTGCGATCTTTACATTGCCAATAACTATTGAGGGCAAGAATCTGATACTTACGCTGCTGGGTATTGTTATTGGTGCACTCATCACTTTTGCATCTACAACCTTTGTCGCCAATGTCATGGCAGGAGTTATGCTTAGAATTATTAATCCTTTTAAGATCGGGGATTTTGTTAGAATAGATGATACATTTGGCAAAGTAACCGAGATAAATTTCCTTCAAACACAGGTTCAATCAATTGACAGAGACCTCATTACAATACCTAATAAAATACTTGTATCAAATCCCCTGAAAACAATAAGATATTCAGGAACAATAGTCACTGCAAGTGTCTCACTAGGGTATGATATCCCAAGAAAAAAAATAGAAGAAAGCCTTTTTAGCGCTGCTGAGAGAAGTGAACTTGAAAATACATTCGTGCATGTAACAAAACTTGGTGATTTTGCTGTTACATATAAAGTCGGTGGCTTGCTTAGGGACATAGAAAGCCTCATCACAGCGAGATCTAACTTTAAGAAAAATGTCATGGATTCATTGCATGAAGATGGAATTGAGATCGTTTCTCCAACTTTTATGAACCAACGTGTATACAGTCCGGATTACGTCTGTATGCCGCCTGTTGACAACAAAAGAGCCAGTGAAAATGAACAGCAAATACATGATACAAGAACCGAAGAGATCATTTTCGATAAAGCGATAGAAGCACAGATATTACACCAGATATATGTTACAGTCGACAATTTAACTGACAGAAGAAAGGGAATGGAAGAATTGATTAAAACCATTTCTGACCCTGCTAAAAAAGAAGAGCTTGAAAAAATGATGAGCTCACTTCGACCTGAGGAAGAAAAGCTAAAACAGGATATACTGGAATTGAAAGATATGCCAGATATCACAGCCATTATAGAAGATGACGAAAAAGAGGCGGTATTGAGCCTTATCGGGAAAGCTGAAAATGATGCTAAAAGGATTGCTGAACAGTTCAAAAGCCTTGAGCAAAGAATTCAAAAGACCATTGATGAAAAAGCATAGTGTAGCACAGACCATCGCACAAATAGCTTATCTGAGAACGTATTCATTGAACACTTTAATGCAAAGATATTTTTAACTTGTCACCGTAAAATCAGCACATGAATATCGGTGTGCTGGGACCTAAAGGATCCTACACGGAAAAAGCTACAAAGCAATGGCTTAACAGAAATCATCATGAAAGTGATAATTCCCTGAAATACTGCGATGATATACAGGATGTATTTTTTGCATTGAATTCAGGTTCCGTTGATATCGGGGTCGTGCCCCTGGAAAACTCCATAGAGGGTTCTGTGGGAGTCACACTTGATATGCTCCTTGAAAGTGATGTTTCGGTCATTGGAGAAACAGTTGTTGTCGTTGAGCATTGCCTTTTATCCAGGGGTAAAAAGGAAGACATAAAGATCATTCTTTCACATCCACAGGGGCTCGCACAATGCCGTCAATTTCTCAAAGAGCAATTTCGTAATGTTGAACTCAGAACTACTGGAAGCACCTCACATGCAGCAAAACTTGCCACTGAATTTACGGAAATGGCTGCCATTGCCTCAAAAGAAGCTGCTGAGACATATGATCTCGATGTGCTGATCTCAAATATTCAGGACAGAAAACAGAATCAAACCCGATTTTTTGTAATAATCCCATCTGATGGTCAGCAATTGTTTGAGAACATCACTCAGTATAATGCAGACGATCAAGATTACAAAACGTCTATTATTGTGTATCTTGACCGCGACAGACCGGGTGCTCTCTATGAGATACTCTCAGAATTTGCACAAAAGGACATCAATCTTACACGAATTGAGTCAAGACCTTCCAAGCAGTCACTTGGTGATTATGTGTTTTATATTGACTTAGAAGGCTATATTAACGATGGTATTATAAAAGATGCAATATATAATGTGAAGTCTAAAGTTGGAATGCTGAAAATACTCGGATCTTACCCCGAATATAAAACAGATCTTATTTGATCGAAAACATATAACTGCGGTGCTATTATGGATATCAGGGATTTTATAAAAAAACAGGATAATGCCCTCAAAAAATACCGCCGTATCTATAAATTGCTGGACTTTTCAATCATCGCACTAATACTTTACACAATATTGCTTCTCTTTAGTGTTGACCAATTATTACCACTTATAAATGCTTTCGAGGTTAGGGTTGGCACAAGTTACGATATTGCAGGTCTGAGCATTAACTTTGAAACTGCAATCATAGCAATTGTATCTGCTTTTTTTGCATTTATACTAACCTTAATGATTCACATTCGTGATAAAAAGACATCTGCGATTTTGCTAGTAGAAGATAAGTATCCTCACCTTAGAGAGAAATTGCGCACAGCTTATGACAATCTGGATGTAGACAGCATCATAGTTTCTGATCTTGAAGAAAAAGTATTGATAAATGTATCTAAAATTGATAAAACAGCATTGCTAAGCATGAAGCTGCTAATAATTGGAATTGTAGGGTTAATGCTTTCAAGTGCAACAGTGACCTACGTTACTGTTTATGAAGTACATATCTTAGAGATCAGCACAGATGATTGGAAAGACCTTACTGAAAACCTTCCATTCGCTCCTGATGGCGGAGAAAGTGATGAGTTCATAGAAGTCGGAGATAGCAGTGATGAAGAAGGAGACGGATCTGACTCAGAGGATCTTATCGGTGAACCTGCTGTTATTGTTGTCGAAGGCAAGGAAGTTGACCTTACACTACCGCCTGGCTCAGGTGTTGGATTTAGCAATGCTGAGGATGCAGAAGAGACAGAAGAGGATTTCCAGCAGTCTTCAGCTTACGAGATCAGTATTATTTCTTCACAGGCATATGATGAAGAGTTACCAGATGGCTATGAGCTGATCATAAAGGACTACTTTGAGGAACTTGCGAAGAAATAGATTAATAAAAACTACATTAATTGCTGAATTACAATTGATAAAATTACAAGGACAAAGGAGATAATAAATGGCTAGTGACCTGAATTCAAGAGACCTTTCACAAACATATAAGGTTGCAGGAGATATGTTCTCGACTCTTTTTAATGAGATAGGGAAGGTAGTTGTCGGCCAGAAGGACACAGTTGAACAAATAGTTATGGCAATACTCTGTAATGGCCATGCTCTTGTAGAGAGTAATCCAGGACTTGGAAAAACACTTACCATATCCACCATTGCAAAAGCAATTGACCTGAACTTCAGCAGAGTACAATGTACTCCTGACCTTATGCCAGCTGACATTACCGGAACTCACATCATTGAAGAAAAAGATGGAGCAAAGGAATTCAAGTTCGAGCCAGGACCAATTTTTGCAAATATATTACTTGCAGATGAAATAAATCGTGCTTCTCCAAAGACCCAATCTGCACTCCTGGAAGCAATGCAGGAAAAACAGATAACCGTAGGAAATGATACATTCCTGCTTGAGCCGCCATTCTTTATTCTTGCAACACAGAACCCCATAGAGATGGAAGGTACTTTTCCATTACCTGAAGCTCAGCTTGACAGGTTCCTTTTCAAGATCCTTGTGGAATATCCAAGCTATGAGGATGAAATTGAGATAGTGAACCGCTACACACGTTCCATAATGCCAACTGTGGGTAAAGTTCTCAATAAGAACACATTGATTGATCTTCAGAAACTTACCAGAGATGTTCCAATTGCTGATGATATCAAGAATCGTGCGATACAAATCGTAATGAGTACACGTATCAAGAGTGAATTTATTGAATATGGAGCTTCACCAAGGGCATCTATTGGTTTGATACTTGCAGCCAAAGCACGGGCTCTTGTAAAAGGTCGCAACTTTGTTAGTGCTGAAGATATTGATGCAATGGCATATCCAGTACTCAGACACAGGATAATACTTACCTTTGAAGCTGAGAGAAAAGGGTTCTCCACAGACCAGGTCATCAAGAGCATACTTGAAAAGATCAAATGATAGTATTCTGAAAAACCCAATCCAATAATCTGGCAATGAGCAACAAGAACCATACTATTGATGTAGACTTTTTCAGACAGCTTGACCGCTTTACCTTTTTAGTGAGGAAGAGAGTATCAACTGCATATGCAGGGAGCAGACGCTCTCTTCATACCGGGAAAGGACTTGATACGATCGGTTACAGGGAATATCATCGGGGTGATGAACTAAAGTCCATTGACTGGAAAGCATATGCACGCTCAGAGAAACTTTATGTCAGACAATTTGAGGAAGATAAGTCACTTACAACCCATATTCTACTTGATGCAAGTAAGAGTATGGATTATTCAAGTGGCGATCTGAGCAAATTCGAATATGCAACCATGCTTGCTGCCGGGTTTGCATATCTTGTTACCAAAGACAACGATAAATTTGCCATATCCACTTTTACAGATGAGATTAAGATAACAAAGCCCAGAAGAGGTCGAAAGTTCCTTTTACAAACTATTGAAAGGCTTGAACAGGTCGAACTTGCAGGTAAGACAGATATCAATGAATGTGTAGAGCAATATGAAAATGCCATCAATTCAAGATCCCTTGTTATCATTGTATCAGATTTCCTCGAGGACCCGAAAGCTATAGAATCTGCTATATATCGTCTTGCAGACCATGACCTTATTCTTGTACAGGTACTTGACAAAGCGGAAAGTTCACTCACATTACACGGACACAGCAAACTCATTGACCTTGAAACGGGAGCAAAAGTAGACACATACCTTAGTGAAGATTTCAAGAGCGAATACCAGAAGCAACTGGAAGCACATATGAACAGGATCCAGAATGCATGCAGCAAGGTCAGCGCTGAATTCTATGCATTCACAACTGATGTTCCGATATTCGATGCATTCTTCCACACGATCAGCAGGAGGAAACTCTGATGCCATTTGAAACACCACTGGCATTAGCTGCACTTTTAAGCGTAATTCCACTCATACTTCTCTACCTACTGCGCCCAAAACCTTTGCAGGTACAGGTTCCTTCCCTCATGTTCTTCATGAACGTACAGGAAGAGAAGAAACGTTTCTTTACATCAATTACAAAACTTATCAAAGACCCTCTTTTCCTTATCCAGCTACTTGTTCTTATTTTACTTGCACTTGCAGCTGCTGCACCTTTTCTGGAAACGGAGGAAGCACTTAGCGGAGAACATACCGTTATCATTATAGATGCCTCTGCAAGCATGCAGACCAATAACAGGTTCAGTGCAGCTCTCTCAAAAGCTGATGATTATGTCAGCAAAAAGAACAGTGTAATTCTGGCAGAGAACATACCCGTAACAATAATTGAAAGCGCCGGAGCCAGCGCTACCCAGGATGCACTGGATACACTAAAACCTAAAGCAACTGTTGCGGACATATCCAGTGCGGTTTCCGCAGGGATGAGATTGCTTTCCCAGGAAGGAGGCAGGCTTGTGGTGATCTCAGATTTCACGAACTGGGATGGAGGTGATCCTGTGAATGCAAAGAACCTTGCCGAATCCTATGGAATAGCGGTCGAATATCTGATAGTTGGTAAAAGCACAGGTAACCTAGGGATCATTCAAGGTGATGTTGAATCGGTAGATGGAAAGTACCAGTACAGCGGTGTGGTAAAGAATTACAAAGGAAGCCGTGAATCAGTAAAACTCAAAGTTACCAATATCGATAGTGGTAAATCAACTACTCAGGACTTGAAGAGCATCGCTGCAGGTGCTACGCAACAATTCATACTTCAGAATATTGGAACTGGGATTACAGAAGTAGAGATAACTGATTCAGATGAACTTATGCTTGACAATATAGCTTATATATCAATACCAAAGTCAGCTACAAAACAGGTTCTTTTCGTATCGGATCAGGACAAACTTCCATCTGAAACAGCCCTCTCATTGATGCCGGATATTAAGACAAAAATACTTGAAGGAATACCTGAGGATGTTTCAAAATATAATATGCTGATCATCGCCACCAAAGACAGAACACTGGCATCAAATGAGATCGAAATAATGAGGTCATTCATCAATGATGGCGGTAAAGTCGTCTTTATAGCAAGTGAAGCTCTGTCTTCCGAAAAGGCAAAGATAGAACTCCTTGAGCTCATGCCAGTTATCACCGATGCTGTTGCTAATTCAGATGATGGTGTAACTCTTGAAGTTCTTCAGGAAACAAGGCTCAGTGAAGACATTAAATTCAATGAGATAGCAGTCTACAAATACCTCAATGCCACTCCAAGACGTGATACTACAACTCTTGTGAGCTTAGAGGATGGAACTCCGATGCTGAGTTACAGTACACTTGGAGAGGGAACTGTGGTTTACCTTGGAATAAATGATGTACTTGGCGAAGATGCATGGAACAACTTCCATAACCTCCCTGAATACCCCGTATTCTGGTTCAAGCTGGCTGGCTGGCTTGGTGGAACAGGTAGCGTTAACGATTACAATCTAAAGACCGGAGCTATATCAGCA
>Ga0206328_150_pt1 | contig 14807 bp, 18 predicted proteins | sample SalPonR1_A_D2_MG_FD_142664 | JGI IMG/M metagenome (GOLD analysis project Ga0206328, IMG submission 142664)
AAAAAGCATATTGTTGGATTTTGTGTGTTATTTGGATCTTGTAAGTGGACCTGATTGGGAAGAAGAATTAGAATCTATCAGAAATTTTGCCAATGAAGATAAAGTATCTGAAGCCATTGAAGTTGCTCTAAAAGTCGATTATCACAAATTTCCTTTGTAGAAGATAAATATGGACAAGAATAAAAACCACATAACCGATAAACTTATCGCAATTAAAAAATCAAGGAAATGGTAGCAATGATGAAAGAACAAGAAGTGCTATTTAGAGTACTAAAGGATATCAGAGATATCACAGTCAATTCTTCAATTAGAAGGCTTAATAGTGATCCTAGCCTCGCTCCAGCATCAATTGACAAAGACTATGATACGTTAAGAGCAGTTTTAAAAACTGAAGAACAGAAGGATGCTTACAAAAGAACAAGTGATTATTTAGTAGAGCTTTGTATCCACTCAATTCTTGTCATGTTTGATGGGGGAGACGAACTAACAGATGAATTTAACATAGACATAATAAACGCTGATACAAAAAAGTCTTTACTTGAAAAAATAGCTTTACATGAAGAATTTTTTGGTTATCTTTTTGACGTTGAGGAAAGGGAAGTATAGTTGAATTGCGATGAAATAGAATTGTATACTAGAATGGATTCTGTTGGTGATGAGGAAATATCTGAAGTTTAGGAAAGGTTGGAATATAAAAATATGAAACTAAACAAATATATTCATTTTATTGCTTATGATACTGATAATTTAGATGAATTTATCGAAAAGCTTCCAATAAATGATGATGTTTATTTAGCTGAGATAGATGGAAACAAATGTATAGAAATTGAATATCTATACTCTGAATTCCAAAAATCGTTTAAATTTCCAGAATATTTTGGATATAACTGGGCAGCTTTTGATGAATGCTTGAATGATCTCGATTGGATTAATGCAAAATCATATATACTGATTGTAAGGGATATGGATAAAATTTTACCCGAAGATGATGTAAGTTTTAATCTTTTGTTGAAATACCTACGTATAGCTGTCACTGAGTGGACAGAAGGTAGAAATTACGATGATTTTCCAACTAAAGAAACTCCTTTTCACTTGTATCTGCATAGCTCTAAAGAAAATAAAAATGAATTATACGACAGGTTGCAACCACTAATAAATATTAGTTGATAAATGAGTTTTTTAAACCTGTTGTTTTGTCTTACTTTTAATAGAAGTATCTTTTTAATACCGTTGCGTTTTTTGGTTATTACTATTACCCATCACTGAATTTAGGGGTAATAGTAATAACCAAAAAACGCAACGCACTTAAAAGTACATCTATTAAAAATTTGTAATTATTCTATATCCATAAAAAAAGATAAAATAATTTTTTTTTAAGTTTGGTAGAATGTAATTAAAGTACCATTATACCCTAATAACAGTATCATCCAAACTAAAATTTGTATTTTCTAGTAAGATTGAATGATTTTGAATAAATACAGAGCTATTGTTAAAATTTAAACTGCTGTTGTGTATCGTTATTGATATCAGATTCTCACTTAGATTGTTATATTTTGAGGTGTCATTTATTAGAAATGAATCAGAATGGTTTATAATCAAATATTGTAAATTGATTATTTCAAGAAAAATAATGATTCCAGAAATAAAACCAACTATAGAAATAAATACAAAAATTACCTTAAAGAAAGTGTTAAGTTCATCATCATCTGAGCATGCAATAAGACCAATATTTTCAAGATAATTTAGTATCACTGATAATTCGCTTCTTAAAAGAATATACGATAATAACAATAAAAAGGCTAAAAATAATAGTGAGCCTATTTCAAAACGTCTCTTATACCTTTTTCCAGCATAACATAAAGCATGCAATTTCTATTAGCCCCTTGAAAACCACGTTAAGTCTTTCATATCTAGTTGCTATTTTTCTGAAACCCATCTTCAACCATGCAAAAAATCGTTCTATTGTCCCTCTTTTATGATATGACTCATACTCGAACCTTGTGGGTCTTCCTCTTTTTTTATTTTTCTGATTCCTGATATTTACAGGAATGTTACTTTTGATCGCTCTTGATCTCAAGTATTTTCTGATTACAACATTATCATAAGCAGAATCAGCAAGTACTTCTAATGGTCTTGTCCTTGGTCTTGCATCTGTCTTGACCCTGATACTATCCATGATCTCGATGAAATGCTGACTATCATGCTCTTTTCCAGAAGCTATCTGTATTGTCAAAGGAAATCCTTCACAACTTACACAAACATGTATCTTTATTCCATTCCTTTTTTTATGGCCGTTGTATTCGGAATTTTCTCCCCTTTTTTTGTTTCGATGAAACTACTATCAACACATACAGTATCCATAGAGAACTTACCTTTCTGGTAAGCAGAATCCCGAAGGGATTCCATTATCTCTTCCCATACTCCCTCTTCTGACCATCTTTTAAGCCTTCTCCAGGCAGTGGCCGGAGAACCATAGCTAGCTGGCATATCTCCCCATCTGCAACCGGTTATCAGAACAAAGAGAATACCATTGATGACCTTACGGTCATCAGCTCTCTTTCTTCCGGTTATTGGTTGTGGTGGTAAATGTAGCCGAATAAACTTCCATTGCTCATCAGAAAGTTCTCTGAATTCCATTCATATCCCCATAATAAAATTATAAGAGGCAGTATTTATAGTTTTGATATGGGTTCAGTTTTATATTCATATTATCTGGATTTAAAGTGCCCTTCAAAATAAAGAAAGAGAAGAGGATAAAACTAAAAGACGTTGAGAACAATATTTTTGCTAAAAATGTAATCCCTATAAGGTAATTACCATAATATTCAAAGTCCACATATAGTAAAATAATACTAATGAAAAAAGCAAATATGATATAGTCAAAATCAATTGTTAATGCGGAATCATAATGCGTGAACACATTTGAAGATGTAGTAAAAATCAATCCGACTAAAACTAAAAGTGATGGTAATAAATAGCGAATTATAATTTTATCATTTTCACTTCTTTCAGCCATGACATTATAATATACTGTTTTTTATTAAGCTTTTTTCATTTAGCTATAAACTGAACTCAAAAATTAACATTCGTCCCATATCTCCAACCTCTCCCTCACATGTGCATTGAGAGTAAACGGTTTATTCCCCTTTGCATTCTGCTTCATGTAGTGCAAAGTACCCTTTGAAAATCCCATCTTCTTCCATTCAGTATAACCAATAGCCAAAATCTTTTTCCTGATTTCATCTGTATCCTGTCTTTCAATCTTGTAGGAAGGATTGGTAAGATCAATCTTCCTCTTCTTACCATTCAAGAATTGAGCTAATTCCCTCGTTTTGAGCAAAAGAACATAGCTCCACATCATAGATTTGTCCTGATATATAACCCTTTTATTCATCCAAGTCTGGAATTCCTCTGTAAGCTTCTTAGCTCCACTTTTGGCAAAATTAACAGAAAGATTATAGGCAATTGGAATCTAAAGTAGATAGGATATAATCATATTTTATTGAATATGATTTCGTGGGGTACGAAAATGAGAATTAAACAAAGTAGACTAATCTGTTTTGGAATAATTTTAGTATTGATGTCTGTGGGAATTGTTGCTGCCAACAATGTACAAATAAACCATCCACCGGAGGCGGATGCCAATGGACCTTATGAAGGCGACCTATGTTCACCTATATCTCTTGATGCATCAGGTTCCTATGATCCTGATTATCCCATCGGATCAATTGTTTCATGGGAATGGGATCTGGATAATGATGGAGAATTTGATGATGCTTCAGGTGAGTTTGTCGAGTGGATATGGGGTAGTACCGGTGACCAGGTAGTCGGTCTCAGAGTTACTGATGATGCTGGTGAAGCTGACATTTCTTATGCTCAGGTAAGAGTCAATGAATGTGAAGAAATCCCAGAATTTCCAACCATTACACTCCCAGTAGTTGCAATACTCGGTCTGGCACTCTTCTTCCAACGCAGGAAAAACTAAAATAAAAATGTGGATTTGAACATCTGATAAAATAGATGTTAAATCCTTTATCTATTTTAAGTTGAAATGATTATTTTTACTATCCAACAACAGAAACTCTTTTTTCCCAATTTTCCAATCGTTTCTTCACATCTTCTTCCATAATCATCATCCAGTCAAAATCAAATGAAAACCTTTAAGGTGTATTGGTTTTAGATACAATAATACTTTTCAATTTAATCTGAGATGATATTATGGTAAAACTAAATGAGGCAATGAAAGCGGCTTTTGCAACGATAAAGGTATTCCCATTTTCAACAGCATCAAAAGATGGTGTTCCAAATGTGATTCCAATTGGAATGTGCTATCTTCAGGAAGATGACGAGACCATCTGGGTGGTTGACAATTTCTTCAACAAGACATTAGCAAACATAAAAGAAAATCCAATTGGTGCGATATATGTATGGGGTCCTGAGTCAAAAGGCTGCTTCCAGATAAAAGGTGATATTGAAATAATCACCAGTGGTGCTGAATATGACACAATGTATAAGATGGTCAAAGCAAAGGGAGAAATGTTCCCTGCAAGAAGCCTTATGAAAATGAAGATCACAGAAGTTTTCGAGTGCAAGGGTGGACCAGGAGCTGGTGATAAGTTACTTTAAATAGTAACTTATTTTTCTATTTTGATACCACTTTTATTATTTCCCAATTTTTAATCTTTCAATCTATGTATTAACTCGTAGAGATTCTCTAATTGCTGCAATTTTTTCCTGATCAAATAGTTCCTCAACTGCATCGCACATTAATAGAATTCTATCTGTATCAGATTCTTTTGGTTCTCCGTGGTAGTAGTCATCAATAGAACAAATTCCAAATATTTCATCCAGAGAGCGAATATCCTTATTTAATTCCTCAGGTACTTCAATAACCATTTCCACAGTATCCATAAGGCAGGTATAATTGTGGTTGTATGGTTCCATGTCGTGCAAATAGCTTAATGCAACAAGATAGCGCTCAAGTGCAAGTGAGGCTACATTGAAAACAAGCTCATGATTCTGACTTTCGGCCTGAAACTGTCTTGCTCTGCGAAGGTAGGCTTTTGAGTCTCGGTATTCAGTTTCAAATTCATCGAACTTTGATCTGTTCTCTATAAATTCCAGTCTCATTTGTTAAGCTCCTTTGAGTAATATTATGTGCCTTCATGGATTTGTGTCTATTATTAGACGGAGTTACACTTCCGTGTTATATTTCTTATAACTTTCGGTTAACGAGTACTATAAAAAAGAAAATCAGTCGAGTTTTTGGCCACAGTTCATGCAGAACTTTTCCCTGCCTTCCACTTCACGACCGCATTTTGGACATTTCTTCTTATCAGCACCGATATTCGAGCGCTGAATAATACTATCCTGAATAGTGGTCTTGTTGATATTGTATTGATTCAAAGAATCATCAACGAACAGATTGATGTCAGTTCTTTTCTCAATATCCTGCAGGATCTTGTGGTAAAATCCGGTAAGTGCTTCCTCTTTCTCAGCCCATGCTTTAACAATGAGTCTGGATTTACGTTTCCCTACAACTTCTACATATGCTGCATATTTGAGCCCTGCCACACCTTCTGCGTAAAATCGTGCTGCTCCGGTGTAAAGTTGTGGTGTGGAAGTTACTTCAGGACTTATCATGTAGAGGTTCATGTCCTTTAGTATTCGGGTAGTAATATCAAAAAGATTCTCAGCCGGAATCTCCAGATCCTTTGTATTTTCTTCAGCTATGAGCATTTGACCCGTTGCATTTCTCCATGAAATTTCATCGATTTCCTTTATCTTCAGTACAGGGCAGAGGATATCGACCATTTTATTGGAAAGATCAAATTGCACGTGTTTCTTTTGATTGTAATCGTAATAGCTTATTTTTCCTGAAATGATGCAATTGCCACATTCTCCGGTTGGTCTTATATTGAAAGTAGCGGTTTTGCTTTCTCCTGTCTGGAGCATGGAAATATTTTTCTGTTCATCCTTTAGATTGAACACATCCGGGACTAGCAAAGTAACTTTTATATCGCCAATAGGTTCAGATGATTGGTTTTCCACTTTTATTTTGTAAAGTATTGTAGAACCTTTGTATTGTATGGCTGACTTTATTACTACATTTTTTTCAGGTGGAATAACTGGAGCTGCTGTTGCTGGAACATTGCCTGGCTTGGGAGATGCGGACTTCTTCGCATTTCTTTCTCTTATTTCAGATCTCTTTTTCTTCGATCTTTTTCGCATGAATAATATGAATGCCACTAGCAATAGTAGAACTAGAATACCACTGGCATCTTCATCTGAATTGGTGTAGTTAGTTTCAGTTTCTCTGTTTGTATAAGCATCGTTACCAGTAGCTGTATTTACTGAACTGTATATCTCAGATATTTCTACGTAGTCGGTATAGCCAACTGAATATGTATCTTTCACCTTGAACTCAAATTCCAGGTACTCATCGTTGAAATAGAAATAACTACCAGTATAGTAATGGCTGTCAAGTAGCACGGTTCCATAATATGTTATTGTAAAGCGTGTGACGTCATTGTAAGTATCAACATCAAGGACATTCAGATAATATCCGTCCTCTATCTCTGCAAAATCTCCTTCCTCTATGGAAAAGCTGTTATCATAATTGGAAGGTGCTATGGCTAGAGAAGCAAATAGTAGTAGAATCAGAATCAATACCGCTAGTATCTTTACATATCTGTTTATCAACATGCCACCTGAGTTTTGCATAATAGTATGTATTTTGTTTTTATATAATTTAGGGCGCTAATTAGCAAATTGGCGAATATGACTAGGAGCTCATATATTTCATGCCAGATTGCTTCCGCATTGGCTACAGAAACTTGCTTCTGATGGTACCGTTGTACCACAACCTGGACATTTTTTCACAGTAGATGTGGCCTTTGCATGTGCTGCTCCCATCATGGCCGCATTCAGCTCTTGTCTTCTGTATGAATCATCCCTTTCCCTGTCCTCAACTTCCATCATGAAGCGGACCTTGTCTTCCTTTGCTACAGCTTCACTCTGCTTGACCTTTGCCAATGCTTCTATCTGTTCAGCAGACATTTTACCATATTCGCGTCCCTCACTGACAGTTTTTGCAACATCAGCACCACCACTTTCTGTGATAGTCTTCAGGTATTCCATATCGCGTTTGTGGTCCCGGTCTTTCATATCATGCTCGACTTCCATCTCAGCACGCATGCCCCGGGACTTTGCTACTTTCAATTCTTCTTTAAGAGCAATTGCTTCGCGGGCTTCTCTCATGTCGGCTTCGTATTGCAATCTCTCGATCTCAAGCTGGGATTTAGTGCCTTTAACTTCCTGATCGTGTTCAAATTCCTGCTGGGCTGCAAGAGGTGCATTGTCTGCCCGCAATTGTGCTACATCTTCGCGGCTCCTGCGGTCTGCATCTCCTTCAACAGAAAGTGTGTCCAGTTCAGAAAGTTCTTCATTGGTCTGGAACTCATTGTTTGCTTCCATTACAGTTTCATAGGATCCAAGCTCCCATTGTACTGTATATTTTAGCATTTCCAGGCCCCAGAGCGAAAGGGTAGACTTCAGGCGGATCTCAAGCTCGTTCTCTATCCTCATTCTCAGATTCCTGTTCCCGTACAGGTCTTCGATATTCTCCTGTCTGACCTCGGGCTCGAGCACAAGTGTGAGTACTTCACTCTCAAGACGCTGATAAATATCTTCAATTGAAAGTAGTCTCTCCCCTTTTTTATTAGGGCTTGTGTATGCATAGAGCATCTGGAAGAATCTCTTTGGTTCCTGTATTTTGAATCTCAGAACTCCGTTGCAACTAACTTTTTGGTTGTCCATGGTCCAAAGATCACTTTGTGACCATTGCAGATCTTTTTGGGATGTATCCATCATGGCAACATCCACATCTTTTCCAATGTTTCCTGGTTTTAGTACTCCACCAACACGCAACTTTCCGCTATCTACGATCTCCTGGACTTCTCCATTTCTGATCATAGCTGCCTTTTCATTTGGCGAAAGTATTATCGCCTTACTGAACAAACCGCTTACTGCCTTTTTTGGTATAAGTCTTGAAATATCGCTTGGTTCCCTTTTCCATTTGAACGCCATGCTTGCCACCTTTGTGATAATAAAGTTTTATGTGTATAGGATATATTGAATAAGTATTATATATAATGTTTTCCATTGTATACAATGGTAACTAATAATATACAAAGTTGGAGTAATATGAACAAATCTTATCCGGTAAGCGCCAGAGTATCTGAAGATAGCAAAATTTATCTGGATAAATTGATAGAATTAGGGATAGCTATTAACAGATCTGAAGCTTTGAAAATTTGCATAAGGTATGCAAAGCACAAGAAAATGGAAGAGGAAATATAATGGTACTGAGAAATCCTTTCAAAAAAGTCTCTCCTGAGGAGATGAAGACTAAACTCGCTATATCTGAACAAAGATTAACTGCCCGCGAAAAAGAGCTTATCAAAAAGCAGCAAAAATCAAGAGATCAGGCAAAGGAAGCTCTTTCAAAAGGCAATGACCGTGAGTTCCGTGTTGCATCCAGGCGTCATTCTCTCGTTGAAGGTCAGGTGAATACCATTAGCAGCATGGTTGAAATGGCACAATCCATGTCTGATGTAATAGAGATGCAGACCGGACTCAAAGAAGTCGTAGAGATAGGTGAGGACCTTGGACAATGGCAGAAACAGCTTGGTTTTGATACAAGCAAGCTTGAAGGTGCGGTGACGAATATTCGTACATCAATGGAAAAAGTAAACACTGCCACAAGTATGATGACAAGCTCTATGGATGCTGCTATGGGCGGAACCAACGAACTGAATGACATGCAGGATTCTCTCAGGGCTGAACTTCTTGCTGAACTTAGCAGTGAACAGCCTGCAAGTGATGAGCTTTCTAAAAAGATTGAATCTGAGATGGCAGATTCAGAATAAGCTCAATACTGGAAATATTGACCTATATTCATACTCGGAGTGATAAATTGGGCTCTGCAAGTACTCTTGCTGCTCAGGCACGTGGTTATGCCAAGGCAGCAAAGGATCTGGAAGATTCCGGCGATAATGAAAGGGCAAGGCAACTTTACCTTAAAGCTGCCAAACTCTACAATGACGCTTATTCTATGACACATGATGATATTGACAGGAGCACCCAGCGTGATCTGGCAGAACACCTCTTTTCAAAAGCTCAAGCACTCAAAGGTGGTGCTGCCCAGTATTCTGGCGGAGTAAAGGATAAGGATAATTCATCTGGCACTGATGAATCATCCCTTTCAAAGGATGACCTTGTGCTTAAAGAGATTCCTAAAATTGGCTTTTCAGATATTGGTGGCTTGGAAAATGTCAAAGAGGAGATTCGCAAGGCTATAATCTATCCTTTCTCTCATAAGGAACTCTACCAGATGTATGGGCAAAAAGCAGGCGAGGGTATATTGCTTTATGGTCCTCCTGGATGTGGCAAGACCATGATGGCAAAAGCTGCTGCTAAAGAATGTGGTGCTGATTTTATCAGTGTAAAAACCAGCAGTATTGTAAGTAAATGGGTCGGTGCTTCTGAAAAGAATATCAAACAGGCATTTGAGACTGCAAGGCAAAGCAAAAAAGCCATTATATTTTTTGATGAGATCGATTCGGTTGCAGGAAGAAGAAGTGAAAGCGAGGATTATGCCAAGCGGGTTGTGAATGAACTGCTTGCTCAGATGGATGGCGTTGATACTGCAGATGATGATCTTCTTGTTTTGGCAGCAACCAATGAGCCCTGGGCAATAGACTCTGCACTTCGGCGACCGGGACGTTTTAGTAAACTTGTATTCATATCGGAACCTGATGTGGATGCCAGAGCAGCAATATTTAGTCTCAATATGGAGAAACGGCCCATTTCAGAAGATGTTGATGTAAGATCTCTTGCAAAAATTACTGAATCTTATTCAGGTGCCGATATTTCAGCAATTTGCAAGGAAGCTGCCGATATTCCACTTGGTGAAGCACTAAAAGGCGGTGAGGCACGCAATATAGAAATGAGTGACTTCAAGTCTGTCATTGAAAAGCGCAAACCTTCCATTCTAAGTTGGTACATAGAAGCCAATACTTCCATTAAAAAGACCGGTGAAACTGATGTATTCAGTGAGCTTGTTAGGGAAGAAATATGATCTGCTATTGGTAATCTCAGTAATTGTGAGTGTATCTATGATATTTAATAATAAGGGGTGTTCATTATAGGATCATTTATCTATGTAGCTTCGAACAAAGCAAATGGTGTGGTTGGCAGGATCATGCAGATATATCTGCTTGCATGGATCATCTGGTCTGTTTACTATATAACAAACAATGTGGCTGGAATAATTCAAAGTGAATATCTGTACCAGACTGCATTTTTTTTACTGCTTTTCATTGTTCTTCCTTATTTTCCGATCTATGTTTTCTGGTTATATGAAAAAGTAATTGGAATTAAGAAAAGGGAATTAAGGCGCCAGAATGCCTATGGATCTGTTAATGCAACTTATAAGTTCTCAACTCCTCTGGAACTTGGTATTGAGAATTCATTGCAGTTTCAGGTAAATAATCCTACAGATCTAAAAATTAAGAATACATGGGTTCGAGTCATCTTCCCAGATAGTGTAAAGTGTACATCCTCTCAGGTCAGCTTCGGAACATTAGATCCTATGTCTTCAACTACGATCAATTTACCGTTCATACCATTATCTACAGATCTATCTCATTTTGGATACTTTGACCTCTATTTTGAGCTGGAAAAACGCAGTTTTACAAAAAGCCAGCTTTCTCTGGGAAAACATGTGGTCGTATGTTCTCATTTCCTAATTGATTCAGTAATTCATGATCCATTGAAATTTGGATTTGATTCATCAATAACTATCAATCTCGAAAATCGATTTCCATATCCATTAACAGATTTTCATGTAATATGCTCCTTCCAGAAAGGAATTGATCCAAGCTCTGAGCATTTCAAAATGGATGTATTTGATCCAGGTTCTTTCAAACCATTCAATTTTACGATTCTTCCAAAAAGTACTGGTATAACTGGAATTGGATATTTTAACATAGGCTTTCTCTTAAACGGCAACCAATGTTATATCGGGCCAGTTGAATTTTTGAGATCAGAGCTCATTGTTCCTGATCTAAAGATCAGGTTGAATTTACCTGATTATTTTTATAAGGATATTCTTGCAACCATAGGGATCGTATCAGAAAATACATCGGATGATGCTCTTGTGAATGTTTGTTTCAGTAGTTGTTTCCCATCTTTTTTGGATTGCAAGTTACCAACAGCCTGTGTAAGTGATATTGCTCCAGGCGAATCTCGATACGCATCCATTGATCTGAAGCCGAATGTATCTGGAAAAGTGAATTTTGGCAATTTGAATATTTCTTTTGAGGTAAATGGGATTACCTGTCAAAAAGATCCTATCTATCTTGGTACTCATAATGTGGTATAATGCATGCTTATGAAATATTTCCAGCATTTACAGGACAGATCAAATGAGATTTATTTTTATCCTTCTGCTATGTCTAACATTATTGATGGGGAGCAGTGCCCTGAGCTTTTTAACAATAAGGTTTACTGAATCTTCTCTTAAAAACGATGATTAGTTATACTAAAGTAGGAATAATATTTCCTCAGGAAGTAATCTCATGCTAATGCCCGAAGATCCTCAAAAGTTACAGGAAGAAAATCGAAAGAAAATAGGAGATAATCTCCGTGGAGCTTATTCAATAATTGAAAGGCTTGTTCAGAAAAGTTATCAGCAAAAAGAAATGGATCTGAATTTCCAATTAAGAAATGTAAGGTCTGAAATTTCTGGATTCTTTTCTGAGGTCGAAAATAAAAACCTCGAAAAACTGGTCGGTAGGAAGGGTAGTCTTGAAGATTTTTATGCTTCAGAGGATATGCTGCTAAAATCATCATCACAAATGCTTGATTTTGCAAATTCATGTTTATCTTCAGATAGAATTGATATCGTATCGCTGGAATCATACTTGAAGCGCTTTGAGCAATCTACTAAAGCTAGAGTAATTATTGACAAAAATATTCTTAAGGAATTCAAGCTGAAAAAGATGGAATATGATTCAGGCTTAAAGGTTGAGCTTGATGAAAATCCTCTTGATGATAGGTATGCGGTTGGTAATGAGTTCGACCCTGCAGAGGTAAAGACTCAAGATTTGTCATGCGATGACAATTCTTCAATTCCTCCTTCTCTTTCAAATGATAATGGGGAACTTGGATCAGAAATGGATACTGAAACTCTTTCAGAACTTTACAATTATTTAAACATATTGGAGCATAAATATTCCAGCTATCAACCCGAGGTATCTTATGATGGTAGTTACGTAGGGAATGGTAAATGGAGCTTTGATGTTTCTGACAGGTCGATTTTTGCTGAAATTCGGGAGGGAATTTTCAAAACTCCTTTGACCTTCGAGACTTTTTGGCATCCATTTGGTGATCTAAAGTCGCTGATCCAGTTTGTACAGCAAGAGGCAAATTTGGTTTCAAAAGGACAGTACAAAAGTCTCTGCATCGTTAATTCTGATTGGCCTTTTGACATAAAAGAGTGGGCAACAGGCTATATGCATCCTCGTATGATTCTTTTCCTTTATGAGCTTGACAGTGGAAATTTATATTTCAATGAAAGCTTGCCTTCCTCGGCAGTACTATCTACGTGGCACAGCTCAGCAGAAAAAGCTCAAACCCTTGAAGATGATTTGATGTCTCTGGCTAATGATATGGAATATTTTGAAGCCTCTGATCTGATGGAAAGATCCGGCCTGAACTTAAAAAGTGCAAAGGAATATCTCAAGAAAATGGTTAAAATGAACAGGGTTGTTGATATTGGATTTGGTAGCAGCAAGTATGCTCTGGCCAAAGAATAAGTGAATATTAAAACTAATTTTGAAAAAAGTAAAGTGAAAGAGTGATACTCACTCTTCAGCTGGTGCAGCTTCCTCTTCAGGACCTGCAAGAATTGCATCAATGGATTCTCCACCGTATTCTGCTACAATGGTGTTGATCTGTGAGATGTCTGGTGAAATCTCTTTTCCACGCATCATCTTTCTGCGGCGTACACCCTTTGAAACTGCTGTGTACCCTATACCATTTGCAACGAGTACTTTCTGTCTCTTTGGACCTGGCATGTCTGGTCTCATGACCATTCCGCTCTTGTCGCTTCCGCCAGTGATCTTTAATGCGTAGCCTGCTAATCCTACAACAGCACCATCAACGGTTTCACCAATTGATTTGCCAATGAATTTATTTGCCTCAGCTCCTGTGACATCAAACTGGTATGCTTTTGTCTTTGGGTCTGATACAACAATTTTAAAATCTGCCATATTTATTCCTCGCTTTATTGTTTCGCTTTAATGCGTATGTGATTATTTGTACCCTCAAGATCATTTTGCCCAGAATGGGTTATCTTTTCTCTTGATCTTAAGGAATGCTTCTAATGTCTCAAATTCATCTGCCTTCATTGAGTCTTGAATTTCATGTTCAAGTATTTTTGCATGTCTTTCAGGAATATTTACAAAAAGAAGATCCTCCTCTTTTATCTGTCTTCCGACTGTAGCACCATCTATTGACATGGCAACTTCCATTCCAATACTTGCTTTTGAGATGTTTTCGCCATTTAATTGCAATCCCTTTACGAGTCCTATAATTGTACCATCTTCTGTAGTGACGTCAACTTTTGTTTTGACTGTACCTGAAACGATCTTAACGCCAACCACAGCAGGTTTGCTCTGTCTGAATATGCAGTTTGGCATTATTCTGAACATTCCTGGTTTGACTATAGTTTCTGATATTTCCTTCTCAGCAAGCTCTTTTTGCTTTTTTACCCAGTCCTTATAATCATCTATCAGGCGATATATGACATCATTTCTAAAAAGTGTAGCATCAGAGTTCTGGATCTTATCCTTTGCTTCAGGAAGTATCTTGACGTTAAATCCAACAATTACGGAATAGAGTTGCTCTTCAATTGCTGCTACTTCAATGACATCTCTTTGTGAGATATCTCCGACACTTGCTTTCTTGATCTGTATGTTTTCCTTGGATAACTCATTTACAAGTGCTTCAAGGGATCCTATGGTATCAGCCTTTATGGTAATTCCCATAGAATCTGTATCTATCTGCACATCTTCTATTTCATTTTTGATCTCTTCTGAAATAGTGTCTATGACCTCGGGGCTTGCAACCTTCACAGGTGATCCTGCGAGGGCACCTTCTAGATTTGGTGCAGATATTTTCACACCGATAGCTGCAGTTGCAGATTTGATCTGTTGGAATTTCTCTTCAGATTTCATTTCTGCAAGTGGTCGGGGTTTTAGTAGAGCCCGGACTTTGGTTTGTATAGGCTCCCCAAGACTGCCTATTACAACGGTATCGCCTTTTTTGATCGTTCCGTCATATAGGATAACATCTAAGGTAGTCCCAAGTCCTTTTTCTTCTTTCACTTCAAGTACTGTGCCGATTCCAGGTCCGTCTGCAGTGTAATGTAAGTTACTTTCAAGGAACTTTTGTGCAAGTCCAAGGAGTATCATAAGTACATCTGGAATTCCTTCCCCTGTGATGGCGCTAATAGGTATGATTCCGATATTTCGCTGGAAATCATCAACCCTGTCATATCTTTCAGAGTTGAATCCTATGTCGTATAACTCACCGACAACGTTGTACAGCTTGTTGTCAAGATCTGTCTTGACACGCTCGCTCTGCTTGTTGTATGATGCGATAAACGGACTGTTTTGCTGTGGGTTCCAGCCATGTATCCTGTCAATCTTGTTAGCAACAACCACAAAAGGAGTTTTGAA
>Ga0206328_151_pt1 | contig 14662 bp, 17 predicted proteins | sample SalPonR1_A_D2_MG_FD_142664 | JGI IMG/M metagenome (GOLD analysis project Ga0206328, IMG submission 142664)
TCTTCTAATCCTGTTTTCTTATTTTCCAAATAAAGCTCCTCCGAAAAAGATGCAATTAAGCAGAATTTATCCAAAAATATGTTTAATACTACTTTTCTGAAAAGGATAAAAACCTTTGGTCATAATATACAGTATGAAAAATAAATAAACAGATAAGTAAATGAAAAATCCCAAAGTTGAAATGAAAACATTTAGAAAAAAGAGAAGAAATTATTCCTTCTCCCATCTTAATTTAATTCTTAATATTATCTCTAAGGAATTTGTGTAAAATTCCACCATTTCTGTAATATTCAACTTCAATGCTAGAGTTCAAACGTACAATTGCGTTGAATTTATTTTCTTCACCATTCTCATTCCTTGCAGTCACAAGAAGTTCACCGAATGGCTCCATATCCTCGATTCCAACAATGTCGAAAGTTTCCTTACCATTAAGACCGAATGTCTGAGCATTTTCCCCTTCCTTGAACTGAAGTGGAAGAACACCCATACCTACAAGGTTGCTGCGGTGGATTCTCTCATAAGATTCAGCAATAACTGCTTTCACACCAAGAAGCTGGGTACCCTTTGCAGCCCAGTCACGGGAACTGCCGGTTCCGTATTCTTTTCCTGCAACAACTACCAGAGGGATGTTCTTATTCAGATACTCCATTGCTGCATCGTAGATGTAGGTCTCTTCGCCTGTAAGATGATTCAGGGTTATGGAACCTTCCTTTCCTGGAACGAGCTTGTTCTTCAGGCGAACATTTCCAAAAGTACCTCGCATCATTACTTCGTGGTTACCACGTCTTGAACCATATGAATTGAAACTCTTTTCGTCAACACCTTTTGAGATCAGGTATTCACCTGCGGGATATTCTGCTGGTATTGAACCTGCCGGGGAAATGTGGTCGGTGGTGATACTGTCATCAACGAATACAAGAACACGAGCGTCCTTAATGTCAGCCATTTCTTCTACTTCAAGTGGGAAGTCCTTGAAGAATGGTGGCTCCTGTATATATGTTGAATCTGAATCCCAATCATAGAGTAATCCAGTTGGCGCTTCAAGATCCCTCCATAGTTGCGTTCCTTCAAACACATTGGAATACTGTTCCTTGAACATCTCAGGTCTTACAAAATCCTTTGTGAACTTGTCGATCTCTTCTTTTCCTGGCCAGATGTCTTTCAGGTATACTGGCTGTCCGTTAGGATCACATGCTACAGGTTCGGTGCTTAGATCAATATCAACATTTCCTGCGAGAGCATATGCAACTACAAGCATTGGAGATGCAAGATAATTGGCTTTTATCTGGGAGTTGATCCTGCCTTCGAAGTTCCTGTTACCACTGAGAACTGCAGCAACTGTTAGGTCCTTATTCTCAATTTCCTGAGAAACAGATTCTCTAAGTGGACCGCTATTACCGATACATGTCAAACAACCGTACCCTACGAGATGGAAACCGAGTGCATCAAGGTATGGTGTCAGCTTTGCCTCATCAAGGTAATCTGTAATTACACGTGAACCTGGTGCAAGACTGGTCTTGACAAAAGGTTTTACTTTAAGGCCACGTTCAACAGCATTCCTTGCAAGGAGACCAGCTCCGATCATGAGTGATGGACTGGAAGTATTAGTACATGATGTAATGGATGCAATAACAACTGAACCATGGGTTACTGAAACAACATCATCTGCACATTTGATCTTTGAGATCCCAGTGTGATGTGGGTGAGTGATCTCTGATACACTGTAACCACCATCTTCTAACCACTGACTGTATTCTCCGTTTTCTCCGTTGAGCTCATTGCCGTTCTTTGCAGAGAAGATGTCCTTCATTGTCTGATGGAAAGCCCGGGACATATCCTGCATTGCGATACGGTCCTGTGGTCTTTTCGGACCTGCAAGACTTGCTTCGACTGTGCTCATGTCAAGTTCAAGGGTGGAGCTGAACTCAGGTACAGGTGAATCCTCTTCCATGAAAAGTCCCTGCATCTTGCAATATTCCCTGACCATGTCCACATGTTCCTGGCTTCTGCCAGTCATTATCATGTAATTAAGTGTAACTTCATCAACCGGACAGAATCCCATGGTTGCACCATATTCAGGACCCATATTAGCTAGTACTGCCCTGTCAGCAAGCTCAAGTGTCTTGTAACCTGGACCGTAGAACTCTACGAATTTACCTACAACGCCATGTTCTCTGAGCATCTGAACAACTGTGAGTACAAGATCGGTTGCTGTAACTCCATTTTTCATTTCACCTGTAAGCTTGAAGCCTACTACTTCAGGAATTGGCATATAGTATGGCTGACCAAGCATCACAGCTTCAGCTTCAATTCCACCAACACCCCAACCGAGTACACCAAGACCGTTTATCATGGTGGTGTGCGAGTCAGTTCCTACGATGGTATCAGGATAAGCTACAATTTCGCCTGCCTTTTCCCTGAAGTGAACGACAGATGCAAGGTTCTCAAGGTTTATCTGGTGAATGATGCCTGTTGCAGGAGGAACGACCCTCAGGTTGTCAAATGCATTCTGTGCCCAGTGAAGAACCTCATAACGTTCTGTGTTGCGATGGAACTCATATTTCTCATTGCAGTTTCTGGCATAGTCAGTACCGTAATAATCTACCTGTACAGAGTGGTCGATCACCAGATCTGCGGGAATTACAGGGTTGATCTTATTCGGATCTCCACCAAGTCTTTTCATTGCAGACCTTATAGCTGCAAGGTCGACAACAGCAGGAACTCCAGTGAAGTCCTGAAGAATTACCCTTGAAGGAATAAATGGGATATCCTCTGATGAAACACCCTTAGGACTCCAGCTTGCGAGGTTTTTGACATCAGATTCGGTCACTACTTTTCCATCAATGTTACGTAAAAGCGCCTCAAGGAGGACTCGGATAGAATATGGAAGCTTCGCAAGATCGACAAGTCCTGCTTCCTCTAGTTTTTGTAACTGATAAACTGTTACATCCTTACCAATAAAATCAAAAATCTTTTTAGCCCCAAAAGGGTCATGAGTAGAAGTATCGCTCATTAATTCACCTGTTTGATAAATTATTAATTATTAATATGATTATGGATCTCAATAAATTAGATCATGGATATGTAACCCGATTATATGGATATTATTTAAGTGAAATATAATTTAGTGCGTTCTTCCTTTAGAAAAGCCGAAGCTGCCCGTTAGAAGAATTGATAATTATTTGTATACGACCGAGGTCTTAAAATCTACATTCAAATAAATAGTTTTGCCCTTTCACAGAAAATTACTTAAATAGATTATCAGACATGTATTGAACTGTCAATAATCATTTGTAAAATATTAAACTGTCAATAATCATTTGTCAAAAATACTACTCATATATTTAAGAGTTAAAATCTGTTAGTAATCTAGGATGGATTATTAAAAGGAGGAGGGAAGGTTTCGCTGGGTGGAACGAAACCTTCAATATCTGGGCAACTACGAGTGATTTATCATGCATCACATTCTACGACTAAATTACCAAACCAGCATACTTCTTGTTTGGAGTTGGCAATTACAGGTTTGAGCACATTGATACCAGAATCAACTATATGGGATGCCTGAAATATCTGGGAAAGCTGGGATTTGCCTTCCTCAAAATAATCGCCCATTGTTTTCATACCTTCGATGAATCCTTTTTCTATAAGGTCTACTGGATTGATACCAGCAGCAATGGCTTCATGGGCTATTCTTTCGACTGCACTTTCATCGAGATCAATGACAGCATGCTTTGCCATGTCAAATATCTCTTCTTTTGTTGAGTACATATATTTCACCTGTTTCTCTAGATTTTACTTTATAGTTTATTTTTTATGGAAAGGTCGTTTTTCCGTTTTTATAATTTTGATTTTTGTTTTGTCTGGCTCTTGCTTAAAAAATCCCGAGATCAAACATCAACGAAACTATAATTGCTATTATCGAGAATGCAAAGATCGTGAGGTAATTCAAGCGTTCTTTTGAAACCGAAAGACTCCAAAGAACATATTCAAGGCCTTCATAGTCACTTTCGTCTAATACCTGCTTCGACTTGATCTTTTTCAATAACTCCAGATTCCTGAGAACACCTACCCTGCGTGTTGAAACATGATACCTGTGAGCGAAAAAGATAAGGTAACCGATGACACCAAGGTAGAAGAGAGCTTTTGAAAGGATTCCACTGTAATAATCTGCAATTATTATCAATCTCAGCAAAGTTGCTGAAACCAGACCAAGCCAGAAGTAGAATTGAATTCTTCTGGAGCTATAGCCCTCGGGAACCGATATATTAGTTAGACTCGATACAATTTCTGTCATGATTTCTACCTGTCATTTGTCATTCAATTTTTTGTCAGCCTCCAAAAATATTTGTTCACACAAAATTAATGGCAGACAGAATCCCTATACCTATTTAATAATATTTAAGGTTTTTTCAATATTACATAAATCAAAGAAAAAATAAAAAAACAAAACTACCTTATAATGTATTTTTATATGGAATTGGCAATATATAAGCAACGAGCAAATCTGTTATTTTAGGAATCTATATATTATTTATCTTGACAAAGAAAATTCTATTGAGCAGATCAAGACCAAGGTGGGAAAGAATGAGTGATATAATAATTTCAACTATAAATGAGATTCCCGGAAGAGAAATAGCTGAGACCCTGGGAATATTGTCAAAGGAAATACAGTAAGATCCAGAAATCTTGGAAGAGATATCGGAGCTGTATTAAAAGGCATAGTCTGTGGGGAGATCAAGACTTATACAGAAATGATAAACCAATCAAGGGAAGAAGCTATTAATAGAATGGTCAATCAAGCTATAGACCTTGATACAGATGCAATTATAGGAGTACGTTTTATGACCTCAATGCTAATGCAGGGTGCATCAGAAATGCTTCCTTACGGAACTGCGGTCAAACTGAAATGATCAAGCACCTGCTGTAATATACTAAGAACTAAAAATAATTAGAGCAAGAATGAAGGATCTTGCTCATTTTGCTTTTTCTGACTTGTCCTTTACGGGTTTCACAGAACTATATTGAACATATATCCTGTGAATATAACAGCTATTGTTACGATTCCTACAAAGACTGCTATAAGCTCGTTCTTCAGGACCTTTTTCAATATGATCATCTCAGGCAGGGATACTGCTGTGACAGACATGAGAAATGCCAGTGAAGTTCCGATTGGCAGACCTTTGCCAATGAGACTTTCAACAACAGGTATCAGTCCCATTACATTGGAATAGAGTGGTACGCCTATCAACACTGCAATGGGAACTGCAAGGAGGTTATCTTTTCCTGCATATTCTGCAAGTATTCCCTCAGGCGCAAAGCCGTGGAACAAACCTCCGATACTTACACCTATAACGACGTAGATCCAGACCTTTCCGACGATACTTTTTACCTCGTCAAAAGCATAGTCTAGCCTTTGCCGGGAATTCATTTTTGCTTCTTCAAATGGAAGTGAATGAACATTGTAGACAAATCCTTCAACGTATTTTTCCAGTTTGAAGAAGCCTATGGCATATCCACCGATAACACCGATAAGGACACCTGAAATCACATAGAGTGCTGTTGCCTTAAATCCAAGTGTAGCCCAGAGAACTGCAATAGCAGCCTCATTAACAAGTGGAGAAGTTATAAGGAAGGAGAAAGTGACACCAAGAGGTACACCTGCTTCAATAAAACCAATGAAGATCGGAACAGAGGAACATGAGCAAAAAGGAGTTACGGTACCTACAAGTGATGCACCTACATTGTACTGTGGTCCTTTTTTGCCGCCCAGTATCCTCCTTGATCTTTCTGGTGTGATGTACGATCTCATATAAGCTATGAGGAAGATCATTACGCAAAGAAGTGTGAATATTTTAAGTATATCGTAAATTATGAAATTCAGACTATCTGCAAGGCCTGTACCCGCCTGAATTTCAAGCAGATCGTATGTGACTTTGTCAGCTATCCATTGCATTGGATAAAATACATCAGCCATGTTATCATTTCCTTCAAAATTATTGATGCTCTATTTTTACGTTATCGTTTTTTCGTTTTTATAGGAGGAAAGTGTCAGCCATCAAAAGAGAAAAAGACATTTTTCCATATTCTCTGCGATAACTGAATCTTCAATGTCCGTGTCTCTTGTTTTCTTTACACCAAGTTCAGTGACAACTATATGCTTGTCAACTGCAATTTGTGCATTCTCAAATATCGTGGATGCACAATTCATTGGACAGCCATCTATCACTACTATCCTGTCACAGCCTTCTGCATTCTTTAATTGGACTGGTATTTTTGCACCCACACCAGCGGTGCAAAGCATTCTACCTTTTCCGGCCTTTGTCAATTCGAGTGCCAGTTGATTGGAAATAATTCCTACATTAGCAGAGCCTGAGCATGGAAAAATACCAACAAGCTCTGATTCACAATCACAGTTTATACTTTCATTCATTTTTGCGCCCTTCGATTCTGTATTTATATTCTTGTTGCAGTTATTTTTCAGCAAGCCAGCCTTTAACGTCATTTACACTTGGAACTTTACCACCAAGCTTTACTTCACCATCAATTACAAGCCCGGGAGTGATCATTACTCCATAGGAAAGAATGGTCTCGTAATCTTCAACCTTAACAACTTCCGCCTCAAGCCCGGTTTCCTCAAGAGCTTTCTCAACAACTTCTTTAGTCTTAATGCACTTCTTACAACCTGTACCCAGTATTTCGATCTTCATTCAGTCACATCACTATTATTCTATGGTCGTATTCTGTTATTCTAAAATGCATTTCAAATTTATTTGAAACACTCCATTTCAAATAATGTTGAAATGGTTATTTATAGATAACGGTTTCAAATTAAGTTGAAATGAGAGTGGTAGAAAAACTGTAGATAAACTTACTGTATCCAATTAATTTTTATGGGATATTTACAATGAATTAGCTTACTATAGATTCAAGAATATGTGTTTGTGCATAAGCTTTGTATAGTAATCGCATATCCATGTATTGTGTTATCAGTATTCTTAATTTATAGATGATTTTTATGGAAATTCCAGAGCAGGTTAATAAAGAAATAGAAGCTATCGGTGGAATGGAAGCACTCATTTGCCAGTTGCCTGAAGAAAGTGACATCATTGAGCAGAGTCTAATTCATAAATCGCTCTCCTCACCAATAAGATTGAAAATTCTTAATCTGCTAGCGACCCAATCACTTTGTGTCTGTGTTATACAGGAAATAATAAAGATATCACCCTCAAAATTATCCTACCATCTTTCAATATTGACTGACAATAACTTAATAGAAAGCAATCGAGAAGCATCATGGATGATCTATAATATTACAGAAATGGGTAAGAAATATCTGATCAAATGAAATTGGATATAAGCTATACCATGAAGCTGATTTAATTCTCTTGTCCACTTCATTTTCAACTCTCATTTCGAGACCAGCAAATTAGATTTTCACTTTAAAAGTGTAAATCTTTTTTATTACCAATTAACGTTGCAGGAGCACAGCAAACCGCTGCTTCTGTGGAAGAACAGCCAGCTTCCATGCAGGAACTGGCAAGGTCTGCGCAGGATCTTTCAAATGTTGCTGCTGATATGCAACAGGTGGTAGCTAATTTCAAGCTGGATAGTGGCAACTCAGTTCACTCTGAAGAAGAAGGTTCAGAAACTGAAAAGAAATACCGTACAAATTTATTTTTATGCTGCACTAAGCTCTTTCAACGCTAACAGAGCTTCATCTACTTTTTCTTTCTGCACAAATATGTGATCATGATAATATGCAGCCACTACATTTGCACTTATGTCATGAGATGCCAATTTTGTTGAAACAGCCGCCGTTAAACCTATTGCATCCAAACTTGAGTGAACTGTTAACGTGATCTGCTTAAAGGTACTTTCATAGACTAATTCGGCTTCCTCTGCCGCTTCAACCGAAACTATTAATGTTAAACCTTCTGCTTCCACGAAAAAAGCCAGTGGGTTCAAATGTACATAATCGGAGAAATCGCCATCAACTGTAAAAAACACATAATCACCATTTTGAATTTCCGGTGTCATAGATTCTAGCAACTCATCTAAATCAACGATTCCGACCATAATTTGCATTCTCCATTTTATTGATGTTGTTTAATGAGCTATGCTACATATCTTATTTGCTGACAAAATAATCAGCTGACAAAGTCTAAAAAGCATATCATTCATAAAAAAAGAAAAGAAAAGAAAAGAAAAGGAAAAAATTTTATTAATTTATCAGCTGAATTTACTCAGAATGAATCTTTTTCAGCAACCATGCCATGTTAGAAGCAAGACTCTCCATGGTCTGCATACCCTCAGCATCGTCATTGACATCTCCGGGGTTCAGACCAATACCAATGTTCCAGTAACTTGAGCCAACGGTGAACATATTGGTAATTCCAAAGAGTTGGTTAATGGAATTGTACGCACGTACTGCACCGGCCCTGCGAACTGCTACCACAGCAGCACCGGCTTTTCTGGAGAAGAAACTATCGTTTGCCAGAGATACGAATCCTGCACGGTCTATGAGTGCTTTTGTCTCAGTGTTGACATCTGCGAAATAGGTTGGTGAACCTATGACAATGCCATCGGCTTCCTTCATCTTTGCGATACATTCATTGATGATATCATCATCAAAAATACATTTACTGTTCTTATTCTCAAAACATTTCATGCATGCAGTACAGCCACGGATCATCTTCCCACCAATATTGATGGTCTCGGTCTCAATGCCTTCATCCTCGAGTTTGGAGGTGAATTTTTTGAGCATAGCTGCTGTATTTCCTTCCTTGCGTGGGCTTCCGTTTATTGTGATTACTTTCATTTTATTACCGCCTTCATTTTGAATAATGTAGATATCAGGTGAGTCAATGAATTACATGATATATTATCAAAACACACCTAATATACATATACTTCATACGAACTATCTAAATAGTCACTAACAAAAAGTATACCATTATAATTATTATGGGAAATGATGAAAAACTGATCAATGCAAGGAATAATAAAGAATAATACTGTCCTGTGGAAGCAACTCTGGATGTTATAGGGGGAAAATGGAAAGCTTTGATCCTCTGACATCTAAAATAAGTTGAGGCCATACGCCACAATAAATAACAACAGAATCTCCATGGAATTTCTCCAAGAATGCTGACAAAGCAGCTAAAGTAGCTTGAAGATGATGGTCTGGTTAATCTTGAGATGTGCCCGGAGATTCCCTAATATTGAATATTCGCTGACAGAATTTGGAAAAACATTTCCCCATACTTGAAGCACTGTGTGGCTGGGAAACTGAATACTTAGGCAGAGAATGTACTTTGGGACAAGATGAATAAAAGCTTGCTTTAGTAATACCTGCGACCTTACTTTTTCATATAAACTTTAGGCTAATAGTTTAGCTAATTCAGTACTCTTCTTCCAAAATTTATAAATAAGGATTTAACATCAATTGCTTTTAATAATTATTAAAATCTATGGAAGATGTAAGCATGGAATGGATTTTTTTACTAGTTGCAGGATTATTTGAGACAGGATGGGCAATCGGAATAAAATACACTGAAGGGTTCACCAGACTATACCCAACGATCTTTACAGTTATCTGTTTAATTGTTAGTATGTTTTTTCTGGAAAAAGCACTAAGGGTAATCCCCGTAGGGACGGGTTATGCTGTCTGGACCGGTATTGGGATCATTGGAACAGCGACTTTGGGCATAATTTTGCTAAATGAATCAATGGATATGACACGTCTTTTCTTTATGGGATTAATTGCCGTTGGGATTGGTGGATTAAAGCTGGTATCAGCTCAATAGTCCATTTTCCAATATTTTAATAGGAAATACTCTGATTCATGAGTGAGAAAATGAGTGATGTTGAAAAAAAGATAATTGATGTTGGTCATGAGATCTTTAAAGGCTATGGGGTCGATGATGTAACTGCACAGATCCTATCGATACTTAACTTTGAATCAAATGAAATAAGTATGGAGCAATTAGCACAGAGAACCGGATATAGTCTTGCTTCCATCAGCCTTAAAATAAAAAATATCGAACAATTTTGGAGTATTAAAAGGATACATAAGCCAGGATCCCGCAAGACATTTCTGTATATGGAAAAAAACTTGTTAGATGCTTTTGCTATCCAGATCAGGAATGGATTTGAAACTGAATTAGATATTGCAAAAAATAAAATTACTCCTCTTATAGAGGAGTATAGAAAGTATGCTAATAGCGAAGAACAAAAAATAAAACTTCATACGTATGAGAAATATCTTTCAGAGATAAATCAATTTGAAGAATTGATTCAGCATATTTATGAGCAGATCAATCGCCTAAAGAAGAATCGATAATTATGAATGAATAAAAAATAAAGCTACTATTCTAATGGTAGCAGAATTAAAAAACGTATTTCTATCTTCCAATTCCTGCCTCTTTCTTTCATTCCAGCCACCCACATTGGAAAGGTAGCCGATAACCCTTGCAACTGATTTATGGTTCGCCATTTGATTATCTGAAAAAATCTCTTGGATTAACAATTTTATTATTTTTGACATTACCGAAAAATACTGCTTTCTGACCTTTTTGAATATATTGTATCACTGGCTGAAACTTTGTTTCCATATCATTTTGAATAAATTGACCGTCCATATTTTCAATATTCTTGAAATGCATCAAGTTTTCATTATTAAAATATTCCCATCCATGGAAAGTTGCTTGAAATTTCATTTGCATTTAATATCACCGCTGTTTTTATAAATAGATATTTATACTGTAAAATTACAGTATACAGAATTTTCTTACTTGTTGAAAAAATAAAAAAGAAATCATTTTTTAGATATCTTAATATGGGGTATATCCCATCATTCCAACGAATAAAATTAAGAACGCTGCAACAATTATTCCAACATATAGCCATATGTTGTCTGATTTGCTTGCGTTTGTTTCAGGAATATAACTTAATGTAAATTGTTGTCTGTCTTGGGTTTCTTCTTTTGTTACTGGTATAAGTCCGTTTGCTGGTGTGCCTGAGATTACAACAAAATGTGTTTTGTCATTTTAATCAAGTTGGACTTTTACAGCACCTTCTTATATATACACTTTCTTTCCATATTAACATATGCTTTACCGTCATCATATCATGTAATGTTTGATTGATGCTTATGAACTTGTGTCCGGTATGATCGATGGTTTCTGAATCACTCCTTTCCTCTTCTTCCTGAGCACTTGAACTGAACTCTCCTTCAGTGCTTTTAGTGCTTTTACCGTGCGTTCCAGTCTGCCTGCTGGCATGGCAATGACCATATAAACACCCTTCAGCTTGCCAAAGGCTCTTTCAGCCAGGCAGGGCAGGCAAATTGACGGCTTCCTGTAGCAACACATTAAGAGTTATTGAAGTTACTCAAATGGATCAAATGCATTGCATTGCCAATGAAAGTCCCAGAAAAAGTGAATAAAAAGGTCACGTAGAATAAATAGTAGAATTAAACCTGGTATATTAGACTGATTTTTGTGAATTCGTGTGACCTATAACTATATATTTCTAATATACATGGTTAAAGGTAGAGGGAGAAAAATGACTGTATTAAGCATATTGGCCTGTAAAATACTTCAGGATGAAATTGTCTGGCTGTTAAGCAACGATTCTGAAATTGATAATATTTTGGTAGTAGAAAGTGACAATATTTCGGAATTTACAAAAAAACTTGATGAGCAGTATGTTCCTTATGAGATCTTGCCACACGATAAAGTACCAGACAAAGTTGAAGAGAATGATGAAGATAAACTGAATGTTGTTGTCAACTTCCGGGAAGTTGCACTTCACATGATATTAAATAGACTGAGATCTGAGATATATAAGAACATAGAAGAAATGACCCCGTATTCCAACGGAATCCTCTTATTTTATGGACTTTGCGGTAATGTTCTGGGCAAGGTCGAAGAAGATTTCCCTGTGGATAAATGTGGTTCAATAGTACGAATACTCAAGGATAATGAGGGCTGGATCGTAGATGACTGTATAGCAGCAACTGTAGGTGGATGTGTGAAATATTCTAATTTATTAAAAGAATGTAATAAGGAGCCTGCTTTCTTTTTGACACCTATGTTCGCTAATTCATGGAAAGAATTCCCTCTTACAGGTTACGATTTTGATACAGATCCCGAAGAAGCCTTGAGACTGACAAAAATGATCAATGACCTTGGAGGATATTCAAGAGCTGCAAAGGTCAACACCGGCCTCATGTATGTAAAAGATTTTGATGAAAGGGTCGAAGAATATGCAGAAATGTTCGGATATAGTATTTTTGAAATAAATGGTGATCAGGAAATATTTGAGAACTGCTATCGATCACTAAAAAATGAATTAGAGATCATGTGATCATTTTAATGTAGAAAAAACAGGGTGTAGAATCATTTATTGAGCAGACATAAGGAGTCTATGACTCTTTCTTTCAACTGCATACACCCCAATTATCATTACTTCATATTCAAATAAACTACTATTTATTATATAAGCTATACAAAATAAACCCCTTTTAGTTTACTTGAAGTCAATTGTCTTCTGGAATAAGCACCTGGTAGATTCCGTTGATATCGTTACTTTTTGATCAAAAACATTCCTCATAGTAGTGATTTCTGCATATGCAACTTGAGAGTTAGTAACGGAACTATAAAGGGCATCAAAGTCACTCAAATATACTACAGTTATTGCAGTGCCTATTAAGTATATATGAATAACTGTGCAATAGGGGTTGTGATACTCACACCCTTTTACACACGAGGATTCAAATCTTTATAAATTGATGATCAATAGGAGTGGATAAATATGAAGGGTCCTAGGAGTATCGGGTTCCCCATCAAAGATAGCAATACTGATTGTGCCCTTGAGGCAGCACTTGAAGTAACGGCATGGATTACGAATACGTCAAACTGATTGATCATACAGTTGGCTCCCTGCAAGGCCTGTCTGGGATGTGTAAGTACAAACGTCTATGTAATTAAAAACCATGGAATTGCCCAGGCAGAGAAAGCCAAAGAATCAGATGCACTTATTGTTGTAGGTTTTACACCATATTCCTCCCTTGACTCTCGCACAAAAGCATTCATTGAAAGGCTCTACCCACTTCGCAACATGCATTTATGCAAGGAAAGCCTGGCGGAATAATAATCACATCCGCATTCCCTGATAATTGTGATGCTGTCATGTGCATCTGATAACGGAATAAATGTCATCACATAGTACATGATGGAAGAAGGAATGGACATAGTGGATCCTGTAAAGGTACTTGGAAATATAGCCTGTGTGAAATGTAAATATGGAGATGACTGCGACATGACCGACATCAGGAAGATGTTGGGCCCTGAAGCAAGTAAATCCTCTGCGGTAATTAACAGATTTGAAGAACAGTTCAAAGCTGTTGATGCTGCAAAGGAACTGGGTAAGAATTTCGCAGGAAAACTGAAGTCAAAAGAATAGACCAGAATTACTTCAGTATACATTTTTTAATTAGTTTCAAAAAATACCATTCAACTTATATAGCATATCGATATTGTGTATATACAGCAAAACCAACTTGATTTTATGTACCACCAAAAAGCGAATTCAAATTTGGTTTGCACACCCCCCAACACACCGATATGAATTATCGGTGTCCCTCTCATTTTTTTTGTGTAGTTATAATAATTTTAATTGAATATCAGTAAGATGCTTCTCTTTGCAGGGAAATATTTAATTCAAAATAACATATCATTAAAAGGGTTATCAAACGAAAGGGGAGATTTTAAAATGTTCACACTAACAATTGATCCAAGATTCGGCGATATTAACGCAATGAAGCATGCTAACAGTATTGCTGTTGCCATGTGGTTCGAACATGCCCGAAATCCCGTATTTCGCTTATTTATTCCAGATCTTGATCTAAGCTATGAAAAGTGGAATCTAATTATGGCAAGGACAGCATATGAATATACCAGTCAAATTGTCTATGGGTCAGAGGTCGATATACATACCTACATATCTAAGATCGGCAATTCTTCTTTTGAAATCACCCAGGAAGCATGGCAAAATGGAGAAAACTGTGCAACATGCGTTTCTACTGTTGTTCATTTTGATTTCATCAATAAGAAATCTATGTCAATTCCAGATGATATAAGGAAAATTCTTAAACAACACTTGCCGGAATAAAATATTGATGACTAGTTAGAACACATTATTTTCTTATCATCAAATACGCCACCAATGATGAATTGGTATACTGATCCATGAGGGTGGATTTAGATTACTTATCCTTCCACCAGATCTTAACTCGTGTCGAAGTCGCATCATAAAGATATCCATCACCATCTTTTTCAAGGGTGGATTCCAGATATTCGGCAAGTATTGATCTATGTTCTTCTGTGCTTACGGAAAAATGGCTGGATAGATCATCTACTGCTTCATAAATTGATGCATAACGTTCTATACGTCCGAGCTTGAATGTGCTCATATTAGGATAGATCCCCATTCCATAGAGTACATTATAAAGGATATTGCATTTTGGCATAGAACAATATTCCCTACCGTGGAGCTTTGGCCATATTTTCTTTGAGTGCAGATTCCATGATGTTTCTCCTGCGAACCAATAGAGATAGATGTAACCAGAGGAAACAGCCTGCATGTCCTCTATGGCTTT
>Ga0206328_152_pt1 | contig 14544 bp, 18 predicted proteins | sample SalPonR1_A_D2_MG_FD_142664 | JGI IMG/M metagenome (GOLD analysis project Ga0206328, IMG submission 142664)
ATTAATGTCTTTTACATACCAAGGACTTGAGAGTCCTAATGCAAGTTGTATAAGGTCTTTATCTTCCATACCAATTGAATTGGAGAATATGAATATTAACTTACCCACTCAATCTTAAGGAGATCCATTAATTCCAAAATTCCATGAGAATACCTTTTTTACCATCTTTGCTAGTGTAATAACTTCTTTGATGTTGCTGTGTGTCCCAAATAATGGCATTTATCAAGGTATTCTTGCTACATCCACATTTTTAAGCTCCCACAAGCGTTAAAGAGCCAGTTTAAACCTATAAGCTTTAGCTGTTTTAGTATCTAGGTCTTTATTTTTTAAGCTCTGTAGAAAACCTACTTTTTATTTTATTTTATTTTATTTTATTTTATTTTAACATAATAATTTAAAAAAGATTAATTCCCTGAGTATTACTTACCACAGAAAATAAAAAGGAGGTAATTGTGTTTGTTCAGGTCAGAAATCTGGAACTTCCATAAAAGACCTCTATAAAACTTTATTCCTGCTGGTCCTGCTAACTCTCTCTGCATACTTAATGATAAATGGTGAAGGCATTATTTCGATGATAGGAATAAGTGGTTTCATAGTTAGAGCTTTAACAGGGAGTCTATTCCATAATACGTTCCTGATGATCGCAAAGTTACTAGAATAACTTAACCAGATCATCAATATCCAGATTGACATTGAATTCCTTCAGTTTAAAGAATTTCTTAGCTCTATTATCATCAGCTTCAAGCCTCAGATCACTTTCAACAAATCCTGCATTTTCAAGACGCTTTAAATGCAGCTGAATTACCTGTCGGGATAGGCTCAGATCCTTGGATAGTTCATACACATATCTTTCTCTTTCTGAGAGTAGGCACAGCAATTTCAATCTAACAGGATGTGAAATTGCTTCTCCTATCTTTGTGATCTGTTGAAGTGTCATTGTCATCGATACGCCTGATTTTTAAGGTTTGTATTATTAGAATTTAGATCTCATCAAGTTTTTCTTTGATATCGGTTACCATCTGCTTAATATCCTCAACATCCTTTTCTACCCTTGAAAGACGTTCATTGTTTCCTGACCCGACCATGTTCGATCTATTTAGTACTGTGAATACTACCCAGACCATGACCAGAATCAGCACTATATTCAAAAGTATTCCCCATACTGAACCATAAGTTCCATACATTCCGCTACCCATCATTATAAATCACCATTTTATTTTACTTAAAAAATAAATAGGGATTTAAGCTATTTATAGACTGGTATTGAAATCGTTATGGATATCATAGTCTATACCAGGATGCACCCATCTGTTTTGTGGCAGGAAGTAAAATGATTCTACTGCAGTGTGTTTCAGGAAGTAACCAGGGTATGCTTCAGCTATTGTTTTGTCTTCTTTCCCGTCAAGAGGATGCCAGTGAACATAACCTTGTGCCTTTGGAACATCTTCGGAAATTACAGTCCAGAGGTATTCAGCAGAACCGCCATTGTAAGTTGCGTTAGCAAATATTCCATGAACTTTCCAGCCTACTCTATCTGTACCATGGATAGCTTCTCCTTCATCATTGTAACTTATATACATGAAACCGTTGATCTTTTCAGGATATCCGTTCTCATTTAGCTGCCCAGCTACCTTAAATTCATGGTGGCCGTCATGCATCTTGTCATTGAAGAGATATTCCCAGGGAGACGCATGGTGGTTCCACATTTTTCCTGATGATGCCATAGCTCCGGAAGAAAGTACCAGAAATACACCCAGGATAACTATACTAGCCATTAATATTTTTTTTACCATCAAATCACCCTCTATTCAATTATGTTAATTTTTACTTAGAATTATCAAGTATTATTTTGCCAAAATAACGGACTACATGAACCACGCCAACATTTGCATTATCAAGTAAGTGACTGTGAATATAATGAGTCCCATGGACATCTAAAGGAATATGTTCCTATAGACCACGTCCCTTTCAGAACCTACTTTTTTCCTAAACACTCCACAACCACCTTTTCCGCATGTATTGCAGGAAGAACTCTCGTTTTTGTGTTTATTTGCTGTATCATTTAGTATTGGGACTATGCTCATTTCTGCCATTTTCTTGTAGTATCCTTTGCTATTAAATTCGTTTTTTGTAAATTATGACAGGTTTTTTACTCAAGTTTTCGAAGGATCTTATCCAACAATTCTCTGTTATCTTCTTGTTTTCTCTCGATCCGCGAGATTCTGGAGTCATAGTTGCTATTATCATCTCTGCTGTTTCTGTTGAAGAATGAAGAAAATGCCCATATTATTGCTATGATTATCAGTATATTGAATATCATGCCAATACCTCCTAATAGTCCAGATCCGCCATATCCCCCGTACATCATGATATCACCCTGTTCTTCTAAAAATCTATGAGTATGGTTTAATAACCATACATCATCCCAGATCCTGCTCCGCCTCTGTAACTACGGCCTGAACTTCTGGACTGATAATTATTACCAGTGAATGTGTTGAAATCCTTGATCACTTCACCTGTGAATGCATCGATACGTCCCTGCTTTATTGTACCTTCATCGTCGGTGTAGTAGACAACCCACCATCTGCCCATCTGATAAATATTATCAGCTGTTACATCAGAGCTTATCTCATTCTTTGCAATATCATAAGCGTCGTCAACTGTTCTAACTGTTAGTTCCATTGTTGTATCAGCATAATAAGGCCCATTTCCTCCAAAGCAAGCTCCAGGTCCATAACCTCCCATGTTAGTTGCCATCCAGTTGTACATCTGCCCATACCAGGCATTGTTATCTTCATTTGTTTGTGCATTAACTGCCCCCATTCCGCTAACAAGCAGAACAAGCGCACCCACTGCAATCAGCATTGTTGTTCTTTTCATGTTTTTTCACCAGTTTTATTTGAGTTGCATACACCGAAACTGCAACACATATGTAGTCAACATGCTACACATGTACTTACAACAATATATAGCTTGTGGTTAACAGCCACATTTACCAAAAAGATTGGATCAAGAGAAACAAGATAATTTCTGAGGTAGAAACCTTTATATCAATACAAATCCCAATTTTTAAAGGGGAAATTGACTGATCCATAATGGAATACTAAAATTAAAGAGCCGCTCAAACCAACTGCCCTGGGCTTAGCTGCTGCAATTTTTTACTACAGCGTATTTGTTCAGCCTTTTATACAACAGATCAATTTGACATAGGAAGTGGAATTCAATGGAACATCAAATGAATTCATCAGAGGGGGATGAAAAGGATCACGAAATGCACCATGAACATGGAATGGAACATGAAGGAAAAAGTCACCATGCTCAGATGCTGGAGGATTTCAAAAAAAGATTCATTATTTCATCAATCCTCACAATACCTGTTTTGATACTATCCCCTGCTGTTCAGGGATTATTGGGATTTGAATTTGCCTTCCCTAACTCCAATCTTGTTTTACTTGGACTCTCAACTATAATCTACTTTTATGGTGGTCATCCCTTCCTGAAGGGAATATTCACCGAACTAAAGGCCAGAAATCCTGGCATGATGACCCTGATAGCTATTGCAATAAGTGTGGCTTATATCTATAGTTCTGCAGTTGTCCTTGGATTACCTGGCAAATTCTTCTTCTGGGAACTTGTGACACTTATCGATGTAATGCTCCTGGGTCACTGGATGGAAATGCGTTCTGTAATGGGTGCTTCAAAAGCTCTGGAGAAGCTGGTTCTTATTATGCCATCAGATGCTCATATTGTGAAAGATGAGCAGATTATCGATGTTCATGTCAATGAACTCAAAGCTGGAGATGTTGTGCTTGTTAAACCTGGAGAAAAAGTTCCAGTAGATGGTATCGTACTCAAAGGTGATAGCAGTGTCAACGAAGCTATGCTAACAGGTGAATCGAAACCTGTGTCAAAAGGGACTGACGATGAAGTAATAGGCGGTTCGATCAATGGTGAAGGTTCCATACATATAGAAGTAAAAAAGACAGGAAAGGATACATACCTAAATCAGGTCATAGAGTTAGTAAGAACTGCACAGGAGAGTAAATCAAAGACACAGGATCTTGCAAACAGAGCTGCTTTGGTACTTACAATAGTTGCTATCAGTGTAGGCACGATCACTCTGGGTGTGTGGTTATACGTAGGCCAGGAATTTGTTTTTGCCATTGAAAGAGCTGTTACAGTAATGGTCATTGCATGTCCTCATGCTCTTGGGCTTGCTATACCACTTGTTGTTGCTGTTTCTACTTCTCTTGGAGCAAAATCCGGTTTGTTGATAAGGGATAGGCAGGCCTTTGAGAGAGCCAGAAATATAGAAGCCATCGTTTTTGATAAGACAGGTACACTCACCGAAGGTAAATTTGGAGTTACTGACATTATACCATTCGTAAAGTTAGAAGAAAATGAGATACTGGCACAAGCTGCTTCCCTTGAAATCAATTCAGAACATCCCATTGCTCTTGGTCTTGTTAATACTAGTAAAGAGAGAGGGATTGATACATATGCTGTTGAAAACTTCCAGTCCATACCAGGAAAGGGTGTTGAGGGAAATGTTATGGGGAAACTGCTGAAAGTTGTCAGTCCTAACTATCTTGAAGAAAAAGGCACAAAGTTATCAAATGAAAAGATCGATCATATTAAACAACAAGGCAAAACCATCGTATTTTTGCTTGAGGATGAGGAGCCAGTCGCTGCAATAGGACTTGCAGACATCATCAGGAAAGAATCAAAAGAGGCTATTGACAAACTTCGGTCAATGGGCGTAAAATGCATGATGCTTACAGGTGACAACAGATTTGTTGCAAAATGGGTGTCTGAAGATCTTGGTCTTGATGATTACTTTGCAGAAGTATTGCCGCATGAGAAAGCTCAGACCATAAAGGAGATCCAGAAAAACTATACGGTTGCTATGGTCGGGGACGGTGTGAACGATGCCCCTGCTCTTGTACAGGCTGATGTAGGCATTGCTATTGGAGCAGGTACAGATGTAGCAGTTGAAAGTGCTGATATAATATTAGTCAGGAACGATCCCAAGGATGTAGTGAATATAATTTCCTTATCTAAAAGAACCTACTCGAAAATGTTCCAGAATATCCTCTGGGCAACTGGTTACAATGCATTTGCCATACCCCTGGCTGCTGGAGTATTGATCGGTTATGGTATCTTGCTGAGTCCTGCTGCAGGGGCAGTCCTCATGAGCCTTAGCACAGTGATCGTTTCAGTAAACGCAAGATCTCTGAAAATGGAATAACTAAGGATTGGAGTAGGTAAATTGACTCCAATCTCTCTTTTTTATCATTCAATATGAACTGACATATCAAAGTGTTTTCAGATATTCGATCAGGTCATCAAGGTCAGAATCAGACATATCCCACTTTGGCATTATATAATCAACTTCTTCGCCAGCAGGATCGATCCCTCCTCTTATCGCGATCTTGATTGTTTCATCAGTGTATGGAGGATGCTCTTCATGTTCATCTGCATGCTTATCCCCAGATGTCAAAGTTTCATATGTGATGTCTGGAGGTATAACATTGCTCATCATAATGGGTACTCCACCTTTTCCACTTATACCATGACAACTTACACAGCTACCACCATGAACATACAACCAGTGTGGACCTCCATTAATAGGAATTTCCTGACCACTTTCATTAAAGCCAGTGTAATAGATAATTTCCCCATTGGATGAAAATTCAGCAATAGTGTTAGAATCTGCTGATGGATTATATTGCTCATGAATCAGTAAAAATGGAATATCTCAAAGAAAGCGAAACAAAAGGAAACTGTCCTTGGAGGGGGGAGATCAGCTACTATGACATTGTAATCGATGGCGTAGTAAGTAAAGATGCAGCCTGCTATTTCGCTGAAACTAACCCAGATGCCATTAAAAAGGTCGGTAAGGACTATCAAAATTACATCGCCTTCATAAAAGAGATATGCAGGAAGTAGTGAACACATAGGTTTCACACTTATTTCTTTCTTTCTTTCTTTCTTTTTTGCATGAATTAGAAGATTTTTAATATTCTTCATTAAAGTGCGAAGAATTGAATCCGAATTTCTACACCAACTAATATTGGCAGTTTAGGACACTTTGTATGTAAGGTCTAAAACACAAGTACGGCTGATATTATCATGCAAAAGGACTTCAATAAACCCTATTCATTAATAGTCATCCCCTGTTCTTCTTTAATACCAATATCAGTTTGCTCCATCGGAGAATAGTGTTTACAGCTTCCATCTTGGGCCGGAATGGTGCAAGCTGCACAGCCCATATGACTATTAAAAACACAGCCCGAGCACAATTCTGGACATTCCCCTGATTCTACTTTTGTCCATACCATTCTTACACTTCCTTATCTATGGGATTTTGGACGCTTATCCCCTTTATTTAGCGGTTTAAGTCCCCTTCATACCATCTACAGTCTGAAAATAGATGACCACCCATATTCAAAAACTTCCCAATGTAGTTATTTACCTTTCAGCTTATCGATAATCTCAGAAACAAAGGCTGCTTTCTCATCTTCAGACATACCTTCAGAACCTTGCTCTATAAGTATTCCAACCATTTTCAGTACAAAGTCTGTTCTTTCTTCAACGGGAACTTTTGGAAGCATGATATTCAGGCAATTTGGCATCATTTCCATCATCATATTGGGCATCATTGTCATGGCTTCACCTTTATTATCTTCCATCATCTTTGACATCATTCCACCTTCTCCCATCATCATTTTTGGCATCATTTCCATCATGTTAACTCCCTCCATCATTTTAGGCATCATATTTTCCATCATATTTTGCTTATCCTCTGTTGACATATCAGCAAAGAAATTTCCCATCATATTTTCCATCATATCTTCTCTTTCTTCTTTGCTCATCCGTCCCATCATAAATTCCATCATTTTTTCCATCATGTTCATTTTCTCCCCGTCAAACTGATTTCCTGTTTCTTGATGTGTGCTGTTGACAAAATAATTTAAAATCACATATTGCCTGTAATTTATTCCTTACTAGACAATCGTGACACCAGGTAATTTACACTTTCTTCAGATAGGTTCAGATTTTTTGCAATCTCTTTGGTATCACTTGTTTCTTTTAACATATCGAGCAGATCTTCATTGACCTGATCAAGCCACTCTTCGAACAGCTTTTTCAATTCGGCTGTTCCATATGAATTTATATCCGGATCATATTTTGTAGTCCCCATCATATTTTGCTGCATTTCCATGCATTTTTGCAGCATCGATGGCATCATATCCGATTCCATCATTTCTTGCATCATTCCCATTGGATTCCCCTTATTTTTCATTTTAATTTCTCCCTTTAAATGAATTCATCTATTTTGAACAAAGCAAACTGGAAAATGTTTGAAAAAGCTATCTTCATCCTCAAATGATATTTTCTCAAACAACTGTGTTATTTCTTCCCCTAAATCCCTAATATCATTGACCGTTTCGATGACTCTAGGTGTCACAAGAGCATGATAAACAAATGCCTTTTTTCTGCATGAAACCACTATCCCTGAATTTTTTAATATCTTAAGGTGATGTGATACCAGAGGCTGTGATATATCAAGCTGTGTGGCAATTTCATTGACTGGCTTTGCACCGTTTTCCAGTACTTGCAATATTGCTAATCTATTCTCATCTGAAAGGACTTTAAAGATCGTTGCATATTTTCTGAAACTACTAACCTTGATTTTCTCTGGATCTATCTTTATCACCAATATACAGTTATGTTCTAATCATATAAACATCTGTTTATATCTACATGTTCTTATGTGCCAGCATCAATAATATATCAACATCCTAAAATCACATGAATTCTAGCAACTCACTAGAAAAACATTCATATAGAGTTAACACAGAAAATAAAATAAAATATTTCAGGGGTATAATCAATGGAAGAAAAAATCACAAAATCATATACTAACTCTATTGGAACTGAATTTGTATTGGTCCCTGCAGGGGAATTTGACATGGGGTCGTTGGAAGATGAAAAGAACTGGTACAGGAACGAGCGTCCTCAGCACAGGGTTAAGATCCCTAAAGAATTCTACATAGGTAAATATCCTGTTACACAAAAGGAATGGGTGGAGATAATGGGCTTCAATCCCTCCCGTTCCAAAGGTGACGATAATCCTGTTGCTAAGGTTTCATGGAGCGATGTCCAAGACTTCATCAGTAAATTGAATGAAAAAGAGGGCACAAATAAGTACCGCCTCCCAAGTGAGGCTGAATGGGAATATGCCTGCAGGGCAGGTACTACTACTAGGTATTATTTTGGGGACGATGATGCCAAACTAACTGATCATGCCTGGTATGATGTTGATGAATCCACAGGCTCCCACGAACTTGGGCAGAAGCAGCCAAATCCCTGGGGCCTCTACGATATGCATGGAAACCTCTGGGAATGGGTGCAGGACAGATATCATGATAGCTATGAAGGTGCTCCAACAGATGGCAGTGCATGGGAAGAGGACGATTCAGCTAAGGAGATACACGTTCTTCGAGGCGGTGCCTGGTCAACACGTGCAGAAGGATGTCGCTGTGCAAGCCGCTACTACTATCCCAAGGATGGTCGCAGAAGTAGACGTTCAGGCTTCCGTCTGGTAATGGAAGTTTGAATACTTCATTTTTTGATTTTTCTAGTAAACTAAATCGACCCTGCCTCATCCAGGCACACAAACCGAGCACATGCAATACGCTCAGCATTGCAATGATAACAAAAAAGTCAGTTAATCAATCAAAATCAACATCATAGGAAATAGATATCCATGGTGGGCCCGGCAACCCAGATGACGCTTCTGGAGCGCGGATCGAGGTGTATCGCTACGCTCAACACCCCAATACGAATGAGAAAACATCAGTTAATCAATTAAAATCAACATCATAGGAAACAGATATATATGGTGGGCCCGATGAGATTCGAACTCATGATCCCCGCCGTGTAAAGGCGGTGTCATAACCGGCTAGACCACGGGCCCACGCGAATAAGTTAGTTTGCTGGTGACGGTTTCGTCCTCGAGCAACCCTTTAATGTCACTGGTGGTATATAAATCTTGCTGATGCCGGTGTAAAATAAAGCATAATACTTGATTTTCAGTCATTTTCTGCCGAAATAACAGGCAGAATGGAACTAATAACCTGAAAAATTGCCATTCATTTCAGTAATTCGTATTCTGACTATCGCAACCTTGTCCAGTATAGCATCGGAATAGGCCAATTCTTTCTTTCCAGCATACTTTTCCATCAGCAAATTCAATGCTTTAGTCTTGTCTCCAGGATCTGCGATCAGGGGTGCATTACCCAGCCTATGATGCTGTAATATTTTTCATGCTCCAGCAGTTGGTGCAGGGAATAGTTCTGCCTTGTAATCTATCCCAAAGCAGACTTGTGGGTTCTCATTGATAATATCTAGCTTCTTTCCAAGCTTGGCAGCATGCAAATAGAGTACATCATCGCACAAGAGCTGCTCATATGAGATAATCAACAAGACATCTCTGATTAGTAATAGTTCCAACAAATTCGGCAACTTTAACGTGCTCAGGATGATTCTGATAAGTAAGCAATGTATTTTCATCTTCAAACACTGAATAAAGTGTAACATCAAATGCAGCATCTGATCCATTAATGTCAGCCCCTACTTCAATTTCTAGTATTTCAGGGATGAGTCCTTTCAGATTTTCGAGCATGTTTTTCATTTTATTGATGTTTTCAGTCTTGCCAACACCTTCAACGTTATCCTTGATCTTCCACATGACAATATGTTTAAGCATGAAATTCACTCCATTTAATTTGAATACAAAATATTCTGATTAAAATAACCTCTGACTACTTAAAGGAAACAACATTTATAACTATTTCATTTAAATTGAAATTCTGACCATGGGTTCTAACTAATATCAAAGGACAATTCAAAATAGGTATTTAAATACTAAAAAAAAGAATAACACTGTATGCCTTATGACAACTATCGCCAGGAAGATGATGACCTGGATTATGTCGAGGATTACCTTGGCGATTACGGCAGTGTCCGGTCTATTGTACGTGAGGCTTTACCTTTTGAACTTATTGCAACACTCGGTGGTGTTGTGTCAGGCGTCATTCTTTCTGGTATGACAAATGAATTACAGATGATCCCAGGACTTATAGTAATAGCCCCTGCTGTGCTGGGTATGCGTGGTAATATTTCATGCACGCTTGGCTCAAGGCTTGGAAGTGCTATTCACATGGGTCTTATTACAAAGATAGAGAACAACCCGGAACTTACAAACAATGTTGCAGGTTCACTCCTTTTAAGTTTGCTTTTATCCATTGTCCTTGGAATTGTGGGACATATAGTGACAGTAGTACTTGGCTTTGAGAGCGCAGGCGTTCTAACATTAACTTCCATAGCAGTAATAGCCGGTGTATCATCTGGAATTATTCTGGCTTTTGTAGCAGTCCTGCTGGCTATTGGTATGTTCAGATTCGGTTTTGACCCCGACAATGTGGTCACACCTGCAATTGCCACGATAGGAGATATCGTTTCAATGCTTATGATATTCATCGCAGCAAAGGTGGTGCTTCTACTGTGACATATTATACGATCAGAGGAATTGTAGGAAGAGGGTTCCCCATCCTTGCAATGACCTCTTTAATAGGAATTGCAGCTGGCCAGGTACTTAACCGTGGAATGGATAGCCTGATATCCATGCCTATTGTCCTGATATTGATACCTGCACTCATCAAAGTTGGAGGCGATACTGGAAGCATGCTAGGTGCCAGACTATCCTCATCATTCCACATGGGCCTTGGAAACCAACTTTACAGGAACCCCGTGGTACGCAATAGTCTCCTTGCAGCTCTTATAGTTGGTCTAACAGCATCCCTGTTCCTTTCCATTGTAGTATGGATAACTGGAAAAGCACTTGGTATTGGAATAGCTTACAGCACATTACTGGCCCTTTGCATGATAGCAGGCTCATTTGAACTCATTGTTGTTTTCACAGCAACCGTAGCCATCGCATTTGCATCCCACAGATTTGGAGTTGACCCTGATGATACAGTAATACCACTAATAGCAACTCTAGGAGACCTTGTGGGAGTTAGCGGTATCTTTTTCACAATGTACCTTTTAGGTATTATATAAGCAATAAATAACACTGCGATCAAACAAAAATCTCATAGAAACATACAATAAACTGGTAGAAATATTATGAGTCCGAAGGAAATAAAATATACCCCACGAAATCTAAAGGATCTTTTGACCGAGATGAAGGATACATCTGAACTAATGGTCGATCTGGCATATTCTGCAATGGTCTATCATGACGAAGATATAGCAGAAGAGGTTCTCCGGCTTGAAGCAAAAATGAATACACTTGACTATCACATGAAAATATCAGCAATGCTTAGCACAAGGCGTGTTGAAGAAGCAGAGGAAATGTCTGGTGTATTACAAGTTGCTCGTGCTTCCGAAAACATTTCTAATGCTGCCGGCGACATTGCCAAGGTAGTGCTTAACGAAATGGGGATTCCTACTGAATTAAAAATGGCCCTGAGAGAAGCAGAGGAGACAATTATCAGAGCTACTGTCAGTGAAGATTCAGAGCTTAATGGGAGAACACTTGAAGATATAGAACTTGATACCGAGACAGGGATGTGGATTATTGCCATCCGTAGAAATGATGAATGGATATACGACCCTAACCATGATACCAGAATCCGATCTGATGATGTGCTCTTTGCCAGAGGACACGATGAAGGAGTCATTTATTTTATGGAACTCGTCACCAACCATAAATACGTACCAAGGGACATACCTCATGAAAGATTCCTGATCGATCTTGAGAAAGCTGTTGACGTGATAGTTGAAATGAAGAATCTCGGAGAACTTTCAGTAGGACTTGCGTACTCAGCCCTATTGTTCGATAACGAAGATATAGCACATGAAGTTAAAGCATTGGAAGTAGAGAGCAATGCCATGCAGAATGAGCTGCAGCACTGGGTACTTGAAACTGCAAAGCATATTCCTGATGTAAATCAACTACGTGGACTATTACATCTGGCAAGTTCATCTGAATCAATATCAGATGCTGCATACACAATTGCAGATACAGTGCTTCGAGATATAGAACTTCACCCCATCATCACAATTGCAGTCAGACAATCCGATGAGGTTATCACAAAACTGATGGTGAACAGTTGCTCACCAATAGTAGCAAAGACATTTGGCCAGTTAAAGCTCGAAACCGAGACCGGCGTACATATAATGGCAGTTAAAAGAGGGGAACGCTGGGTATACAGACCCAACAAGAGAACTACAGTTCAATCAGGAGACATACTTATAGCCAGAGGATCACGCACAGGAGAAGATGCACTATTTGAAATGTGTGCTTGTCCTTTTGAAGGAGAAGATGATTCCTGATCAAAACTACCAGGAATTTTCAGTTTGAATTTGAATTTTAAGATCGGATTTAACTCTAAACTAAAGAAATGAAGTTTGAGATATTCAAACTTCTTTTTTTGTTATTTCCACTGAACCGTCTTTTTTGCCAATATAGACTTCATCTACGTTTGTGAAAATACCATGCTCCACAACTCCTGTGAGCTGGGAAAGAATGAATGACATCTCGGCTGGATCTTCAATGAACCCGAATTCCGCATCGATGATGAAATTACCATTATCTGAAATTACAGGACCATCTTTTCTTGATGCAAGACGAAGCACAGGCTCGCCACCAAGTTCTCGGATCTGCTTTGAGACAAGTTCTTTTGCATAAGGAAGTACTTCAATTGGCACAAAATGGTCCATGCCTTCACTTGATTTTCCTTCATCTGCGACAATTACAAAGCTTTTTGCAGAGCGTGAAACTATCTTTTCACGAGTGTGTGCTGCACCGCCACCTTTGATCACATTAATTGCAGCATCTACCTGATCCGCACCATCGATGGCAAGGTCAAGTTCAGGGTTCTCTGCAAGTGATGTTAAAGTGATGCCTGCCTGAATTGCAAGCATCTCTGACTGGTATGATGTTACCACTGCAATAATGTCAAGGCCTTCTTCTGCAACACGTCTTCCAAGTTCTGCAATTGTGTAAGCTGTGGTGGAGCCAGTACCAAGACCAACTACCATACCATCTGTTACAAGTTCTGCTGCAGCGATACCTGCAGCTTTCTTTTCAGGACTTTCAACTGATGGATTCCTTTCTTTCATGGAAATTACATCCTGAGAACAAGTTATGGAGACAATCTCTTTCTGTCCCTTGGGAACAATACCACATCACGGATGTTATCGACACCCAGCATGGTCATTAAAAGTCTCTCACAGCCAACACCCCATCCTGCATGTGGTGGCATACCGTATTTGAAAGCCTTGAGGTAGAATTCGAAGCCTTCAGGATCAAGACCCTGGGATTCTATTCTTTCTATGAGAAGTTCTGGCACGTGGATACGCTGTGCACCGGATGAGAGTTCCATTGTTCTGTGCATCATATCAAAGCCCTTGGACAATACCGGATTGTCCTCGTATGGCATTGCGTAGAAAGGTTTGATCTCAGTTGGCCAGTCAATGATGAAATAGTGTGATTCACCAGTTTCCTTGAACACATGCTCACCGATGATGTGCTCTGCTGATGTACCAAGGTCATCCCCCCATGCAAGCATTTCTCCGCCTTTTGAGTTTACGATCTCGATAGCTTCATCATATGTGACTCTCATAAATGGAGTCTTTGGAACCTGAAGTTCCACACCCAGAGTTGCCAGTGATGCTGAAGCCTTCTCGATCACCTGTTCGTAAACATAAGCTACCATATCTTCCAGAATTACCATGACATCAAAGTGGTCACAGAAACTTGCTTCTATATCGATAGAAGTAGCTTCATTAAGGTGTCTGCGAGTATCGTGTTCTTCAGCCCTGAAGATAGGACCAATCTCAAATACCCTGTCAAGTCCACCTGACATCAATATCTGCTTGAAGAGCTGAGGACTCTGGGGGAGGGCGTAGCACTTTCCCGGATTGACCCTGCTGGGGACGAGGAAATCCCTGGCCCCCTCCGGCGTCGATCGGGTCAGAATGGGGGTCTCTATCTCCACGAACTCCCTGTCTATGAGAAAAGAGCGAATCAGGTTGGTGATTCGGCTTCGGAATATCATATTCTGCTGTAACTCCCTGTTGCGCAGGTCCAGATATCGGTATTTGAGTCTCGTTTCGAGGTTTACACTGCCGCCGTGCTGTATATCAAAAGGGGGAGTGAGGGAGAGATTCAGCATCTCGAAATCGTGAACGTAGACTTCGATATCTCCAGTGGTTATGTTTGGATTCTCGGTCCCCACGGGACGCCGACGCACCACTCCCCTGATTGCTATCACATACTGACTTCTCAGGGTGTGGGCTATCTTGTGTGGTTCGGGGGCTTCCTGCGGATCGAAGACGACCTGGGTGATCCCCCATCGGTCAAACAGATCGATAAAAGCGACCCCGCCATGGTCACGGTAATTTTCAACCCAGCCGTTCAGTGTTACTTCTTCGGACAGCTCTTTCGTTGTTAATTGCCCACATGTA
>Ga0206328_153_pt1 | contig 14443 bp, 7 predicted proteins | sample SalPonR1_A_D2_MG_FD_142664 | JGI IMG/M metagenome (GOLD analysis project Ga0206328, IMG submission 142664)
TCTTTCAACTGTAAAATCAACATCTCTACTAGGTTTATATTTAACTCTTAACTTAATATTTTCGGTTTCATCATCTCTAAGTTGAACTTCTCTTATATCTAATTCTGGATATTTTTTTATTGCTTCTAATCTAATATAAGCGTTTAATACATTTAACAGAGATGTAACATTTCTATCAAATAAAACATTATCATTTTTCCAAAACAAACCATCTATTGTGTTATTATCAATTGAATATTTAATAGCAATTTGTTTATAATGATTTTCTCGGCTTCTGGGTGCAACGGCCAAACTTCGGTGACTCGCCGCAGTTCGGTGTCAAAGTCGATGAGGGTGGTTCCGGTGATTCTGATTTCTTCGTGCGGTTGGATAGGGAGGCGGCGTATTCCACGCAATTTCAACCCGGTCAAACCTATTTGTTGGTGGCTCGCTTCGATAAGGGCGGCTTCGATTTTTACAACCAGGGACGGCTATGGGTAAATCCCCAATGCACGGACTCACCGCCACCTACCCCTTCAGCAACTATTATCAAAAACCCGAGTGCGGAGGTCTCCGAAATTACGGAGTTGGGATTCAGGTCGGAGAACCTGAGTAACGGGGCAACTGTAGAGGTGGGCCAGGTAGCAGCTGGTGAGCGCTGGACCGATGTCGTCCAGTGCACCTGCTATCAGAATGGCCTCGAGGCAACTTTCTATAACGGTTACCAGAGTAACGACTCGTTTCCGGAATCTCCGGTTCTGACCCGGCTGGACCCGGAGGTGGATTTCAACTGGGGCAACGGCTCGCCAGACCCTGTTGTTGATGATAACGACTTTGCCGTTCAGTGGCAGGGAGCGATCGAGGTGCCAGTGTCTGGAACTTACCGATTCCGAACTCGAACTGACGACGGTGTACGCCTCTGGGTCGGTGATCTGGCGTTTGATCAGGCGATCATCGACGATTGGAACGATCACTCCGCGGCCAATCGGACAAGTGAAGGTGTTTTTCTGGAAGCTGGCCAGCGATATGCAATACGAATGCAGTTTTACGAGAACGGCGGTCAGGCGGTAGCGGAACTTCAGTGGAATACGCCGAGCGGCGGAGGATTCGATGTCATTCCCGAGTCGAACCTGTTTGCCTGTTTGCCTGTGTCTGCACCAGCACTTGAGTCGGCCTCAGCGGTCTGCGGCGCGTCTGATTTGCTGAGAGTTCAATTTGCCCAGACACCGCGATCGCGCATGCTGGATGCTGCTTCGGTCGAGAACCCGCTGTTCTATTCTATAGAGGAAGTAGGCTCCGGCAATGTTATCGGTGTTGACTCAGCCTCACTGGAATCCTCCGGTTTTAGCATTCTGCTCAATCTTTCCGAGCCCTTGTCCGGCGATGAAAGCTACGAAGTGACCGTGTCTGATCTTCAGGATGTTGGTGGTTTGGTAATGTCTCCCAATCCGGCAACCGTCGAATTTGAGGGCGGTGGTACCGGCCTGACCACTTTTTATTGGAACAACCGAGATCTTACCGGGCCGACTGTCGCTCAAGAAACCTCCGCCAACATTGATAATGACTACGGCAGTGGGAGCCCAATTCCGGGTGTGGTGGATAATGATCGATTTTCAATTCGATGGAGCGGTTTCATCGTACCGCGTGAGACTGGCGACTATCGGTTTCAGACCCGGACCGATGATGGTGTTCGCTTGTGGGTTCGGGATCTTAACAACCCGATTATCGATGAATGGGTGCTTCAGTCGCCGACCAACCATGAATCGGGAGTAATTACTCTCCAGCAGGGCCAAGCCTATGCACTGAAAATGGAGATGTATGAGAATACCGGTGGCGCGGTGGCTGAGCTGTCCTGGCAGACGCCAGGTTCTAATGACTTTGAGATTGTGCCGGCTTCGGTGCTTTTCAGCTGTCCGGACGCGGCGAATGCTCTCGATCACTTCCGCATAATAAGCGGCGGGAACGCAGTTACCTGCTCTCCTGCTCCGGTTACTATCCAGGCCAGCGATACCAATGGACAGCCTGTTACCGATTACGCTGGTACTGTCAGCCTTAGCACTTCAACCGGGAAGGGTGACTGGCTTGTTGGTGCAGGCACAAACGGAACCCTGAGCAGGGGGGCCGGCAATTCAGGTCTGGCAAGTTATGGTTTTGCACCTGCTGATAATAATGTATTCAGTACAGGCAACACTAAAACATTCAGAGTTTGGGCTGATGAATCATTTACAACTATGAAATGGTATGTAGATGGTGTTCAGGTCTCATCCAACTCACTTGAGTATTCCTGGACTGCTTTGGAAGGTTCTCATAGTATATTGTTCGAAGGACGCAATGATAATGGTGTAGTCTTCAAAACATGGAATGTTGATGTAAATGGTGCGGAGCAAGCCCCAACAACCTCAGGCACAGGCCTATCATTCACTCCAACAGCTCCAGCATTCGAATCTACAGTCGGAGCTTCCACAAACTTTGAAGTAAGCTCTGATCAAACATTCACTACATCCAAATGGTACCTCAATGATGCAGAAGTTGCAAGCGGAGCAACAACTTACACACAGAACTGGGACACAGCTGGAACACACACAGTCAGATTCGATGGTACAGCTTCAGCAGGAACGATCTCCAGAAAATGGACTGTAACAGTCCCAGAACAAGAAGCTCCTGCAATATCATCCATAAGCATCTCTCCATCAACAACTGTGGTTGAGCCAGGTGAGCCATTCTCACTGGATGTGTACATAGATCCTGCAGAACCACTTTCAGGTTCCCAGTTCAATCTTCACTACAACAGTATTGCATCAGCAAGTTCGGTGCAGGATGGTGGCCTCTTTGATGTGGATGGACTATCAAGCACCTTCCAGACTGGCCAGATCGATAACTTCGATAGTATCATTCGCGGTGTTTACTCTGCCATAGTGGGCTCAGGTACAGTTTCAAATGCAGGCGTCATGGCCACGGTGGACATGATAGCAGGAAGTGCAAGCGGAGAGGTCGATCTCACTCTGTCCAATGTAATACTGAGTGATGCTGACTCAAATCCTGCTTCATATGACGTGAACTATGCCACAGTGCTTGTGGACACAGCACCGCAGTTCAATGCAATCCCGCCGGTCACAGCAGATGAAACAGATACTATCAGCTTCACTGTAGCTGCAACAGATGCGGATGGTGATGAGCTCAGCTACTCAGCTACATCCTTGCCAGGATCTGCAACATTTGATGCAAACACTGGAAGCTTTAGCTGGACTCCTGCTGAAGGGGATGCCGGAACTTACACTGCAGGTTTTGCTGTCACAGATGGATATCTGAATGATTCTGTCAGTGTTGCGATAACTGTGGAAGAACTGAATCATGCACCTGTGATCACGCTGTTTGAGCCTCCTGAAGGATCCGAATTCGAGGAATCTTCAACAATTGATATAAATGTGGATGCAAGTGATGCAGATGACCAGAGTTTAAGTTATATCATCAAGATCGACGGTGAAACAGTGAGCACCAGCCGATCTTATAGCTGGGTAACGAACTACTCATCTGCAGGCACACATACAATTACAGCAATTGTAAGTGATGGCATAGATGATGTAAGTTCCACACACACAATAACCATCACGGACCTGCACCCAAGATGGGATGTCAATGAAGATGGCAGTGTGAATATCCTTGACATCACTCTGGTAGGTCAGAACTACGGTTTAACATACGAATCAAACCTTCCAAGATGGGATGTTAATCAGGATGGAATTGTCAATATTCAGGACCTTTCTATTGTTTCAGGTCGCTTCGGTGAAACTGTATGATAAGCACCCGTAATACGGTGCTTTTCCTTTTTTCATTGTAACTTACAAGCCACATTAATCCAATTAATCACTTAGTATGGTCACAACCATACGCCGCAGAAGGCACAGTCTATAATTGCTGATAACAAGTTAAAAAGAGCATCGTATAAAATCTAGAGTTCTAATTTAAATCCAAGAAAGGCCTATAACTCTGTTCTTATCTATCTGATGTATGGATCCTCGGTGATTCAATTTCCTCAAGTATATGCATCATCTTCTCTTTTAATTCAGGCAGATCATGTTCAATAATATCCCAGGTAAGTTCAAGGTCCACACCGAAATAACCATGGATCAGCTTATCCCTTGTCCTCGCCATTTCACTCCACAGCACATCAGGGTATTGTCTTTTAAAATCTTCTGGAATATTTTTTGATGCCTCGCCGATGATCTCTATTCTTCTGATCGTGGCATCCTGAAGCTGCACATTACCAAGAAAATCATCTCTGGTCTTGTTGTATGTGAAATCCTCTACCTTCTCGATAGAATCTATAATATGTTTAATGAAAACTTCAGGGTCCTTCATAGTATCTTGACTTCTTCCTTCAGAATACGCTCCTTAATAAGGGGGTTAATGGAATCGTAAGTGATAACTTCTACCTTTCTTTGAGCTTCCTTTTCAAGCTCCATTTCCAGTTTGGCAAGATCAAAGAGGCCTTTGCGCCCTTTGAAATGAACAAGAATATCGATATCACTATCAACATTGGCCTCATTTCTTGCAAACGAGCCGAAGATGCCGGCTTTATCCACATCATTTTTCAGTAGTATTGGGATAATAGCCTCTCTGTAATTATTGATTTGTTTTTCTGCCATAATATCACAATTTATTTCATATTCATATTGGTTATTATTCTTATAAGGTTTCGTGCAGGATTATCGAGTGGAAGATGGGTGCTGCCATGGCATCAGAAAAGTCCTTTTCAAAGCTCTGGGATAATCCTTATGAAGTAGAACTTGGAAAAAGTGATCTTGCAAATGCTGAGCTTAAAGTTAATAGTCTGATCCGGACAAATAAGATATTCACTGCAACAGGGGATATAATCGAATACGAACTTGGAACATTGAATGATGCTAAATTAAAAGAGGTGGAAGACCGGCTCATACAGCTCATCACAGGAAAATGATCAACAAGTGATCATGTCGTAATGTGCATGTTTCTAAAACCGGTGCAACCATACGCCGCAGGCGGCATATTCCCTACATATCAGTAGAAATGAATCTCAAATGCTTAGCTTGATTTAAATTTAATACTAAGTTCCTGCTTCCAGGCAGAAACTCATATCCTTCCTGGCATCAATATCCCCAACACACAGAATATCCCAGTCAAAGCATACGTTGCCCATGTTGCGGCTCTGTAGAAAACCTATTGAAATCACTATCTGCGGCTATATTTTATAGAATAATCGACATCTTGAAAAACATATTGAAGTTTTATTGCTTTGCTTGAACGCCTGAATATCGAGGATTTCTACAGAGCCAAAGGATTGTATGATTTTCGGTCCAGTTCGCAGTTATGAAATATCATGGGGATCTTAATATCATTCAAATAGTATCAATGGAGAATTAGCCATGAAGAAGATCGTTACCCTGAATATGAATCCTGCCATTGACAAAAGCACTAGAACTCAGCATGTGATAGCTGAGCACAAACTGTATTGTGGCCCTGCCATCTATGAACCTGGTGGAGGAGGTGTTAATGTCTCCAGGGCCATAAAAAAACTTGGAGGAGAGTCACTGCTGGTCTATCCTGCTGGTGGCATGCCTGGTAAGATGCTAAATGAACTTATGGAAAAGGAAGAAGTCGATCAACTGTCCTTGCCTATAAAAGGATTTACACGAGAGAACCTTATCGTCCTTGAAGAGTCCACAGGACAACAGTTCCGCTTTGGAATGCTTGGTCCTGAGCTTAAGCGGGAGGAATGGGAACAGTGCCTTCAAGAAATCTCCTCGCTCAGCCCTGCTCCGGATTATCTGGTAGCCAGTGGAAGTCTTCCTTTAGGTGTGCCATCGGATTTCTATGCCCGTGTTGCACTTATCGGGAATGATATAGGAGCAAAGGTTATCGTTGATGCATCCGGAGAAGCCCTTGAACATGCGCTGCAGGAAGGTGTATATCTTATCAAACCCAACATCCGCGAGTTCAGGGATTTTGCAGGAAACGATATAAAAGAGGAGCTGCAGATATTAGAAGCAGCTCAGAGAATGATCAGGGACGGAAAGTGTGAAACGATGGTCATATCCCTGGGTGCAGCCGGTGCTCTGTTCGTTACCAGGGATAACATGGAGCACATTGTCCCGCCAACCGTTCCCATCAGCAGCAAAGTGGGAGCTGGGGACAGTATGGTGGCTGGTATCGTCCTGGGTCTGTCTAGGGGAGAAAAGCTGCGGGAAGCCGTTCTATACGGGATAGCTGCGGGTTCTGCTGCTGTGATGACACCAGGGACCGAATTATGCCGAAAGGAAGATACTGAACGCCTCTATACAAAAATAATAACAGCAGCTATGAAACCAATGTAATTTAGGATATGGAGGATGAAAATGCAGGATATGTTCAATGACAGAAATGGTGTGGCATACTTTTCAATGGAGATAGGTATTGACGAAAAGATACACACCTATAGTGGAGGACTTGGGATACTTGCAGGTGACACCATACGCTCGGCTGCAGATCTCAAGGTACCTATGATCGCAGTTACTCTTCTTTATAGGATGGGGCATTTTTTCCAAAAACTGGGGAAAGATGGATGGCAGTATGAGGAGTCAGATCCCTGGCCTGTGGAAGAGCTCATGCAGGAGATGCCCGCAAGGATCCATGTAGTCGTCCATGGAAGAACAGTTCATTTAAGGGCCTGGAAATATGAAGTAAAGGGTATCGGCGGTTTTGTAGTTCCTGTCTACTTCCTTGACGCAGATCTGCCCGAGAATTCTGAATGGGATCGGGAACTCACCCATCACCTCTATGGAGGAGATAACTACTATAGATTATGCCAGGAACTGATCCTTGGTGTAGGAGGAGCTCGGATGCTCAATGAGCTTGGCTATAAGAATATCAGCAGTTACCATATGAACGAAGGACATTCTGCACTCCTTACCCTGGAACTGCTTGATGAAGAAGCTAAAAAAGCCGGAAGGGATCATGTACTGGAAGAGGACTGTAAAGAAGTTAATAAAAAATGTGTATTCACCACCCATACCATCGTTCCTGCAGCCCATGACATATTCACCAGGGATATGGCAGAGATGGTCCTTGGTAAAAGGGATGATTTCTTTGGATTGTCGGGGGTATTGTATGATGAAAATACCCTCGATATGACATATCTGGCCCTTTACATGAGTCGTTATATAAACGGAGTGGCCAAAAGTCATGGAAAAATTTCGAGGGAACTCTTTACGGGCTATTCTATCAGTTCCATTACCAACGGCGTTCATGCAGGCACATGGGTCTCAGATCCATTCCGTAAATTGTTCGATCAGTATATCCCCATGTGGCAAAAAGACAATTTCAGTCTTCGCTATGCATTGAGTATCCCAAAGGAAGAGATATGGGGGGCTCATATGAAAGCCAAAAGGAAACTAATGGACCATGTTAGCAGTAAAACCGGGTTATATATGGATGAGAATGTGCTGACCATCGGTTTTGCAAGGAGGGCTGCTAACTACAAGAGAGCTGACCTGCTGTTCCACGATATTGAGCGCTTAAGGAATATCTCAAACAATGTCGGGAAGATCCAGGTGATCTTTTCAGGTAAAGCTCATCCGGCAGACCATGGCGGTAAGGAGCTAATAAAAAGGATATTCCATGCAAAACATGCCCTTGCCAACGATATAAAAATAGTTTACCTTGAGAATTACAACATGGGCCTTGGAGCACTGATAACCTCAGGGGTTGATATCTGGCTTAACACTCCAGAACCCCCAAAGGAAGCCTCCGGTACAAGTGGGATGAAAGCTACCTTAAACGGTGTTCCCAACCTGAGCGTGCTGGATGGATGGTGGATAGAAGGAAATATAGAAGGAGTGACAGGCTGGGCAATAGGTAATGGTGCTTCAACGGTCACTGAAGAGAACAAGCGCTCACAGGACGCGGTATCAATGTATGACAAACTGGAGAACATAATCCTTCCTATGTACTATCATGACCGTAACAGTTTCATCGATGTGATGCGCAATTCCATTGCCATCAATGGTTCTTTCTTCAATACTCATAGGATGATACAGGAATATGTGCTCAATGCATATTGCTGCTATTGAGATTGGAAAAACGCCCTCAAAAAGCCTTGCGGGATTATCAAAATAAAAAGCATTGAATAATTGCTCAATTGCGCAAGCCACCTTTATTTCTCTTTGGTGAGCAGCTTAAGAAGCATAATAGTATACTCTTTGTCCAAAAAATGATTCAAGTCGAGCAAACTTGTTGATCTTTTTGCTTTCTGAACAAATGTAAATATGATTCAATGAATGCATTCTACGGTAGAAATTTAACTTTAATTCGGGTGAATATATGTACATTCATGCACGATGTTAAAAAGAATATTACAATTTATTTTATGATTTTGATTTTTCTATTAATGGATGGTCAAATATGTATACCCCTTTTGTCTAATTATGCTCCATGAATATTATGGATATTGATTCATCTTTGATCTCATGGGAACTTGCTTCTATTGTTTTTGTTGTTTTAGTATTAATATCGACATTTTTATTGGCTAAGCTTATTAACAGGATGCTGGAAGCATACTTTGTTCTGGCAAGCAAGAAAATGAAGATTGATGAGACAGCTTACGGACTTGTACGTCGTATTATAGTTGCAATGGTCTATTTCATTGGCTTAATTGTTATAATATTTAGTATTCCAGGTCTTCGTGACTTATCCATTGCACTTTTTGCGGGAGCGGGGTTTGCAGGTATAGTAATTGGTATGGCTGCACAGAGCACACTAGCTAATATAATTTCAGGTGTTTCGCTTGCGACTTTCAGACCATTTCGTGTTGGTGACCTGCTGACAATTCATGGAGAATATGGAAGGGTAAAAGATATCACACTTGGTTATACAAAGATCCTTACTTGGGATAATAGAAGGCTTAATATTCCTAACCATATAATTAGTGATGAGGCTGTTATTAACTGGTCAATTGATGATCCCACAGTTAACTGGACCATTGAAATAGGAATTAGTTATGATTCTGATATCGACCTTGCACGTAGAATTATGATCGAAGAGGCTCGCAAGCATCCTGAGGTCATGGCCCATAAAGATATTCTAAAATATAAATCCAATGGATATTCCGGCAATGAGATCTCCGTACTGCTGACTGAACTTGCAGATTTTTCAGTGAACATGGTATTGTATATTTGGATACGTGACCGTTCAGTTGCGTTTATTACTGGTTGTGAGCTGAAAGAATCTATCAAGAAGCGCTTTGATTCAGAAGGAATAGAGATACCTTTCCCATATAGAACCATTGTCTATAAGAAGGACATTGGAGAATTGCAACATGAGTCATAATCATAATATTTAGATTCTGTAGAAAAACTAACTCATCTTTTATTTTGGCATTATAATTAAAAAATAAGCAGTTTTTCTACAGAGCCCATTAACTCTCAGGTTACTAAAAAGGAAGAGCGGCTATTTCATAGCTCTCGCAGATGATTTATAAGCGATCTAAGCTGCTTTTCCACTTCTGCCAGCATTCCTGTAGCTTCCTCAACATTGCCTGAAATTGCTGCTTTTTCCATTTCACCAGCAATGTAACTTAAAGCCATACCACCCATATTCGCTGATGCACCTTTAATGCTGTGCGCATAATTACTTATCTCCTGGGCATTTGAACTTTCTATACTTTCCTTCAGGGATTCTATCTGCTGTGGCGTATGTTTCAAAAAAGTAGAAATTAGGTGATGTGCCAGTTCAACATCGTTATCCACTCTTTCCATAAATGCTTGCTTGTCAAAAATAGGTGTATCTGTTTGATGAATTGTTTCATCAGATCTGGCAACTTTCCAACTTTCCACATTCAATTCCTTTGACCATTTATCGATCAATTCTATGAAGGAATGCATTGAAATCGGTTTTGCGATATAATCATCCATCCCAACCTCTATAAAACGCTCTTTATCTCCCTTCATAGCATGTGCTGTCATGGCAATTATAGGCACATCCTTTTTGAGAACAGATGAACTGTGATGCCGGATATGTTTAGTAGCTTCAAGACCATCCATTTCAGGCATCTGCACATCCATAAGTACAAGATCGTAGGGAATCATCTCAAGTGCTTTTATTGATTCCTTACCATTGGCTACAGTGTCTACGATGTGCCCCATCTTCTTTAGCATGCTTTGTGCAACTTTCTGGTTCACAGTGTTGTCTTCAGCCAATAGAATTCTAAGTCCTTTAATTGGTTTTTCATAATAATTATTTTGATCAACATTGTGATGTGATCTGTTTGTATTCGCTCCATCTTTGAGAATATATGATAATCTCTCAAGCAACAATGCATGATTGATCGGCTTAGTAATAAAATCAGTTAACTGATTTTCATCGATTTTATCATAAGTGGGTCGCTGTCCGGGAGATGCCAGCATAATAAGAGAAATATCTTTGAGCTTCTCGTCTGATTTAATCACATTGGCAACAGTAATGCCATCCATTCCTGGCATTTGGAGATCAAGAAGTGCCACATCAAATGATTTGTTGTTCTCATTTGCCTGATAGAGTTGTTGTAGTGCCATGGCACCATTTTCAGCCTCTTCCACTTTAGCTCCCCGTGATGAAAGCCAAACTCGTAAAAATTCACGATTTGTTGCATTATCATCCACTATAAGTACGCGTAAATCTCTTATATGGTTCAATGAATTGTCTTTGGGCTTTACATCTGAAAGCTTAGCAAAAGGCATTGTAAACCAGAATTCGGATCCAGATCCTTCCTTACTTTTCAAGCCTATCTCTCCCCCCATCATCTCAACAAGTTTTTTGGAGATGGCAAGACCAAGACCTGTTCCACCATATTTTCTTGTTGTTGATGCATCCACTTGATAGAAGGTATCAAAAAGAGATTCGATTTTATCTTCAGTAATGCCTATACCAGTATCCTTGACAGAAAAATGCAATATGGCTTGAGATCCCGTCTCGGATTCAAGGCTTACATGCAAAACAATTTCACCTTTCTCTGTGAATTTAATAGCATTTCCTGCCAAATTCATCAATATTTGCTGCAAGCGACTTGGATCACCTTTGATGTGAACAGGAACATCGGGTTCATATGCACAGATGAATTCCAATCCTTTATCATTAGCCTTTACAGCCAGCATTGAAGCAAAATCATCAAGAATATCGCTTAGATCAAAATCAACAACTTCCAGATCTAACTTGTCTGCTTCGATCTTGGAGAAATCCAATATATCATTTATAAGACTAAGCAATAACTCTCCGCTTGTCTTTATCGTTTCAACATAATGTTTTTGCTCTTCACCAAGTTTAGTGTCCATAAGCAGACTGGTCATGCCTATAACACCGTTCATAGGTGTGCGTATCTCATGGGACATATTGGCCAAAAACTCGCTCTTTGCCCTGGTGGCATCTTCTGCTTTTAGGAGGGCATTGTCAAGTTCCAGATTTTTTCTTTTAACCTCAGATGCATAGTTCTTCAAATTTTCCTCAGCAACTTTACGTTCAGTAATATTTAGATGCGATATTACGACTTTGCGGGGGAAAGAAGCTGTAGTACTTTGAAAGGGACGAACTTTTCCTATGAACCATCTATTTTCATCTGGCGAGTGACATGGATATTCAAAGTCGTATTCATCACTCAACCCCATAATCACATCTTCTATTCCCTTTGCAAACTTCCAGGCTATATCACTATCCTTGCCTACAGAATTCTTTGCGATCTTGATGTAATTTGTCCCCTCGCTCACTTTTTCAATATCTGCAGAATTCTCAATAGCAAAATCCTTCCATGATTTATTCGTCTTAATGATATTTCCTGCTTCATCAAGTACACAAATATTTGCATCCAGAGAGTCAATTGTGGATTGATTAAGGCTGTTCAGTTCTTTAATAGTTTCTTGTGACTGCCAGTTATCAGTTATATCTCGACCCACACCCACCAGACCAATTATCGTCCCTGCAGAGTTTTTCAAAGGAGCTTTGGTGGTGTAGAGCATTACATTCCTTCCATCAGGATAAACTACCGATTCTTCATTATGCCTGGTTTTACCCTCTTTCATCATTAATAGATCATTCATTCTGAAGAAGTCTGCAAGGTCTTTATTGAACAGTTCATAATCGGTTTTACCAATGATATCTTCCCTTTTCCTGCCAACAAGATTTGAGAATTCGGAATTACATCCCATATATACGCCATCGGGATTTTTGAAGAATATAATATCTGGAATTGAATCTAGAAGGCTTTTTAGTAGAGAACTTTCCTTTTCAAGTTCTTTTTCTGTCAACTTTCGGGTAGTAATATCACGGGTATTGATAAGTATCCTTATTTTATTATTTTTATCAACATAATAATTAGCAATTGATTCCAGCCAAATATAACCCTTTTCAGGATGCATATATCTGTACTCAGCTTGCCCCTGCTCACCGGTTTCAACAATTTTTTTAAATACGCTAGCAACAACGGCAATATCATCAGGATGCAGGTCCTTCATACAGTTTTTACCCAATAATTCTTTACCCCTGCCAAGAATTCGTTTGTGGGAAGGAGAGATATATAAATATAGTCCTTCAACATTTGTTTCAATTATAACATCATTCATATTCTGTGTCATCAGATGAAGATGGGCTTCATATTTTTCCCTCTTTTTTTCTGTTTCGATCTTATAGAGAGCAAAACCCAGATCATCTGAAACTTGCCTGAACAGGTCATGTATTTCATCTAAGTCGGTATATTTTCGCGGAATTGTAACCGACAGAACACCATATAATTTGGAAGCATATTGCATCCGATAAAATAAAGATACACAATTTGAATAGTTACATTCGAGAGGGCACTCTATACATTTTTTAGGAAACTCCTCTATTATCAAAGTTTCATCTTTTTCCAAAATTTGCTGCATACATTGTGGAAATATGCCTTCTTTTAACTGTTGTTCCAACTGTTCAAAACCATTGGAGAGATCGGAACAAAAATATGCTGTTCCTGTAACATTCTTCTCATGATCAACAAGCGCAATCCAGGAACTGTAACTCCCTAGTGCTTCTGTCAGTTTCCTGCAGGCTTTCTGGATAAGAATTTCCGGATCATGTTCTTTTACAATAATCTGGTTGATATTTCGATTTGCAAGAATGATATTTTTGATATAATCATCCCGCTTTTGTTCGTTTTTCGTGTCGGTTATATCCCTGGCAACTCCTTCCAGGGCAATAAGATTTCCATTGTCATCATAAACAAAAAAATTCTTTTGTTCTGTCCAAATAATTTGTCCGTCTTTTTTAATCCAACGAAGAACTACAGTTGTTCGGTCATTAGAATCTACTTTTGACAAGCTCTTGAGAATATCAGCATCATCCGGATGCACCAGTTTAAGCCCTAGATCAGGATCTTCATAATGTTCTTCAGGCGTATAGCCTGTGATCCTGGTTGAAGCCGGACTAACGTAGGTAAACCCTCTTTTAGGAGAGAATTCATAGCTATATATCATGTCTTCAGCATTTTCTGCTAACTTTCTGAAACGTTGTTCTATTTCTTTTACCAGTTCATCTGCATTTTTGCGCTCAGTTATGTCCTGGAAGACCGTCGCAAATATTCCCGGATCTACCTGATAAGCACTTATGGTATAGTGTCGCTGTAATGGTTCGAGGAAGATTTCAAAATTAACATTAGTGTCGTTAAGTGCAACATCACCATATATTTCAATTAAAGACGTTTTTTCTATACCTGGTAAAACCTCAGTTGCACAATTTCCAACAACATCTTCAACTTTGAGTCCTGTATGAGTCTCAAAGGCTTCATTAGCATCAAGAAAAACATAGTCACTGGGTTTTCCACATTCATCCAGGATTATTTTATGGATTGCCACAGCACTAAGGGCATTCTCAAATAAGCCGCGATATTTTTCCTCACTCTCGCGTATTGCTTCTTCAGCACCTATCTGTCTTATCATGTTCCATACAGAGTCCATTAGCAAAGTTAACTGTAGTTCATCTATTTCCTTATAATCTGATCCTTTGTTCGCAAGGCCCACAACTGCCACTATTTTGTTATTTCGGAAAATTGGCACAGTCATAAATCTGTGAACTTGGACATGCCCTTTTGGATAACCTTTTTTTAGAGGATTTGGCGCATTAAAATCATTTATTATGAGAGACTTACGCTGCCTGACAGCTTCTCCCCAGATGCCTGTATCATCCAGTTTATAAACAGTCTGTGTTTCCTCAACTTCACACTCTTTCATTACGCCTTTAGACCATGTATTCAGAGTAAATTCTTTTTTTGATTCACTGTAATGATAGATATAGCCAAACTTACTATCAGTCAACTTGATTGCACTTTCAAGGGCGAAATCAAGGTATTCCTGGATGGAATTATATCTGGAATGCAGAATGTCTGAAAAAATATTTAGTCGCTTTTCCCAGAGAAGCAGATTTTCTTCAAACTTTTTTATTTCACTTATGTCTGTAT
>Ga0206328_154_pt1 | contig 14299 bp, 15 predicted proteins | sample SalPonR1_A_D2_MG_FD_142664 | JGI IMG/M metagenome (GOLD analysis project Ga0206328, IMG submission 142664)
GGCAAATCTGACCTCAGCTTACGGTGATCCTTATGTGGAAATAATGGAAGAAGCCGAAGAGGATGAGCAGCACCTTAATTTCTTGTCTGCGATCACACAGGTTTCCAGAGAAGAACTTATCGAAATAGTCGATGGATCCATCCAGAAGATGCTTACAGACGAAGGCATTGATTTTGGAAAGATTGATATAAAAGGTCATAGTCACGACCACGACCACGACCACGACCACGACCACGACCACGACCACGACCACGACCACGACCACAATCATAGTCATAGCCACTAATTTGAAACAGTAACATTTTAAGCAGGGAATTGTTGCTCTGTATTTTCTTCTTTTTTCCTATCTCAAAAAATAAATAACATTGTAACCTTATTTTTTTCATGAAGCTCAATCCCGAACTTGACAATATCGAATCGCTTGCAAGGACCATTTTAGTAGCTGCCAGGACAGCACCTAAAGGAAAGGGTGTCGATGATATCATAACATGCCTGTTTGATGAGGACGAAAAGGCAAAACTCGCTGACAAAATGGAAGAGATGGCTGATATCAAAGGTATGAAGTTCTTCATACGAGATGCTGGCAATGTGCGAGCAGCAGATTCAATAGTCATCATCGGTCTAAGTTCTTCAGGCGTAACCGGACTTAACTGCGGAGCGTGTGGTTTTGAAACATGTAAAGGAATGCTTGATGTTGAAAAAGCAAATGTTGAATTTGCAGGTCCTCAGTGTATGATAAAATATATGGATCTGGGAATTGCTGTTGGTTCTGCTGTAGCAAAAGCAAAAGATCTCTGTGTAGACAACAGGGTACTATATTCTGCAGCTGCAACTGCCTGCTATTTTGGAATGATCGATTGCGATGTTGCAATGTCAATTCCACTTAGCGTCAAAGGTAAGAATATTTTCTTTGATAGGCCATCCACAAGGTGAATGGACGTTAGGCCATCCACAAGGTGAATGGATGTAAGAGCATTTCAATTTTTATTGAAATAGATATGTATATATATTCATAATCTGCATATTCATATTTACATTCGATTCGAAATTCAGAATACCTACCATATCTGAAAGCTGTTGGATTGATATTTGTGGAGTATTAACATGAGAATGCTGGAAGAATTTTTCCCGGAATTTACAGAGAAGCTAGATGAAATTGATGAAATGTATAAGGAAATGAGAACAATTGATGAAAAAACTTATCAATTCATTTGCTTTGCACTTTCCATTAAAGCCAGATCCAAACCCTGTGTATTGAAACATTTCAAAGGTGCACTGGAAGCTGGTGCAACTGTCAAGGAACTGTCTTACATATTCGCTCTTACCATGAGGGAAGCGGCAGGTGCAGATGATTGCTGGACCCATGAAGTGATAGGTGACTGGAAAGAGATAATGAGGGGTAATGTTTCCTGTGGTTGTGCAGGCGATGAAGAATAAAAGTCAAATCTTATAGTTTGATTACGTATAGTACTTTAATAATAATTTAGTTCCAATGGGAGTGGGGATTGAATGGCAACAAAAGCATGCATAACAAAAGAGCCGCAAGGCCTTGGTTTCTTTGAGAAGTACCTGCCGGTTTGGGTGTTTCTATGTATTATTGCAGGTATCCTGCTTGGTAGATTTGCACCGGATCTGGCATTATATCTGGATGGCCTGTCCTTATATGTTAATGGTGCACCTGTGGTTTCGATCCCGATAGCCATCTGTCTTTTCTTCATGATGTATCCTATCATGGTGAAGATCGATTTTGCAGAGGTGCTACTGGCTGGAAAACATATTAAGCCTGTGGGCCTGACACTTCTTATCAACTGGGCAATAAAGCCTTTTACAATGTACCTCATATCTATTTTCTTCCTAGGTACCGTTTTCCTCCATTTTATTGGTCCTGAAGCAGTTGACCTTGTAAAAATGCCATTTGGTCTGGACCTTCCTCTGGGTGCAAGTTATGGTGATGGGACCGTGGTACTTGCAGATGGTGTGAAAATGCTGGAAATACCACTCTGGCGAAGCTATCTTGCCGGGTGTATCCTGCTTGGTATTGCTCCATGTACTGCAATGGTGCTTGTCTGGGGATATCTTGCCAGAGGAAATGATTCTCACACTCTTGTGATGGTTGCCATCAATTCTCTTGTAATGCTTTTACTTTATGGTCCTTTGGGTGGATTCCTGCTTGGAGTTGGAAAACTACCAGTTCCATGGGAAGCACTCGCTTTGTCCATTGGTATCTATGTGGCTCTACCACTTGCTGCCGGATATATTTCCGAAAGCTTATTATTAAAAAGAAAGGTGAGGAATGGTTCAACACCAGTTTCGTACATCTGCTAACACCAGTTACTATTATAGCCCTTCTCGTAACTCTTATTCTGCTTTTTAGCTTCAAGGGTGAAGTTATACTAAGTGAACCCCTGACAATTCTCTGGATAGCAGTCCCTCTTTTCCTGCAAACAGTCTTTATCTTCCTGCTGGGTTACACGCTCTCGAAAACTTTCAGGCTCAGTTATGAGGATGCAGCCCCCACTGCCATGATAGGTGCTTCCAATCACTTTGAGGTTGCCATAGCAACATCAACGATCCTCTTTGGTCTTTCTTCAGGTGCAGCACTTGCAACTGTTGTAGGTGTGCTTATCGAAGTACCGGTCATGCTGATGCTTGTGAGGATATGCCTGAGGACCAAAGGATGGTTCAGCGCTGCCTAACTTGTAATAATCTGATTTTTTAGTCAATTTATCTGTACCAGTTAAACTCCTGGTATATTTTTATAACTATATTCTATATATACTTGTAATGATTAAGTTCGTTTACCAATTATAAGGGTGGAGTTAAATGAAAACATTAGTAGCATATTTTTCACAGACAGGAAACACAAAGAAGATCGCAGAAGCTATTTTTGATGAGATCACAGGTGAAAAGGATATCAAAGACATTAAATATGTAAGCAATTTCGATGGCTATGATCTTATATTTGTGGGATCTCCTGTGATGGAATTTAATATTCCTAAAAACGTGACAAACTTAATTTCAGAGAATGTAGCTGATAAGAACATGGCGTTCTTCATGACCCATGCTGTTCCTGAAGGATTCGAGTCCATCAAATCATGGACTGGCTCCATCGAGGATTTTGCAGCTAGTGGAAATTTCCTTGGTACATTTGAATGTCAGGGAGAACTTGCACAGCATGTTTATGATATGTTGATAAATTCTGGCAATCCGGAAATGAAAGGCTTTGCTGAAATGAGCTTAGCTGGAAAAGGACAACCTGATGAAACAAGCGTACAGAAAGCAAGGGAATTCGCAAAGGAAATTCAGGGAAAGGTATAGTGACCTAAATACCTGTTTTCTTTTTTACATTTTATTTTATGGCTTTTGACTTCAATTATACTTATTGTTCTAAATGTTCAATAACTGTACATCCACTAAAGAATTTAGAAGATCATGCCCCTTCAAATTGATCTGATATTCTCCTCGTTCTTCGCGTTGGTGTATCAGTCCTTTGATTTGTAATTTCTCCAGATGGAAAAGGAGTATTATTCCTTTTTCATTGATTTAAGGCGGAATTTTCAAGCACCGATTCTATCCTTTGCTACCTTTGTAAGGGTATTCTCCAGAGCTTAGGTATTAAGACTACTAATTAAAACTAGAGATAATATTTTCAATCTCATCTTTGTTATTTTCAGGTATTGGAACATTTACAGTATAGCTTCTAGGCCCTGTCCGATCAAAGAACTCATAGATTATTTCTATGTGTCTATATGGCTCTTCTAGAAATTCTGCAGAATAGAATTTTGATAGTGGAAAGTCCCATGTATGAAATTCTTTGTTCAAAAGAACTCCTTTTTCCAGCAAAATGACTTCTCCCACACTTTTTCTTTTGAAATAGAATAGGATCGAAGGGAAGATATGGCCCATAAAATAATAAAGTCCGAATAAACCTAACATTACCATAAACATGAAAAATTTAGCCTCAGGTGCAAACAAGATAAACGGAATGAATACGATCGCAGTTATTAATGATAAAAAAATGGCCATCGCAGCTCCCGTATCATTCCGAAAATCCTGCTCATGGGATAAATAATTCCACCATTCTTCATTCGTGTATTTCCAATGAACGATCATTTTTCTATCATTAATAGCCGCATCTAGAGCTTTTACATTTTTCATAGTTGTTCGAATGAAGAATAATGAAGTCAGCACAATAGTGATAGACACCATAATAAACAAACCATCAAATGAGTTTATATCAAAAGTGATGTAGCTGTGTAGGCCGAGGCCGGTAAAGAAAAGAGCTGCATAGATCCACCTATGTAAGGTTACTCTTTGAGGATTTTTAATTTTAGGCATTGCATTTTGTTTCATGTTATTAAAAATGATACTTTTGATGGTTTAAAAATATGTTTTCAGGCTAATTTAGATTATCAAATCATGATTATTTAAGGGAAACCCGGAAATCCCAATTCAATTTATTCTTATTCACAGGTGAAAATCCACACCTAAGCATTGCTTCCTTAAACTGCGGATTTGTAATAAAGAAACCATCTGCTGATTCTTCAAAAAGGGTTTTGAGTGCAAAACTAGCATAATTTTTCTTCGCTGTTTTTTGTGGGAGTATATTTAACTTGATCCAATCATCAATGGTTTTTATTTCAATATCGCTTAATTCGTAGTCACCCATTTTTCTCACTCCAATTTTTGATTTTCTGTTAATAATGTGCCACTAAGCTGTACCTTTTCTTCCTTTACTTAGTGGAATATGGTGTTACTAAAATATCATTTGACAAAGAGCATTTTAATCTAGAATCCTCTTCGTAATCCTCACATTCATTTAAGCTACGTAAGAGATATGCCATATCAAAGTTATCAATATCAATAATATTTCCATTTTCTACACAACCAAAGAACAAATTCCATACACGAATTCTTTCTTCATCAGTTAACTTAGGATAGTACAATTCATCAAAAGAATAAGCTTGCTGCTGCTGCTCAAAGTAAACATCAGTGTAATTAATAAATACATATTCTTTAATGTAAAGTTTAACAGACATATTTTTTAAAGTATCGTTATTTTCGATTTGTTCTCGCGTCTCATGTAGCTGACGATTACTACCAGTTTCATAATGTGATTTAGATTCGTAGTCTAAGTAAAAATCATCTATTTGGTATGGCTGAGCACCGTAATCACCGATGACAAACAATTGATTTTTTGTTATGTCGCCACGCCATTGTAGAGCAGAGTCTAAATATCCACTAACTGCAAAAGTTTTAGATAACTTGCTATTGTTTTTCTGAAAATCAATTTGAAAAAAAGTTATCGGGTAACAAAACTGAATGGCATTGATATGAAAACCATCATTTGAAACTATTAACCACTTAAAATTTCTATATTCGTCCAGTTCTTCTTGGAATATGAAGTGTGGTTGATGATTAATTTTATCTACTTGCAATTGATTTTGAAACATATCGTAGGTATTTATAGCTATTATAAATGAAAATAAAGCAAGCAAAATAATAAAAAAATTCATAATAATTTTTTGTTTACTATTCGATTTATCCATACCTATCTCCCCTTAATAAACAGTGTAATGTTAATTACAGTATTTAATTTATATCGATTTGATTCATACATGATTTCCTCTATTGTTGGAACTCGGCAATAACTCACTCCATGTCATTCCATGTCACTCTTCCCAAAGCGCAAGCATTATAGTACTACAATGACTTCTTCTCAATATATTTGATAATAACACAGTGATAATTATGATCAACGCAGGAATTATTGGTGCTTCTGGATATACAGGTGGGGAGCTTATGCGCTTGCTTTTGAATCACCCGGAAGTTAATATTACAGCAGCTACCTCAAGGAAACTTGCAGGGCAGGCTGTATCGGATACTCACAGGCATTTGAAGAGTTTTCTTGATCTGAAATTCGAGAATCTTAGTCCTGAAGAAATTAAATCAGCATGTGATGTTGTATTTGTTGCAGTTCCACATGGTACAGCAATGGATATTGTCCCGGAATTACTTGATGGTGAGGTAAAGGTAATAGACCTTAGTGCAGATTACAGACTCAAAACGGCAGACTTTGAGCAGGCTTATGATATGAAGCACAGGGACCCTCGAGAGGCAGTTTACGGTCTTGTGGAACTTCACCCGGAAGTTTCAGAGCAGACCTTCATTGCAAACCCGGGATGCTATCCCACAGGTGCAAATCTTGCAGCAGCTCCTCTGGCAAAGGCCGGGGTAATAAACTCTGTGATATTCGACTCAAAATCAGGCATAACCGGTGCGGGTATCAATCCAAGTGCTGTATCTCACTATCCGAACATGGCAGAGAATGTGCAGGCCTACAAGCTCACAAGCCACAGGCATCTTGCGGAATTCGTGCAGGAACTCAACAGACTTGATAACTCACTCAAAAATATCAGCTTTACACCTCATGTAGTTCCTTCGATCAGGGGAATACTGACTACAGCTCATGTTTTCACAAAAGATACAATGGGTGTTGACGAGGTTCGGGCTTTGTACGAGGAAATGTACATGGACAAACCATTCGTGCGTCTTGTCGATGGTAGTCCGAGTCTTGGTGATGTGCGTGGTTCCAACTTCTGTGACATTGGCTTTGAAGTGGATGAGCGAAACAACCGTGTAGTTGTGGTATCAGCTATTGATAATCTGGTAAAAGGTGCCTCAGGACAGGCAATACAGAATATGAATATGATCTGTGGTTTCAATGAAACCGCAGGACTCTGGAGTGCAGCTGCAGCTCCTTGATAGACAATCCTGAAATATAAGATGATAGATAAGGTATATCAATGAAAGTACAAGACGTTATGAATCCGGATCTTATTGCTTGCAGTCCTGACACTCCAATAAGGGATGTTGCACAACTGCTCAAACAGAAGAACATAAGTGGGCTTCCTATTGTGGAAAATGATAAGCTTGTGGGTATAGTATCCGAAGGTGATCTTCTCAGGTTACTGGAAGTTCCGGAGCATAAAGGACTCTGGCTCCCTAGTCCTTTCGAAGTCCTTGAAGTTCCGATAAGGGAACTTGTAAGTTGGGAAGACTCCAAGCACATGCTTGAGGACATTGGTTCAAAACCCATAAGTGACATCATGAAAACGAATGTTTACACGGTCGCTCCATCAAGCACTGTGCAGGATGCTTCAGCAATAATCACAAAACATAAGATCAACAGGTTGCCTGTTCTTGAAGGTGGCAATGTTATAGGTATTATTACCCGTGGTGACATCATTCACGGACTTGGCAGCGTATAATTGTAATTATAATTGTAATTATAACTATAGAAATTGTAGAAGAAATTAAAATCATAAAATAGTGTGAACAACATGAAATTCATTGAAGGCGGTATCTGCGCGGTTGCGGGTGTTCGTGCAGCAGGCATAAAACACGGAAAGATGGGACTTGCGGTAATTCAGGCAGAAGGAAATGCTGCCGGGGTTTACACCAGAAATAAGGTAATTGCTGCACCCCTTACAGTTACTCGCCAGAGCCTGTCCCAAACTGGAAAGCTATCAGCTCTTATTGTTAATAGTGGCAATGCCAACGCCTTCACAGGCGAGCAGGGAATTGAAACTGCAAAGGAAATGCAGTCTATGCTCTCAAAAGAACTCAATGTCGATTCCGAAATGGTAGCTGTGGCTTCAACTGGTGTTGTTGGCCATCAGCTCGATCTTAGCTGGATAAAGGAAAAACTTCCTGATGTATCAGCTTCACTTTCAAACGATGCTGATGCCAGCATGGATGCAGCAAAGGCTATCATTACAACGGATACGTTTCTCAAAGAAATTGCCATTGAAATGGATTGTGGTATCCGCATTGGTGGGATTGCAAAGGGTTCCGGCATGATAGAACCCAATATGGGTACAATGCTTTCATTTGTTTACACCGATGCAGATGTTCCAACAGCAAACCTGGATGAATGTCTGAAAACCGCTGTTGACAAGAGTTTCAATATGGTGGTTGTTGATGGCGATACTAGTACCAACGATATGGTACTTGTAACTGCAACAGGAAATTCAGGGATCAATCCAAAGACTGGGGACCTTCTTCACGGAATGGAACTCGTGCTTACAGAACTTGCCAAGATGATAGCCATTGATGGCGAAGGTGCCACCAAGCTAATCGAATCCAAGGTAACAGGTGCAGTGAATGATGAGGATGCAGTGCTTGTTGCAAAGGCAATTGTTCGCTCACCTCTTGTAAAATCAGCAATATTCGGCCAGGATCCAAACTGGGGCAGGATAATAGTTGCAAGCGGTCACTCCGGTGCAGAAATTGTTCCCGAAAATATCTCACTTTCATTCTCTTCCGCCAACAAAGTTGTGGAACTCGTAAGTTCCGGTGTTGCAGTTGAATCCGATGAAAATAATCTGGAAAAGCTGAAAGAAATAATGGCTCAGGATGAAGTTGTGATCATCACAGACCTCGGTCTTGGTCATAGCAGTGCCACAGCATGGGGTTGCGACCTGACTTATGATTACGTGAAGATAAATGCTGAGTATACTACATGAAATTAGTATGTGTTTAGATCTATCTCTTTTCTTTTTTATTTACACCATCTTTAAATTCTTATCCTCCATTATTTATATATGAAGTATTTACATATGTTATCTGGGTGTGACCATGGAGATCGATGAATGGGAGAAGCTTTATTCTGAATCATTTTCAAATATTAGCGGCTTATTGAAAAACATCAATGGTGTTTTTGTAGCATATAACAGCAATGTGGATGCTATCAAACACATAAGAGAGCATGAAGTAAAACGGCTGATTAATCTTCTTGGCTGCAGGAATGTGCAGCAGAGGATTCTGGATTATCCGCGTGATATAAAAGACCCTGTGGATTTCATGGCACGACTTATAATCGCAATGCGCGATGGGAAAGCTGCTGAAGTTCCGACCTACACTACCGATCTGCATGACTGGCTCATGGATAACCTTGTATTTGACAAGGCTCGAATAGGAGGGCAGGCAGGTATCATATCCAATCTTCTGGCATCGCTTGACGTTAAGGATGTAATCACTTACGTTCCGTGGCTTTCAAGGGAGCAGGCTGAGTATTTTGTTGACAAACCCAATCTGAAATATCCCGTTGTAGAAGACGGAACACTTATTTTGAAATCTCCAAAGGATGCTTATGAGCCTGAGCAGAAAGCAAAGATAAATTGGATAATAGAATTCTCAAAAGGCACAAAAGTAGATTGTTCCGGTGATGTTTTTTCAGTGCCAAGGGACAATCGTCTCATTGTATCATCCAGACCGAAATGGCTTCGTATAGACATGCCAAATTATCTTTATGAACATCTTCCTGAACTTAGCAAGGGCATAGACGGTGCCATTCTTGCAGGTTACCAGATGATCAAAGAGAACTATGACGATGGTAGTGATTGCCATAATTATGTTGAAAAAGCCGTCAATGTCATAGAGAAGCTTAAGGAAACTAATCCCAAAATGCGTATACACGTAGAATTTACTTCAATACAGAACAAGGTAATTCGTAAAGCAATTTTAACTGAAATAGTTAGCAGGCACGTAACATCTCTGGGACTTGACACTGTAGAAGTTGCTAACGCATTAAATGTGCTGGGCTATGAGGAAATTGCATACGCTGTAATGGAGAAAGATGAGAAAAGCATTATTTCTCTTTATGAGGGCGCTGTAAAATTATTGTGCGAACTGGACCTTGAAAGGGTTCACATACATTCGCTGGGCTTTTACATTTGTGTAGCTTCAAAAGATTATCCACTCGATGTGGAATCCCACAGACAATCTCTTTTATTTGCATCAACACTGGCTGCTGCACAGGCAAGTCTTGGTGACATCAATAATATGGAAGATGCAAGTGCAGGTTTGCAGGTGCCGGTTTACGATCAGGGATATGAAGACCTGAAGCAACTGGAGAAATATCTGGTTAGGCGTAGTATCTGTTCAGCAAAGGATTTCGAAGATGGTTGCATTCATGCATCAACTCATAACCTGATAATAGTCCCATCAAAGGTCGTAAAGGAGCCGGTAGCAACTGTAGGTATTGGTGACACTATATCAGCTGGTGCATTTGTGGCTATACTTGCAAAGATCAATGAGAATTTATAGCTAGAAACCTGAAAATGAAGTGATAAGTTTGAAGATTCTCTGCGGGTATAATGCAAATATTGATTCCATATATTCTATTAAGGGCTCTGAGATAAACGAGCTCCTCTCTTTTTTTCCAAAAAGTGAGGTCAAAGACCGACTATCCAATTTACCTGGTTCTATTAATTCGGTATCGGATTTTCTTGCAGGATTGATATCATGCATGAAGCATGGTTCCGGTGGGGAATGGATGATCCACGACAGATATGTTTATACCTGGCTTAAAGACAGGTATTTTGATAGATCTCTTCTGAGAATGGGCGGTAATATGGGCATAATGGCCAATGTACTTTCTGAGATCGGAGCTTTTCAGGTAGTTCCAAATGTTGTGAACCCTTCAGAAATGCAGATGTCATTCTTTTCTGAGAAAGCTATATTCCTTCCTTTTTCTGATGAATCCCTTCTTTCTAAAAAAACAAAACAGGAGTTTAGGGAAGATCCGATCCATTTTGTTTTTGATTTTAAACAAGGCGCTAGATTCTCTTTGTTTGGTGAAGATTTTGTAGTTCCCCGGGAGAACAGGTTCATTGCAACATATGATCCGCTAAATACCAGGCTTAAGATCAATAATGAATTTGCAGAGTATGCAAATAAGCATGTTCATGAAATGGATGGCGCTTTGATATCAGGTTTCCACATGCTTCAAAGTAAATATCCTGATGGTAGTTCTTACATTGACAAATTGGACCATGTGTGCCAGCAACTCAAAAACTGGAAAAAGCAAAACCCGGAATTTTATATACACGTGGAGTTTGGTCATTTTTCCATACCTGAGTTAGCGTCATCCGTATTTTCTTCCGTGGCCCCACTTGTGGATAGCATTGGTATGAACGAGGACGAATTAGCAACATTGTCTATTGTTCACGAGATGCCTGAGGAGCCCATTGCTAAAATGGATTCATCTTCAATACTTGCTGCAGCAAGAAACCTGTGTGATATTTCCGGTATTGGCAGGTTATTTGTTCATACCCGGGAGTTTGTACTATCTTTGTCAAAGGACCCTGTTGATTACCACGATGAAATTGAATCCCTGCAATTTGGTGTAAGTTGTGCTGCTGCTTTTGCACAATCTGGTAGGCTTGAAAACCGGGATTTTATACAGAGTACCGCTTCAGAAATCGATGAAAGTGAATTTGGTCGTCAGCAGGTCATAAAGATTTCAAAGCTCATATCATCCGGATCGGACGAATATGTATGCGGCAAGTTCAAAGATTATTATATATGTGCTATTCCTACCCTGATATGTGATGAACCTGTATCAACTGTAGGACTTGGAGATACAGTATCTGCCGCTAATTTTTTAAGGCGACTTGAATTAAGGGCATAGTATGTATACAATTTTTAATGAGGATTTCAATCTGGAATACACGCTTGACTGCGGGCAGGTTTTCAGATGGAGTTATATCGATGGTTGGTGGGTAGGTGTTGTTGCAGGTCGATTTTCACGTCTAAGGCAAGATAGCAGGACTTGGGAGATAACCGTTGACTCCGAGCTTCCTAAGGAGTTCTTTGAAGCCTACTTCCGCTTTGACGATGACCTTGAACATATTTTGAATGAGGTCAATAAAGATGAATTCATGAATGAGGCTATCAATAAATACTGGGGTCTTCGTTTGATCCGTCAGGACCCATGGGAGTGTATGATATCCTATATGCTTGCAACTGCCTGGAATATCCCAAATATTAAAAGAGCTATATCCAAAATTTCAGAGATGTATGGCAGGGAAATGGAATTTGGATTTTATGGATTTCCTGATGCTGAATCCCTTGCCTATGCTGATGAGGGGATCCTTGAATGTAAACTTGGATTCAGGGCTGAGAGAATTGTTGATGCGGCTGTAGAAATTGCGACCGGTGCCTTTGATCTTGATGAATTGTTTGAGATGGATTACTCTCAGGCAAAAAAGAAACTGATGGAATTGAATGGAATTGGAGATAAAGTTGCCGATTGCATACTGCTTTTTGCTTTTGATAAAATGGAAGCTTTCCCTGTTGACACTCATGTCGAACAGGTTGTGAAAAATGTATATGGCGACCATGAGTTCTTTGACGGCAATGCTACAAAAAGCAAAATAGGTGACTGGGGTCGGGAATACTTTGGTGAATATTGCGGCTATGCACAGCAGTATTTCTTTTATCAAAAAAGGATGGAAGGACTTTAGTCCTTTTCGATCCTATTCCTGATACTTCACAGGATGTTACTCCAGTTTTTCAGGAATATTCTGAAATCATCATCTTTGATACTGCAAATTTCCATATCAACAAGTATTGTAAATTCTTGTTCCATGCTCATTGCAAGCTGTTTTCCAAGTGCACAGGTATGAATCCTGTTTTCAATTAGCTCTTTTGCATCTGGATACTTTCGTTTTATATCTGCAACGTAGTGCCCGTTTTCAACATAGAATGAAAATACATCATCAGATTCCCTGTATTTGGATTTGAATGCAATGGCATGGCTGCCAACCCATACAGGTGGTCCTTGATGCTTTTTTACATTGGGTAATTCAGATGACATAAGCTCCACAAGGACAACGGCATTTTCCCCTGCCCATGTGCCACTATTGAGTACACTGAATTCATATTCTTTAAGTAGTCCACGGATGCCATTCTCCATTTTATGAAGCTGCGGATAGAGAATGTCATCTACTATGTCAGGTGCTGGGAATACAATTGCTACAAAAGAACTTTTTCTTTTGTTGATCATCTCCTCCACTTCAGTATCATCAAGAGGTTTTTGAGCATCGGGAAAAAAATATTTCATTGATGCTTCTTCAGTATAAGATAAACAACTATCAATGAATTCAGCAAATCGATTAATGGATAGTGCAGCTGCCACATTTCTTTTAGGGTCAGTTGGGTCAACTACGATAAGTGGTTCATTATGTTTTACTGTTCCATGTGACATAAGGTCGATAGTTGTGCCTGGCCTCCATTTGCACGCATTGTTTATGACCTCAATAAAAGAGCCGTAATTAAGAATAAGAAGCTCTGTGAGATATCCTGAAAAACCCTGTGTGCGAAGCTCTGAACCATATACTCCGGTTCCTTTCATGAACTGTTTTAGCAGGAGCACTTCATCTTCTCTTCCACTTATTCTTTCTTTTACAAATTCATTGTGAAATGGGGTTCTGTCAACTGCAGATTTTATATTGGAACTGCAATCAACTTCAAAGCAGGGAACAACATCTACATCGAATCCCAGGTATTGCATGTTCAGGTATGGATGCTCAGCATAGCGTTCTTCCACATGCTCGGCATCTTTTGCCACTTCCCTTGCTATCATAAGCCCGTATTCTTCCAGCTCATCATAGCTCTTATCTTCCGGAAATGATAGGAATATGTCAAGGTCATGTGTGCCGGATATCCATGTTCCTCTGGCTGCGGATCCAACTAATTTAGGTTCAACTTCTGGAATATTGAATTCCTTTGCAGCAGTATTTACTTTTTGAAATAACTTTGCAACAATTTCTGTGATAAGCTCTCTTTCTTCATGGGTGGGCTTAACTTTGAGGAGTACTTGTTCTTCAATAGTCATTATTCTGCCTGATCAATATATGCTCAAACACTAAAAAAATGTATATGGGTAGATGAAACTTACTAGCAAAGGCCAATGTTCTCTTTTTTTATAGCATGGTCGTAGTTCTTGTAACCAAGCAGATCAGCTATTTCATTTGTATGCTTGCCTTTGATCTTGTCAATCTCGACAGATGTATAATCAGTGATACCCTTTGCGAATACATCTCCATCACATTTGATCTCGACAATATCGCCCCTGTCGAATTCTCCATTGATATTGGTTATGCCGGAAGGAAGAAGGCTCATGCTGTTAAGGATAGCTTTTTTTGCGCCTTCATCAACTTCTATACTTCCATTTGATTTGGAGAGGAGTATCCATCTGATCCTATTCTTATGAACTTCCTGATTTGCAAGGAATAAGGTACCTAATTCTTCACCTGAAATTATTCTTACAATAACGTTCTCGACATCGCTGCTTGCAATGAGCATGTAGGAACCTGCCATATTGCATATCTTGGCGGCTTCTATCTTGGTTCGCATACCACCAACACCTTTCATACTTGTAGGGCTGCCCCCGTAGCTTTCAATTTCAGGTGTTACTTCCTCGACAACACTGAGTAATTTTCCCTCATCA
>Ga0206328_155_pt1 | contig 13720 bp, 12 predicted proteins | sample SalPonR1_A_D2_MG_FD_142664 | JGI IMG/M metagenome (GOLD analysis project Ga0206328, IMG submission 142664)
CATTTCAAATTAAACATTTTTTTTACTTTATCTATCTTTTTTTGATGATCAGGATTCCGAGTAGCAATTGTGCCCTCATTCATTCTTTCTGTCAACTTTTTGTTTTGGGATTGCGGATTTGGTCTGTTTGTAACTGGTTTCTTTGATTCAAGATTGTTCACATTAGATGACCTGTTATTACTACCATGAATTTTTGTTTCTGACTTCTTTTTCTCTTTTTGTTCCTGAACAACCCTATCAATTCCCATATAAACCACCTATTAATGTATAGACATAGTTCCTCATTTGAATAATCGAAATAGTTTATTTTTTATTTTAGCAAAAAATCCGGCATCTCGTTCTTTTATAGCTTCTGCATAGCTTGCTTGCACGAAAGTTTCAACATCAACATAGCCTGCATTTTGTGCATTCTTATTTTGCTTGCGATTAGAAGAGTGAGTAGTTGAACTTCTTTTTGTGTAATCTCTGTCATCTAAACTCATAATTATCCACCAAATTTGCGATACAAAGAAATAGAACTACAATGATTTATTTTTTTGCTAAATAACAGTAATATGGAAATAAATAAAAACTTTTTTTAAATCAGATTGTATAATGACTATTAAGTATTCTTAGAGATGTGATTATCATGGGTGCTAAATATGACTCTGAAAAAATTGATCGATTGCTACAAACACTTATACTACTAACAGGGTTAATTTTTACATTATCTTATGATTCATTAAGTTCATACGATTCAGCTTTGAAAAATGACCTTTACCTTTCAATTTTTTTTCTTTTTTATAATGTCAATATTTTCATATAGCAACATGGGCGAAGCACTTATAGGCATACAAATTGCTGTATTCATATTAATATCAACAACGTTTTCAAGCATATTAATTGTTTATTTTCTGGCTCAAAGTTCACTGAATTTACTTCCTCTTAATTCAATAAGAATAATTTTTATATGCCTATCCTTTGTGCTGTTGCTTTCGTTTTTAACGAATGATGATTTCTTAATTGAGAAAAATGATTCCACAACAGAAATGAAAAAAAAAGCTCTTTACCTTATTTAATTATTTTATAGTTTTAATCGTCATAGTATATTCATACAAAAACTATGAATTAGTACAAAATGCATATTATTTGATTCAGCAAAATATAGTGCCATCTGATATAATAACTCAAAATTCAACGTTGATTATTCAAAACAGCACGGTTTTTTTAGAAAATTGCACTTATAATTTCACCGAAACAGTGAAAGAAGTATTTCCATTGTTTGCTTTCACTCCATACACTAAACCTTAAAAACCATCACTTTAGTTTTTTTTTGTAATATGACTTAGTTTTGATAAGTTAATGTATTGTTGTTTAATTATCGTTGCGTTTTTCAGCTATTACTATTACCCCTAAATTCAGTGATAGTATTTAGATTTGAACCTAAACAAAAATACTATACCAATGAATCCAGAAGCAGCTGAATTAAAAAGAATAAAAATTTTAGTGTTCTGATTTCAGAACAACTTATCCAGGAAATACTGGTGAACCCTTGTATCAAGTGTAAGTTCAGGATGGAACGCGAATGCGAGAACATTGCTCTGTTCTGCTGCTACGATCATATCATCAATTCTGGCAAGTACTTTTACATCGGCTCCTGCATCAACTATGCCAGGTGCTCTGATGAATACTGCGTTATATGGTGAATCGAGGAAAGGAAGATCAAGTTCCATCTCGAAGGAATCGCGTTGTCTGCCAAAGGCATTTCTGTTGACCGTTGTATCCATGAGTCCAAGCAAATGCTGATGGGTCTTTGCAACCTGCTCATCGCCACTTTTTGAGATCAGGATCATACCGGCACAGGTACCCATAATTGGTTTTCCGGCATTCTTCATTTCTTGAATTTCATCTCCGATACCTTCACGTATCAACAGTTTTCCAAGTGTAGTACTTTCTCCACCGGGAAAAATAAGTGCATCACATTCAGGGACAGTGCCCTTGTGTTTGATAGTAACGATCTCGGCTTCTTCGCCACGTTCAGCAAGCGCTCTTTCAAGAGATTCAACGTGTTCGGAAACATCTCCCTGAATAGCAATAACACCAATTAACATAAAGATCACTTTTTCAGTTAAATGAATTAAAAAAGAATAGTTTGGATGGGATTACCATCCACGGTTCTGTAAAATATCTCCTTCTGAGATAGAGTCAACGCTGATACCTTTCATACCTGTACCGATACCCTTTGATACCTCTGCAAGTACTTCTGCATTGTCACAGTTGTTGACAGCTTCAACGATAGCTTTTGCCATAAGTTCCGGATTCTCGGACTTGAAGATACCGGAACCTACGAATACACCATCAGCACCCATGCGCATCATAAGAGCTGCGTCTGCCGGTGTTGCAACACCGCCCGCTGCAAAGTTAACAACAGGAATACGCTGCATCTCTGCGGTCTCGATCACAAGTTCTGCAGGAGCTTCGATCTCACGTGCTATTGCAATGAGTTCTTCCTTTGTCATACCTTTAAGTGCACGTACTTCACCCATGATCTGCTTCATGTGTTTTACAGCTTCACTGACATCACCGGTTCCAGCTTCACCTTTTGTACGGATCATTGCAGCGCCTTCATTGATTCTGCGAAGTGCTTCACCAAGGTTTCTTGCACCACAAACGAATGGTACAGTGAAGTCATTCTTGTCAATGTGGTAGCTGTTGTCAGCTGGTGTGAGCACTTCTGATTCATCGACCATGTCAACACCAAGAGATTCTAAGATCTCAGCTTCTACAAAGTGTCCGATACGTGCTTTCCCCATAACCGGAATTGTGACAGAAGCAACAATATCTGCAACGATCTGTGGATCTGCCATTCTGGCAACTCCGCCTTCCTTTCTGATGTCAGCAGGAACAGCCTGAAGTGCCATAACAGCAACAGCTCCAGCTTCCTCTGCGATCTTTGCCTGTTCAGGGTTTACGACATCCATAATTACGCCGCCTTTCTGCATCTTTGCAAAGCCACGTTTAATAAGTTCAGTACCATGTCTTAATTTTTCAAGTTCCATAATATCATCCTGATCTGTTAATTTAAATTCGCCTGCTTAATTAGAGTAGTAAATATAGTCAATACTTAAAAGCGTTACTTCATTTCTCACCTATTTCAAGCCTTGCAACTCCGACAACCTTGTCATCGGAACGCATATTCATTATCTTGACACCCTGCGTGTTCCTACCCTGTACACGAACATCCTTTACAGGTATACGAATGATAATTCCATCAGAGCTTGTGAGCATGATATCATCATCTTCATTCACAGTTCTCACATTGATTACCGGACCATTACGCAGACTCGTCACTATGGTAATTACACCACGTCCTCCTCTTCTCATAGATCTGTATTCATCAAATTGGGTCCGCTTACCAAATCCATTTTCAGTTATGGTCAGAAGCGATGCATTCTTATCAACAATATCCATGCTGACAACCTTATCGCCCTCTTCCAGATTCATCCCACGGACTCCTCTGGCGCTGCGACCCATAACACGTACATCGGTTTCTGCAAACCTAATAGCTTTTCCATGCATGGAAACAAGTATTATTTCCCTCTTGTCATCTGTAAGGACCACATTGATGAGTTCATCACCCTCAAGCAAAGTAATGGCGATGATACCAGCTTTACGAGGATTTCTGAAATCAGATAGAGAGCTCTTCTTAATAGTACCCATGCGAGTAGCCATCAACAGATATTTGTCATCAACGAACTCGCTCACTGGTATCATGGCTGTGACAGATTCACCTTCACCAAGTTCCAGAAGGTTCACAATAGCCTTTCCACGGGATTGCCGACTTCCTGCTGGAATCCCATAGACCTTCTGCCAGTGTATCCTACCCTTGTTGGTGAAGAATAGAATATAATCATGAGTAGAAGCCACAAAGATATTGACAACATAGTCTTCATCCTTAGTCTCCATACCAATAACACCTTTTCCACCTCTGTGCTGCTGAGAATAAGTGTCTAATGGAAGACGTTTGATATATCCACTATTTGTGATGGTAACTACTACATCTTCTTGGGGTATTAGATCCTCATCTTCAATATCTGCTGCAGAAGCATTTATGCGAGTTCTACGCCCATCACCAAAGCGATCTTTTATATCGGTAAGTTCTTCCTTGATAATGGTATATTTCTTTTCATCACTTTCAAGTATGGACTTTAATTCTGCAATGAGCTTTATGAGTTCATCATATTCATCATCGACCTTTTGCCTCTCAAGTCCTGTGAGCTTCTGTAGGCGCATGTCAAGAATTGCTTTTGCCTGGATCTCATCCAGACCGAATTCCTCAATAAGACCATTTCTTGCAGCTTCTACATCACTGGAAGAGCGAATCAAAGATATGACTGCGTCCAGATGATCCAGAGCAATCTTTAAACCTCGCAATATATGCGCTCTGGCTTCAGCCTTCTTTAAACGGAAATGTGTACGTTTCTGAATTACATCGATCCTGTGCTCAATGTAGATCTCAAGTAATTGCTTAAGGTTCAGTTCCCTTGGCACACCATCTACAAGTGCAAGATTGATTATACCAAAGGTTGTCTGCATTTGTGTGTGCTTGTAAAGTTGATTCAGAACTATGTTAGGATTGGTACTACGCGTAAGCTCGATAACAACACGGATACCTTCTCGATCGGATTCATCACGCAGGTCAGAAACACCAAGTACTTTCTTTTCCCTTACAAGAGCAGCTATACTTTCAATCAGTTTGGACTTATTCACCTGATAAGGAAGTTCTGTGACAATTATACAATGCTTGTCCTTTTTCATTTCCTCTATCTCAGCCACAGCCTGAAGACGTACTTTTCCACGTCCGGTCTCATAAGCTGACTTTATACCCTGCGTTCCAACAATTGTTGCTGCGGTTGGGAAATCAGGGCCTTTCACAAACTGCATTAGTTCAGGAATTGTCACTTCTGAATTATCGATAAGTGCCAGAGTTGCATCAATAACTTCAGTCAGGTTATGTGGAGCCATATTTGTAGCCATACCAACTGCAATACCTGTTGAACCGTTTACAAGCAGGTTCGGTAACTTTGCAGGAAGCACCACAGGTTCCTGAAGTGATCCGTCATAATTAGGACGAGTAGCAACGGTTTCCTTGTCAATATCGATCAACATTTCATCGGTGATCTTGTCCATGCGTGCTTCAGTATAACGCATTGCTGCTGCAGAGTCACCATCTATTGAACCGAAGTTACCCTGGCCATCAATGAGTGGATACCTCAGGGAGAAATCCTGAACCATCCTTACAAGAGAATCATAAACTGCAGTATCACCGTGAGGGTGGTACTTACCGAGAACGTCTCCCACTACACGAGCAGATTTCTTGTAATCCTTGTCATGCGTGATACCTGCTTCCTTCATAGCATAAAGAATTCTACGATGAACAGGTTTTAGACCATCTTTTGCATCTGGAAGTGCACGGCTTACAATAACACTCATGGCATAGTCCATGAATGAATTTTTCATCTCATCTTCAATGAGGATCGGAAATGTTTTCTCACCGGTATCGGTGGTCTGTATATCTAAAGGCATTTCATCTTCTCTTTTTGTACCAGAAGGTTTGTTGTTGTCAATATTATCTGCCATTTATTCTCACCTCACAGATCCAGATTGACAACTTCCTTTGCATGTTTCGTTATGCACTGTTTACGAGGAGCGACTTGATCCCCCATCAGGATGGTAAACATCTGGTCAGCTACTACTGCATCTTCCATTGTTACTTGCAAAAGTGTCCTTGTATCAGGATTCATGGTCGTTTCCCAAAGTTGTTCAGGGTTCATCTCACCAAGACCCTTGTAACGCTGAATGCCTACATTCTTGTCCCCTATTTCCTGGAGCTTAGAATCTTTTTCATTGTCAGAATATACATAATATTCTGCCTTGCCTTTCTTTATTTTGTAGAGAGGAGGCTGTGCTATATAGACATAACCGGCATCTACCAAGGGTTTCATGTGCCTGAAGATAAGTGTGAGTATAAGTGTCCTAATGTGAGCTCCATCAACATCAGCATCAGTCATGATAATTACTTTATGGTAACGCGCTTTTTCTACATTATAATCGTCACCAATTCCAGTTCCCATGGCTGTGATGAATGCAAGTATCTCATTGTTCTTGAGGATCTTTGTCATACGCGATTTCTCGACGTTGAGGATCTTACCTCTTAGAGGCAGGATTGCCTGGAACTTACGATCCCTACCCTGCTTTGCAGAACCACCTGCGGATTCACCCTCCACAAGATAAATTTCACTACTTGAAGGATCTTTTTCGGAGCAGTCTGCAAGTTTACCGGGAAGTGTTCCAACATCAAGAGCACTCTTCCTTCTGGTAAGTTCCCTTGCTTTCTTTGCAGCCTCCCTTGCACGCTGTGCATCCAGTGCCTTTTGAAGAATAGAAGTTGCAACCTTGGGATTTTCTTCCATGTATTCAGAAAGACCTTCTGAAACCATGGATTCCACAATACCCTTAAGTTCACTGTTTCCAAGCTTGGTTTTGGTCTGGCCTTCAAATTGAGGTTCCGTCAATTTTACACTTATAATTGCGGTCAATCCTTCACGGATATCCTCACCTGAGAGTTTGATATCGCTTTTGGAAAGGTTATTTCTTTTAATATAATCATTTGCAACTCGGGTTAAAGCTGCCTTAAAACCTACGAGATGAGTTCCGCCTTCATGGGTATTGATATTATTAGCAAATGAATAAACGTATTCAGCATAATTGTCAGTATACTGCATTGATATCTCAACGGCAGTACCTTCCTTTTCACGCTCGAAGTAAATTGGGGTGTCGTGAAGGGAATTACGACTGGAATTCAGATGTTCTACAAATGAAATAATTCCGCCTTCGTACTGGAATACTTCCTGTGTTGGTTCATCTGATCTGTTATCTGAAATGGATATTTTGATGCCCTTGTTCAAAAATGCAAGCTCACGGAGCCTTGTAACGAGCGTTTCAAAATTGAATTTTACAGTTTCAAATATGGTTGAATCCGGCTTGAAAGTAATCTTGGTACCCGTGCCACTGGCATTTCCGATCTCTATTACATCATCCACAGGATTTCCACGGTCATATCGCTGATAGTGAATTTTGCCATCACGACTTACTTCGACCTCGATCTTCTCAGAAAGTGCATTGACAACTGAAACACCAACACCATGCAAGCCACCTGAAACCTTGTAGGTATCCTTGTCAAACTTTCCTCCTGCGTGAAGAATTGTCATGACGACTTCAAGTGCGGATTTTTTGTACTTTGGATGGAACTCAACAGGAATACCCCTACCATTATCCTGCACTGTCACGGTGCCATCAAGGTTAAGAGAAACCTCGATCTCCGAACAGTAACCTGCTAAAGCCTCATCGATACTATTGTCAACCACCTCATAAACCAGGTGGTGAAGACCCCTTCCATCGATGCTTCCGATATACATACTTGGTCGTTTACGGACAGCTTCAAGCCCTTCAAGAACCTGGATATTAGTTGCATCGTAAGCCTGTTTGTCAGCCATGTTTGATACGTCTCCATGATAAAGAATGATTATAAAAAATATACTACACATGTTTAAAATATGAATTAAATTTACCCATTGAATTCAGTTAAAGAAATATTTGTTTTAATCCTCTGCCGACTCTTTTTTAATCAAGAATAATAGTGGCCCATATAATACATTCATGCTTATTAAATGTGTTTATAAAATTATATTAAATAAAATCATTTACATGGAAAAATGACAAAATCAAGGATGAATATAACTCTTTTTGGAGCAAGAACTTGTGGAGATAAATAGCAATTTAGGACTTTTTGTAAATAACAAAAAAGAATTATTAAAACAATTCCATCTTCTGCCCGATCCCCTTCTCCAGAGCCTTACGATAAACCATGTCAGCAGTTACAAGATCCTGTACCGCAAGACCAGTGGAATCGAATATTGTGATCTCATCATGATTTCCTCTGCCGGGTTTTATACCTGCAATCACTTCACCAAGCTCAGCATAGATATCAGACGACAGCAGGTCGCCCGAAGAGAGAGGAACATTAACCTCACCTGAATGTGATGCTTGTTCGATATCGTCCACAAACACTTTTGACCTTTTAAGTAAAGCCGATTCCAATTCCTGCTTACCCATTGCATCCGCACCAATGGCATTGATATGAGTGCCATCCTGTATCCATTCAGATTTCACAAGCGGAATCCGTACAGGAGTTGTAGTTACCAGAATATCACAATTACAGACATCTTTTACAGTATCTTCCCGCGTGAAATCACAGTTAACTAATGCTTGCATTTCCTTTTCAAAACTATCGCAATGACCGGGAGTTCGGGAACTTATCTTGACTTCCTCGATATCCATCACTTCAGCAAGCGCCATAAGCTGAGTACGTGCCTGACCACCTATACCCACCATACCCACGACCTTTGAATCGGAACGTGCAAGATGCTTTGCTGCAACACCACCTGCTGCACCTGTTCGCATATCAGTAAGGAAAGTACCATCCATAACTGCAAGCGGTTCGCCTGTTTCTGTGGAATTAAGAACAACAAGACCCATGACAGTCGGAAGTCCTTTTTCCCTATTATCAGGGTGCACATTTACTATTTTGACACCTGCAATATCTTTTTCTTCCATGAAGGATGGCATAGTCCTCAAATCACCATTGTGCTTGTCAAAATAAAGATAAAGTTTTGAAGGCATCTGAACTTTTTTTAATCCGTGTTCTTTGAAACCCGATTCAACTGCATCAAGTGTCAAAGGCATATCCAATACACTTTTTACATCTGATTGGGTGAGCCATAGAATATCCATAAAATACCACTCCTTATGTTGAAAGATGAAAATTGATATCTAAGATCAGTTAAAGAGAAATTGAATTAATAAAATAAAGAACTTTGGCACCCAAAGAGAAATATTTGACAACAAATATATATTTAAGAATTACATATAAGGAATGATGGTAAGCGACATCGAGGAAATATCAGAGCAGGAAATTGTTAGCCTGGTCGAAAAATGTGATGAAATGCTGGAAATCCTTGAGAGAAATTCTGTCTGGAATGAAGAAGAATACCAAAAGAACAGAAGCAAATTTATTGCAGGGTACACTAAATGGTACAGGCATTCATTACCTATCATTCGCGACCTAATTCCAGAACGTGCCGATAAATTCCAAGGTATTTTCAGAACTGCAAAACGTTCAGGAATCAATGATTATACATATACCATTCAGGATTATATCCATGGTATATATCTTGATAACCGACTGAAAGTCTATACCGATGGAATAACTGCCAGACGTCTGAAAGAACAAAAAGATATTCTAATGGATGCTATTCCCAGAATTGATGGTTTCACTTTTGATATTCATAGATTTGTGAAGATCAATCCGATAAACGCAAATATAACATCCTTTTCAGGGGAAGAAACTACAAAATTGCTCAATATAGAACTAAATGATGAGCATTACAGAAAACTGAAAAATGAAATAAATGCTACTTTTAAACATGGCCTTTTCATAAGTGCATTCATGCTATCAAGAAAATTGATAGAGAATCTGATGATCGATATTTTGAGAACCAGATTCCCAGCAGTTTCAAATGAAAATATCGAACTTTATTTTGATACAGAGCACAAGGTCCATAAAGACTTTAACCTTCTACTTGATGCATTTGAACAACAAAAAGAAGAGATACCGATAGACACAGAAGAACTTATCGAGTTTATCGAAGAATTAAATTCATTCAGGTTGAAAGAGGATGAAAGCTCTCATTCATTCAATAAAATACCTGATCAGAATACAATTAGGAAATATAATGTTGAAGGAGTTATCGAAGGACTTCTTGATATATTATCCATACTTAAAGAAGAAAGTACAGTCACAAAATAGTACATAAACATGAGTTGTGACAGCTTTTTAAACTCTTTTGTAAATTTTTTACTGAATTTAGAAAACGGTTTTCTGCGGCAGATTAAACTTCAAACTCACTTGTAACTTTGACAAGCAATTTATATTAGCCCTACATAATTATTGTGAGGATAAATACAATAAGGGTTAAAAAGGAGTAAAAAATGAAAAAAGATGGAAATACAATAATGGGAATTGCTGTGCTTATAACGATTATTGTCATCACACTGGCAACTATTTCATTAGGTTGTACTGAAAGTCCTGATAGTTTTCCAGTAAACAATAGTGAAAATGATACTAATGCCACTGATAATATTCCAGATACAAATAGTGAGGAATACATCAGTGGAACAGCTGTTGTAGAAGATGTAGAAATATTAATTCTTGAATCATTTCCCGTTCAGGTACATGCTGTTGCAAAAGGATATCTTCCAGATGGATGTACTGAAATAGATGAGAATATAGATATAAAAAGAGAGGACAACGTATTTGATGTTAACATTAAAACAGTTCGCCCAAAGGATATGATTTGTACCGAAGCCATTGTACCATTTGAACAGGTGATAGAACTGGATGTATATGGACTGAAGAAGGGAACTTATAATGTGAGTATAAATGGAATTGAAACCAGTTTCGAATTATCCATGGATAATAGTATTCCTGAATGAAGTTAAAATGAATATTTACAGATATCAAGTTAAAACTGATTTCTGATTTATTTTTTACATTTTCCAGAAGATGCAGTAGATTTCCTTTGAGAAGCTAGCTTTTTGCATCACACAAGACGTATTCTTAGCAATCATTTCTGTTTCATCGGGATCAAGATTCTTCGCAGTGCATATGACAACTGGAACAGAAACACTAACCGGATTACTCTTGATTTTTGAGATTAGTTCAAATCAATCGACCTCAGGCATCATCATACCAACAATTGTAATGTCAGGACCTCCTTAACAGCCTTTGATGGCCTTCACTACCGCCATAAACACAGCTGACTACATGACCTGCAGATTCAGGAAGTTCTTTTAGCAAAGATACTATCATTGCATTATCTATTACAAGTACTCGGCATGAACGTTTACTTGATCTGGATTGAAATTATTTTAATGATCTAAGCAAAATATCTTTGTCAATTGGCTTGGTTAAATGATTGGCTGCAACCACGATCACTCCAACTTAACCACAATAAAATAACCCAGCCATCATTTAGCTGGACTTATATGAGTTTGAACTTTCTCTTTAAAATTATGAATGTCTATTGGTTTGGAAATATAGTCAATGCAACCTGCAGAAATGAAACGTTCAGCATCGCCACGCATTGAATGCGCTGTCAGAGCTATTACAGGTATTTCACTAAATGAATCATCTGCTTTGAATTTTGAAAGAACTTCAAGACCATCCATCCTAGGAAGTTGAATATCCAGAAGAACTAAGTCGACCTGGTGCTCCTTTACTTTTTCAAGGGCAACAAAACCGTCTTCTGCCTGAACAACATCATGCCCATAGGATTCAAGAAGATCTACAGTTAATTCCATGTTTACCGGGTTATCCTCTACAACAAGTATCAAAGCCATTATTTTCCCTCATTCTAAAATAATTGTTAATTTTAACACATCACTAGCATGCAAATATGTATGTGAAATATATTATCAATTATTACTACAAATATTCATTAGTATTTGCAGATTCAAGTGCTCATCGCTATTATATAAACAATTAAATAATATATTAACGGCGCAATATATAAATATATCGAAACATGGAAAAAAAGATGCAGTAATTCCACCTACTAGCAAATTGAAAATTAAGAGTTATTTAAATACAATATTGACATCACTATTCCTATGTTCCATATAATACGGTGATATTCTGAAAGAAAAAAAATCAAATATAGAAGTTGATATATCACAGATCACAAGGAAGATACACAACTCTCCTTTAAAGATATCATTAGCTGTAACCGGCGGTGGAGCTGAGATTATCGGTGAGCTTCTAAGACATGGAAATGGATCTGCTACATTACTTGAAGCATCTGTGCCTTACATTCCTGATGCACTTGAAAGGTTTATCGGAAAAAAGATAGAAAAATATGCATCTGCAGAAACTGCAAGAGAAATGGCAATGGTTGCTTACCAGCGTGCTTTGAAACTTAGAAAGGAAAATGATGATATCAGGATGGAATATATCATTGGTATTGGACTAACCTGTAAGCTGGTAAAAGGTGAAGGAGAAAGAAAAGGAAGAAAACATGAGATCTATTTTGCGTCACAATCCTTTCTTGGATCGAATTCTTACAGCCTTAAAATTAAAGAAAGGTTTACAAGAGAAGAAGAAGAAAAAGTGGCATCTCTTTTAGCCTTATACAAAATTGCAGAGCTCTGCGATGTACATGAAAATGACACATTCATGAAATGTATTCATGAAAGAATAGAATATTCGGGAGATTCACATGAAGAGCATGCAGAAGTTAACGAAGATACTGGCAAATTGCTAATAGATACACTTCTAAGTACTGAATATGAGGAAAAGAAATCAATCCTCTTGTTCAATGAAAAAATGGAACGACCAAGCACATATCCTAAATTGATCCTTTCAGCATCCTTTTACCCATGTCACAAAAATCATATTCTTATGGCTGAGATCGCATCGGATAAATATCATCTACCAATAACATTTGAAATGTCACTGGCTAATGTTGACAAGCCACCCATTGATTTTATCTCGCTGGATTATCGACTCAAATCTTTGCAAAAATACATGGACAATGATTTTCTGGATGGCATGTATCTGACAAATGCACCACTTTTTGCGGACAAGGCAATTCTATTTCCCAACTCAAGGTTCATAATAGGTTCAGACACCCTAAACCGATTATTCAATGAGGACTATTACAGAGAAAATGAAGACAAATATACATTGATAGAGCATTTTAAAAAATTCAATGCAAGGTTTGTTGTTTTTCAACGAAAAGATATTGAACCACGTGTTGATGAAGAAATACTACAAATTTGCGATATAGTGCCATTTGAAGAATATACTGATGATGGTACATCTTCAACAAAAATAAGAATAGAAAACAGGAATTAATGCAAGCTACATGACTCATTCAGGGAAGGATAACCTTTTTGTCTATGAAGTGTCCCAATATCGGCAGATATATTTTTAGTTAACTTCTGGATGATTTCCTGTGATCTGATAATATCTGAGATCTGAATTTTACCCCATTTTTCAAACAACACATTTTCAAGTGTCCTTTTGAAAAAAATAAATTCATCATCAGAAATACATTTGTCAAAACTGATGCAATAGAATTCATCATCACAATGCTTTTTTGTGCAAATGAATATATCTTCAAGCGAATCTATATTCAGATTAAAATTAAATTTATGTTCTGCTGGAGTTACGTCATTATTGCGATAGTGCACTTCTGCTAAAAATAGAAACCTTTCGCATTCAAATAGCCAATCCCTTAAATCATAAAGATAGTCCATACTACACCAAATAATATATGACTCTAAAGGTATTAAAATCTATTGAGAATTAAGTATATTAAGATTTATATGATGGTAATTAGGAATGTACTTACGCAACCCCATATCAATCTTAATATAATCTTACTAATTCAGCTCGAAAATCCAAAAACACAATTTATATAATTACTTGTGAAAAGGTAATCAATCCAATATCTGAATGTCCTCATAAGTGATCGCATTCACAGGGCAAATCCGAACACACCTTTTACATGCAGTTCCAAGACACTTTTGTGTATCATACCTTGCGAACCGTTTGTCATCT
>Ga0206328_157_pt1 | contig 13393 bp, 27 predicted proteins | sample SalPonR1_A_D2_MG_FD_142664 | JGI IMG/M metagenome (GOLD analysis project Ga0206328, IMG submission 142664)
CCAATGCAACGTTTGCATATTTACCAAATACCTTTGAAATTGAAACAGGTATACTCAGTAAAGGGGATACAGACACATATAACCTCACTGGCGTGCTATTCAATGTTAGCGGATATGTTAACGATTCTGTGTCGGGAGATGGTATTCCAAACGCTACGATACATTTGACAGGTGACAGTATTGCTACTTCCGTATATTCAAATGCAAGCGGGTATTATTTGATAGGTGAACTATATAACGGTTCTTATACAATCACCGCAAGTAAAACTGGATATATATCTAACAGTGTTGATATAGTCATATCAGGCGCGGACAACACCACAGACGAATTATTATTAGAAGAAATCGGGAAACCCACAATGGTAAATGTAACAAATGTTCCAATATCAATCTATGCTATTATAGTATTGTTTGGTTTGATCACCGGCGCATACGCAATTCTCCGCAAGGATAATGAATATTACACACATATGATAGCTTGTATAATATCCTCATTGTTGTTCGGTACAAGTTCATACATATCATTTGCCGGTGTGACCGGTGAAGGGTGGAGTGACGGCGCAGCGATGCCAATTATGACACTTTATACACTGCCATCATTAGGTTATCTATTTGCTGGTGTTGCCGCAATATTGATATTTTATTTCCTTATGCGCATGTATGACATATACCAAGAAAACGCAGATGCAGGATGGATGAAACAATGAAAGTAATAGCCGCAGCATTTTTATTTATATCAGTTTCGATGCTGATATTTGGCGGAATCTACATATTGCAAGGAGAACATGATGCGGCAACCGAATCAATAACAAATAATGGTTTGGCTACTGGGAATGATCTAACATCAGCAAATCAAGGGGTAGTAGCAACAATGACATTAGCAGCCGGTATTCCTATCTTTTTATTTTTGCTATTGATTGTTGGATTAGCGGGTATGTTATACTTCTCAATCCGTTAATTTTTTAATAATGTGCAGCGAATGTTTATATAATACGGAAATATAATTATAATTGTCTAATGACACATATATTGATTTTTGTTTATCCATGTTACCGGAGGTGAAAATAAAATGAAATCTAACAAATTTCTAAGTGAAGAAAAAGCACAGGTCGCTGGTCCAGTAATGGCAGTAATGACACTTATTCTGCTCGGTGCAATTCTGTTTGTAGGTCTGTCCGTAATGGACGGTATCGAATCAGGAACAGCACTAGAATCAGGAGATACATTCTATAATGCTTCTTCATCCGTGACGGACGGGGTTGAGTCTGCATTTGGTATGACAGGTGTACTGATGATTATTGTGATATCAGTAGCTATCATAGCAGCTCTTATGGGTATTCTTGTATTCATAAGATAACATAATGGGGAGCAATCCCCGTTACCTTCTTTTTATTTTTTAATTTTTTTTAAACGTTACATTTTCACAAGGTTTATATCTTTTTAGTGCGTATAATACATCATATGCCTAAAAAAACGCCAATTGATATACCATTGAAGAATAATTACAGCTCTTTTGAATTTCCAGACGTTCTTATTCATGTATCTGGTGATGTTAAAACGCTTTTGTATATGCTAAAAGAGTACGAAAGCAAGAAAAACGACACAAAAGTAAACAATAACGACATTCTTATTATGTTGTGTTCATGCTATATGGATGTACATGATCTTGATTTCTGGAATCCTGAAAACCCACAACATAAGCGCGTTGAGGGGTTATTAAACAATGGATGAAGAATACGATGAAGTCGATGATGAAAGTTTCATGCCACCTGCAGATGGTCAAGCACTGGGGCAGAATCGACAAGTTATAATGCAGTATAGTAACGAACACCTCCAATATCTACGCAGTATAACAGATGATGATACCTTTTCCATGATATGTAATTGGTTAGGTACTGCAAAACTCAAAATAAAAACATTAAATGATATCCTGGTACTTATCGGTGAAGCATTCAGTCAGGAATATGTAATTAATAATTATCCTGGTTATTCGTGGTATCGCAGGTACAGAATCATATTCAGAGCTAAATTATTAAGGTTTCCGATTTCAGCACTCGAAGCAAAGTACCTTGATATTGATTTAATATTGAAGATTGTTGAAGAGCACCATATGAATAAGATGCTAAGGTCTGTCAATGGTCATGAGCGTGAGATTCAGCATACTAGCATATACAAAGGACAGCAGGAAAACAGAACAATGGACAGACAAGAACCAAAAACAGGTGTTAATAGATGGATAGGTGGGGGCGATAATCAATGATGGACGGATTAGGCGGATTCTTACCTGAATCGATTGCTATACCTACTATTGTTTTATTAGTTGCTGCGTTGCTATTCGTTATTTTACTATTCGGCGTGGTTATATTCGCTGCATTTGCTAGTAAAATACCATATGTAAAAGAACAGTTCATTGCACAATTAAAGAAAAGACCTGGTATGTGGCTGCACACTGTCACAAAACAAATGCAGTTTTATTCTCCTAAACGTGGTGGGAAACGCGAAGAAAGGAACTATTTAGACCTTGCACATGCGGTGGGTTCTTACTGGATACCAGAAAGCAAAACAATTGAGCATATGGATAGATTACCAGTATCAAATTATTTCAGTAAATGTAGTGTTTCATTAACACCTGATCAAACAAAGGCTGCATGTGATTTTTATGACTTCTTAGGCAAAAAAGGCATACACGCAAACGAAGAACTCATTGATGTAATGGTAGTACATGGTTGCGATATAGAAGATGTATATTTACCTGCATTATGGAGTGTAGTTGAACCACAGTTACCATTAAAACTCGATAACGGTGAATTGACAGAGGGAGAGGCTGCGCAGATTGAAGCAATTGAAAAGGATATTTATAAAATTGATACTGAAATCAATCAATTAAAAACAAAGAAAGCAAATCTATACTATAAAATGGATACAATACACGGGTACATTGATACACAAACCGGAGAACGCATTGAAACCATTAAATCACTTGCCGCTGAACTAAAAAGAACAGTTGTCAAAGATGGGTTGTTTGTATTCCAACAGGTGCAGGATTTAGCAATGAGCGTGGCAAAAGTCAATAGTGCCAATACCAGCGAAACAATTGCCATTGCTAATGCGGAAGCCATGAACAATGCAGACAAGGGTAAAGAACCAGCAGACTATATGAAAATGGCTATTCCGTTTGTGTTCGTTGCATTTATATTCGTAGTATTGTATAAGATGATGACCAGTTAATCAATGGTGGGCACGTATGGAAGCACTAGAATCAACACAGAACAACGTAACCGAATGGAATAGAGGTATAGGTAGGTCAAGTAGTACCGAGTTGGAGGGAGCAATTCCCCAACTATGTTCAACTATGGCGACTGTTCGTGTTAGTTTAGCATTTGCACCGATAAACAGAATAGAACACGATGAAAAGAAACTCAATGTAAAACAGTTGTATCTTGATTTATCAAATGTGATATATCTAGCTTATGAGGTGGTGGATAAAGAAATAATCAAAGCATATAATACATGGGTTAGAGCAGAAGTTACAGACCCGTACCAATCTGATGCATATGCAAAAGAAGCATTGAGGATTAGTAACATGTTGCAGCATAACTTGTATATGAAAGGGTACAAGGATACAAATAGAAGCGAAAGCCTGCCGTTCCCTATGGAGTGTTATCTAAATGACTGAACAAGTACAATATACAGCCGTCCAGGATGAATCCGGTTATCAGCAAAAAACCAACTATGCGAGTATGTACTTTTCACTATTCGAAGGAAGGAAAGCACTGCATGTACAAGGTATGCATGACCAAGCTATCAAACTATTTTATAACATGTTGGGCGATTTCCAGCCACTATTTGATGATGATTTTATAAACAACTTTGACATGGTTACTCATTCATTTAGAGATGATACACAATATACATATTCCCAGTGTGTAGAACAGATTTATCGTTTACATGTATCTGAATTTGCAGCTCTCATGGTTAGACGTGGAGTAGCACCTAAACCAGATACAACATTGCAGATCATAAGAGAAGGAACACCAAAGACACTAAAGGAGGTATTCGAGGATGAGCCTGATAATGCCAAAGAGTAAAATACGCATTGAGCATCAACCATTTGTATCAGATGCTTTTGATATATTCCAACTCATAAGACATAAAGTAGTCAATGGTAATGAATCATGGGATGTACTATGCACAGGTGCAAAGGGAGTAGGTAAATCTAGTACAATGTTAAGTGCGGCATGTTTACTTGATCCACATTATAGTTTATCCAGGTGGGCATTTTCCACAGAAGAGCTAACCGACATGCGTGCTAATGCTAAGATGGGAGATGTTATTGTATCCGATGAGATGGGGACACAGGCCGCACTGTCATCTCAGAACTGGCAGGACAAAAAGAGCAAGGCCGCGGTAGACCAGCACCAACTAGACAGGACTGAAAGAATAATTAACATAGGAACTACTTTAGATATAGGAAGAATAAACAACAGGATAAGAACACAATACAAGGTGATAATCAATATCGAGAGTAAGCTAGATGATAAACAGACACATGGTAATGGACTAGGTACAAGTTGTGTGATTAGGTTTGTAGAGGAAGACCCATTCGCAACCAATGATGGTGATATGTTTAAACGTAAGTACTTTAGAGATAAGTATGGTCGTAGAATATCCAGAGTGATAATACCGCATCCACCTACTGAAATGTTTAAAAAATATTCTCTGATGAGAGATGAATTTAAACGTAATCTGAAAGAAGTTGAGCAAGCACCTAAGGCAGTTAATAAAAAGGAACAAGCAGAAATGGAAGCCTATGAAAAAGAGATGGCTAAATTAGGGCTTTCACCAAGATAGAAATTTTCCCCAGGTGTTAAACATGGAAAAAGATCCGTATAATCAAAGAAGATTCAAAATATTATTTACAATTAACTATTTAGAGAAACTTGGATGCACAGCTAACTCTCATACTGTATCTAGGATATCTGGCATAAACAAGGCAAATGTTGCAAAAGCTGTACTTCGTATGGCTGACGGAGAAATAATCGTTAAAAGGGATAAATTAAATCTACATAGCTGCTCTTACAAATATAAGTTATCCACAAAAGGCAAGAGGATACTAGGAGGGTACAAAGCCAGATATGAAGCCGGATATGATCTAAGACTGAGAAGAAAGAACCCTATCAAAGTTGATTACTCTGACTTTGAACTATTACCAGGATTAAAAGACGGGGAGGAATAATAATTGCAAAAAAAAACATATTTGACATAGGTTTGTTTCTACTTTCAATTTTTATGATAGCTCTGATAATAAATGCAATGTCTGTAAACGCAACAAAAAAATTATCAGAACAGCAGAGTGAGTGTTATTCTATATTCGGAGAAGAGAACATTACATACGAAATTATACAAGATGGTGTTTACATGGCTTACACCAACGGTACATTCGTAAGTGGGGAACTTGTATATGCAGGGGGCAGAGAGATAACAGAAGATGAGCCATACGTATATGGAATCACCGGATATATTTACCAAAAAATAAAAAAACACCAACAATAATGTTTGCTTTTGTGTCAAGCGTTCACGGGTACCAACTCCTGTTTTTTTACGAAACGTTTAAGTATTAACAGTTACATATTGTGTTTTGTACATCATTGATGTGCAAGGAATGAGGAACTTTCCTATCTCATAGTTGAGATATTGGCGTATCTCAACTATTACTTTTTTTATACCATTACAACAAATATTACTACTATGATATCAAAACTCGATACCGTCTTTTCTAAATACCACAAAGTAACCAATATGAGCTATTCTGAATTACTTAGGTGGTCAAATAATCCATGCAGCCGGGAAGCCAGCTTAGATAGAAAACCGATCATGCGTAATCTAAGGTTACTCTCGAAGTCTAAAAGCAAGTGGACGGCCAAAGATATCACAGATGCCAATAGGACCATAGCGTTTGTATCAAGGATGAAAAAAGTAAAAGGTGGAGAAAAGGTTAATGATTGTGGTTTATCCAAGCGTGATATATCTTTGTTGAACTGGGCCTATGATGTTAGAAAAAAGAGATAGTTTATGGATTCTCCCAAACTAAGTATTTTTTGCCACTTGCGGTCTTGTTACCTTCAAGTTTTTTGTACTTGACATTTGTATAGTCACCAAACGAATCATTCAAGAACAGTGCAAGTATATGATGTTTCATGATGTTAACACCTTCGAATTCATCAAAGTGTACATATCCACGTTCTTTTATTGCATCTACTATACTATCAAGTTGATCTTTTGCTATGACTAATTTGTTCCTGGTGTCAGCCATACCAACCTCGTTCTTTTTCTGAAGGAAGTATACAAGATTGGTTTTATCACCGATTACATTTTCGGTGTTTACGGGTGTGCTAATCCCTTTCGGCTTTGCTGTTTCTTTGACTTGTATTTTTGTGCTTGGTGCGGGCACACATTGCAGTGGACCTGGTGTTTTGGGCCATTCCCTTGCAAACTCTTCCGCATCAGCATAACGAATATCAATTATATCAATTTCTGCTCTGCAATCCTTGATTTTATTTTCAAGGTGTTTGATCTGTTTGAACAAGTTTGCGCGCTGTTCATCGAGTTCAGTTAATCGTTTTTCTGGGTAATTGTCTGTCATAATTAGTCATCCCATGTATGTTGTTTTTGTTATTTATGCATTGCCACAACTCAGCTTTCGAAACGCATGCAATAGCATAGTTGTCTTATCCCGGTCATTGATTATAACATTGAAACCCTCCTCTTTTATCATATTTACCATTTCATACATGTTCTCTCCATTGAATGAATGTATTTCCATCTCAATTCTACGGATACCGCTAAGATCATCTGGTTTGATATTCCATTCGCCACCTTCGCAGTCACATTTCAAGAAGTCTATCTGCGTTCCGCACATTTCAAGAAGTTCATTAAACGGCTTGCCTTTACATATAGTAGTTCTTCCTCTGACTTCCATCTCAAAATCATCATTTGATAATGCAAATGGAAATACTGTTATGTTTTCAGCCGCTTGGTTCATTGCAATGTTATCATTCAGTTCATCTATGAAAAACGGCTCAACCGAATACACATGTTCTGCCATTTTTGACATGTATATGGAGAAATAGCCACGGTTTGCACCGACATCTAAAACCACATCATCTTGCTGGATGTCATCAAAATTATATTCCTCGTGTACTTGTTTTAATATATCCATATTTAAATCACGGATGTTATATTTTATACCATATGATATTACGTGTGATATGTGTTTTGTGTTAATTGCTTTGTAACCTTTGTGATCCAAGGTGAATAAACGATTTTCGATGAATTTGTTAACATCTGGGAAGGTTCTTATAAAATCTTTTAATATGTATTTTATATCCATTGTTATACATCTGTTGTTTTTGTTATTTATGTCTTTTTAATTCCTCTAATGTATCCTCAAGTGATTTCTGTTTTCTCCGCAGTCGGTTGATTTCCATGATTGTTCTTCCTAGTTCTTGCTCGGTGTTTTGTATTCTTTCTGTGATTGTGTACATTCTATTCACTTCCTGCAAGTTCACCAAGCTCTTTCTCTAACCCAGTCTTTTCATGTTTGTAGTAATTAATTAAATACTCACATTTCGCTAATCTAGTTTCAAGTACTTCTGCTTTGTTCATTGTTACACCAGTGATGTTCTATTTCATGTTGTTTCAGTTCAGTTCCGCATATGATACATATCATTTGCATTTTACCGTGAGGGGATTTTGTTTTAATTGTTATCATTTTAATCCTGCTATGTGTTTCTTTATGTTTTTAATGCAGCTAGTGTATACTTAGGGGCTGGAAGTTGTCGCCATGATGTAAATACACGCACATAACATGGTAAATCATATTCCAGTTAATAAATATTCAATTTTTATTATGAGTTCGTTCATATTCGATCACTTCATGCAATCACATGTATAATCATTCTCGCTGTTCAACTCCGTTCCACACTTCCCGCACATTAAAACATCTCTGTGTTCTTCGTTGGATGTTTTTATAGCTTTGTACATATTCCACATTAATGTTTCTCCATCGGTTGACATCCCTGCTTCATGCATTTGGATGATGTTACCCATGCACATTTTATAAAATGTTAGTTTGTTCATGTTTGTTTTCTCCTATGTATTTTCTATTATTCACAGTAGTGTTATACATCCTTATCACTCACGTTTTAATTTATTAAATCAAGTTTATATTTCAACACAGTGCTACCCATTACAACCACATCATTTTCAAATGGATATACAACTCCAAGCATAGAGTTATTCAAATATATTTTATCGCCGTGGTCATCATATACATAAAAGAAGTCAGTGTTGTTACTTCCGTATACATGATACAATGCATAATATGACATTGGAGATATTTGTGTGGCACCAGTGAAATCACTTAATGTAACATTACCATCTTTTGTCTGCTCGACTGCTAAGAGAATATCAATTTCTCGATAGTAATAAAACTCTGGAAAACGGGTAGTAGATTCTTGTGAGTTATAATATCTATATAAATCAACATCTTTACTGGAAAAATCTTCCTTTGCTTCTTCTCGGATTGATCCAATTTGGCTATCTATATATGGTCCAACTACAGATGTTATAACAACGATGATTGTTATAAGACCTAATATAATACCTAATATAATACCTAATATTGGTTTTGTCATTTTATCATTTCTCCACTTTTTATAAATTACACATTTCTATTATGCTGTAACATTCACCTTATCAAATGAGCATTTTGTATCTATATTGTTTATATACAAATCGATTATAAAATACTCATTTTGTAAAGTCTTATTCACACTTCGTAATTATGAGAATTACTCGAAACTATATAATTGTTATGGATTAAGTATGAGCTTTAGAATATAACATACAAAATCTATATAACCATTGAGAAAGATATAAACTTATTATATGAAACCGAAAATAGCGGGATTATACGTTAGAACAAGTACAGATAACCAATCAGAATCAATTAAGTTACAAAGTAAAGAATTGGAGGAATACTGTAATAGACTTGGATATAAAATACATGATAAATATATTGATTTTGGATTTTCAGGTAAAGATACAGAAAGACCAGCATTTAAAAATATGCTGAATGATGCAAAGGAAAACAAGTTTGATATTTTGCTAGTTACAAAGATAGACAGATTTGCAAGATCAATTATAGATTGCCTGGTAAATGTTGAATTGCTAGAATCTTATAACATTTCCTTTGCTGCGACATCACAACCAATTGATACTTCATCTGCAATGGGAAAACTGACACTTCAAATAATGAGTGCATTTGCAGAGTTTGAAAGAACTATAATAACAGAACGTATGGCAAGTGGTAGAAGAGCAGCTGAGGAGAGGGGCGTGATATGTCATAGACCTAGAAAGGATATAAACATAAAGAAACTGGAAGAACTAATTGAGAAGAAACTATCTGCAAATGCATGTGCAAAATTCTTTAGCGTTGATACTTGTACTATTATAGATAGATTAAAAGAAAATGGATATAAGCATGAATTAGGAAAGTGGACAAAAACAGAGTGATATTATGGGAAAAGAACTAAGTTCATGACAAATAAACATTACAAAAAGAGAAAAGTAATAATCCGTAAGGTTGAGATTAAAGGTAAAAGACGGTTTTTAATTAAAAGGTGTTTTTGAAAGAGAACACCATAACTCTATTTTTTTGATTATACTTCAACTGGCTTCATTTCAGTTACAACGGTATATTCGCCACCTGCAATATTACTCGCAGCACTCATACATTTTGTAAGAACAACTGTTGAATCCGCAGGGACTACAATTTCAGGTCTACCGTTGCCATCAGTGTCCACAAGTTCAACACCATTCAACATGTAAGTAGTAGTCAGACCAATTCCATCCGGTGAGTATGTTGTCTTTAGTTCTCCACGAATGTCAACACCAGCACGGTTAGTGATCCAGATATCTTCATTTGAGGATTCACCACCAAAGAAGGATACCCATGATTCCGCGCCGTCTATTGTAATTGCTTCATCTACAGTCGCATGTGTGGTGTGTGTGAAAAAACCGCTCAACACTGCTGCGCTTGCTGTTCCTGCAACGAGGAAAACAAGCGCGATGCTTAGAAGTATTTTTTTAGAAATCATCAATAATAATATGCTTTAATATGATATAAGTTTTTTTAGAAATAAAACAGTTGAATCAAATGGCCTACTAACATGATTCAACTGTTTAACACGCATTGTCTGGAATATATTATATAGCGTTGGTGGTATTTAATATTTGTGTATATGATCATAAAAAAGTAACTTAATACATTTTTACTTTTTTAATGCTTTGCTAATCACATATTCACCTTCACCACTCAACATCATCAGCTCGCGCCAACTAGCAGATGGATTATCACGTTTCAATTGTCTGATAGCTTCCAAACGGTCATTCGTGACACGTGGTTTGGGAAATGTAGCGATGTATTCAGGCAGTTTCATTTTGTTCATCCCACTTGCGTTCTTGTATTTTTAATTCAAAATTCAATTTGTCAGCATCGTATCTGGCTTGTTTTCTTTCCATTCCAGTGATGCCCATGTATTGAACAAACTTACCACACCGTGAACATCCCGCCATGCCCATATAAGTTTCCCATTTGTGCCCGTGTAATATACATTTAAGATTCATTCTTATCCCTTTTGTTTTGTTCTTCTTCTTCTTTGACTTCACGCATGTATGATTTGTTTGGCACGTAGCTGTTAATTCGTTTCTTTTTCATTGTTCATTACTTCCTTTATTATGGGTTCTAACCATCATACTCGGGAATTACTCTGTCACAATCTAGCCACTCATCACCATCACTGACAAAAGATAGTTGAATTTGAGCAACCTTGCCGTCTTCGTCTATCATATAGCCTATTGCTTTCTCTGATTTGTCGTAACCTGTCCAGATATCCTGACCAAGTTCAACAATTGTGCCTTCCAGTTCTTCGCCTTCTTCCATCTTGTATGTAAACATCTTTTCTCATCTCCTTTCCTTTATTATGGAGTTCCTGCGTTTCCATCGACTTCCCACCCAAACCCTGAGCTTTTGCCCTGGTCAAGTTCAGCGGCAATCTTACGTAGAGTATCTGCAATTACTTCTTGATGTGAAAAGTTCAAGTAAATATCAATATTGTACATCTCTTACACTTCCTTTATTATGATCATCTACATATGATTCATAGCAGCTTGGACACACCGGTACACGCAAATCATTATCCATGTGCTTCATTTGTATAGTACCAAAATGTTCAGGTCTACCTGTTATATATTTTCTGCATTCAAAACATCTTGTCATTTTTTTCACTTTCCTATTCTTTCCATAGTTCTATCCAATTTTTCAACACGCTTATCTTCCCAACTGCCAAATATTATACGCAGTTGGGAGAGCATGTTTTCAACGTCAGCACACTCCAACTTCACTGATTTTGAAACAGCTTTATCAAATTCACATGGTTCAATGTTCACATGATATTGAGCAAATCTTCTGACAGTGTCTATTTTTGACCACATATAGTCTATATCATCAATAGTTTCCTTGTCATATGTATCAAATCCTAACAACAAATCACATATCAACTCTGCCATTTCCTCAATCGCTTTCAATACTTGCGCGGGTTCACCGTAGTGCTCAATAATCACGCGGTACTTTTCATCATCCTGCTCTTTCTTGCCCATTGTAGCAGCCGTGACAAGTTTATGAAAATGAACATCGTGTTTTAGTCTTTCGTTTTCTATATTAAGAATATCATTTAATAAATTGAATCGGTGACATCTGTGTTCTAATTCTTCAATATGTTCTTGATTCATTGTTTCAAATCCCCTTCTTTCCTTCGATATTCACCACAATAAGATCCACCGCCTGTTTTATTGCATACAGTAGCCTTTTTATCATAGCGGATGCACCGTTTGTAATGTTTACATTTCATCGGTTCAGGCATATCACAGGGAACCAATGAAATCAGCATTGTTTTACCAGACATAACATCTGCAATTGAATTGAGCAGGTCATCTTTTTCGACTGACCATGTTACAATTTCCCCGGTCATGGTTGACTTTTCAGTCAGATAGTAATTACAGTTCATCCCAACACCTCTCGCATATCATCTCACCAAACAGCTCATCCGGTTCGGCAATTGTTATCATTTCACCTGGTATGATCTGGCCGCATTTGACACATGGTGTATATACACTTTCGTATTCCACTGTTACCACTTCCTGAAATGTCTGAATCTTTGCGGGGTACGTCTGCTTAATTTGTATGTCACGTTTATCACTCCTTGAAAAAAACAGGGTGGTTAGCCCTGATTATACTTACAGTTCTCATTGAAATAAAACTCTTCTACAATATCTTTGCATTCTTCCGCGCTTTCCGGTAGAGCTCGCATTTCAGTCGCCTTAGCTTCAAGTGCAGCTACCTGGTCAGCGGTTGCCAGTCTATTTGCAGCAGTGTTTAGAAGATCCTCAATTGTTCCCATGTACTCCAAATTTACATGATAGATAGTAGTTGGTGTTTTTGTTCCTGGTATGACCGTTGTTTTCTGCTGCAATGTTAGCATAAGTGGTAGACCTACCAAACGACCACCGGTCAAACCATGTATAAACTCAATTGATGACATCAAATTGCGAATCGAGTTCCAGCCGGTTGTTCTGAACTTATACACACCACCAACACGGGGCGCATTGCGGAGTACCACGGATAAGACACCATTTGGTTTACATTTACCAGTGGTTGCAAACTTGCATGTTTCAGGATTGCACTCAATCTGTGTACCATCTGCTTTGACGGCATATTCACCGTCGCCACGGCACTGACATTGCGCAGAGTCATAGTAGGCGTATGACGTGAAAAAGTTAAGGTCAGGAGAGTCATACAGGAGCATAACAGGTATTTGTGTGGGGTTGTCTGGAAGTGTTGCCATAACAGCATGATCAATTACATAATCATCGTTTTGCTTTTCAGTGGTTGTGATTTCGAAGTGGTCAAGTTTCGAAGGCGGTCTGAATTGGTTACCATGTCTTGAAGTTGTGACCTGACCTTTTTTGCCAATTTTGATTTTTCCACATTCACAGAGTTGTGGCACAATGCCCTTGATACCGCGGATTGTATGTTTCTGTGTGGTTTGTATGGGTACTAGATTATTTGCGGCGGGTATTTCTTCTTCAATTGGTTGATCTACAATCTCATCCTTGACCTCTTCAGGTACATCATCAGCCGTTGGCTCAACTACATAATCACATAGTTCCTGCAACTTCACAAGCGTAGCATCCTCCTCGTCATTGTCAATACGGGTCATACCATACTCGCCTTCCTGTCTACAAACCTGCTTGTTTTTGAAGTCAACCAAGT
>Ga0206328_158_pt1 | contig 12369 bp, 12 predicted proteins | sample SalPonR1_A_D2_MG_FD_142664 | JGI IMG/M metagenome (GOLD analysis project Ga0206328, IMG submission 142664)
GAACATCGACACAAATGTCGACAAAAAGCGCATGCTGCGAAAAGACAGCGATACGCTTAAAGTAAGAGACAATGTGTTTGATGAACCTACGCTCAAAACACTCTACACATTATCCAATAAAGGAATAGTAGCAGCACTTGGCGGATCCATAAGTACAGGAAAAGAAGCAAACATATTTCTGGCCGTCGGAGAGGATGAATCCGATATTGCCATAAAGATATACAGAATAGCATCCAGTACGTTCAACTCAATGGAAAAGTATATTCTCGGAGACCCCCGTTTCAGAAACATAAGACACTCCAAACGAGATATAATATTTGCATGGACAAAAAAAGAAGAAAGAAACCTCATCCGTGCAAAAGAAGCAGGCGTTAGAGCACCAATACCCATAATAAGTGAGCGCAACATGCTCGTAATGGAATTTCTTGGAGAAAATGAACAACCATATCCTCAATTAAGAGATTTTACACTAAATAAAGAACAAGCACAAAAAGTGTTTGACATTGTCTCTGAATACATAGAAAAACTCTACGTCAAAGCAAATCTGGTCCATGGAGACCTGAGTGAATATAACATAATTATAGATCCAAATTCCATCGAACCGATATTCATCGACATGGGACAATCAGTTACTCTTGAACACCCAAGGGCACGTGAGTTCATTATTCGAGATATTGAAAATGTCGTTCGCTACTTCCGTAAATTTGGAATTAAGGCAGACCCGGACCAAATGCTTTCAGATATAAGAGAGAAAAAACGAATTGAAACTTCAAAATCATAAAATGGCAGAATCACTATGACACACATAAAAATCCCAAAAGACAGAATTGGTGCAATAATTGGGCCAGGTGGCTCCGTAAAACAGTTAATTGAGAACAAGTCAACAGCACAACTTGACATCGACAGCGAAAACGGATCAGTAGAAATAATCCCAGGGGATGACCCTGTGGGAGCAATGCGTGCTGAAGAAGTAGTAAAAGCAATTGCAAGAGGATTTAACCCCGACAAAACAATTGCCATGCTTGATGATGACCTTCTAATGCTCGAAGTAATTGACCTATCTAAATATGTAAACACTCCGAAGGAACTGCTCCGCCTCAAAGGAAGAATAATAGGAAAAGGTGGAAAGACCCGAGAAATTAGTGAAAGGCTAATAGGTGTGAAACTCTCCGTGTATGGCAAAACTGTGAGCATAATAGGCAATCCGGAGCAAAACCAAATTGCACGAACATCCATAGAAATGATCATTGAAGGCGCAACCCATGGTAGTGTTTACAGCTTCCTTGAAAAGAAGAAGCAAGAGATGCTGCAATCCCAGCTTGATTATTACTAGAGCCATATTTATTTAAAGATCAATATTAAATCTAAGCATACGAATATATCTATCGGTGAACAAATGAGAGGCTACCTGAACAAGTTAGAAATAAGAGCATATGCAATTTTTGCATTGATATTATTACCAACTGTAATCCTCTGCTACAAAGAACATTTGTCCATCGGAACATTAACTTCTTTTTCACTTATTTCCATTCTGATTTTAATGCTACTGGGATCATTTATTGAGATCCCCATCGCAAACATAAGGACAAGGAAAAATGAGCAGCTATTCAAATTTGCCCCGCTCATAGAAGACATATATGCAGTGCCTCTGACCAAAGAACTGAATAATGGCAGCAACAGAATTTTTGATACGACAGTAACTCTAAACCTCGGGGGCTTTGTAGTTCCAGTTATTGCCATTGCTTACTTATTGATCACACATCCAACAATTACAGCGCTCGAGATAATGCTAATAGTCATCGTAGCAATAACAATGCTATCAGAATTCGTGAACGGTGTAGGCGTAGTGATACCCGAATACACAGGAATCATCCCAATTCCATTTGCACTCATAACCACACCTGCAGAAATAGCAGTAATAACATTTGTTGCAGGTATCGGGGGCATCTTGCTAGGCGTAATATTATCAACCATTACATTCGACAAAGAAAAATATGGAAGTGCCTATATTAACATCGGTGGTGCAGGCAGTTTTAAAGCAATTTACGCAACTGCCATATTGGCCAGCCTCATATCATACTTCGTCTGAAGAGACATGACTCAGGCGCTCTGATCTTCTTTTCGCAATTTTATCCTGCAATATCTGAGAAGGATTGCTCAATGCACGGTACTTTGCAATACCCGTATTGGTAAATCTAAATGGCTGAGGAGTATGATCTACTTTTGTAGCCCTCATTTTCTGAACAGACATAACCGGCATAGGCGTGGTATCAATATCATTTGTCTGTATGAAATCAAGGAAAATTATGCCGTCACCCAGAAAATCAAATTCATCAAACTGCTTCATATCTATACCATGTGATTTTTCAGTAACAAGTATAGATGTGATCAGATTTTTCTTCAATAGCCTATGAACAGCACGCCATGATGTTGATGTTCTAAAATCCCCAGGTGCACTTATCACATTCAATGAATCAAAAACTACCCTATCAGGTTTATGTGAATCAATGATCTCCATCATTTCTTCAGACGTTAGCATTGAAATACCAAATATTTCCAGATAACCATCATCAATGTATTTACCAACATCCCACCCAAAGCGCATGAAATGTTGAACTAACTGCTGCGCACGCTCCTCAAATGAAAAGAAAATACATCGCTCACCATTTTTGACACCTTCCATCAAAAACTGCATGGAAAAAGTAGTCTTCCCAGTACCTGGTGGGCCGGTCACTACCACAGCAAATCCTTTAGGATAACCCCCTTCCAGAAAATCATCCAAGCCAGGAATACCAGAGTCTACTCTTTTTATAAGCCTGTCAATATTCTGTGTGTCAAGTTTCGCCTTGAATCTAGTATTATCAAGATTAAGGAGAGCCTTTTCCAGTACAACATTCTTTGCACCGAGTTCTTTCTCATACCTTTCAAGCACTTTAATAGCATCAGCACTCAATGTAGTATGAATTGGGAATTTTGTTTTCATCACACCACCAGATACACAAACTATGCAGTATATATACATAAGTTTAATGATTCATGTGCACAAAATCGAGTTTATGACCACATTTAATCAGAAACTACACCACCTCCGGATAAAAACTTGCCACGACCGCGGGAACTAACAATGTCCCCATCCCAAACAACTTCACCTCTTGCCAAAGTGTACTCAGGGAAAATCGCCTCCATACCTTCATAAGGTGTCCATCCGGCTTTACTATGCAAATTATCCCCTTTAATGACCTGAATGTTTTGGGGATCAACAATCACCAGATCTGCATCAAATCCTTCTTCAAAGCTACCCTTAGAATGAGCATCCAGACCAAATATACGGGCAGGATTCTTACTTGTAACTTCAAGCATCCTGCCAAGTGGAATAAGATTTTTCTTAACTGCCATCATCATAAGAGGGAACAAAGTTTCCACACCAGGAACACCGGAAGGAGCTGTTTTAATATCAGTATCCTTTTCAGACTCAGTATGAGGTGCATGATCTGAAGCCACGACATCAACAGCCCCATCATTTAAGCCATTCAACATCATCTTCACACTGCGTCGATCCCTTAAAGGAGGATTCATCCGACCAAATGAACCAAGACGGTCCCAATCTTTTGTAGAAAGGAAAAGATGATGAGGTGCAACCTCGCAAGTAAACTCACTAGAGTTTTCATCTGAAAAATACTTCTCATTACGTATCAACCCCAATGACTCGAGTGCACTCATATGACAAAAGTGAGTTCTTGTATTATTTGTACGCGCAATAGAAACAGCTTTCTCGACCGCAAGTGCCTCGCACATATTCGGCCTTGCGCGCGAATGGGATTGTGGACTGAGGTCATTTTTAAGATATGCCTCACATTCCAATCTGATATTTTCATCTTCTGCATGAATACATGCCAGAGCACCCATACCAGTTATAACAGACATAGCTTCATCCAAACTATCTTCACTAATATTCAATTCACCCGTAGATTCTGCCATGAATATCTCACCAAAAGCAGCAACCCCCATTTCCCAAAGTTCAGATAATTTCTCAACATTGCCAGTAACTCCGCCATTAATGCCAAAATCAATTACAGATTTACGATTGGCAAGTTTCAGTTTTTCCTTGAAGGACCTGCGATCAATGGTTGCAGGGATGGTGTTTGGGTGTTCGATCACAGTGGTGATACCACCTGCAGCGGCAGAACATGAACCCGTGTACCAGTCTTCCTTTTCAGTCATCCCAGGCTCCCTGAAATGGACATGAGCATCAATACCAGCAGGAAGAGTCAATGCACCTTTGGCATTAATTGTAGAATCTAGCCTATGAACATCTATTTCTTTGGCTATTTTAATGATCTTACCATCTCCGATCAAAACTTCTGCAGGCTGTAATTGGTTATTGTAAAATACTTTTGTGTTCTTTATTAAAATATCAGACATAATAGCCTATTATTTCCATGGAGCTATATGCATCTTCTGATGAAAATGAAATGATTTATGAGTATAACATACCATATAAATATATATACTATATAGGAATCATATCCAAACATTTAAACTATAGAAGAATATACTTTTTTTATACATATATAGTATAAATACATCAACCTTATGTATTGATTTTGTGTTGAGGAACAAGTTACTAAACCACATAGTACGAACCTGTACATATAAAAATAGGTGAAATCAAAATGTCTAAAAGTATTATGAAAAGCATTGTATTATGTTCAATTGTATTTCTTGTTTTGATGTCCGCATTTGCAGGCATTGGTTGTGTAGACCAAGAAACAGAAGAAGGAGCAGATGCACCAGAGCCGCAGAGTATTATAATCAAAGGTTCAGACACAGTATTGCCACTTTCCCAGGCAGTGTCTGAAGATTTCATGTATGCAAACCCTGAAAAGAGTGTCACTGTAATTGGTGGCGGCTCAGGAGTGGGAATTGCTGCACTCATCGATGGAGAGATCGAGATCGCAATGGCTTCGAGGAAGATGAAGGATTCCGAGTTTGAGAATGCAGAAGCTAATGGAATCACACCTGTAGAGCATATCATTGCATGGGATGGAGTAGCAGTAGTCGTCAACCCCGAAAACCCTGTAAAAGAGATCACTTTCGAAGACCTCAAGGGAATCTATGATGGAAGTATCAGCAACTGGGCAGATGTAGGTGGAGAAGACCTTCCGATCACAGTGATCACCCGTGACAGCAGTTCAGGAACATACGGATACTTCCAGAAGAATGTACTTCTCGGTGAAGAATATCGCCAAGATGCTCTTGTCCAGCCAGCAACCGGTGCTATCGTACAGGAGATCAGCCAGAATGCAGGAGCTATTGGCTACATTGGATACGCATACCTTGATGACAGCACAACTGCACTCTCACTTGATGCAGATGGAGAAGGCTACGTAGAAGCAACACCAGAAAACATCACGGCAGGAAGCTATCCACTTGCAAGACCACTTCACTATTATACTAACGGTGAACCAAGCGGCCTCGCAAAGGAATTCCTTGAATACATAAACAGCGAAACCGGACAGGAGATTGTATCTGAAGTAGGATACTTCCCTGCAATGTAAAAAAACAAGCAATAATATAAACAAAAGAGGGCAGATGATCAATAGAAATCTTAAGGAAAAGGGTATTGAGTCACTGCTCTTCTTTTCAGCAGTTATAGCAGTAGTAGCCCTTTTCCTACTTTGTATTTTTTTATTTAGCGACGGAATAATTCTGTTCAAGCATATATCCGTAACCAGTTTCATTACCGATACAAAATGGTTCCCGACAGCAGAGCCAGTGCATTTTGGACTACTCCCACTATTATTAGGATCAATAATAGTTACCACAGGTGCAGTTATATTTTCAGTACCTTTAGGAATTGCAGCGGCAATCTACATCTCAGAACTAGCTGACCCAAAGATAGCTAATATTGTAAAACCGGTCACGGAAATTCTGGCAGGCATACCATCGGTAGTATATGGATTCTTCGGATTAGTTGTACTTGTTCCGTTCCTGCAGAAATCACTCGGACTGCCAACCGGCCAAACAGCATTAACAGGATCCATAATGCTTGGTATAATGGCATTACCCACCATCATATCAATCTCCGAGGATGCGATCAATTCAGTCCCAAGGAGTCTAAAAGAGGGATCCTTAGCATTAGGATCCACAAAATGGCAGACCATTTACAAAGTAACAGTTCCTGCAGCACTTTCCGGCATATCTGCTGCAGTAATGCTTGGGATTGGTCGCGCTATAGGAGAGACCATGACAGTTATGATGGTTACAGGAAACTCCGCAGTTATTCCAGGATTCCCATCGGGTCTTTTTGCACCCGTGAGAACCATGACTGCTACAATTGCACTTGAAATGGGAGAAGTCCCACAGGGAAGTGATCACTTCCATGCACTTTTTGCAATTGGATCAGTTCTTTTCATAACTACTTTCATAATCAATATCATAGCCAACTACATAAAAAGGAGATATAGGTTCAGCCTGTGATCATCATGTTTTCAAATGCAAAAACCAATGAGAAGATAGCGTTTGCAATGCTAAGGCTGGCAGTATTAGCAGTAGTGGCTTTTGTCTGCATTATATTATACTATATAATATCAAACGGATTAAGCGCGATAAGTCTTGAATTTATCACTGAAATGCCAAGGAACAGAATGACAGAGGGTGGAATATACCCAGCAATTATGGGTACCATATACCTGATCATAGGTTCAATGGCTTTTGCCATGCCACTTGGAATTCTTTCTGCCATTTACGTGAATGAATATGCAAAGCCCAGCAAAACCACATGGGCAATTGAAATGGCAATCATCAACCTGGCAGGAACACCATCAGTAGTCTTTGGATTGTTTGGACTGGCTCTTTTTGTAAAATATCTCGGATTTGGCCCATCAATACTTTCCGCATCCTTAACTCTTGGCCTTTTGATATTACCCGTTATAATCAGAGCAAGTCAGGAAGCGTTAATCACAGTTCCAAAAGAATACAGGGAAGCTTCATTGGCACTGGGCGTAACTAAATGGGAAACAACACGCAGAGTAGTATTACCTGCCGCAATACCAGGGATGATCACAGGGGCCATATTAAGCATTGGGAGAGTTGCTGGAGAAACAGCACCCATATTATTAACCGGGGCAGCATATTTCCTTCCAAGGTTACCAAATTCCATTTATTCACAATTTATGGCACTTCCTTACCACCTTTATGTACTTGCAACATCAGGTACCAATATTGCACAAACAAGACCACTGCAGTACGGCACAGCTCTTATTCTGCTTATAATAGTCTTATCTGTAAACATCATTGCAGTAGTTTTCAGGAACCACTACAGAAAGAAGCTCAGTAGATAATTATCATTACTAAATATCAGGTGAAGTTTAGTTAGAGGTACATACAAATGTCAAGTGATCTTGGAAAAAAAACAGAGATTCAGGTTAAAGATCTGAATCTCTGGTACGGAGACAATCATGCGCTCCATGACGTAAGCATCAATATACCGAAAAACAGCGTTACAGCCCTCATAGGACCATCTGGTTGTGGAAAATCCACATTCCTTAGGTGCCTGAACAGAATGAATGACCTCATCCCATCATGTCGCATAGAAGGAGATGTCCATATTGATGGAGAGAACATATATTCTAAAAATATAGATGTCGTTGATCTGAGAAAAAGAGTAGGAATGGTATTCCAGAAGCCAAACCCATTCCCAATGTCAATTTACGACAACGTATCATACGGACCTAAAATACATGGTGCAAAAAAGTCAGATCTCGACGGAATTGTCGAAGATGCGTTAAAATCAGGTGCATTGTGGAAAGAAGTATCAGATAGATTACAAAGTTCAGCTCTTGACCTCAGTGGTGGACAACAGCAGAGATTATGTATTGCCAGAACACTGGCAGTGAAACCAGAAGTTATTCTGTTTGACGAACCCTGCAGTGCTTTGGATCCGCTCTCAACCAGTAAAATAGAAGACCTCATACTTGAACTGAAAAAGGATTATACCATTGTAATCGTGACCCACAATATGCAGCAAGCTGCAAGAGTATCAGACCATACCGCATTTTTCCTTGTGGGAGATATGGTGGAATTTGGAAAAACCGAGCAGATATTCGAGAGTCCGCAGGAAAAATCAACAGAAGATTATATTACAGGAAGATTCGGGTGAATAAATGACACGCACGAGGTATCAACAAAATCTAGATTTGTTAAAAGATAATGTAATAAAGATTGGAGAAGAAGCACGCAGATCAATAGATAATGCGATGATATCCCTTGAAAATCTGGATGTTGATCTTGCGAATAAAGTTATTGAAGACGACCAGGCAATAGATGAACTGGATGACAGCATTGAAAAATGCGTCCACCAGTTGATAGCACGCCAGTCACCCACTGCAGGAGACATGAGATTCGTAACTTCCTGCCTGAAAATCTCAATAGATGTGGAAAGAATGGCTGATATGGCCGTTGACATTGCTGCTATTGTAAAACGCATAGATGAAAAGCATGCCAGGCCTATTACTGAGATCATAGAAATGGGAACAATTGCCAGCCTTATGCTTCAGCAGTCAATTGATGCTTTTAAGGAAATTGATCCTGAGCTTGCAAAAGAGACATCCAAAGAGGATGATAAAATGGATGAATTGTTCTCTTCAACTAGTAGAGAGATCATAGAAATGATGACCAACGACAAAACCATTATTGATAATGCATCCCATCTGCTATTTGTTCTTCGCTATCTTGAAAGAATTGGAGACCATGCATGCAACATCTGTGAAAGCGTTGTATACATGGCTTCAGGTGAAAGAGTTTATCTTAATTAAAAATCAAATAAAGAGCTTTGAGATTTTACTGCATTCTGATCGGATGGAGTAGAAGTCTCCCTTTTTTCTATTCTTTTCACAGGCCCATCATCTGGCTTATCCGAAAAATCAAACAATCCTTTTTGTTTAGAATCATAGTCAAGGTTTGCAATATCCACACCGAATACACCAAGTATTCGTTCAACTGGAGGAAGCAACTGCTTCTTCACATAATAATCCACATCTATGGAAATATTGTGTTCTCGAACATATTCAGGGTCTTCAGCACGATTTACGAAAAGATCCTTACCCGCAACAATGACAAACGGTATACGATCGCCTATTGGAGGAGGAGAACCAGTCCTACGCTCTATTTTTTCAACCACTGTAAGATGTGGTTGCTTATTTTTGTAACGAGATATTTTCTTAGAGAACTGGCGCGTCATTATGAGATCGTCGATTATGTCATCCTTCTTGACATCAATGTTTCGAATACCGTCGACAACTTCTCTTACATGTCCCACGGCAGCATCGACATCACCTTCCTTCAATACAAGCTCAAGAACCCTATTAAGAGTCTTGGAAGTTAAACCACACCAATCTCTCCGAACGGTTTCCATACCTTTGACTTTGATCTTGTCATCCCAGCCACCAGACGATCGTTCGAATACCCAGGAGGCATATCGTTTCTTGGCAATGAAAAGAGCACGCTTTGCGATTGACTCGAATTCAAGTTCCATCGGATCAGGAAGAGATTCTGAGACCATGCCAGCTATTTTGCTTCCCACAAGTTCGGCACCTTCAAGAGAAATACCATCCTTTGAACTACATTGCACGAACACACTATCCGTATCACCATAGACAACTGAGAGTGAAACTACTTTATCATTTTCTAATATCTCATCCAGCTCTTCTGTAAAAAAGGCCTGATCATCTTTTAGAATAACCTTGCTTATTGTACCATTGATAAGCGAACGTGTGTTGAGAATATTATCCCTGCCAAAGCTGGTGACAGCATTTGCAAGAGTAAGACTATAGAGTCGTGCACGCGTATAACCAGAGTAACCATAGAAGCTATTCAGAAGTATCTTTAAAGCCAGCTGTGTAGCATCAAGAGCGCGATATTCATCGTCATTTGAGACTGCCTTCATGAGAGCTTTCGTCTCAATTCTACGATTTAAGAGATTTTCAAGAATTGATGGCATTATTCCTTTTGAGACATCAGCTGCAACAAACTCCCCGCCGGATGGAGGAATAATAGTATCACCATCAGGCCGGTCATTTTCTACAACAGTAGTATAACAAAGATTATGGGCCATCATTATAGTTGGATAAAGTGATTTATAATCAAGGATGACAACATCTTCGAGCAAGCCTTTTTTAGGATCCAGCACTTCCCCGCCTTTTAAACCCTCACTGCTCTTATTCCTGAAAGCGACCAGGTCATCAGAAGGTTTTGTGTGCATCACACGATCCATTTTACCATACTCTCGCAACAGCAGATTGTCCACCATGGAGGTCTGCCCCCCATCTACAACCTCCTGCAACAAAGAGCCGCTTACCTTAGAGATTGCAATGTGCTTGTCAAAAAGTCTCAGTTTTAGAATAAGCTCAAGGGCTAATTCAGAATCACGTCGTGCATAATCTATAAATTTGAGGATCTTTTCACCGGAATCATCCCAGTACTCCTCCATCTCAGAAGGAGCAACATCCAGTTTTTCCCTGTCAAGTAATTCTTTAGCAACATTTCTCAAGGTATAACGCTTCAAACTATACTGAGCACGGATCAAAGGAAGCGCATCCACAATAACTCTGCCAGGAATGGAGGCCATGGTACGGTTGCCGATCTTACGATAGGAAAGCGCTCTGCCATCACGACCCACCGAGGATCTTATGTTGCAACCCATTTCATTGAGAGTTTTCACCCTGTCAGTAATATAAGGAATATCAAAATCAACAATATTGTATCCGGAGACAATATCCGCATCATATTCCTGAAATACATCAAAGAAACGATTCAGCATCGATTCCTCATCAGGGAATACTTCAACATCCCCATCTACCCCTTCTACATGCTTTGAGACCAAGACTATAGTCCCGTGGCCATTGAAAGATGGAGAAAAGGATAAGCTGATCATTATAACGGGAGATTCCTCAGGAGTCGGCATTGAGCCACCTATTGGCAAGCACTCAATGTCAAAAGCCAGATGTTTAAGCGGAGCATTGGATATTTTATCAATTTCCTTTACGGAAGTTGATGTTATAGTATTATCACAATAGATCTTACGATCATTGACAAATGAATTATCTGAACTTGATTCAACCGATACCCACCCCATCCCATGCAGATCCATGTCTATCAAAAAACGATTCCTGAAAAGGATATCAGTTTCATATACCTCTTTTACAGCAGATATGGCGCTTATATCATCACGAATTTCCGGAACATTTCGAGGTTCCAATGTCGTTACTTTAAGCATTGGTTTTTTTGATAATTGATAACCCACAGGCTCATATTTTGAAACGATCTCCGTTTTTTTAATGACATCGAAGCGTTCTTTTAAGAATTCACCTGCGGAATAAAGGTCACTTGTAATATTGGCATAAAAATAAGGTTCAAAGCCAGGAACAAAACAGCAAACGCTCTTGCCATCCTCAGCCCTGCCAAAAAGTCGTACAACAGGACCATCATCACTTCGAACATAATCAGCATCCAATATCTGGAAGTTCATGTGCTATCTTAGCGGTTTGTCAGCATATATGCTTTGCTGTTAGAATATGGAACAAGCATCAAAAACAAAAGCATATAATAAGAAGATTGATGCCCGGAGCGTGACTCGAACACGCGACCTCCAGATGTCTCAGGAGATTTGGACGCACGGTTTTTTATTCCCTATGAGTCTGGCGCCCCAACCAACTAGGCTATCCGGGCAGTGCAGCACATAGATGGGCAATGTTGTATTAAAGCATGTCGATTGAAATGCATTTTACATAAAAAAGAAAAAAGAAAAAAGAAAATCGATCAAAGTTCAGTAGATTCAGCAAAAGTTTTCAGTACATCCATGTCGTCAGTATTTCCACCCAGAACATAAACGAAATTACCATTGCTCCAGAGATATTTATACCGCGGAACCTGTTCACCACTTATAACAACATGCTCTTTTATTGCGACTGCGGAGTGATCATTGAAAGAAACATCTGTGAAACGGGAACCATCCATCATTTGCTTGAACCCAGCCTTATACTGGACAATAAATTCATCTGCAAGTTCACTATTTTCCATTTCTATCGTGTCAATATACAGATCCACGTCAGAATGCTTGTAAAGTGATTCTGAAGCACCCACAATACCATCTATTGAAACATAATCTTCCTCCACATCATCAATTGACATTGGAAGATCGCCCAGATATTCATAACCTTCAGGCAGATCAGCAGCATTATTTTCAGGAGAATCAGTACATCCGCTTATTGCAAGCATGAGAATCAGCAAAGCTGACACTAGAGTAAATTTATTAAGCATTGTTTCACCTCAAAAATCAGTGATAAATTAATCTAAAAAAGAATCCAAAAA
>Ga0206328_159_pt1 | contig 12132 bp, 9 predicted proteins | sample SalPonR1_A_D2_MG_FD_142664 | JGI IMG/M metagenome (GOLD analysis project Ga0206328, IMG submission 142664)
CCTATAAAAAAGAACGAAGATGCCTCTGCTGACCTCATAGAAAAGAGCAGTGACAAGATAACTGATTCCTTTAAGGTAGAAGATAAAAAAGAGGAAACAGAAAAAGATACCGATGAAAAAACTGTATCAGAAGCCATTATAGACCTCCCTGAAGAAAATAAGACAGAAACTGACGACACAACTATTGAAGACAGTGAGAAAGATACTGACAAAAAATTAAGCATCAAGGATAAGATCCGGGAATTGTTCAGGCAGGCAGAAACCGAGATAGATGACTATGATCCAGAATTACACGGCCCGATAACTGAATTTAAGGGAGTGGATGGATACGAAGAGGTCGAAACTTACTGGGTGAACGAGCCTTATACCTTCATTGCTATATTATATAATGAAGATATCAACAACCACCTTTACTACGTTGTGGAGCCAGAGCTTACTGATTTTGAAACTGTTCTGCTAGATGAGATAAAGGACAGACTTCGTGATGTACTTCTTGTTGAGAATATCAATGAAAAAGACTACGAAAAAGAGCAGATAATAGATGCAAAGATACGTTCTATCATTCAGGATTACACCATCGAGGTCACGCCTGCCATGCTTGCAAAGATCTCTTATTATATCAAAAGGGACTTTATCCGCTTTGGAAAGATAGATGCTCTCATGTACGATGATTCCATAGAAGATGTATCAGGTAACGGACATGACATAGCTATTTTCCTTTATCACCGTGTACATCAGAATATTGCTACAAACATCGTATATGGAGAAGATGAGCTTAACTCGTTCATCATTCAAATGTCCCAGAGAAGTGGAAAACACATTTCGGTAGCAGAACCTATGATAGACGCCACAATGCCGGATGGATCAAGGATACAGATGACACTGGGAACCAGTGTAACAGCCCACGGAAGTACCTTTACAATACGTAAATTCAGCGACACACCAATTACACCTGTGGACCTGGTCAAATGGGGAACCTTCTCTGCAGAATCCATGGCATATCTGTGGCTCTGCATTGAGAACAATAAGAGTCTTATCTACGCAGGAGGTACTGCATCCGGTAAAACATCATCTCTTAATGCAGTATCATTGTTCATTCCGGAAAAATCAAAGGTCATCTCACTTGAAGATACCAGAGAACTTAAACTACCCCATCCTAACTGGATCCCAAGCCTTACAAGAGATTCCTTTACAGCCGACGAGCGAGGAGCCGTTGATATGTATGACCTGCTAAAGGCCGCTCTGCGTCAACGTCCAGAATTCCTGCTTGTTGGTGAAGTAAGAGGTAAAGAAGCACTTACACTTTTCCAGGCAATGTCCACAGGACACACCACCTTCTCTACCATGCATGCCGATTCGGTTGCATCAGCTATCCACAGACTTGAGAACCCACCTATCAGTGTTCCACGTACCATGATACAGGCACTCGATATTATGAGCATCCAGTCTCAGACATATTCCAAAGGCAAACGTGTAAGAAGGAACATCAAACTTGTTGAAATAATCGATATTGATCCAAACACACGAAATATCAGAACCAACGATATCTTTGTGTGGGACTCCGAAACTGACAGATTCGTAAGAACAGGAGAGTCAAAAGCACTCTTTGACATCAGAATGAGACGTGGCTGGGGACAGGGACAGATAGACCAGGAGCTCTACTACCGACAGAAAGTCCTTGAACATATGATCAACAATGGCATCAGCGATTTTAAGGAAATATCCGATATCATCAATGCCTATCAGTCAACACCTGAAAAAGTCCTGAGAAAACTCGGTCTGGCCTGAAAGAGGATAAGAGCATGACTGAAGCAGATCGAACCGTTGACAATGTTTTTGATCAGGAAGAAGTAATTCCTGTATCATCAGATGACACTGGCTCCGGTCAGGGAGATCCAGAAGGAAATTATGGCCCAAAAAAGAAATTTGACCTTGATGCCAATATTGATAAAGCAACCACATACCTCAATATCCTGAAAAGGATACCTTACGTGCTTATTGGTCATAAAATAAAAGAAAGAAAGCAAAACTATGTGAACTTGCAGAAACAGCTGAATCAGGCACGTCTTCCAATATCCCATGAGATGTATATCTCAAACGCGATATTCTACTCGATCGCTGCCGGAATATTAGGAGCATTTATCGGTCTTTTTTTGACCTATGTTATAATAGCCCTTGTAGGATTACCCGATCAGCTCACTAAAATGACATTCAGTCCTGCCATTGCTTTTTTGCTGGACTTTAAAGAAATATTTGTTGGCTTTTTCATAACGATCGTATTCATTGTAGGACTTGGCGGATTGGTATATTCAGTATTCATGCTTTATCCGGGATTCCATGCAGGAGAAAGGAAAAGCGAGATCGACATGAACCTTCCCTACGCTGTAACGTTCATGTATGCACTCAGTAAAGGAGGCATGAACATACTGGATGTATTCAGGGCACTGGCACGCTCTGAGGATACATACGGAGAAGTATCCAAAGAAGTGGATTCAATTGTAAGGGACATGGATTTCTTCGGACATGATCTGCGCACAGCTCTTTCCAATGCTTCAGAAATAACGCCATCTGACAGATTCCAGGACCTTATCTATAATCTTCTTACCGTTATTGACAGTGGAGGTAATATCCCTAATTATTTCCGCGATAAGTCAGAACAATATCTGCAAAAGGCAGAAGTAGATCAAAAAGGATTCCTTGAAACTCTGGCTTTACTTGCAGAATCATATGTAACTGCATTTGTTGCAGGTCCTTTGTTCATTATAATCATGGGTGTCATGATGGCTGTCATGGGATCGGGCACCAGCACAATGGTATACGCCATAATATACGCAGTACTCCCGATAGGTTCTGTAATGTTTGTGGTGATGATCAGTATCATCACCCCTACGGAAATGGGCGAACCACAACTGCTTCCAACAACTGCAGTACTGGATCATGGTATTGCTGAAGTCCCGGAACATCTGATACAGTTATTCGATGACAGCGGAGAAGCCATTGAAGAACCTGAAGAAAAAACATGGGAAAGGAATAATTTTGAATCATTTGCAAAATCAAAGAAAAGGTTGTCTTTGAAAAAGATGCTGGAAAATCCACTCCAGCCCATGCTCAGAGCTCCGCTCACAACTCTTGCAGTCACCATTCCCCTTGTTCTTTTGATACTTGGAACCTCAATTGCAATGAATGCCAATAAAATGACAGATCCGGCATTGATGGTTGATTTCATCGATGACAAGATAGTCTTTTCCATTCTGCTTATAATAATACCTCTGTCATTGTTCCACGAGATCAAGCAGATGAAAAAGAAAAAGCTTGAAAATGGTTTCCCTGATTTTCTCAAAAAGCTTGCAAGTACCAATGAAACCGGTATGACACTAAGAGATTCTATCAGACTTATGGCCAAGTCAGATACTGATGCACTTAGTGCCGAGATCAAAAAGATGTGGCATGATGTGTTCTGGGGACTTGAGGTCAACGATGCCCTTGTACGTTTTGCGAACAGGCTACGAACTCAGGTTATCACACGTTCATTATCACTTATCACAAAAGCAAACGAATCCAGTGGTGATATTGGAGAAGTTCTTCTGGTAGCCGCAAGGGATGCAAGTTCCGAGCAAGGAATGAAAAGAGAACGTACAATGAACATGATGATCTATATCGTTATCATCTACATATCATTCCTGGTTTTCGTTGGTGTTATATATGTTATATCAACAACCTTCCTCACAGAAATGGCAGAAGCAGGGAAACAAATGGCAGAAAGTGGTTCTCAGAGTGGGTTCCTTGGGAATTTTGACCTTGAAGCATACACACGTCTTTTCAAACATGCAGCAATTATTCAGGGATTGAGCTCAGGCCTTATGGCAGGTGCAATGGGTGAAGGAAACATCCTTTCAGGGCTCAAACACTCAACTATCATGATCCTCATAGGGTGGATTATATTTACCATGTTCATTTAACTATAAAGAAATTAATGAATAGGTAATATAATGAAAATACTCGGAATTGACGAAGCCGGCAAAGGACCTGTGATAGGACCTATGTGTGTCGGAGGAGTCCTTATCCATGAAGATAAGGAAAATACATTAAAGAATCTCGGAGTTGCTGATTCAAAACAGATAGCTCCTAAAAAAAGAGCCCATCTGGCCCAGCAGATCATGAAATACTCGGAAAAGACCTTCGTTTTTGTGATCGAACCACAGCAAATTGATGAACTTCGCAAGCTTATGACTATGAACGAGATCATGGTGATCGCATTCTCAAGAGTCATCGAGGAATTGCATCCTGACAAAGCCTACGTTGATGCAGCTGACGTAAAGGAAGAAAGATTCGGAAAACGTCTATTGCAGCAGTATGCTAAAACATATCCTGATAGATCTGAGCAATTAACTATTGTTTCAAAGCACAGGGCTGACACCATATATCCAGTCGTTTCCGCTGCATCCATTCTTGCAAAAGTACACAGGGATGAACTCATAGAGGAACTAAAAAAAGAGCTAGGAATGGATTTTGGAAGCGGTTATCCATCTGACCCAAAGACAAAAAAATTCCTCAAAGACTGGTACCAGGAACATGGAAGTCTGCCGGATATTGTCAGGCACTCATGGAAAACTGCTGAGAATATCATTAGTGCAAGTGAGTCATGATCGTAGTGAACAAAAGCAAAAATTATGAGAGTTCAAAAGGAAGAATTAAAAAATGATCAGGACTGAGAAATGAACTCAGCCATTGATTCGAATATCTTTGATCCGTCCTTTGAACCCAGAACATCTTCTGAAGCTCTTTCAGGATGGGGCATCATTCCAAGTACGTTCTTTTTAGCATTCACGATACCTGCAATGTTCTCCTGTGAACCATTCGGATTAGCTTCATCTGTAGCCTTCCCATTCACATCCACATATCTGAAAACAACCTGTCCGTTATTATTCAGCATTGTAAGTGTTACCTCATCTGCATAGAAGTTACCTTCCATGTGAGCTATAGGAACGCTGATGATGTCACCTTTCTTGAATTTTGAAGTGAAAGGAGTGTCTTTGGTTTCCACGCGCAATAACTTGGATTCACATCTGAATTTTGGATATTCATTGGTTGTCAGAGCACCATTTAAAAGCCCGGACTCAGCCAGAACCTGGAATCCATTGCAAATACCAATTATTGGTTTCCCGGTATATGCAAGCTTTTTGATGGAGTTCATAACAGGGGTACGTGCTGCAATGGCTCCTGCTCTGAGATAGTCACCGTAGGAAAAACCTCCGGGAACGACTATACCTTCAAAACGATCGAGATCTTCTTCCTTGTACCACACAAGTTCGGCGTCAATACCGACAACATCCTGCAATACATGCAAAACATCAAGGTCGCAATTGCTACCACCAAACTGTATAATGGCAATACTCATTCTAGTTCCCTCAGGGATATGGAATAGTTGTGAATAATTGGGTTTGCTATAAGCTTCTCACACATCTCTTGGACATTTTCCCTTGCATCATGTATGTTCTCTGCCTGAAGCTCTATTGTGTATTTTTTAGCGGTCCTGACACTGTTGGCCTCATAACCAAGGTGCTCAAGTGCTCTTTTGATAGTTGTGCCTTCCGGATCAAGCATTCCGGATTTAAGTTTAATGGTTACATCTGCCTGGTATTGCATAATATATCCTCAGCTGATTTTATAATAGGTAATATGATAATATGAAGGGATATCAAGCCAATAATATTAACGCTTTATATTAAAACATATCCTAATTCTACGCAAACTGTCAAATCGAAATATTCTTTTTTAGCAGCCTGATGACGCAACATGTATACTGAGAGTTCAGGGAAGTGATTTTTTTGCATGCAGTATTCTTTGAATGAAAGTAATATGGGTCAGTAGCACTAATATCAGGATAGCATATTCAAGTCCTCCTGCAAATGCACCAATAGCGATTATCAGCATTCTTTCAGGCCTTTCTGCAATTCCAATATTCATTGAACTGGCACCCATGGCTTCTGCCCTTGCTCTGGTATAGCTTACAAGATAAGAAGATATCATGACAATTATCACCCAGAAATATACGGGAACATGAAATATCGGATCAGACTGGATATTTACCCCTGCATAAGCGTATGCGATCCCTGCAAAAATGATCCCATCAGTATACCTGTCACATACTGAATCAAAAAATGCACCAAAGGAACTGCTAAGACCTTTTGCACGGGCAACCGCACCATCAAGTGTATCAAAAACACCACCAAGAAGTAAGAGAAATGCAGCAAGAAATAGATTACCTTTTGCAAAAAGGAAAGCTGAAATAAGACTAACAAGCAAGCCCAGCAATGTCAGCGAATTTGGAGACAAGGGAATCCTGGCAGCAAGCGGCAAAAGTAAAGTCCTGATAGTATTCTTGAGTTTATTGAGCATGGTCAATTATCCTGATATATCTCCTTAATATCTAAATTATATTAATAGTATTTTAGCATTCTTTTTTAGGCAGTGTTTTTTTATAAAAATCAAGTTGCACCTCATCATCATGATAATTAGTATATTATTGAATGTAGATAACTTAATATACACGTATAGAGATTTTTGAACTTGTAGAGGAATATAGGATGAAGCCCGAACGTAAGATAATAGTCTCAGAGGACGGTAAATTGGTTATGAAGAACATAGCTCTGTCATTCAAGGATTCTCAAGGACAGGATCTCTATATTCTTGAGCAGGAAAAGCAGAACAGGAATAATCAAAAACTCTATGAACGTATTGAGAGAAACTTCTTATTAATTGGACTTCTCAAGAAAGTAGACCTTTCCGAAATGAGCCAGGAAGAAGCTGATGAACTTATGCTCATGAAACATGAAAAAGAGGAAAAATTCCTTAGCGCCGGTAGAAAACGGGGTTTTAAGCTAAATGTTGACATGGATCCTGAAGAGATCCTCAGATTCTATGTATCCCTGACACCGGAAGAGAGAGTTTCATTCCATTGCAAGCCCTGATCTTGCATAAAATATTTTTCCACTTTAATTCTTTTTGATTTTCGATTTTGATTTTTGATTTAGTTATTAACATCCCTTAATGCATATTATATATGTGTTCAGAACTTTTAATCACCTGAGATCGTATTGTTCATTAAACAAACTGTTACTTCATGATAAGATAAAATGTGCGGAATTACAGGATTTTACAACATTGACAATTCATTTGAGATAACCGTCAAGGCACTTGATATAATCAAAAATAGAGGACTTGATGGTGTCGGTGTCTGCGGACAGGAATGGATACAGCATGCACCTGAGACTGGAAGTTTAACAGTGACAGGAAAAGAAGAAGATAAAAACGTCCTTGGACACTGCCTGCATTCAATGGTCAACTTTGTAGGACAGCCTCTAATTGTCAGGGGAAAAATGATCTCAAATTGTGAAATTTATAACTGGGAAGAACTCAGGGATAAATATGGAATTTCTGCACAGAACGATTCCGAACTTCTCATCAAGCTAATTGAATTAAAAATAAATGAAAAGAATTCAGATGATCTATCAAAAGAAGAAATTTCTGCTATTATCAACAAAGTTCTTTCTGAAATTCTGGGAGTGTATGCATTTGCCTACTGGCTGGACGAAAATGTTTACGTTTCAAGAGACATAGTGGGAATTAAACCACTCTGGTACAGCGATTCCAGAGGATTTGCCTTTTCCTCAGAGAAGAAAGCACTTTCAAGAACAGGATTTGCAGATATCAGAGAACTAAATCCCAGGGAAATATTTTCCTACAGCATATCTGATGATTCATTAAGTCGTTTTAACAGGGATTTTTTCTCCATAACACCAGAGCATGGTGAACCTTTTGAGATCATTAAGAATGAAACATTGGAAATCCTTGAAGACGCTATCTCCATTCGCTTCCCCCGGGGGAAATTTGGCATCCTTTTCTCAGGAGGGTTGGACTCTACTCTGATAGCATACCTTTGCATAAAGCTTGGAAAAAAGCCAGGGAAAGACTTTGTTTGCTATACAGCCGGTCTTTCAGGTGTGCAATTGCCACCGGATGTTGAATATGCACAGAAGATGGCTAATGAGCTGGGGCTTGAACTAAAGGTCAAGAACATCGATCTTGAAAAAGTTGAAGATTACCTGAAAACTGTTGTGCCACTTGTGGAAGATACAAATGTACCCAAGGTCGGTGTTGCTTTAACAATGTATGCTGCCTGTGTGGCTGCAAAGGAAGATGGTATAAGAGTGATGTTCTCTGGTTCAGGGGCAGATGAACTGTTCGCAGGTTATGACCGTCACAAGCGTTCCACTGACATTAGCAGGGACTGCTATGCCGATATTCTAAAAATATACGAGAAGAATACATACAGGGACGATGTTGTTGCAATGAACAACAATATCGAGCTGCGTGTACCCTACCTTGACAAGCGCTTCGTTGATCATGGACTTAAAGTACCGGCTGAGTACAAGATAAATAAAGAGCAGAACAAACTCATATTACGTAAGATAGCAGATGATCTCGGGCTACCAGAAGAGCTGACACAACGCAGAAAACAGGCAGCTCAGTATGGTAGCAGGTTCGATAAAGCCATAGGAAAGCTCAGCAAAAAAGCCGGGTTCAAGACAAAAACAGAGTATCTCAGAACATTCTATGAACGGCCAAACCTCAGATTAGGTGTACTTTTCAGTTCAGGAAAAGACAGCAACTACGCAATGCATGTGATGCAGGAGCAAAACTATTCCATAGAGTGCCTGATCACCATCAAGAGCCAGAACCTCGATTCATACATGTTCCACACGCCTAACATAGACCTTGCACGCCTGCAGGCCGAAGCCATGGAAATACCACTCATCGAAGAGATGACAATGGGTGAGAAGGAAAGGGAACTTGATGATATGAAAAATGCTATCATCCGTGCAAAGGAAGAATTCGACATAGAAGGCGTGGTGACAGGAGCTCTTTACTCCAATTACCAGCGCGAGAGGATCGAGAGAATATGTGACGAGCTTGGACTGAAAGCATTCTCTCCTCTATGGCACATAGACCAGGAAAAAGAGATGTACCAGCTTCTTGATATTGGTTTTGAGTTCATATTCAGCAGCGTTGCAGCATATGGATTAAATAAGAATTGGGTTGGCAAGATAATTGGTGAGAAGGACATCGAGAAACTTGTCAAGCTCAACGAGAAGATCGGTCTCAATGTAGCTGGTGAGGGGGGCGAATTTGAGAGTTTCGTACTCGATGGACCCATGTATAAAAAGAAAATAGAGATAAGGGAAATGGAAGTCATCGAAAGGGATGAGTATACTGCAAAGGTAATTATTCACGATGCTGTGCTTGTGGATAAGGACTGATAGGTACTCCTTTTCTAGTTTAATGGCTTTTTATTTGACATCAGGATCAAAAAGCTATCCAGACAGAAGAAAGAACACTATTCAATATTTCTTCTGTGCCTTTTTCTTAAGTGTGCTGAATGCTTTTTTCATCTCAGTATCCTTCTCTTGGTCAAGCTCACCTAAATCCCTGTTAAGACTGTCCTTCAACTCATTATAGTCATCCAGTATCCCTTCCGGTACAATATTTTTCTCCACCAGTTTTTGTTTGAGCTTGTTCCTTTCATCTTTCTGCATCAGAACACACCTATAATTTCTCAATCATTTCCTCTGTCAGCTCCTTGCTGTCCAGACCTTTGAACTGAGCAACTGCCTCTATGGCATCGGCATATCCACTGGAATATGCCTCTGTGGCCTTTTCTTCCATGCCTTCTATTTTGGCACGGGTCTCATGGATGATATTGGAGTACTTACTGATCTTTTCATCATAATAACGCTCTATCTCTTCAACGGTACGAAGATATTGCTTATCATCCTCATCACGCCGTTTCATCCTTTCATCAACATCCTTCTTGATACCGAATACACCAATAAGACCCGTCCAGCCTGCACCGAATGCAATAGCTTCGAGCATACTGTTTGCCAATATGCTTGCGATCATGCCTCCGACAAAGAGATATATCATGATCCCCAGGTATCTGAAGAACCATTTTTCCTTGTTCAGTTCATTCTCCTTCCTGACAATCTCCTGCCACATCCGGTCCTTATCACCGTCATCAGTTGTTTCCTTTAGCAGTTCCCTGACAGACTCGATCTGATCCTGAAGCTCCAGTATACGAGCAGTGTTTCCCATAAGTTTGTCCCAGCTACCAAGATAGACAATTATTCCGGCACCTGTGACCCCTAAAATGAAAAAGAATATTCCCACGGATATGTTATCCGGCCACCATATTGGCATTTGCAGTGTACTTGTGATATTTACAGGCATTCAATATCCCCGCCGATATCATGAAACACTTCATCATGATATCGAATCTATAGAGCCACCCCACATAGCTGATCATAAAACTATATACAAGATTTTGACTCAATGATATAAATCTGTTTCCTGCCCGGAATATTCATGTATCAACAAAGAAAAGAGATCATGGGGAATAATAATCAACAGACAGGACGAGTACACTGCAAAAGTGATTATTCACGATGCGGTGCTGGCGGATAAGGAGTGAAATATCAATAGATCATTTTATTTCAAAAAAATAAGGAAAAGGACATTCAGAATGTCCTTTCTACCAGACTTATTCATTATTCAGTTTTCTGCTCACAAGGAAAGCAAGTGAAACTACCATGATTCCTGCAAGAGCAGTGAATCCCGGAGTGTCCGGTGTTTCCTCTTCCTCTACAGGTTCTGTTTTCTCTTCAACTACTGGAGTTGATGCAGGAACCTGCTCTGTGATTTCAGTAACTTCATCTCCAACAACCTCAAAGATGGAGAATCCAGGAGTTTCAGCGTAGAAGTAGATGTAGCCATTTTCTTCTCTTTCCTGATAGGTTGGAAGATCAGTCCACTGCTCCCCGTGGAACCTTGTCATGCGGATAGTAGAAATATCAATGTTGTTCTCCTCTATCCACTCTTTGCTGACCTTGAACTGTATCCTGATGTTAGCTGCATTGTCCGATGAAATAGTACCCTCGCTTCCAACGTCGATGCTAATCATCTGATAAGACTTTCCTGATGAAGCAGGAACACCTTCAGGATTACTTGAAAGGACCTGAACCTTGGCAACCACCAGACCTTTATCGTCCTTTGCATCAAAACTTACACCAAGAACCGGAGTACCAATGTCTGAGAAATCGTAATTAACTTCTGAACCTCCTGTGATACGCTTAACAGATGATGCAGAACTTGATACTATTGCAGGATCCTGGCCCTGGCTGACAGATGCGCGGGTTCCGCCATCGTCTGAACTGGTGGATGGAGTAGTGGAAGATGTTTCATCCGAGCGTCCTCCGGTGAAAAGAGCAAATGTGCCGAATTCAGTGAGGTTTACCGACAAGGAATTTTGGTTAGTGTTAAGATTTGTATTCTGCATCTCAACCCATTCTGTATCATAGAGCTTGAACAAGGCTATTCCTGATTCAGTGGAATTCATACCAGTATCATTATAGAAGAGATTCATATTCATGCTGTCAAGTGAAGAATCTATTGTAATGTAACCATTGATATTGGTTGCACCGGAAAAGGCAATCGAATTTGTTTCTGTCCTTAAAATTGTAGTATCAGAAGAATTACTTGTAAAGTCAATTTCTGCCAGGCCATCACCCAGGATCAATGGATTTACCGAATTATTTACAGATGAGCTCAGATAGAGATCGGAATCTGTATTATTATCTACCCGATTGTTTGTCAGTGTATTGCTGGATGAAGTCAAATACAGGTAAATACCGGTATCAGTATTATTGCTGGCAGTATTGTTTGTCAGTGTGTTGCTGGATGAATAACCAAGTAAAATACCATAACGATTTCCAGTTGCAGTATTGTTTGTCAGTGTATTGCTGGATGAAGAATCTAGGCGAATACCGAAGTTATTGTCATTGCTGGCAGTATTTGTCAGTGTATTGCTGGATGAAGAATCTAGGTAAATACCATAGTTATTGTCATTGCTGGCAGTATTGTTTGTCAGTGTATTGCTGGATGAAGAATCCAGGTAAATACCCCGATAAGACTCAGATAATGTGACATTTTCTATTGTTGAATTATTTGTATATGCAAAAACAACTCCATTGTATTCATTTGTAATCTCAGCATCCATAACAGACACATTGGTACAAT
>Ga0206328_160_pt1 | contig 12117 bp, 11 predicted proteins | sample SalPonR1_A_D2_MG_FD_142664 | JGI IMG/M metagenome (GOLD analysis project Ga0206328, IMG submission 142664)
GACTCGTCAGGAGATCAATGTCCTCAGGCGTGAGTTATGAGTATCATCCACTTACAAGATGGTAGATACCTGTGCAGCAGAATTTGCAGCTGCAACACCTTACTATTATTCATGCTATGAACAGATGTGCGAGGTCGAACCTACCGAGAACAAGAAGATCTTGATCCTTGGTGCAGGCCCGATACGCATCGGTCAGGGAATTGAGTTCGATTATTGTACCGTACATGCTGTGACGGCTATCAGGGATGAGGGAATAGAAGCTCACATTATCAATAATAATCCTGAAACCGTTTCAACTGATTACGACACCTCTGACAAGCTCTTCTTCGAGCCTCTTACACTAGAAGATGTAATGAATGTCATTGAACGTGAAAATCCAGATGGTGTACTTGTTCAGTTCGGTGGACAAACCTCAGTAAACCTTGCATTACCACTTGAGAAAGAACTCCAGAGGCGCACTGACCTTAAGACAGTCATTATGGGAACATCTCCTAATGATATCGATGTCGCAGAGGATCGTGAAAGGTTCAATTTCATGATGGAAAAGCTGGAGATCAACCAGCCGGATGCAGGTTATGCAACATCACAGGAAGAAGCAATTGCTATTGCTAACCGTATTGATTATCCGGTACTCGTGAGACCATCATACGTTCTTGGTGGAAGGGCAATGGAAATTGTTTATGACCAGAACGATCTGGAACGCTACATGCGTGAGGCAGTTAGTGTTTCACCTGAGCATCCAATCCTTATTGATGATTTCCTTGAAGGTGCTGTTGAGATCGATGTGGATGCTGTGTGTGACGGTGAAGATGTACTTATCGGTGCTATCATGGAACATATCGAAGAAGCCGGTGTTCACTCCGGTGATTCTGCATGTGTAATTCCACCACAGTCGCTTTCAGAAGAAACACTGCAAATTGTACGTGATTATACTCGCAAGATAGCACTTGCACTCAATGTCAAGGGCCTGCTGAACATTCAGATGGCACTTCAGGACAACACAGTCTATGTGCTTGAAGCAAATCCACGTTCAAGCAGGACAATTCCATTCGTATCCAAAGCAGTAGGTCTTCCAATGGCGAAGATAGCAGCTCTTGTTATCATGGGACAGCGGCTGAAGGACATGGGATTCGCATCACTGGATGAGCCAAAGGTCAAGCATATTTCAGTGAAGGAAGTGCTCTTGCCGTTCGATAAACTCCCTGGTGCTGACCCGATACTCGGTCCTGAAATGAAGAGTACCGGTGAGGTAATGGGGGTTGATTCCGATTACGGACGTGCATTCTTCAAGGCACAGCTTAGTGCTGACAACATTCTTCCATTGAACGGCAGGGTTTTCATGTCCATCAGGGATGAGGACAAGGAGCAGTTGCTGGATATTGCACGCAAGCTCAAGGATGCAGGCATCGAGCTTATTGGAACAAGTGGAACAGCAGAATTCCTTGATGAGAACGGTATCGAAATGGGAATTGTCAAGAAAGTACATGACGGCAGTCCAAATGTCATTGACATGATGCGCAGGGACGAGGTAAATCTTGTTATCAATACCCCGACCAACAAGGTATCACGTAAGGACGGTTCAAGGATACGCCGTGCAGCAGTTGATTTCAAAGTTCCGTACATCACTACGATCCAGTCAGCTATTGCAGCATCACATGCTATAGCATCTATGAAATCCGGTGAATCAACTGTAAAATCCATTAAAGAATATCATAAGGAAATGGCCTGATTCTTTCAGGCCTTTTTTATTTTTACTTTTTTACTATTAATCAAATTCAGGATCAATTATTATGACAAAGAAGGTAGTACTTGCTTATTCAGGTGGACTCGACACCTCTGTATGTATTCCTATTCTTAAGGAAGAATATGAATGTGACGAAGTTATCACTGTAGCTGTGGATGTCGGGCAGCCAAGGGAAGATGTTCAAGAAGCAGAAGATAAGGCACAGAAGATAAGTGACAAACACTTCACTTTAGATGTGCGTGAAGAGTTCGTCAACGACTATATTTTCCCACTTATCAGAGCAAATGGTGACTATGAAGGATATGTAATGGGAACATCCATCGCACGTCCGCTTATCGCCAAAAAGGTTGTGGAAATCGCTGAGCAGGAGGGCGCAAGAGCACTTGCACATGGCTGTACCGGAAAGGGTAATGATCAGCTTCGTTTCGAGGCGGTTTTCCGTCTCACCGATATGGATGTATTTGCACCAATGAGGGATATGAACCTCACCCGTGAATGGGAGATCGAATATGCAAAGAAGCATGGAATTCCTGTAGGTGTTACCACAGAGAAACCATGGAGTGTTGACGAGAACATCTGGAGCCGCAGTATCGAAGGTGGTAAGCTTGAAGACCCCGGATTCATTCCGCCAGAAGAGATCTACCAGTGGACTGTTTCACCGGAAGCTGCACCTGAGGGTCAGATAATGGTTATTGGCTTTGAAAATGGTGTCCCAGTCTCAATCGATGGTGAGAAAATGGGCGGTGTTGAACTTATTGAAAAGCTCAACGAGATCGCAGGTTCTCATGGTGTTGGCAGAACTGACCTGATAGAAGACCGTGTTCTCGGACTCAAAGCACGTGAGAACTACGAGCATCCAGCAGCTACAGTTCTTCTTGAAGCACATAAGGACCTTGAAAAGCTTGTACTCACAAGAGCAGAGCTCAAATTCAAGAGAAATGTGGATGACCAGTGGTCAGAACTTGCATACTACGGTCTTGTGGATGAGCCGCTTTATGCAGCCCTCAATGCATTCATAGACAAGACCCAGGAACGTGTAGAAGGTACAGTTACAGTTAAACTGCACAAAGGCAGTGTCATCATACTTGCACGTACATCTCCATTTGCACTCTACTCCGAGGAACTTGTATCCTTTGATGGTACAACCATCGATCAGAAGGACGCTGAAGGATTCGCAAAGTACCACGGATTCCAGGCAAGAATGTACAAGAGAGTTATTGAAAAGTAATATTGTGTGCCGGGAGGCATGCAATTGTTTTTTGTTTTTTTATTCAGTTGCACTACCAATTATGGTTCTAGTTTTTCTAAATAATTCTTTTACTTTATCTGGAACAGCTTCCTCAGTACATTCTTCTGCAAAAAATCTGCCAAATTTACTGATTTTTAAAGTTTATGAGTAATTAAAAGGAAAATTAATGAAAAATAAGTTATTGACAGCATTCTACGTTGTATTAATCTATAAATATCATTCTTCATTAGCTAGGCTAATGAATGTCAATTTGTCTGATAAATAATCTGCCAGGCCTGCTCAACATATTGATTCTCTGGGACTTCGCTTTCTACGATGAAGCATTTAAGGCTCCGCAAATCTGTTCTACTGATTATTGTAGTACATTTTTTCCATTTGCTAAATAATGATTATAAATATAATAATTATAAAAACAATTGTTATTAAATTTACAATCGTTAAAAAAAGCTTTCACTCATAGAATTGCTTTAGGGAGGAGTTTTCCTTGTTTTGGAACTGGAGGATTTTCTCTAAAGTTCTGCAATTTTAGTCCAAATATTCCTGCGTGACACTTGTCAATTCAAAAGGTTTTTATCTAATAATGTCCGTCTGGGATTATATTCCTACTCAAAACTAATATTTGGAGTGAAAAAATAAATGTCAGCAATTATTAACAAAGAAGAATGTACCGGATGCGAATTATGTGTAGACTCATGCCCAGTTGAAGCTATTGCAATGGCAGATGGAAAGGCAGTTGTAAATGCAGATGAATGTGTAGACTGTGGCGATTGCGTAGATGCATGCCCAGTTGAAGCTATCTCAATGGAATAATTCTTTTCCATTCTTTTTTTTTGCTCATCTATTATTTTGTTGTAATTTCATTTTGCGGTAATCTCCTTTATATATGAAAAAATTATAATAAGAGCCTATGGCACCAAATTCTTTTCTAGATGAAATTTTACGGAAAGGCTTTCATTTAATGTCTGTTGCCATTGTTCTGGTCTATGCTTTTTTTGGGAAGGAGATAGTCCTTCAATTTATGACACTTTATCTTGTATCAATTCTTGTTGTTGAGCATTTGAGAATTGATCTTGGCTACAAGGTTCCCTTTGTGAACTATCTATTCCGTAAAAAAGAGGAAAAGGCAGTAGGAGGATATGTTTATTTTACACTTGGTTCCATAGTTGCAGTTTCTGTATTCAGTGAGAATGTTGCTTATGCTGCAATTCTCATGACAACATTTGGAGATATGATCGCGGCTCTAGTTGGTAAAAGGTTTGGCAATTTAAGGATATTCAGAGGTGGAAAATCTCTTGAGGGATCTCTGGCTGAATTCTTTGTTGATCTGATTATAGCTTATGCTTTCCTCTCAAACATCACTATTGCTCTTGTAATGGCATTTGCAGCTACATTTGTAGAAACGAATTTTGAAAAAATAGATGATAATCTTGCAATTCCCGTGTTCTCAGGATTTGCTGCGGAATTATTTTTGATACTTTCAGTTTATGTGCATTTTTAAGAAAAAGCAGTCTATCTATCAATCTGAAAGTATCATTCTGTATTCAGGAAAAGAGACATCTCTCGTACCACCCTATACAGATGTCCCTTTTCCTCTACCTTTCTTGGTGCGTATTTTGTAGGCCACTCCCCAGCCCGCAATACTAATCATGACACATGTCTATTTAACATAATTCATTTATGTTTTTTTGTTGCGCAATAAAATTTAATGCCATTAAATGTTTTGATAAATTCAGACTGTTTGCTACAAAAATAGAATTAATAATGCAAGTCCTATATCATAGTTAATAACTAAATATTAAGATTAAAAAAGCTATATTGGAGAAAAAAGACACCTTTATTACTCCCTGTAAAAAAGGTATCTTTTTCCTGTTATTTCCCATCACTTGATTTGTAATGAATCACTCTCCAACCCACAATAATAATTAGGATTGTTCAGTATTTAAACTAAACCCAGATGAATTTTTGGATGTGCTGTGTATTGGTTCACTGGAAGCAGCTTATGAAAGACAGTTACAAATAAAAGGACAGGTATATTACATTCGAAAACTCTCTAATAGGCAGAGCACATGGTTTATTTAGTAATTTATTCTTTCTGGAAAGGGATTGAAAATATGAACAGTAAAACTGCTATGAATTGGAAAATATTCTGGTTAATTTTCATGATGGCAGAGATCTCTATGTTTGCAGCCCTTCCATATTCATTATCAATTTCCGGAGATCTCATATATAGCTTAGGTACATCTCTTCCTTTGCTCTTGGCAACTCAGTTTGCTCAGGGGACGGCACTTATCATAATATCTATCGTTACCGGTCTTTATCTTGGAAATAAACTAGGCTTAAGGACTCCTTTACTTAAATCTTTATTTCAAGGTAGGGGATTGCCTGCAAACTTTAAAAGCTCTTTGAAAATATCTGTATTACTTGGTCTTTTTCTCAGCATAATTATGCTTTTAGTTGATAAATTTATTTTTTCAGTATACATGAATTCTTTAATATCATTTATCTCATCACCTCCACTGTGGCAGAGATTCATGTATTCGTTTTATGCAGGCATAGTAGAAGAAATAATATTGAGATATTTTTTGGTAACAATATTGGTATGGATAACATGGAAGATCAAAAGAACGCCTGAGGACCTTCCTACAAATGTAGGTGTCTGGCTTTCAATAATAATTGTAAGTATAATTTATACACTTGGAAATATATTGTCTTTATCTGATTCATTGCAGTTTAACATAGCAACATATTTGGGGTACATTTTATTGAATTTGATGGCCGGAAGTATCTTCGGTTGGCTTTACTGGAAAAAAGGCTTGGAATCAGCAATAATAGCCAATCTGACCGCCACTTTAATGATATTCACAGTTATTAGCTCTCTGTTACCGATGTAAATAGGTGGATACGTCCATTTGTTGAACATTCCTTTAAATAGGAATCAAACTTTCTCTTGTCCGCTAAGCTATTAAGCAAAGGAATGCTAAAATGGATACATGGCATTTTCTTTAGTTATGGTCGTAATTGCTGTATTGTTTCTTGCAGGGCTTATCCTATCCTTTTTTGCAGTAAAGCTCAAAAGAGATGAATATAAGGTTACAGGAAAATATCCCAAAGGACATTATATGGGACAGGGAATAGCAATTGGTATTGCAATAGGGATACCAATAGCCATCGCAACAGGTAATATCTTTGGTGGATATGTAGTTGGTCTGGTCGCTGGTACTATTATTGGAGCTCGCATGGAGAATAAGCATGTAAATGAGCTTAGACCACTCACTCAAACGGAAAAAGACCTCAGAAAAAAATCAGTTCTGATATTTGGTGCTTTGCTCGTAGTTGGAATTATCTTAGTATTGACATCTGTATACTGATGTGTCCTACTCGCGTAAATTCAACAATGGTTAATCATTTTTGCTCTTTCAACTTTTTAGTTTTACTAATCCGATAAAATGAAAATCTATTCTTTTAATAATCACAAAAAGAACATTCTTATCGCAATGTCAATTGCTTTATTTGTAATTTTATGGTCAATTATTCTGTACTATCATCCACCAAATGAAATTGTTTCAATGATGGGAGTACGCAATATTTACATTTTCATCTTTACGATGGCTCTGGTAGGTGGGGTTTCAACATTTACTTCTACTGCTTTTTACACTACCTTGATAACAATATCAATTGGTGGAGCTAATGCTTTATGGGTTGCATTTTTTACAAGCATCGGTCTGACTCTGGGAGATGTCCTGTTCTACTATTTTGGAACGAAATGTAAACAATGTATCAAGGGAAAATATGGGAGTTATGTAGACAGTCTTACAGAAAAAATGGAACAAGTTGATGACAGGATCACCATGATATTGATCTTTTTGTACTCGTTGACTCCCCTGCCAAGTGATATAATTGCAATAGCACTTGCAATAGCTGGATTTCCATTCAAAAAAATGATTGTTCCATTGCTTGTTGGTAATTTTGTGCTGATCCTGATTCTGGTGGAGCTTTCCAGATTAGGATATAATCTGATATGATGATCAGGTCATCATAGTTTGGATCTAAAATTTAGGATCGCTTTTGAATACTTCTTTGAGATACTCCCAATTTTCAATGTCTTCCAGGCTGACCCTTAAGTCTTCGATGTCCATATCATTGTTTTTCATGATATTCATCAGTTTTAGTGGACTGTAATACCTGGCATTTTTTCGTGTCATGAGTTTCCTTGTGGCTTCAAAGTACCAGAGTGCAAGACCTGCATAGTATGGGTCTGCAGATATACGTTCACAGAATTCCTCGAACTTATCGTTTACATCAAAGAAATCCTTTGATTGCCAGTTTTTCTCTAATTCCCTCATGAACTTCATGGAAAACTCGTCGTTGGGTATGAATTGAAGTGCAATACCACAGTTATTCAGCCAGAAAACTGCTTTGCTGTAAGTTAAGCCCCAGATTCTGGCCGGATGCCTGGACCTCAATGATTTTTTGACGATAGCATTTTCACTGTAGGATGTGATTTTTCCGATGAGTTCTTTTTCTTCTTCAGTGTTTCCTGCAATCTTTTGCAGGAATTCTGTATCTATTCCAATAAGATCAAACATATCATCAGCATTTTTTAAAAGCATGCAGATATTATCAATTTCAGCTTCAACCTTTTCTATAGCTTTGACCTTACCCTTGAGATTAGGCTGGTCAGGATCAACGTCATCTTTTGCATCCTGCAGGAATTCAAGTGTATATCTGACCCACTCATCTTTCAGCGATTCGCGGTATAGAAGTCCCTCTTCCTCAAGCAGATGATGCATATAGTTCACATCAGCCACACTGCGCTCCCCGCCAGACAAGGCAGCCTTACAAAAATGATTCCACATATCCTCATCAGACTCAACGACAGGTGGTTTAGTATATCTCTTCTCTATCATTCCGACAAGATCAGCAAACTTATTTGGGATATGCATAAAAGGGCAAATGACCCTCATGGTATAACTTTATTTCTGTGGCTGTGTGTTTGCCTGGAAATCAGATTGGATATTTTCATCATCAAAAAGAAGATTGTCACTATTATTTATACTGAATGTAAGAAAATAACCTTTTCTAAATGCATTGCATTACATGAAAAAAAATGGATCAAGGAGAACAAAGGTCATTTGTTCACCTGTATCCATTATCTGGTATTAGATATTCCCTGCAGAGGCTATATTCTGTCCTGTGTACGAAACAACCGGTCTGTGAAGGTCTATATCCAGTGCCTCCTTCAATACCTCTTCGATGGTCTCAACAGGTATGAACCTTAGTTCCTTCCTGACATCCTCGGGAACATCCTCAAGGTCCTTTTCGTTCTCTTTTGGCAGGATGACCTTCTTTATACCAGCCCTGTGAGCAGCCAGTACTTTCTCTTTTATGCCACCTACAGGCATTACGGCTCCACTAAGGGTAATCTCACCTGTCATGGCAAGTTTTGGATCCACCGTTCTGCCGGTGATAAGCGATGTTATTGCAGTGAATAGTGTTACACCTGCCGATGGTCCATCCTTTGGAGTTGCACCTGAAGGTACATGGATGTGAATATCGCTTTCTGTGAAATCAAAGGTGTTCGCATTGCTGGCAAGTCTTGATCTGGCCAGACTGAGGGAAATATGTGCCGATTCTTTCATCACATCTCCAAGCTGGCCGGTAAGTGTAAGCTTGCCTTTTCCAGGCATGAAAGTTCCTTCTATGAAAAGGATATCTCCCCCAACAGGTGTCCATGCAAGTCCTGTTACCACACCAGGTACATCCTCTTTCCTTGCCTCGTCCTGACGGATGAGTTCTTTCCCAAGGACCTCTTTCAGCATATCGGCCTTTATAATGTATGGAAGTTTTACCTTTCCAGAAACGATTTTCTCTGACACGAACCTTGCAGCTCTGGCAAGCTGTTTCTTCAGTCCGCGAACTCCGGCTTCCCGGGTGTATCTCTCTATCATCAGTTTCAGGGCATCTTCCTCGATCCTTAGCTTGTCTGAATCGAGGCCGTGTTCCTCAAGTATTATAGGTATCAGGTGATCATTTGCGATCTCAAGTTTCTCATTTTTGGTGTATCCTGATATTTCAATGATCTCCATCCTGTCCCTCAGTGGTCCGGGAATGGTTGCCAGTGAGTTGGATGTAGCTATGAACAGTACCTCGGACAGGTCATACGGAACTTCCAGATAATGGTCTGAGAATGTATTGTTCTGTTCCGGATCAAGCACTTCCAGAAGTGCACTTGCGGGGTCTCCTGAATAAGAGGAAGACAGTTTGTCTATCTCATCAAGGATAAATACAGGATTCTTTGTTCCTGCTTTTTTGAGACCTTGTATGATCCTTCCGGGCATGGCACCAATGTAGGTTCGTCTGTGTCCTCTGATCTCAGCTTCATCCCTGACACCTCCAAGACTCACACGCACATATTCCCTGCCAAGGGAATCTGCAATACTTTCACCAAGACTTGTCTTTCCGGTTCCGGGTGGTCCTGTGAAAAGCAGGATAGAACCTTGTTTTTCCTGCTTTAGTTTCATAACTGCAAGATGCTGGATTATCCTTTCCTTTACCTTTTCAAGTCCGTTGTGATTGTTTTCAAGCGTATTACGGGCATGTTCGATGTCAATGCTCTTCCTTTCAGTGACTTGCCATGGGATGTCAAGCAGGATGTCAAGATAATTCCTGATAACATGACTCTCCGGGTTATGCTTCCCTCCGGTCTCAAGCTTTTTCAACTCGGAAAGTGCTTTCTTGTTCACATCATCAGGCATATATGAATCTTCGATCCTGTTTTTGTAATTATCCTCCTCTGAGTCAGAATCATCAAATTCATGAAGTTCTTCCTGGATTACTTTGAGTTGTTCTCGCAGCATTGCCTCTCGATGTGTTTTACTAACTTTTTCAGCAACCTTTTTAGCCACCTCCATCTGGATGTTTATATTCTCCATCTGGTTTGTCAGGATATGCAGGAATGTAAGGTAGCGTTCACGGACAGATACCATTTCCAGAAGCTTCTGTTTTTCCGTAAGTTCGATCGGTATAAAAGGCATTACATAACCCATCATCTGGTCAACAGATTCCATATTGTCAATTGGCTTGGTAAAGGCTTCAGAACTCTTGAAGCGTTCACTAATTTTATGGATGGTCTTTTTGACATCCTTGAATATTACTTCCTGAATTTCTTCTTCAAGGTCATTTATGTCTGGAACTGTTTCATAAGTGGTATAAAATGTTCCATTTTTCTGGTACAAGTCAAGTGTTTTCACTCTTTGTACAGACTTTGCGGATACAAGGTAACCTTCATCTGCAGGCATTATAGACTTTAGCTCCAGAATATTTCCAGTCTTATAGAGTGTATCTTCGGAAAGATCTGAGTGTGCTGTTCCACTTTTCATTGTGATTGCCACTGCATATGCAGTATCCTCATTTTCCATTATTGAAAGGAGGATCTTTCCAGTGTCGTTGTCAGTCAGGAATTTGGTTCTGCTTTCAGGGTAGATTACTAGTTCAGAAAGTCTGATTACTATGCTTTCTGTTTTGTTTTCGGTTGCTTGTGGGTACATTGTTCTTGTTTTAAATCATGTGTTGGTTAGTTAGCCTTTACCTAATGTTTGAGATATAAAAAAATCATCTCACCTTTCCTAAGATTCCGATAAGCGTTGAAACTTCAGCTTCATTCAGTGAAAGGACCATTCTTTGAGTCAGTTTCAATAAAGCGATCTGCTCACATCGACAGACATTCTGTCCTTTCTCGGTCAGGCAGATATAATAGATCCTGCCATCATCGGGTGATCTCTTTTTGTAGACATATTCCATCCGGATGAACTTGTTAATCATTTCCGATATCGTAGGTTTGGAGTTCCTTGTGACTTCAGCAAGCTTGCTGAATGTGATCTCTCCATGTTCGTCAATGACCTGCAGATATCTCACCTGCTTCATAGTTATGTCCGATGATCCGCATTCACAGAGAATCTCAGAAGAGCATTGGTTCTTAATACTGAGTAAATTCTCAAAAACTATGAATAAATGCTCTTTTCTCTCTATCATATTTCTATCAGGTTCATTAGTTAGTCATTACCTAATTATATACATGTTGGTCTGGGTATAGAAATATTGTAAAAAATAAAAACTTATGTTAACTCTCTCTTCAATATCTTGTGAGCGACATTAAGTTGCTTGAACTTCTCGGTATCTCCAGTTGGCTTGTCGGGATGTAGTTCTCTTGCCATCAATTTATATTTTTCATTTATGATAGTGAAGTCAGTTTCATCGTGGTCGCAGTCAAAGAATTTTCTTGCTTCCTGGCGCTTCTGATGGACATCTTTGTTTTCTTTGAATTCTGAAATAAAATCATCTATTGTGATGTCTTCTTCAAGCACGCGGTTCGTTTCCATCTCGATGACCTTTGAGAGTACATACATATTTTCCACATAGTTCTTTTGCATATTGTGGGTGAAATGCATGCGATGATCCCCTATCCACCATGTTGCAGAGGCCTTGATCTTTCTCATTCCCATACGCTCAAGGGAGATCTCAATATCATTGTCGACGATGCCGATCTTTTTCAAAGATGTAATAATGTTATTCCGAAATTGTACAGCTCTTCTGTTGCTGGCACTTTTAACATTCACTTCACCAATTTCATGTCCTTTTATTTTAACCATTAATTTCCACTCAGTTTCGTTTTTTTTTACTCCTTTAGTGTTATGCTCCCTTAAATAATCATGTGTATATTTTAAATTCAGCTTAGTTCAAAAAAGAAAAGCAGAAAGAAGTGTATAGACCCAAGTCTATCTGTCGTACTACAAATAAAATAAAATTAAAGGATGCTTGAATCTCCCAAAAGGTTTTCAAAACTCTATTCCATCTTTCCTCTCAATTTCAAAATACCCTGCGTGGGCGTGACCTTCTTCGGGCAAACTGCCACACACTTGTAAACCACATCACATCCCCATACTCCAGAATCTGAATTGATGAATTTAGCCAGCTCTTTTCTGTCCTTTTCTTTGCTTCGTGGGTCCAGATGGAATCTCCATGCTTTAGCAAGAGCTGCTGGTCCGAGATATTCTCCATTCCTCGCAGCAGCCGGACATGCTCCGTGGCATGTGGCGCATAGGATACAATTGGTGTATTTTTCCAG
>Ga0206328_161_pt1 | contig 12113 bp, 10 predicted proteins | sample SalPonR1_A_D2_MG_FD_142664 | JGI IMG/M metagenome (GOLD analysis project Ga0206328, IMG submission 142664)
CGTGAGAATCGCTGAAACTCATCAAATACAACGATTATTTGCTCTTCAAGAGAATAATGGAACAAACCCTCAAAGATCTCGTCCCATGAAGGCAATCCCAGAAAGCTAATTCCGAACTTCTCATGAAAATTCTTAGCAATTTCCATTCTAACATCTTTATCATTGAGTTCGGGAATAAGCACATAACAGTATTTAGACCTCCCTTTCAAAAACTGCTCAAGAAAACGTGTTTTCCCAAGCCTTCGCCTTCCAATAACAGAAATGAATCGAAAATCCCTCTTTGAAAATTCGCTTTCAACATACTCGAGTTCATCTTTACGATTAACAAAATCCATCTTTATTGACATAACAATTATTGTGTAGACAATAATACTTAACATTTACCAGACAAAGCTCTATTCAACAAAGATCACAAAAGCAAAAAACATCCCGCCGCAGGCGGCACAGCTGCCAAAAACTGGATGTGCAGATTGATTCGATCAGGATCACTAAGATCTCCATTGTTAATAGAGATTATACAGCAAAGATCTCTTTTCTAAAAAGAGATTCCATTCCGAATATGTATATCACTAATAGAGATTATATCGTTCATTTTATAAATGGAATTGGCCATGCATATCAAACATAAAAAAGAAGTAGCTTTTCTACAAAGCCGGATCAATGCGAATTCATGTTATTTTTGCTTTGATCTGAGCTAATTCATGCTCTATTATTGAAATTCTTTCGTCAAGATGGGATCTGAAATCATCCCTGTTCAAACGAACTTCCGCGCTTATTTCTGTTCTGTTTGCGATATAAATATTATTACTTTTTCTTTCCAAGCCTGGATAATATGCTAAGTCTGGCAATCTTCAAGCAGCAACTGGTGGATTCCAAAAAAACATGCTTCACTTCATCGGCTCGTATCTAAACCCAAAGCCCAGGTCCTTCAATGCCAGAAGTGCCATGAACATCACGCAGAATATAAAGAACACCGACACAAAGCAGGCAAAATTGTAATAGAAAAAATCCAGTCCAGAAAGATTCACATTCATAGAAACAAATATGCTCAGTGCTTCATTGTGCAATGGGTACAGATATGTAAGGCCACCATCTGCAATATCGTCCAATAGCAGGTGGGATAGAAAAGCCGCTTCAAAGAACATTCCCATGGAGATGGTCTTGTGAATATCCCTGCTCAGTAAATACCCAAGGATCACCACAAAAACAAAAGCCACAATACCAAAGAAAAGTGAATGTGTCGGCATACTGCCTATCATCGTATGATCCAAATTCCCATACAAAAAATAATTCCACACCGCTGGTACATCCGGGAATACCGAACCAACGCTGCCTATAACAAAAAGAATACCAAGGTGCTTCACATCCTTAAAGCTCATCTCACCTTTGAATCCGGTACTGGCTATAGCAAATATGCCCACAAGGGATATACAGAATATGAAAAAGCTCAGATGGAATGCAGGATATGGCATGGCATTAATATATCAATTTAAAATATATAAATCCATTCCAATAACAAAGCATAAAGATATTCCCGGCATGCTTCTGCCATCTTAGTAGTTGATCCACTTGGAATATTCTTCAACAAAGGAATCTATGATCTCATCGGGACCGATCTTATTTATATCGTGCTCTCTCAGAGTCCCGTTCCTGAGTACCATCTCAACCTTTTTCACGCGTGGTTCATCCTCGTTGGCATGTTCAGGAAAAGCAAAGCCTGCTTTCTGGTACGCTCTGCCTCTGATCTCGAAATAGAACTCTTCCACCTTCTCCCCGGGAGCAGTTTTCGAAGGGACGTACACGATAATAGATGCGGAATACAAGCCTGTCTCATTCACATCCACCACCACGGTCCTGCCATATTTCTCAAGTTCGGTCTTCAGGTTGTCATATGCAGGTATTACAACATGTTTAAAGAACTCACCTATACTCAGCTCCGCAAACCTTATGTTCATCTTCTGGACGGTCAGCTCCTCTGGCGTCTCTTCCACCTTGCGGAATATATCATTGATCCTTTGTTTCCAGTTGCTCATTTTCCCCATTCCTGAAAAGTTCTCCTATAAGTTTATGGGCTCTATTGTCTGATGTATTTTCCGGTGGTATCCTGGCCGTATCGGCAGTGAGATTAGCGTCGGCCTCGGCCTTGAGTCCCTTAGCAACGCTGTAGCACATAATAAGCAGCACGATACAGAAAGGTAAGGCGGTTGTCAGTGCTGCGGTCTGCAGGCCAAGAAGCCCTCCGGTGAGCAGGAGGACCGCAGCAACAGTTCCCTGAAGAAGGGACCAGAAAAGCCTTAGAGTAATGGCAGGCCTGGGATTCCCTCCTGATGAGAGTATTGATATTACAAGAGAACCGGAATCAGAGGATGTCACAAAGAATGTCATTACAACTATTGTGGCCAGGGCAGAGCTCAGCACAGAACCTGGTAACCCGTCCAGCATGACGTAAAGTGCTGTAGGGATGCTGGTTTCCACAGCACTGATTATACCTCCGTTTCCGAAGAGCTCCATGTGTATCGCCGTGTTGCCGAAGACTATGATCCAAATGAAGGTTATTATCACAGGGGCCAGCAGAACACCTCTGATGAATTCCTTGATGGTCCGTCCCCGGGATATACGTGCAATGAACATACCCACAAAAGGTGACCATGATATCCACCAGCTCCAGTAGAACATGGTCCACGTCTTCTGCCATTCCATTCCTATGAAGGCATCTGTCCGGAACGTAAGGCCAACTATCTGCTGCAGGTAATATCCCATGCTCTGTACCCAGGAGCTTAAAAGGAAGAATGAAGGTCCCATTGTGAAGACAAAGATCACAAGTATGAGTCCCAGCAGGATGTTCATCTGACTCAATATGCGTATGCCCTTGTCAAGTCCGGAAACAACTGAAGCGGTGGCCAGTATCGTTATCAGAGCAATGAGGAAGATCTGGTTGTTCACGGATATGGATATCAATCCAAGATAGTCCATACCTGCGTTGATCTGCATAACACCCAGGCCCAGGGAGGTGGCAACACCAAAAAGCGTACCGAAGATCGCCAGCATATCCACGATATTGCCTCTTATCCCATAGATCTTTTCACCGAAGAGAGGATACAACGTGGAACGAATGGTCAGAGGCATATCATGCCTGTAGGAAAAATAGGCAAGTGAAAGGCCCACAACAATGTAAATTGCCCATGCATGCAGTCCCCAGTGAAAGAAGGTAAGCTCCATGGCCTCTATGGCTGCTTCTATAGTTCCGGATGTGGCTTCCCTTGGGGATGCCAGATGAATGATGGGCTCTGCAACACTGTAAAAGAGAAGTCCTATGCCCATACCTGCACTGAATAACATGGCAAACCATGTCGTATCCTTGTACTCAGGCCTGTCGGAATCCTTTCCAAGCCTGATCTTCCCGTAAGGACTGAAGTATAACCACAGGACAAAGATCAGGAAAATAGCCACTGAAAGGATATAGAACCATCCGAGATTTACAACTATCAGATCCTGTAATGTTATGAAGAATGCAGACATTTTCTCCGTAAAAAGTACTCCTATGAGTACAAACAAAATTACAAAAGCTGCCGATACGTAGAAAACCTGCTTATTGATCTGGGAACTGTTAGGTCGGTCCATTGTGTCACTGTCTCCACATTACAAGATGTTAACTGTTAAAGGGGACTTACAAAAAACTTTCGATAATGGATGTGCAAGCAAAACCATCAAAGCATCAAAATGACCCACTTGAACTTGCGGGAAATACCTCAATAACGAAGGCTCAATAACGAAGCCTCTATACAAAGCTCTATTTTTCAAGCGGGCCCGCCGCGATTCGAACACGAGTCGATGGGTATCTTCAGAGCAGACGATCTTTATCGTAAAAGGGATCTGCAACTTCGAAGCCCATCAGGATATCCTGGCTACCCTACAGGCCCACGGGTACCTATTGATAGCTATTGCAGGTATTAAACGTTTCTGTCAAAGTCATTAAAGCATACTGGTGAGCATTCTAAAAGCTATGGCCAAAAGTATTACTCCAAAAACTTTTTTAAGGGAATCTGCCCGGATCTTATGGTACATAAGCTGGGATCCTATCTGTGCACCAACAAATGATGCTATCACAATATAGACTACCAGAGTATGATCCGGTTCCCATGTACTCAGGTGTGCAATAAAACCCGAGAGGGATGTAAAAAGCACAATGAATCCCGAAGTTGCAGCGGCACGTTTTACGTGGAAACCCAGAATAAGAAGTAATGGAACTATCAGTGAACCACCTCCGATCCCAAGCATGCCTGAAATTATCCCGATGATCATTCCACTGACCAGAATGACCAAAGTTCTCTTTTTCCCATGGGTTTCCCCTTTCTTATAGAATCTTTCAGCCTTTGCAAATATCATTTCCAGTCCGATAACCATCATAAGAAGAGCGAATATGAATAACAAGAGTTCAACAGGTGTAAATCTGGTAAAATATGCACCTATCTGCGCTCCTATCATTGAACTGGCAACAAATGGTATTGCACTGTGAATGTCTACCATGTTCTTTCGTACATAGGTCACAGCAGCAGAACCCGATGAAACGGTATTAAGCAAAAGTGCTGTGGTAATGGCCGCCACTAGTTCCATACCTGTCCAGTAGAAGAACGGAACATAGAATATGGCTCCCCCAAGTCCGAGCATGGAGAATAGTCCGGATATCAAAAACACAGCAAGAACTAGAAAAAAAGGATCCATTTATATATTCCCTCAAAGCTGGCTGCTTTTACGCTTTAGGTATTTTTGCTTGAACCTTGCGATCTCTTCCCTGCCACCAACAACTGCAATGGTATCCCCTTTCATGATCATGGTTGTGGGGAGGATGTTTGTGATGACCTTTCCTTCACGTTCGATACCTATTATAGTACATCCTATATTTTCGCGAAGGCCTGTCTGCTCAACAGTTCTGTTCACAAGATCATTCTCATTGTTGACAGTACGCTTTTCGATATCTATGCCTTCATAAAGGGTGATATCCTCATCCATTTTCTTGCATGTCTTATCCAGGCATTGTGATGTCATTTTTGCCAGTATCTGCCCGGCTACGATCGAAAGGGCTGCAACGTAGTCAGCACCTGCCTTGTATATCTTATCAATGGATCTGTATGAATTAGCGCGTGCAAGAATGGCAGATCTAGGATTAAGCCCTCTGGCAATGAGAGTTGCAAATATTATGTCTGTATCGTCACTTAGTGTTATAATGACAGTAGATGCTCTTTCCATGCCAGCTTCCCGTAAAATATCCTCGTCTGTGGCATTGCCGACTATAAAATCGTAATTAGCACCTTCAAAGTTCTTTGCATTGGAATCCACAACAGTAAAACTGACGTTTGCATTCTGAAGTGTTTCCACCACACGGATGCCAACATCTCCACAGCCAAGTATTATCGCATGGTCATTGATACCAGGATCCATACTCTCACTCCGGTCTCTGTGTAAGTCTCTTCAGTTTTGAGAGTTGTTCAGTACTACCAATTGCAAGAAGCACAAAATTATCTCTGATATAATCATCGGGCCCCATGTTGAAAGAAAGGATCCCTCCTTTCCACATTCCAATGACTGTGGCTCCGGTCCTGCTACGAATGGATGCGCTTTTCATTGATTCTCCTATGAGTGGGCTCTTCGGATATATGGGGAACTCCACAATGCTCACACCTTCAAAGAATTCAGTGGCACCTGTGAGCCTGCTTACAAATGGGTCGGATGCTTTTCTTCCCATGAACCTTCCAAACAATTCCTTCGGGGAAACAACACGGTTAGCACCTGCATATTTGAGGTATTTCTTGTTCGAACGGTCTTCCACCATGGCAATGATATTAACATCAGAGATATTGCGTGCTGTAAGTATGATATTAGCATTCATCTCATCGGAGCGGTTTGCAATAAAAAAACGCGCGCTGGAAATGTTTGCATTCTTAAGTGTCTCTTCTTCTGAAAGAATGCCATAGATTGTATTTATGTCCCTTTTCAAAAGTTCCACTACCAGGTTCTGATCCTCTTCAATGAGAATATAGGGTATATCATTCTCGCTCAATTCCTCGACCAGTGTTTCCACCAGATGATTATATCCGCAGATTATAATGTGCCCGGAAAGTTTCTTTGATGCTTTTCTGGGTGTGGACAATCGAATACTTGTCTCCACCCAGGGTGTGATAACAAGAGTGAACAGTATGCCAAATACCAGTGGGACACCTGATATCATCACTATAGCTGAGAATATTTTCCCATACGTGGATGAGAATAAAATATCTCCATAGCCCACAGTTGTTATGGTGGTCAGTATCCAGTAGATCCCATCAAATAGATTGGCATGATCATATTGCTGCTCAAATCTCATGAGATGTATGAACAGCAGAAGATAAACAAATATCACAGCACAAGCAAGCAAAAATGATTTGGATATAGCTTTGTACCAGAGATTTGTTTTCTTCATGCTACCTACCTATTTCTTCAGGGACCACTGATCATGATCTATCCTTTCAGGTATTTTTATTTTGCTTACTCTCCTGTTTAGAATCCGTGTATCAGATAAGGTCCGAATATCATAAGGAGGAACGACAGAAGGATGATCACTGAAAAAGTTGCAGCTAATGTCGCGGAGAGCCTCTCTGCTCTTGTCTCATCTTTAGTTATCCTGTGTACGGCTGCGTAAGCATAATCCCTGAATACATGTCCACCATCAAGGGGTACTGCAGGCAGGCAGTTGAAGAGTCCCACATAGAAATTCAACCATCCTATCCAGAGCAGTGCATTGGCCAGCCAGAACAATCCTATTCCAAATGGTTCAGCCCAACCTATGGCATCGTAGAATTGTCCCAGTGTACCACTAAATCCTGGGAATCCTTCTCCTGCAAATCCAATTATTGGCAGTCCTAGTATAATGATCCAGCCAGAAGGCTCATTCAGCATGCTCGGGATACTCTTAAGCAGTTCAAGATATGCTTTTGCCGGGAATCCTCCTATTGGGAAACCAAGGTTCGTATCTGCGAAGGCTCTTCCCTGGGTGTAAACTCCAAGGTATCCTATTAATGTTTCAGATTCCGGATGCTGTGCCAGCTCCACATTCATACTTTTAACGAGTTCATCGCCATTTTCCTGTGGAACCGATACTGTTACATTTACATTCTGGCCGGGACTTGTGGTACCCATAACTGCGGTGAATTGGGTAGTATCCTCAACGCCCTCCCCATCTATACTTAATATGACCATCCCCTTTTCGATACCATTTTCCTCGGCTGGTGAATCGGGTACAATATCCTGTACAACGATCCCTCCTTTTTCGATAACTGTATCAGTTACCTGTACACTGTATTCTGAAACTTCCCTGTCTGTGGCAGCATATACTCTAACGGTATCGCCTTCTTCCAATGTATCCAGGTAATTAAGCATTTCAGTAACGTTGTTTATGGTTTTGTCATTGAGCTGTGTAATGACCATGCCTTCCCTGATACCGGCCTCGTAAGCAGGTGAATTATCATCGATCTCTCCGACCATGCTGTCACCCAGTGGTGACATGGCTCCAAGTACCGGTCCAAAGAGCAATGCAAGGGCTATTAGTGCCACAACAAAGTTCGCCATTACACCAGCTGCAAGGATGTGTGCCCTTTGTTTGCGGTCAGCTTTACTTTGTGGCTTTTTAGGCTTTTGTGGCTCTTCTCCGTCAAGGTATATTCCAATCCTTCTGTCACCATAAGGATCCTCCTTTATATGTTCCTCTTCTACTTTACCAAAAAGCTCTTCCTCATCAGGTTCGGCAAATCCTCCTATTGGTACGAGTGCCAGAAGAATACCCATGGATTTAACTCTTATACCTTCAACCCTGCAGAGAATTGCGTGCGCAAACTCGTGTACTATGAGCGTCACAACAAGCGCAAGTATTCCCCATGTGAGTGGTATGAACTCGTTGACGCCGGGGATCAGGAATATATTTCTGGCCTCATTGAACTTACTGGGTTCTGGCATGCTGTTAGTTCCCAGAGAGCTAAGCAATGCTATATCAGATATTATTACTATCAAGAACATCGCTATCATTCCGATGAACATCAGAACAATACCTATGTCAGCATAGAGCCTCCAGGCTTTCTTTGGCTTTGCAAGCACGTCCAGAAAACTTAATCCACGTGTTGTCCTTATCATCAGCACAGGTCCGTATGTACTGATATTGTACCTTTCAAGTATTCCTTTTCTGTCCAGTCTCCATACAATGAACCAGTACAGCAAAAAGACAAGCATTGCAACATTTGTTCCGTTCAAAAAAATTCTCCTAAATACATATTTGGTGATCGACAGGTTCTATGTTTCATAGTATTAATAGATTCTATGGTTGACAAATACTATTAGTATATTAAAAAGTTAATCAAGGGTGATGAGAATGAGTATCTTTGCATCTTATTATTTTCCTTTACTATGCACTGTAGATATAAAAAAGCAATATATGCAAGCAATTGTATTTTAGTTTCGATGGGATCTACGCGGTAGTCGCCCACTTTCTGCGTTCCCTGCTTGAGAAATATGATCATGTTTGCTGATATTTTTCAGGAACTTGTTCTTTGAAATACTGCAGATCCATCACTATATAATACATATGAAATATATAATTCATGTGCAGGCAGCTGTTCGACAGTTGTCGATGCTCTTGATTTTCTACCTTTGTCTATATCTACGTGCTTTTTATGACAGTTTTGAAATACTTGCATAAAAGGATAAGTATAAAAACCATAAGTGCAAATACAGCAATATTAGAATTTAGGAACGTTGATAAGCGTTGCTGAATGGTTGAGCAAACTACCAACTGATTACTATACCGAAATGTAACATATCCGTGAGGGGATGAATGTGCAATCAATAGTCCAGGAAGCGTTAAAACACACAGAAAAAGAGAAGCAGTACCGCCAGACAATTGCAGTGGATGACCAATTAGATATTATTGGTCAGCCAAGGATCATGATCATAGGTTGTGGTGGTGCAGGTAATAATACTATTAGCAGACTTTACAATATGGGTATCGAAGGTGCAGAGACCGTTGCTATTAATACTGACAAGCAGCACCTCGATCTTATCCGTGCAGACAAGAAGATCCTTGTGGGCAAGACACTTACCCGTGGTCTTGGAGCAGGTGGATATCCTGAAATAGGTGCCAAGGCAGCAGAGCTCGCCCGCGGAACCCTTGAGGAGGTCTTCAAGGATGCAGACCTTGTTTTCGTTACAGCAGGTATGGGTGGAGGAACCGGTACCGGTGTAGCACCTGTAGTCGCTGAGATCGCAAAGGATCAGGGCGCAATTGTTGTAGGTATGGTCTCCAGTCCTTTCAGAGTTGAAAGGGCAAGAGCTGTAAAGGCAGAGGAAGGACTTGAGGAATTCCGCCGCGCAGCAGACACAGTTATCGTACTTGACAATAACAGACTTCTGGAATACGTTCCAAATCTTCCGATCGACCAGGCATTTTCAGTAATGGACCAGCTTATTTCCGAAACCGTAAAGGGAATCACTGAGACCATCACACAGCCATCACTTATCAATCTCGACTATGCTGATATAAGATCCATCATGAGCTGCGGCGGCGTTGCAGTAATGCTTGTAGGTGAGAGCAAGAATCAGGATAAGAGTGACGATGTAGTTCGTACAGCACTTAACCACCCACTTCTCGATGTAGATTACAGAGGTGCAACAGGCAGTCTTGTACACATCACCGGTGGTCCTGACCTGAGTCTTAAGGAAGCTGAAGAAATTGCAGCATCACTCACATACGAGCTCTCATCCGGTGCTAATGTTATCTGGGGAGCACGTATCTGCAATGAGTATGAAGGTAAGGTCCGTGTAATGGCTATCATGACAGGTGTCCAGTCCGCTCAGATACTGGGCCCACAATATGGCTCTCCTGTAAGCACTCCGGTTGCTGACACGCCAGAGTCATATAAACACACTCCAAGTCCATCTAACAGGATCAGACGTTCAGTAGTAGAACCGGTCAGCACTAAAAATTCAGCTACCGGATCTATCATTGACATAATCCAGTAAATTTCAATAATTTACAGGAAACTACAGTAAATATCTTCACAGTGCCCCGTTTCCTTCTGGAAACAGGTTACTTTTTATTCTTTTCACGATGGTTATTCTTTTCTATTAACAATGCTATTTTCCACCCATGAAAGTGTTAGTGGCCACAGGTCGTCTTGCAGAAGAAACTGTGAGGGATTCCATAGCTGACAATGCTGACGTTATCGTGGTTGATACGGAGATCGCAGCTTTTATCACTCCCCGGAAACTGCTGGATGCAGTAGAAGGACAGTTCCCATCATTTGATCATGATATTATTTTCATTCCGGGACTTGCTTCCAGTAATTTTACAAAGGCCGGAGAGGAACTTGGCTGTAAGATAAGACTTGGTCCCAAACATGCTTATGACCTGAGCTTTGTGCTTCCCTTTGCTGGTGAAATGGAATTCTCTAAAACTGTTCCCGCATGTGAGCTTCTCGCTGATATAAGGCGGGAGATGGCTCTTGAAAAAGTCGTGGAACTTGAAGAAAGCTCTAGTCCGACCATGGAATTATCAGGGCTAAAACTTGGTGGCAACACACGCATGAAGGTACTGGCAGAGGTTGTTGATGCCACTGGCCTTGATAGTGAAGCTCTTTCAGACAGAATACGCTCTTTCATGCACAAAGGTGCAGACATGATCGATCTTGGCGCTTCACTGCATGCAGAGGTCGATGATGTGGAACGTGCCATTAAAATTGCAAGGTCAATTAGCTCTGCTGCGCTTAGTATCGATACGCTTGACCCACAGCTTATAAGTAGGGCTCTGAAATGCGATATCGATCTTGTGCTCAGTCTTGACAGTAGCAATATTGATATTGTAGGTCCGGAAATTGCCAGAAAGGATGTTGCTGCCGTTGTAATACCTGACTCTGGTGAAGGACTGGAAAGCCTCATGGCAAATATCGAACATGCACGTTCAATTGGTGTAAAAAAGATCATGGCCGACCCGGTGCTTGATCCTATCGGGCACGGTATTGCCAATTCAATAGTAAGATACAGGGATTTTCACAGGGATCTCCCGGATATTCCACTATTCTTTGGGATCGGGAATGTTACCGAACTCATTGATTCAGACTCAACCGGGGTCAATGCAACGCTTTGCGGTATCGGTGCCGATGTGGGTGCAAGTGTACTCTTCACACCGGAATATAGTAATAAGACCCAGGGTTCTATCAATGAATTGAAGCGCGCTTCCCAGATGATGGTGCTTGCAGATGAAAGGAGCAGCTCTCCCAAGGACCTTGGTATCGACCTCATAGAGATAAAGGAAAAGAGGCGAAGGACTGATGCAACTTTGCCTGAAAAATTCACAGAAGCCCATGAAAGTAATATGTGGAAGCTCGATCCCAAAGGTTGTATAAGGATAAATATAATACCAGCACCAATACCCGATAGTTCCGGCCCGGGTGGCTATATTCTGGCAGAGCATGAAGAAGCCACTATTATAGGTACTACTGCCCGTGAGATCATGGATACTATTATTGAAATGGAACTCATATCAAGACTTGAACATGCAGGGTATCTTGGCAGTGAGCTGAAAAAAGCTGAAATTGCCCTTAAATTCAACAGGAGTTATTCACAGGATGATGATTTTTAGGTGTTATTATGAAACTTGAAAAGCAGGATATGGACAAAATAGTTGCTGTGGCTGCAGCAAGGTATTTTACGCAGCAGGGCTGGAAGCACATGCGATTTCTCAAGATCGAAGTTGTCGTTGGGGCCGTAAAGATTGGTGGGCATTACCGAAAGGAATGTGGTTCCATACTGACGGTTATAGCTTTCACACATCTTCATCCCGGCGATCTTTTTTACGCTTGCGTTTTTTGCGGCGTTTGGGCTTGCTGTCGTCGATCTTGACCTTGCCAACAACCTTTGTGCCTTTCAGTCGACCGGCATGCCCGCGAATTACACCTTCTTCCGTTTCCTCTTCATCTTCGTCTTCGTCCTCATATTCATCCTCATCTTCCTCTTCCTCATCATATTCTTCTGTTTCTTCTGTCGTCTCCTCTTCCGATTCGGATGATTCTTCAGCTGCTTCTTTTTCTTTCTCT
>Ga0206328_163_pt1 | contig 10071 bp, 14 predicted proteins | sample SalPonR1_A_D2_MG_FD_142664 | JGI IMG/M metagenome (GOLD analysis project Ga0206328, IMG submission 142664)
CGCATGCCCCGCGCCGCCGTGCAGACCCGGCAATTCGCGCGCGTATGTCACCTCGGCCTCGTCGAACTCGAACTCTAGGAACACGGTCTGGCGGACATCCATCCCGGTGCGATACGCCAGCCGGATATCGTGCACCGACGCGCTATGCAGGTTCTCGACGATCCAGTTGCGCGTGCGCGGCTTGATGCGTTGCGGCCACAGCGCGACCACACGTTCGGGGCTGATCGCGTCCATCTCTCCGTTCAGCGCCAGCGCCCAGCCACCGGCGCCCGCATCCAGCGTCCCGTCGAGATGCAGCACCTTCTCCTGATCGGTGATGCTGACCTGCCCGATATGCAGTGAAAAGGGATCGAGCCGCAGCCGGAAATCCATCTCGGCCCGCTCCAGGTTCACCGGCTCGGGATACAGGGCATCGGGGTTGGCGGCGATGTGGAAGACCAGGTCGATGTCTTTGCAGGCTGCATCAATATCTGAAGTTTTGAGCAGGTCGCCATCTATAAGTGTGAATTTTGGATTATCGAGGTGATGCTCTATAAACTCCATTCGACCTGAACTTAGATTATCAAAAACCGTAACATCATTCCCCATCTCAACTAAGCGGTCCACCACATGACTACCGATAAAACCGGCACCACCGGTAACCAAAACATTACAAGCTGCAATACCACCAATTAACATGTTTTTCTCCAGGCGCTGATAAATATTCAGGATCGATTTTCTGTACACTCGTACATCATTGGGTACACTAAACCTTCTGAACATATTTAACTTTTGTGAAATTGTCTCGAGAAAAATTTGCAGAGATGGATATTTCAGAATATAATTGAAAGGGTTTAGGTCTTGCTAAGGCCGAGGATGTGATCTTGCAAAAGCATAAGTATTCCAATATTAGCACTTGTTGAATACAGCCATACGTCGCAGGCGACACTTAACCATGCTGCTGAGTAACAAAAAGTGATACATGTTTTTAAGCCAATACATCTTATCGAACAAATTGTTCATATACTCATGAGACTATATATTCAATATAATTAATGACCAAAGGTGCATACCATGAGAGAATTCACAGTTATCATTGAGCAGGATGAAGATGGTATTTACGTAGCTTCTGTACCGGAATTACAAGGGTGTCATACTCAGGCAGAGACACTTGATGAGCTGAACGTACATATTAAAGAGGCTATTGAGTTATACCTTGAGGTAAAGTCTGAAAATGAACAATTAGGGCACCTTGACCTTGTGGGCATACAGAAGGTTCGGGTCGATGCATGACAGGCAGAATTATCCCTGTTTCTGCTAAAAAGGCCATCAAAGCACTGGAAAAAATGGGGTTTATACAGCTACGCCAGAAAGGAAGCCATCTTTTTATGCAGCATCCTGATGGCAGGTCTACAATCGTCCCTGTTCATGCAGGAAAGAATATAGGAAAAGGGATGATAAGAAAGATCATAAACGATGTAAAATTATCAAGAGATGAATGGATAGACTTGATTAACAGTCTTATTATATACTGATTGTTGATCCAGCCCGCTGCAGGCGGCACATTCTCAAGATCAGAAAAATAAAAGTCAGTTTATTATTAACTTAAAAATAAGCTTCTACCTCATTGAGACAGAGTTCACTTACTTCTTTTAGTCTGGCATGCAATTCATCAAGTGTATCAATTTGAGTATATAATATCTTTCATTTTTTGATCAGGTATATCATAACTATTTAAGCAGGGAACTGTTAATATTACAATATGCGTTTCAAAGTTATCCTTGAGGAAGATGAAGAGGTAGGGGGCTATATTGTCAGTTGCTCTGGACTACCTGGATGTATTTCACAGGGCGATACCATCGAAGAAGCTATGGATAATATAAAAGAGGCCATACAGGTATGCTTGGAATCACTTGCAGAGGATGAGCTGAAAACTTGTATGGACAGCCCATCTTGTAAAATTGTCGAAGTGATAGCTTAATGTCGAAATTACCCATTATTTCAGGAATTAAGGCAATAAAAGCCTTCTCCAGAGCAGGATGGTATCCTCATAGACAGGTAGGGAGCCACGTCGTTTTAAGAAATGAAGGATCCAAGATTACTTAAACTGTCCCAAAACACAAAGAATTAAAACCTGGCCTGCTAAGACAATTGATCAGGGTATCAGGACTTACTGTCGAGGAATTCATTGACTTGCTCAAATGAACTAGTAGTCCACTCATACCCTCAAGGCATAGCTCGATCACTTCCTTTAGTCTGACATGCAGTTCATCAAGTGTATCAGCCTGAGTATGTGCTCCCGGCATGCCCGGAACAATGGCAACATAGCAATCACTTTCAATGTCTTTTCTATATATGCAGTGAATTTGGCCATCATTTAAAATCCCATTTTCTATTTGTTTCTTTACTATATGAGCTCTGCAAAAATAATGTCCAGAAAGGCCTAATATCAACTAAATTCAGAAAGATCTATTGAACCTCAATACAACCATACGCCGCAGGCTGCACATTCTCAGAATCAGAAAAAATAAAATTCAGCTTAAACCACATGTGGCACACAATAAAATACTAAAAAACAAGAATCCACCCAATCAATACTTTCTGTATATCTTACTCCGATGTACCTTTTCAAGAACCAGGATCAATAATCTGTCATTCAATATATCAAGAATGACCCGATATTCTCCTACCCGGTGAGTATACAACGGATGTCTTTTTGTTCCTTTGAGTTTCTTAACAGAGGCAAATGGATCATCTTTTAATTCACTTACAGAAAGGATGATCTGCTTTGATGCCTCTGCTGGCAATTTATGAAGTTCTTTTCTTTCTCTTTTTCAGAAAGAAGATCTTTGAGATCAGAATTGACTTTAATAGTAGTGCTAGCTGACATATACTTAAGTTTACTCAGGTATACCATATAAAACCTAGAAAGCATAAAAAACTATAAGCAGTAATGAAAGATCTGCGTCAGAAATCACTAGCAAAATTGTATATCAGATAGTGTAAACCATACGCCCAGGCGGCAGATTACATTAATAATACCATAAGGAATCTGACCATTGATCAGAAAGTTTATCCACATGAAGTGTAAAACTGATTTGATATTGTAGACAAAATATTTTAATCTGTTAAAATCTATTAAACTAATAATTGAAATACTAAATTTCCGGCGTATAATCTTTCGGATAGTCTTATTCCAATAACATTAATCTTATATCAGGAATATATAAAATTATCATAAGATCAAAAATACACTTCCTGAGATGAAAATGACAACAAATAATGAACTGGGAACCTATAGAAAGAAACTCCACGATATGCTGCCTGAATTACAGGAAGAATATCATGTGAGTTACATCGGCTTGTTTGGCTCCTATGTACGTGGAGAACATACAGCACAAAGTGATCTGGATGTACTGGTGGAATTTAGCAAGACCCCTACAATTTTCAGGTTTGTACATTTGGAGAACCATCTTTCAGAGTCATTGGGGATCAAAGTCGATCTGGTCATGAAAGATGCACTCAAGCCAAATATCGGAAAATACATACTCAACGAAGTTGAAGCCATCTGAGGGATAAACATACGGGACATAAAAGATTATGTAAAGGATATCTATGATGCCATGGAGGCAGCAGAAGATACGGGACAAACTGATACATGCTTATTTTGGCGTAAATCTTGAAGTAGTCTGGCTTAGCGTAAAAGAGGGAATCCCTGAAGCTAAACCTTTAATTCAGAATTTGCTTAATGAACTGGATTCCTGAGAATTATGATGTATAACCATCCAGTTCACTCATGGAAAAATATAAGCTTATTTGATGTAAGCACACTCCGCAGGCGGCACATTCCAAAAATACAAAATACTAAAAACAATAATCCAATCAATACTTTATGTATATCTTGCTTCGGCGTCCAGCTTCAAGGGCCAGGATCAATAATCTCTCATTCTACCCTGTAACTCATAGCAATCCGAATTCTTCCATAATAGATTCTTCGGAATGAACTCTTCCTGCTTTAAAATCCTCCAGAGCTTGCTCTATCCCTTCAGTAGCTTCGTTACTAAGCTCATCCATTGTTATACTCTCCATCAATAAAAAAGACAAAGCTATCACGAATTCTGTTAATTTGCAACAACCTTATTTGTAGATATCATCGTGATGTGCATAGTCTTCAAGTGTAACAATGTTGTTTTTATCATCCACAGAAAAAGCCAGCACAAAATGTCTGTCTATATGTACTCTTTTCCACATGTTCAATGGAGATCTCAGATTTTTATACCTATGAGGATTTTCAAGAATTTCTTCAGCTTTACTAAGAATGATCTCTAATTGCTTTCTATTCTTCTTAGCTAACTTCTTTAGGGTTTTCTCAAGATCTGGTTTGATCTTCAAATAGTACATTTCAGATACCTAATCTTTCCCGTAGGTCATCAACTGTACCGACATCCACAGCATCCTGAGCCAGGATCTTTTTAGCCCTCTTCACATATTCAGGTCTGAGCTCTGGTTCAAGAAGTTCTTCTTCATATTGTTTAACAACAAGTTCAATAGCTGAGCTTTTATCCTTCAGGCCATATTTGGCTTTAACTATGTTCAAAACCCGGTTGCTTTGATCATCAATATTAATTATCGCCTTAACCATAATATCATATTAACATTGTATTAATATGGTATTAATAATTTCCTGTATCCACATAGCCTAATTGAGAAGGAGCTATTCGCCAATAACAATGCAACCACACGCCCAAGGCGGCATATTTCCCACAAAAATCACGAATAGCAACTAGCTGCTAACTGCAATCCTCAGCTTTTGACCATATTCTTTATACGCAAACAAAGATAAATATATGCAATATAGATTATTAGAAAAATAAACCTAAAATAAACTTATTTAGGTGCCACAATGCTTATTCAATATATCCAAACAGCCCTTGAGAAAGCAAAATATGAGATAATCGAGGATGATGAGCCATACTACGGAGAAGTTTCGGAATTAGAAGGAGTCTGGGGGACAGGCAAAACACTTGAAGAATGTAGGAGAGATCTGGAAGAGGTCATTGATGAATGGATAGTCTTCAGACTCCGAAAAGGACTTACAATTCCACAGATAGACAACTATACGATAGAAAACTCTGGAGTTACTGCAGTTGCCTAAATTAGCTCCCATAACATTGAGAAAGTTGGTCAAAAAATTGAAATATTTTGGATTTGAGGGGCCATTCTCTGGCGGAAACATTCATTCATGAGCAAAGGTAACCTTGTTTTGACAATTCCAAATCCCCATAAAGACAGGATCAGCACAGACCTACTTCAAAGAATTCTAAAGCAACCCGGAATTTCAAGAGAAGAATGGCTTGACGAATAAAATAATATAACCATACGCCGCAGGCGGCACACTGCACATATTTAATAAAAAGTAAACTACAAGCAATAGCTGTAATTTAAAAATCTTGATGCCCTAAGCCTCAATTTCATTAAGACTCACTTCTCCTGCTGGAAGCGGGTGAACTAACAAGGATGAACTGTGGAACTTGCGCATGGCCTGATCAATTCGCCTTGAAGTGCCAGATGTATAATACGCTTCCCCGCACTCCTGACAAATGAAAGCATCAACATCCTTAATAGCAAGAATTGCCTCACCGACCTTTACCACAAACTCATGGCTGCCTTTTACAAGCTTAACCTTACAGAAACTGCACCTATCTGGAATCATTGTTTTCTATCCTCATTTTGCCTTCAATCCATTTATCTTTTGCTGGAGAGTAAACTGTTATAATCCTTGCAAGATTAGCAGCCTAAAACTCATCAGCAAGGGTACAACTTAAAAGCACCCTCGCAGTATAAGTGAAATTATATGGATTTTATCATTCGCAAATACAAACACGATGACCTGGATGGAGTTCTGGCAGCCTGGGAAACTGCATCAAAGATCGCTCATCCATTTTTAACAGAACAATTTCTGGAAAAGGAACGATCAGACATACCCAGTGTATATTTACCAGGATCAGACACATTTGTTGCTGAGCAGAAAGGAAATATCCTGGGGTTCATTACACTAATTGACCATGAAGTCGGGGGCATATTTGTCAACTCCGACTACCACAGCAAGGGCGTGGGAAAAGCCCTCATGGATAAGGCTTATGAAAGGTACGGATACCTGGAAGTCGAAGTGTTTGAAAAGAATAGCATTGGCAGGAAGTTCTACTCAAAATATGGTTTCACATACCTCTCTGAAAGTATCCATAAAGACACAGGGAATAGAGTACTCAGATTAAAATTTACAGATCACGCAAGAAAAGGAGATCAGATAACAAATAAGAAGTTAAAACAATAAGTCAAAATAAGAAAGCAAAATAAGAAACTAAAATAAGAAACTAAAATAAGAAGAGAATATTAAGTGGATATCAAAATTAATTAATCAATTGATCGATTTCTGAAATTCATTAAAAGGTTTCAGAGGATCTCTGTAACCTTGAAGGCAACAATAGCTACGAAGGCCACAAGTAATGGCATAATAGCTAAATTGAGGGATGCGTTTAAGGATCTGCTCCATTTCTCAGATGCTGAGAGGATCTCTTTTGCTGAAAGTAATGTGATCAATGCAATAACAGCCAGAACACCATATTCAGGAAGTCCCATTTGAGTTGTCATGGCCCCTGCTGCTGTGGATGAAATTGTAGTTGAAGTGATCGTAGCCGCTATAGTACTTGTAAGCATATTTTTTCCACCAAACCTAATATAGTTACTAAATAGATGTATAATACTATTAAAACCTTGTGAATTTATCTTGGTTGGATAAAAAATAATAATCGCATCAGTATAAACAAATAGTCAATAAAAATTGAATTGAAAATGGGATGCTCATCCCATAAGATCGATCTCAAATCCAAGTACGGGCTGGCCAAGTCCGAAGTTCACGATAACCTGCGGGAAGAACTCTCCCATAACTCCTACCTTTTTGCCATCGACGATGATGTCAGCTCTCCTGCCTTCCATAAAAGCCGGATCATCGGAAACTACAACCTCGTATTCCACCATGCGTTCACGCATCACGGCTTCAACGAGTTCCCTGATCTCGGTGAAATTTGCCAGAGGATGAATAGATACCGCTGCCAGATGCAGGCCATTCTTGCGATCTATCACCACATCACCCACATCGAATATCCTCTGTGGGAGTTCCCTGTGCTGGTTCATGGACAGTATCTCCATGAGATTTGGAAGAACGGTTGTCCTTACCATGGTCTGGTCCTCGCTGATCGGATGCAGGACAGATGTTACATCATCGGTCTTTTCCCTGCACATCCAGTCAAACTGTATCTTCTCACTGGTGAGAGTGAACGGCATGACCTGAGAATATCCAAGCCCTGTCATAATTTCCATGACCGATGAAGCAAGCTTCGTGAGCTCATGGGATTTTCCCACCGTAGCATTCATGGGGAACACTGCCGGGATATTATCAAAGCCGATCCCTACTGCAATATCCTCCACTATATCCGGATTATCAAGGATATCAGCACGATAGCTTGGAATCAGCACCTCAATTTCATCATTTCCAAGGTCATTTGCACCAAAGCCCATCCTCTTAAGTTCTGTGATCGCCTCATCCACACTAAGCTGCATACCCACCAGACCATCTATCTCGGACATCTTCAAATTCTTAGTTCGTGGACTGAGGTCAAGAGGGATCTCCTCTGCACCATCTGCCTTCACAACTTTCACATACTCGATCTGACCACCACGCTCTGCAAGTGCAGTGGTGACAATATTCATAGCAGTGAACACTTCCTTACTAAGACCTGTAACATCTACCAGAAGGTCAGTGCTCTCCTCGGTCACCATAGTAAGACTACTATTGATAATAGGAGGGAAAGAAAGCACATTGTCATTCGCGTCAAGGATCAGAGGATATTTCTCGAATCCGTCAAGAATAGAAGCGAATTTCGTACCCTTTGGATGCTTCTCCAATATTTCCCGCATTGACATCGGTTCTGTAAAATCAAGTGGAATGAACTCATGATCAGGATCTGCTGCAATATATCTGAACGGTGCCTGCACCCGGGACAGGTCATGTACACCTATAGATACCTTCTTCCTGTCACGTCCAAGTCCCCAGTGAAGGGATTCCTGAAGCTCCATAAGGGTCTTGATAGAATTGGGATCGAATTTAACTCCCCGGACAACAGCACAGCCAAGCACAGGACGAATATCCTCTATCTCCGCATCCTTTGTGATCTCAACAGTATAAGGTTTAACTTCATAATCACAAAGTCCGGTCTCAATATCAAGGAATCCACGCATTGCACGTGCCACGCCTTCCACACTATAAAGATCAGGGCGGTCAGGGAAGAACTCGATATCAATGGATTCCTCTTCGATACGCTCAATATCCGCACCGATCATCGGTACACGTGCTATTATAGTATCCTTATCAATTCCAGTGAGTTCTTCGAGATCTTTGTACGGTAAACTTATTATCGGCATGCGGAGTATCCTCGCTATGTTCCATTATAAATGTCACTAATCTAGCAGAACATACACAGCTTTGGATTTAATATTTTTGATTAGAGCTAAGCGCAAGTAGCAGATCTAAACAACTAATGTAGAAATATCCAGGTAGTTCAGTAAGAAATTACCCATAAATGCCAGCGGGAACCAGAGGATCGGCTCACATGCTGCAAAAACATAGCATAGATGTCCATCCTGATAAGATATCCTGTTAATACATTTTCCTGCGTAATATGCAACTGCAATGATCAACAAAGCAGATAAGGGTAGCATACCACTCAGAACACATCCAAGCATGAAGAAAACTGATATTGCATTGTTGAACTTCAAAACCTTAAGATTCTTAGCAAGTCCGAAGATAACAGGGAAGGTCAAAAGTCCTTCTTCACGGTCTCCGGTAATATCCCGCATATCGAACATTATCTGAAGGTTCATCATTCTTAAAAAAACAAAAGATGCCAGCATCAAAGCACCATAGCTAAGAACTGCAGAATGCTGCATAAAAAAGAATATCACCATAAATGCCCACACAGCTGCAACGTAAAAGTTCTTGAAACCAATTATATTTTTTGTAAGGTCCTTAAAGAAATTACCATAAAGAAGACCAAGCACAAGTATTGAAATTGCAGAAAGTAGCAGAACGAGATCTCCTGTATATAATAGTAAAGCAAGAAGCAAAGCGGATGATATTTTGATCAAAGCAGAATTGCTACCCCTTGAAAGTAAATATGAGGCTCTTCCCGAATTATTGACCTCGTCAAGATCTGCTCCCTTTGAATAATCATTCAGATAGATTATGTAAAAAAGAAGATAGCTTATGCACAGCATCTCGATACTGACAGGAAGTAAAAAAACAGATGCACACATCAGTATCACTGAAACAGATCCCATTGCAAATAGATGTCCACCAAAAATGAATTCTTTCCATATTGAATTACTTATTTTTCCAGATCCAATATCCCATTTGATCCCATTTACTGCATTATGTACACGAGAATACATGATATGTAGTAAATGTGTTCACACTATTTAAGATAATGAATATATAATTGTTATTATAAAATTTGCCATGTACATGGTCATTTTAAGTTTGTACATACACATTACTGAAGGTATAAACGCAGATAATTATATCCAATAGCTTTAATAAGCATAATAATTATATTATCCATAAAATATAATAATTCAACTAGCATATTCAATATCTATTAAATGGTGACTCTTATGGCTGATGATCATTCCAAAAATAAAGAACATAATAGGCTTGAAAAAGCTGAAGACACCCATGAAAACGATAAATCATCACCGAACAAGGACACAACTGATAACAGTTCTGAACTCATCAGCAAGCTAACGGAAATAAAAGATTCCGAAGAAGAATTTGACAAAAAGATAGCTTCCATTCTTCAAAACGATCAGGTAGACAGTAAAGATGATAGTATTGGGATCACAAATTCCAAAAAAGACGCACCTGGTTCTGATGAAAAGAAAGAAGATAAATTAGCAAGCGAAGAGATCGACGATGCTGATATCGGTATATTACTTCCAAAGTCTTCTGGTTTTGGATCTGTCAAAAGCAGGCCTCCT
>Ga0206328_164_pt1 | contig 9919 bp, 7 predicted proteins | sample SalPonR1_A_D2_MG_FD_142664 | JGI IMG/M metagenome (GOLD analysis project Ga0206328, IMG submission 142664)
GGAGCATCGGAATAGGAAGTGCCCATGATCTCAAGATAATCAACCCGGAAATCAGTAAGCATGCGGTTGATATTGTCCTCAGTTCCAAAGACCAGCAAACCACCTATCGTGATTCTGCCATCGACCACAACCTGTAACTTCTCCAGCAACTGCTCCGTTGATAACTTGTTATACCGGTGTTCAGGGTTCACATTCTCAAGATAAATCCTGTAATCCGTAATCGTTCTCTCATCCAGATCATCAATAGTAAAGTCGGTAAGTTCCTTATCCTTCAAACCGAACGAAGAATCCCTGTACATAGCATCGTTCTCAACATCCGTTGCACGCTGATCTCCGCTACCGGTTCGTATAAACGTATTTTTTCTCGAATTGAAATAAACAGGTTTCTGTTCGGATGCAGGAACATAAAAAGCAAGCACGATCTTACCATCAAAATCATACTTCGTGCTTTTCACTCTGATCTTCTGGTTGAACTTATCTCCTCGAAGAACTGTAGTAAAATCCTGCTCTATTCGTTCAGCATCCTCAACACCATTAATCTCAAAACCGCTATTTTGATGCTTAACTCCAAAAACAAGCCAGCCACCATTTGTATTAGAAAACGCACTAACCGTTTCAAAACTGCTCTTTGGAATAGTGGACTTCGCCTCTTTAACCTCAAAATCTTCCCACTCAAGCTCTTCCAGCCGGTTGAACAGTTCTGTTTTATCCATATTTGCCATTCCCATTAAAAAGTAAAACAATATCAGACTTCAAAACCCAAACCTGCCAGATTCTTCCGAATCTCTCCTTCCAGCTTGTCACTCTCTTCAAACTGACTCTTCAGTTTACCCGTAAGTGTTGCCATCTTTTCAGCAAAAGGAATGCCATCGTCCTCTTCTGCCTCTGCACCTACATAACGTCCGGGGGTCAGAACAAAATCATGCTTTTCGATAATCTCACGGTCTGCTGAGAAGCAGAATCCTGGTACATTATCATCCTCGGTCCATTCCTTCTGCCACTTGTGGAAAGTCTCTGCTATTTTCTGTATGTCCTCGTTCTTGAAATCACGCAGCACACGGTCCTTCATAAATCCAAGATTGCGGGCATCAATGAACAGTATCTCTCCATGTCTGTTCCTTTTTCCATCCTTTGCGGACTTGTCCTTGGTTAAGAACCAGATACAAGCAGGTATCTGGGTGTTAGTGAATAACTGGCCTGGCAGTGCGACCATGCACTCCACGATATCGTTCTCCACAAGAGCTTTGCGTATCGTGCCTTCATTATTGGTATTACTGCTCATGGAACCGTTAGCAAGGAGCAGTGCCATACTTCCGGTTGGAGCAAGATGGTGTAACATGTGCTGCATCCATGCAAAGTTAGCATTGTTCTTAGGAGGAGTACCATATTTCCAGCGTGGGTCACCCTCCAGTTTCTCATGCCACCACTCCTTCATATTAAATGGAGGATTCGCCATCACAAAATCAGCACGCAGGTCCGGGTGCTGGTCATCGAGGAAGGAATCTGCATTCTTCTTGCCGAAATTAAAATCAATACCACGAATAGCCATATTCATAGCAGCCAGTTTCCATGTGGTCGGATTTGACTCCTGACCGTAAACCGAGATCTGTTTCTTCTGCTCAGCAGCATTATAATGCTTCACATTAGCGTGGTTCTCGATGAACTTATCACTGGAAACAAAGAAACCGCCACTTCCCATGGCAGGGTCATAAACACGACCCTTATAAGGTTCCAGCATCTCAACTATCAGAGTAACAATAGCCTTTGGTGTGTAATACTGTCCACCCTGCTTACCCTCAGCAAGCGCGAACTGACCCAGAAAATACTCATAAACATGACCTAAAATATCCTTGGACTTAAGGTTAAGCTTCTTACCATTGAATTCCGGGTCATGGAAACGTGTATTACTGAAATTATTAATAAGTCCTATAAGCTTCTCAGAATCAAGCTGGAACCGACCAATCCTGTCAAGAATTCCCTTAAGGTGTTTAGGATTAGCCTTTTCTATCTCATCCAGTGCATTATCAATAAGCCATGAAACAGATTTAAGCTTGACATCCTCACCCTGTTCATTTTGCCAGATAACAGTATTCAGTGGAAGGACACTTTTTTCCTTAAGAATTTCCCAGCGTGCGGTCTTTGGCACCCAGAAAACATTCTTCTCAGCATAATAATCCCTGATCTCCAGCTCTTCAGCAATAGCATGCTGATATTCCACGTCGCTGGAAAAATCATCACGAGGGAAATAATAGATATTCTCATCGTCATCCTTTTTGAAAAGCTCAACAAGTTCATTCTGCCGCTCTTCAAAAGCATCAGACACATATTTCAGGAATATCAAACCTAAAACCACATGCTTATAGTTAGCAGCATCCATGTTTGAGCGAAGTCTGTCCGCAGATCTCCAGAGCTTAGATTCAAAATCTTTAAAGAATTCCTGTTCAGTATCATTCATTATTAATACCTTCATAATTCGAATTGTTGATTATATTGATTAAATGGCAATATATTCGGAATTAAATGTCCACTGAGCTAAAATACATTTGTTAATATATATCACTTGCTAAAAATTGAGGAACTCACTTCAATAATTTCATATTGAGAACTTATTAATAAAGATCAATAAATTTAATCAATTATTATCACAAAATTGTGAACATTCTTTACTTTGAATGAACCAAAAAATAGAGAATTAAGCATATTAGTTAACATTCAAAAATTCTGTATATCTTAATTTTAAGATACCTATTACCCGGAAATCAGGTTCAGGGATATACAACGTAAAAAAAGTGTACGCTATTTTGAGCTTGATTCACACAAGCAAATATCTTATTTCTAAACTTTGGAGAAAGCAGAAAAGTTATAATAAGAAAGGTAGAAAATAAGTTTCTTTAAAGGTACTTTGTATTATATGAAGAAGAATGCTGAAGCTGATAAGCCGTTTACTATGAATGCACATGTAAGGGAGAGGTTGGAGATATGGGGAGAAAGTTGAGGAATTAAGATGAAAGTAAAATAATTATTTGTCAAAAAATTATTGAATATATATACTATAATTGTTATTAACATGCCCAGTTATATAAAATAAATAACTATCAGAGCATAAAATGTTCAATATTTTTGTAATGGGGTGTGGTTTTAATGAAAAAACAGTTACTTGATGTTATATTTGCTTCAGATAAGAGAAAGAATGTGCTATTATTGTTACAGAATGGTCCACAAGAAATGGATGCTCTTCTCAATTCACTTGATACTAAAAGACAGGCTTTACTCCCTCAAATGAAGATATTAGAGGAACATCATTTTGTTTCTCATAATGGGGATACTTATGAACTAACAATAATTGGTAAATTGATAGTTGAAATGATGCTTCCTATTTTAAAAAAAATCGATGTCCTGGATATTGATATTGGTTACTGGGGAAACCATGACTTTGATTTTATTCCATCTGATCTATTAGAAAGAATTGGTGAGTTGAGAAATTATGAAATTATAAACCCACCACTTATAGAATTATACGAAATTCACAAAACTTACCATGAACTTAAAATATCAGAGTATGTTTATACGGCTGGTAACATCGTTTATCCGAATTATCAATCAAGATTCACTGAGATGATAGGTAATAATATCACTATTTACTATATTGTCTCTGAGGATCTGTTCAACAAAATCAGAACTGAATCCTATGAACACCTAAAGTTTTTCCTTGAAAGTGGTTATTTTAATCTATATGTTTACCATAAAAAAATGAATTTCCTGTTCTTTACATTTGATGATTATCATCTTGTTATGAACCCACTTAAAAAAGATGGGAATGTCGATAATAAATATCTTATATGCAATACTGAGGATGCGCTTGATTGGGGAAAAGAACTTTTTGACTACTACCTAAGAGACTCTACACAAATTACAAAAGTATGACTGTTTTTATTTATTTGGTGTATATTAATAAGTTATTACTTTAAAAGTTTTGTTTTTCAACGTTACCTATATCCCAATTTTAAGGTGCGGGGTAATAGTAATAGTTGAAAAACGCAACGTTTTATCCTGTTTGTTGAAAAATGGTTTAGGAGAAAGCTAAAGATTGAGTTGATTGTGCAGTGTTTGATGTAGAATGATAACAGTTAAAAGGAAATTGAAGGGAGAATTAGCGAAGTACTGTACTTGTATAATCAGTGCCATATTTTTTTTCTGTTTTATGTTCCATTTATTTGATATATATTGAAATCCTATTTATTTATGTTAATGCATGTTGATGACTTGGGATTGGATCTTAAGCTTGTATTAAGTTTATTTGAGAAAAACAAACAGTGGGAGTTATAAAATGGACAAAATGAAAAAAGTCGGTCTTTTAGGAGCAGGAGCACTTATAGCTGCAGGACTTGCAGCACTTTCTGAAGAGAGGAACAGGGAGTTTGTTAAAGAAAAGGTTGATGTTGGAAAATTAAGCAAGGAAGAAGGCAAGGTTTTTGTCGAAGATCTTGTAAGTAAAACAAAAAGTCAAAAGCTCAGTCTGGAAAAAAATATTGTCGAAAAGCTGCAGGATTCTGTAAAAATGGCATACAATGAACTGGATGAACTTAATGACAAGATTGATGAACTGAAAATCCAGGAACTTGAAGCTGAACTTGATAGAATGAAGAGTTTGAGGAAGGAGCAACAATAGCTTGCTTCTTTGATTTACGCCAAATGATTGCTGCATTATACAATTTTGACATCAAAAGTTCTGATTTCGTTTAACGCAGGATAATGTGAAATATTGAACACATGACAGACTTGCTGTACTTACATTCTTCCTCGCCAAACTAAGCAGATGTTATTATTAATCCTTTATTCATTTTAAAATTCTTCATACCGGCTAGCAGACCGTTTATCTCGCGTTCCTTTGTTTTGGGGTCTGAAAGGCCATGGCAAACTCTGTTGTTTACATAGGCAAAGGAGGTAAACAATATTGATGAGCAGTCTCTTGATCTGAAAAAAGCACAGGAATTTATTAATGAGAAAGCAGTTTATGTTTTCATCTTGAATCTAACTCCTGAGAAAGCACGTTAAATAGAGAACAAGCATAGAAGTGCTTTGGCTTATCTGAAGAAAAAACAAAGGAAGGAGAATTGAATTTTAAGTCTAGGAATGTGAAGGGGCAGTCAATGCTTTAAGCTAAAATAAAAAAACTAATTAATCTATAACAATACCCAATAAAAAATAAAGTAAAAAGTAACTACTTTTTAAATACTTATTTTTTCTTCCCCAGGAAATAATATGCAATTGCTCCAATAATACCAAATATTAATGCTGCAAATATCCAAAGCACTTTCATTATAGAAGTTAAACCTTTGTTCTGAGTCACTACATCATATATAACCCATATGACAGAAATGAATACAATAAGACCCCATATTTGTTCCATCAATTATCATCACCTCAATAGTTACTTATAAGCCAATATAATTGAGTTATATTTGTATATATATCTTACCTAATTTTAATAATCTGTTATATTGCTACTTTTTTCTTATAATAATATTCATCTCTGTAATTTTTCATAAGTATGACTTATTTTAAAAACTGTTTTTTAATAGAATAATTAAGCATACAAAAAACCAAGTTACCTATATCCCTAAAATCAGGTGCGGGGATATAGGTAAGTGAAAAAAACGGAACTCTAAATATAAATACAATCTGTTCTGAATTAACAAAAAACCGAACTTAACTCCTAAAATAGAACTGTTCATCAATGGAAGTGTAAAACTAAATCCACCCCGATTTTTTTTTGATATACCTATATTAATAGGTAATCTGATTATATAATAGGAAGGTTAAACCATATGAATAGTGTATTTAGGTTATATAGGTCTATATTATATCTAAATCATAGGTCTTGAATGTCTCTTTATCTGTTAGGATTATAGAATATATCATAGAATGTATTGTTCAGAAACAGGATTCAGATGATATTAGACAGAAGATAATGAATATGTCTTACAGACGAGAAAATATGGGATTCTCTAAAGCTACATTGTATTACATGAAGAAAAATACTGAAGATGATAAGCCATTTACTCTGAATGCGCATGTGAGGGAAAGGTTGGAGATGTGGAGGACAGTTTTAAAATTACCTTAAACTAAGAAGGTGTAATATGGTAACAGATAATATTCAGATAAGGGAAGCAAAAGACTCAGATTTTAACGATATAATGGAAATTGAAAAAGAGGCTTTTGGATCCGAGGAAGAAGCAAGTCTTGTATCCCAGCTTTTGGAAGATAAAAGCGCAGAACCAGTAATATCTTTGTTAGCTTTTAAGAAAGAAGAAGCAGTTGGACATATTCTTTTCACAAAAGCAACTATTGATGGGAATATAACATCACCATTAGTTTACATTCTTGCACCTATGGCAGTTAAACCAAAACATCAGAGACAAGGAATTGGTGGTATGTTAATTAATGAGGGATTGAATAAGTTAAAAGCAATTGGTGCTGAAATGGTTTTTGTTCTCGGACATGAAAGCTATTATCCAAGATACGGATTTAAGAAAGATGCCGGAAGTATGGGTTTTGCTGCAACTTATCCGATTCCGGATGAACATGCAGATGCATGGATGATCTATCCTTTAAGCACAGGAGCAACTGATGGATTTAAGGGCAGGGTTGTTTGTGCAGATGCTTTGAATAAACCAGAGTATTGGGAAGAATAAAAAATTATTGAACTAACATTTACTAAATTAAAATGTTATATTTTTTTAATATAAACACAAGCATTTGATTTTTAGATGTTCCTTGTCTTTTCTCGCTTTTTCAATCAGCAGAAAAATCTTAAGTTGGAACTAAAATTCCGTTTTTTGTTCCTTCAATCAACTATACATTTCAAATTTAAGATTAAAGTTCGTTTTTTTGGCGTTACCTATATCCCTGCATAATTAAGAGGGGTAATAGGTAATGTCTAAAAATACCACTCTTTTAATTTTACTTCATAGTATATAGTCAGATAAAATCCATTATCTGTTAGAGTTAGATATCTACAAAAGTGGTTCTCTTTAACATCGTGTGGGTAAACTCAGTTTACCTGCCATCAAGAATATCATTGTATTCTTACACTTCTCAGTCTTTAATCCATATGATCTCTTAAAAGCAGTCTTGATCTTGTTGTTTAATCCTTCAACAACACCATTACTGATTCCTTGCTTAATTGATTCCAATATCCCCATCAAATTTGGATTCAGGATGATTGGCATACTCTACTATTGTTCTGCTAAGTTGCTTGAAATAATGAGATCCTTTTTTAATCTCTCCTGTTTCATAATCAATAAAGGGTTCATAAACAATGCTTTGAGGATCACTAGAAAATGGAGCTAGTGGTTTTACTGCTTTGCCGTTTTCCTCAACAGTTTGAAATCCCACAAGATAGAAATTAAACGGTTTAATTTGCTCTTCCCATGATTTCTCTTTGTTGATCTTGCCAAATCTCTTCAATACATTAGGAGTACTGACACTAAGTTTGGTAATTGCATACAAGTTAGAATATTTCTCTTCAATATCTAGGCTATAAGGGTTCAATGGTTGGAAATAGTCTATAATCTCCTGGGCATGTTCAGGAGGAACAAAGATTGAATCTGTATCCATGTAAGCGTGAATAGAGCCAAGTTAAGGTAAATTTAAGTGTATGATATATGGGAGTATGGTAACAAGGAGTTACATCATCAATATATTATGAAGTAACTTGTTAATATTTGAATCAATTCGCTCAGTCGGGCTTTTCATTTAGACAATCCTGTATCCAGTTACCAACTTCCCTTCTTTGTAAAAACGAGGTCATTTGTTTTGTTCCCAGACTGTTTGGAATAATTTGTCTGGTCAATCCTTCCTGGTCTGTATGAACCAGAAATCTTCGAGAGGCCCCTATAGGTTCATCCTTGGCACCAAAAAAGGCTATAATCCGTATTTCCAGACTATAGATTGAATCATTTTCTGAATTTCCCAATTTATGCAACAATGAATCGAATCTACCCAGACAGATTAAATCTCCTGGGTACAGAGTCCTTTCTTGGATACTTTTTATTTGTGTGATCTGGCCGGTTTGGGCCTCGGTAGTGAATTGTTCTTAATCATTTATTTTATTTTTATAGATACTTTTCTTTTCTCCGTAGCCAACCGTGAATACACATGGTACATACAGTATCTTTTCACTCATATTGGTAAGTAAGCAAAGTGAATTTGCATTGCTGCTGGAACATTGCTGTATTAGTATCCTGGGATGATTGCGGTTACTGTAATCCCTGTACAAAAGATGTGCATAGAACCCCCATATTCCTACAGTGATTATACTGACAACAGATGTAATAGTATTAGTGTTTTCATTAATCCAACCAAAAAAAATTTCGCCAACCATACATATTTAATCTAGTATTTGTTATTTAATAAAATTATTTGTTATGAAGTATGGCTAGATCAATATATATTTATAAATAAGTAAATATGAAAATATATATGTAATTGAGAAACTCCTTCGTTATTTTGCTTGGTAGCGCATTTTTTACTTCATATCGGATACCAAATTTACTATCAAAGTTGCTGACACAATTAATACAAGGCATTTTAAATATATATAGAATATACAAGCTTCATTTGAATATACACTGAAGTATATAATAGCAAAAAACCATAAAAGATATAATACTCAAAAGCATCGTAATAATATAGATATTGTCAGTTCTTGATTGTGGTTTTTATGAAAATGCTTTTATTAAATGGTCATGGAATAGATGTGCGTGTAAGTAGTGCTAAACTGCATATCAGAAATGGAAGAACCTCAACAGAGGAAGAGCCTGAAGAGTATGTTTTCTCTCCAAAAAGAATGGATATAGACCACATAATTGTTTATGGCAGAAATGGAAACCTTACTCTTGATGCTGTTAGATGGTTGATTAAACATAATGTGCAAATTTCTATTCTCAATTGGGATGGCAAGCTTCTAACCACAATGCAACCTCCTGAGAGTACCAATGTCAAAACTAAGTTTGCCCAGTACCATGCTTATGAAGATCAAGAAAGTAGAATCAAGATAGCAAGGAAGTTCATTGAAGCCAAGTTTGATAAGTCCATTGTAGTTATGAATTATTTGAAACAACGTTATCCTGAGATTGATTATGATTTCTCAGAAGATATTGAAAAACTGAGTACTGTTAATACTGTTCGGGAAATAATGGGTGTTGAAGGTGGAGTTGCTTGGAAATACTGGAATGAATTTAATAAAGCTATGCCTGAAGAGTATGATTTTTGTGCAAGGGTAGATCAGTACAGGAGAGCAACAGGAGCAGGAGATCAAGTTAATGTTATGCTGAACTATGGGTATGCTCTGCTTGAGGCTGAGTGCTTAAGAGCCATTAATACAGTTGGTCTTGATGCTCATGTAGGTTTTTTGCATGAGATGAATCCAAGTAAGAACAGTTTAGCCTATGATCTGCAAGAGCCTTTCAGATTCCTTGTTGATCTCTCAGTTATCAGTCTTATTGAGTCGGATAAAATGGAAAATCAAGACTTTATCAGGACTGAGAGCTATTCCTTGAGGTTGAAGCCTTCCGGAGCTAAGAAGGTTACTGAAGAGTTCAATAACTGGATGAATAAGAAGGTAGCTTACAAAAAACAATCTGTTATGTGGAGCTATGCTCTGTTATTGAAAACTAGAGAACTTGCTCAGTATCTTGTTGGTAAGAGGAAAACTCTAGATTTCAGTAAGCCTCCTGATACTGTTGAAAGGCATGATTCAGAGGAAATCAGGCAGAAAATATTGAGTATTTCTTATACTGAGTGGAAAAAAATGGGATTTTCTAAAGGTACTCTCCATTACATGAAAAAGAATGCTGAAGCTGATAAGCCATTTACTTTGAATGTTCATGTCAGGGAAAGATTGGAGATGTGGGAA
>Ga0206328_165_pt1 | contig 9856 bp, 13 predicted proteins | sample SalPonR1_A_D2_MG_FD_142664 | JGI IMG/M metagenome (GOLD analysis project Ga0206328, IMG submission 142664)
CCAATGCAACGTTTGCATATTTACCAAATACCTTTGAAATTGAAACAGGTATACTCAGTAAAGGGGATACAGACACATATAACCTCACTGGCGTGCTATTCAATGTTAGCGGATATGTTAACGATTCGGTGTCGGGAGATGGTATTCCAAACGCTACAATATATTTGACAGGTGGTGACATTGATAGTTCGGTATATTCAAATGCAAGTGGATATTATATAATACCAGGGTTGCACAGCGATGATTATATATTGACCGCGACTAAGGATGGATTTATATCGGGTACCGTAGATTTTACCATAAACGATGCAGATGTTACAAATGCAAACATCACAATGCATTACATAACGGATTCAGAAAAAATAGAACAATCATATGCAAATAGTTTTATATTGATTGGTGGGATATTTGTATCTATACTTTTAATAATTGGAATGTATGTTGTATATAGTGCAAGTACAGGAAACATAAAAACATCCCAAAAACAACTAAGGGAGCTTGCATATGCTACAATTTATATAATATTGTTCTTAGTCGGTGGTGTGATGATGGCGGCAATTGTATTCAGGTGATTGTATGAATGAAATGTTAATAAGCACGTATAATTTGTGGATTTTGATACTAGTGGGTTGCTTTTATATGGCATTCCCTCCACGTGGAGAAGTTTCCATGCGTGATGTTGGGTTAATAAATCTAATATGTGGATTGTTTGGTGTAATCATTGCCATGATGTTAGGTTTACGATCAATGTCAGGACTGGTAATAGAATCATTCGAATTTACCTCTGCGCTGTCTGGAAGTACTGATTTTTATTTGTTCTTCCTTGCTGCAATTGTTTTATCAATAGTTCTTTTGTTGGATATAATAATGTATTTTAAACAGCGGATTGATTAATATGGGTAAGAAAATGAGTTTAGATAAGCTAATAATACCATCGTTTTTAATAATGATGCTTTTGGCCGTATCTATTGCTGTACTTCCGAATATGTTTGGAAGTATAGACAATGCAGCAAACGAGAACAATATAAGTACATCTGCGTATGCAGACACGTATGAAACCGGAACTACTTTAAATTTGTATTTAATCTATTTCCTTGAAGCATGTTTGTTTGCGTTTTTCCTACTGTTTGTAGTTGGAATTGTTGACCACTTTAAAGGATGAATAACTATATATATAATAAGATTCAATATAGTATTAAATTAATACCCATCATGATATGACAAGGGTGTTTCTTACTTGTGCGGAGGTGAAATAAATGAAAGATGGAATAAATATGACAAAGTTCGCCAAACAAGGTATTACTCTTGTAATCCTTATCATGATGGGTATCTTTATTGGTGGTACTTTCGAGTCAGCTACCCCTGATCTAGCAAACGATTCTCAGTGGAACGGATCATATAACACCGATTTAATTGAGCCAGCTACCACACTCAATGATATCTTTACACTAATTGCAGGTATCTTTGTACTGGTTGTACTGCTTGCAGTGGCTAAATACTACGGTTGGATTTGACAGTTCCAACCTTTTTTAACTTTTCTTTTTTTTACCAACAATTACTTAAATATATAATCATATAATTAATAAACATGGTTCTATATTTAGATTCTGATGTAGAGTGTGCTTTTAGAGAATATGTTAAAAACCGTGGTAGTACACACGGTGATTTAAAAAGGCACACTAGCGAAGCATTAAAAGAATATTTAATAAAAAACGGTGCTTATCATGAGTGAAAACATTGATAATATATTGTCAATGGGTGATAATCCATATGACGAGGGCACGCATCTATTTGATAATTTTGATACACGAAACACGACATATAAAGAACAGTCTATAAAACTCTTGGAATCTTTTAATTTTCACAAGCAGACAATTGATGCGCTGTCTCCGTATATTTTAAACTATATGAGTTCAAATGCGTTTATGTCTAACTTATCTGCGAGTAAGGGAAAATTATCATCTTTGTTGGGTTCAAGTGTAGGTGATTCGTTTAATCCTCTATCATATGCGAATTTATCACATAGTGAAAGCGCACTTAAGCTTTTCGCGGCAATTCATCCATGTGATAAAAACAAATCGGTTTTGTATGTTTTGATGGATAATATCTTTAAACATACTGAAATATTCACATTCAGTCGTACAACTGGGCCGGACAGAGTTGGATTAAAGAACGGTGTGGCTCAGTCACGCAGTGTCCAGGAAATCAAACAAGAAGAATCTACCAAAGAAACAGAGGACATAAAGAAAAAAGGTGTATTTTAATGTTTAGTGATGTGTCGTTTGGAATGTCATTGCCATCTGGTATTAATTTATCAATTGTAATGATAGCATTTGTTACATTAGCTGCTGGCATAATGATGTTTTTAGCTGCTAAGAAAAAACGAAACGAAGATGCATTAATGTATTTGATTGATGCAGCAAAAGAAGAAAATAAACCCATTATTGTACCTATTGATCTTGCCGGACATGGGCAAGCGTACTTAGGCACATTCGATGATCCAAAAGACATCAAATTCAAAGATATTCCATTTGGTTTACAGGTCAGACCTTCTTTGTTGGAAAAGGCATATCCTATATACATGTATGGTGTTAGGTGGTATTTCTACTTTGGGAATATGTATTTCCCTACTAACCTTAGAGATGCATTTGCTTTGTCTTCACTTATAGAACGGTTCAGAAAAGAGTACCCTAGAGCATCATTTGTAAATGATGATGTTGAAATCATACATATGCTATGTATTGATACAGCAGATGATTTAAAATATAATTGTAGACTAGCGGTTGAAACATTTGAACAAGCAAAGTATCTAACCGATGAAAACGGCGAATACATACAGGAAACCGAAGAAAATGAAACACTATTATATGATGCAGATGGGAATGAACTCTTAGACGAAGATGGTAATCCAGAGTATGAATATAAATCCGTGCCATTGTTTGATGAAGATGAAAATCCGGTCTACGTTGAAAATACTCATTATGTATCAGACAAGGAGCTTTATTCTATCATCAAATCTGCAAAAGAAAAACTGTTCAATCAAAAAATAAGAACCGGATATATGCACATCAAAGAAGCGGTTGCACTGATGCCATTTTCATTGGATGGGCTTGTGATGGATAGGATCATCAAGATTACCGAGCAAAAGGTTGAAGCAAGAATAGACAATTCTGGTATGCCGTGGTGGGCTATGATGGTAATTGCTATATTTGGTATTCTTGGTGGTGTTATGTTCCTTGCATTCCTTGCTAAAACATTGCTCCCGATGGCAACATGAGGTAAAACATGGATACAATTAGAGCAGATGTAAAAAATAGGCGTTTAACCGATGCCTATTATTCATCTTGCTATTATGCATCTAGGCTGAGGGTTTATATAACATCAAAAGAAAAGGTTTCAAAAGTGGCTTTCCGCAATTTCAAAGGTGCTTTTGATTATCTTTTTCAAATATCATATAATAGAATGGAATTCAAAGGACACGAAGAACTAATAAAAAAAGTCCATGTTTGGCTTATATCAAAAAACAAAAAACCCAATGTTGTTTTTGTGGAAAATGGATTATCTTTGTTTGATGAATACCAAAAGGCAATAAACGATCTGAGCTTGATTAGTGATTCGCAGTAGGTGTACCAATGGCTAGAATAGAGAAAGATGGAACTAAAATATACCAAACAGAAGATAGACAGTATAAGGTCAAAGAGCAACTGCTTAATACTATGTTCGATACGATACACGGATTCAAGGACATCATCGTATCTTCATCCCATACAGACCCATACGGCGACCCCAGAATAGATGCCCTTACTTTACTATTAACCACTTTCACGCTATCAGAAACCGAGTGTTTATCATTAATCGGTTTGCGTGATGAAATGATAAAAAACGAAGTAACAGCAACCAACACACAAGACAAGAATAGAGAGATATTTAATATTAATATTAAAATATTAGCTAAATGTATGTCTAACTTTGATAACTACTTTGGTATCAAGAAAAGACAAGAAATCATGCGTATTGAATCGCCTAAAATACAAAAAGCAAAAGAAGAATTTGGCGGGGATGAATACCTAGGTTTGATGTTTGCAGGTGGTGTGACCAATGACTGATGATACGGGTGAGAGGGAATATGAAACCGAGCTATATCTAGGTGAGGTATTCGGAAACATCATAACATCTGGAAACAATAAAAACATTATATGTTTGATAGAAGCAAAACCAGGACAAGGCAAATCATGGGCTGCTATGACAATAGCATGCAATTGTGCTGTGCATCTAGCCAAACAATTAGGCGGCAATCCTTGGGATTATTTCAATATAGATCATGTTGGAATTATCATGCCTGATAAGATGATGGAAGTTATCGGACATATGAAAAAGTACGGTGTGTATATTCTTGATGATGTTGGAATGGCTTATGCGTCTAGGAAATGGCAAAGTAAAGGCAACGATGCTATGAATAATATGTTGCAGACTATGAGGACAGATAATAATATCATTATCATGACTGTGCCGGATTCAGACTGGATTGATAAAATCGGCCGTAACATTCTACACTTCAAGATTGTTATGAAGCAGCCATTGCATAGCATTGGATATTCACTTGGGAGATTAGTAACAGTGGAAAAGATGTATAATAGCGTCAATAGAAAGAATCTATTTCCTTATTTAAAACTCCCTGATAAAATATACAATTATGCATTGTTCTCGAAACCACCTGGACCCCTTACAGTTGAATATGAGCAAAGACGTTCCGTAGAATTAGACAGATTAAAAGAGCACAGTCAGTCTGGAATGAAGGATGGTGTTGATGAGTTCTTAGGGATTGAAAAGGTAGTACCTAAAAAGCTAACCAAGAAAGAACGCATAATGGAAATAAAACGTGACTTCGAAGCCGGTGTATATGAGGACATGTATAAATCACTAAAGCGGGCATTAGAAGGCGAAGGTATGAATTATAGTTATGCAAGGAAAGTAATTTCAGGAAACATCTAGTACGTACGTAACCATATGTACGAAGTATAGTAATTGACTATATCAAAATTATATTTATTCATTGAAAGAATACAATGTTAACGGTGTGAACATAATATGAGTTTAGTTAATAAATTCAATGTATTATTACCATACATAATCAGTTTGATGTGTGTAATGGGGGTTGTAATATCAGAAAGTGAATTGTTCATAATAGCATGTATGATAATAGTTGCTATAATGTACTCCATTACAGTGTTTAGAAATGAAATAGATGAACTTAGATCAACTATAATTAAAGAAAAACTATACAATTGGGATACAAAAAACTAAGTATTAGTAAAGCATCATATTATATATGAAATCTTTATATCATGATGAACAAGCAACGGGAAACATGAGTTTCTTATTGCCTGTCTTTTTTATTGCTATTATAATATCGGGTGTGTTATTCGCAGGGACAACATACGGAATCAACGAAGTTATTAAAATCCATAATCACAACATTGAAGCCGGAATCACATCACAGCAAACGGCTGATAATATATCAACGGCTAAAGATTTGAATAAGCTTCTGGGTTTCATAGCATTGATTGGTATTATAGTATGGACCAAAAACCACAGCAGGTTAGAGTCCACAAACACGGATGCTGCATTGTTGTTTTCTTCGATAGGTGGTATGTTCATAGCTGGATTCATAACAATTGCACTTATTTTAATGGGTGGTATGATGCTAGATACCACTACTAGTGTATTTAATGGAAATACCGGAGTTGACATTGCTGATACTTCATTTGGTGAATTAAGTGGCACAGTGGACGACACTAAAAAAATTGCATACGCATCTTGTTATCTTCCTATGTTTATAGGTGCAACACTGTTTTTATTGAACGCTGTAAGAAAAACAACTGGTGTAACACCATTTCAAGATGAAGAGTTTATAAGTGCAGGGATTGATTAATTATGACACGTAAGCGATTAAGTCCAAAGAAGTTTCCAACTAAGACAAATTCAGGCAAGTCAGGTTCTAAGAAATTGGCGGAGTTCAAAAAAAAAGCAGCCGCTAGAGCAAGTCCAGGCGAATCTCCAAGTCAATATAGACAAAAGGTAGAACGTGAAAGAGCAAGCACGCCCACACCAACACAGAAGACAACTATTGCAGAACAATTAATGCCCGGTGTAAAGTCACCACATCTACTTGAAAAGTTTATTCGTCAAAACAAACCACCTAGTCAAATCCAAGTATCAAATTTGTTCCCAGGGATAACAAAGAAAGATATGATTAAAGACTTTGCAACTAGCAAGAAAGCATACGTATCGCCAAAACTCACACAAGCAGAAATCAATAAAATAAGATCTGTCCATGCTAAGCTGCCTGACTTTGCAGGTTTACCCATGTCTGCTAGTATAGTTGCAGCACTTAAGCAAGACTTGCAGTTTAGAAACTATAGAATTGACACGCGGGAAAAGTATATTGACAGTTTGAACAATCAAGCGAATTTAGAACTTACTCGGCTGAACAAATACAATCAGTACATTAAGAACGGTGCCTTTGTTGGTACTGATGCACAGTATAAAGCGTACCAAGAGCAGTATAAAGCATATAAGAGTGCTGCCAATAATTACAATCGTAATGTTCAAGCGCATAATATAGACGTGAAAGAGTACAATAAAAACTTAAAGAATTTAAAGACTAAAACTCGTCCGGCTGCACCAATAGCTAAAACAATTGCAGCTTATAAAAGTGCAAGCTCTTATGTATCTAAAAAACTCCCAACGCCAGAACAAGCCAAACCGGCTATCAAATTTATTCTTGAGAATGCCCCTGGTCCTAGTGCGTATAAAATACTAAACGCTACACCACAAACACGTAAATATGCACAACAGATAGTTGATTTTAATGTAGGTGCTTATGGTGCAGTTAAGCAGAAACCATTGAAGGCGGCTGCTACATTTGCCACGTTTGCGATTGGTGGCGCTGTAATCAAAGGCCTCGGTACAGCAGCAAAGGCGCTTGGTGCGGGCGCTAAGACCGCTAAAGCCGCTAAATTAATAGAAGGCGGTTTTGCTGCGGTATATGTTACATCAACTGGTAGACGTTACATGCTTGCAGGAGATGCAAGAGAAGCTGGCTTTGTTACAGGGGATGTGATATTTAATGAACTGTTACCGGCTGGACTGGGGTTGAAATATGGGGTTAAGGTTGTATCTAAGTTACCATCAGGTGTGAAAAAGTTAAAAGGGACAGGAACAAAAACAAAAGCAGGATTAAAAGAGTTTGCGAAAGCCGAATCTGCCGAGGTCATATTTAAAAAGAAACCTACTAAAACACAGTTCGAAGCTGAGTTCAACCGGTTATACAACAAAGCAGCAAAAGATGCAAAAAAGCAGGCAGGGCGTGACCTCACAAGAACAGAACTTAAAAATCTAAAAGACTCTATCCGCAGAAGCAAAAAACAACAAATTGAAGAACTTGCAACACAGTCTGTAAAAGCGAAAGCAAGAAAAGAAGATACACTTGCAAAACAAATATCACAACAGTTTCAAAAAGAACGAGTGCAGAAAGCAAAAGTGGAATTTGAAAAAAAAACAGATACGCTTAAAGGCGCAGCAAAAGAACCAACTGTAACTAACATTACAAGGCAGTCTAAAAACCTAGTTAAAAAAGCAATACGCCTACAAGAAAAGTATGACCGTGGACAAATATCTAAAGCGACATATGAAAAGCAGAAGGCAGACATATTTAAAACAGCAAAAGAAATTGAATCTCTTAAAAAATATGCAATCGAAGTAGGCGTTGATGCAAAGGTATCACAATCCCCGAAATCAATAACTGATGCGATATCACAAACAAAGCAAATAACATCAGCTAAGAAAAATACAATGATGCGGGTAGGAAAGGCATCAAAAATTAATATATCCCCCGCTGCTGCACTCGGTGCTTTTACCATACCGGATGTACTTGTTAATGCAATAAGTACATCGTTGGTAGCTAAAAAACCATTACCAAAGGCCAAGATAAACGCGTTTGTTGCGACCAAACCAACGGCCACTACACTTGGTAGATTGGGAAAAACAAAACCGGCTATTAAAAAAACACCTGTAAAAAAAACACCCACTAAGAAAAAAACACCACGGAAACCAACCACTACAAAGGTCAAAGAAAAAGCACCCGAAGTTATCCCACCAAAAACACCTACTAAAAAGAAAACCACACGGAAAAGAAAAACCATAAAAAAGAGTAGAACCAGCACAACAAGACAGAGAAATGTCAATGCAGTGGCTACATTTAAGGATTTATTGAAATGAAAATAAAGACAATTATATTAATATCACTGTTATTAATATCACCTATGGCAGCAAGTGCAAGTGATTTTGATATAGTCCGACCAAACGAAGAATACCAGGATTGTGTAGGGATGGCTGTTCAGTATTGCAGGGAGAATCCCGAATACATACCATGTTCAATGTCAAGGTTTCCAACATTCAAGATGAGCCACATGGTCGCAGTGAAGATTTTAGACGATGATACAATACACATAGTTGACAACACACAAAATGCATCTTATGGTGTCCACAACTGGCAATTAGATGGGCAGTACTATCATTTTTGGATAGATGAACCTATTAAGCGTAATTTTTACAGGCTGTGTGATAATAGGGATGTGATTTTGAATGCGTAAACTGTTATTGCTTTTTATGTGCGTATTGGTAATGTTCATTTCGAATACGTGTGCGTTTGCTGGTGGTGATGGGTCGCTAGATGATCCATATCAAGTAACCAATGTGGAAGAATTGCAGAGCATAAATAATGTATCTAGTTGGGGAGATTATTATTATTTTCTGGTAACTAATGACATCAACGCTAGTAATACATTAACATGGAACTCTGGTGCTGGTTTTGCACCTATCGATTTGAGGCATAGTAATTTAAATGGTGGTGGCTATAACATATCGAATTTACATATGTATTATCCATCGGATAGTCAGATTGGTTTAATCGGTACAATGACATCATCTGACTCAGTGGCAAATGTGATATTGACAGATTGTAACATAACCGGTGGTCGTGATGTAGGGGGGATAGCTGGACGTATAACACAGGATGTGGCCATTTCAAATTGCACAGTGTCCGGTAACATAACTGGCACGAATGCTGTAAATTCGATTGTTGGTGGTATTGTGGGAGGTATGGAGTCATCTGCGACAGCATCTTATATTAACGGAGTTGTGTCTGTTTGTAATATAGACGGTGATGGTCAGCTCGGTGGTGCATTTGGTCAGTCATATGCAAATATAAATAATTCGTATAGTAACTCATCAGTGGTTGGCTCGGGTCAGAGGGTAGGTGGGTTCATAGGTGGGATGTATGGTGGTACATTGACAAATACGTATAGCTCAGGGTCTGTGTCCACTGGAGTTGACCACGGTGGTCACGTTGGGTATAAGTCAGCCGGTACAATTACATCATCTTATTATGATACAAACGTGTCAGGTTTCTCCGATACTGGTAAAGGGGAACCAAAAACAACTGCTGAAATGCAAACAGAATCCACCTTTGTAAACTGGGATTTTGATTATACATGGGTGATGGATGGCTATCCTGAATTGCAGTACATTGCTTCCGATTATATCATCAATCCTGTTATTACATGCCCAGCTAACGGAACTACAATAACAGCAGTTTACCCATCAACAACCGATGTTGTTTTTACGTGGACGAGCAGTGATGTTGCCGACAGTTCGACATATTCGCTTGCAAAAGACTCAAATTACCTAACAACTGTAAGCTCTGGAACGACAACTGCATTCACGAAGGCTATATCACTTGCAGCAGATGAATACTACTTTAGAGTTAAATATAATTACAACGATGGTACGGAAA
>Ga0206328_166_pt1 | contig 9122 bp, 7 predicted proteins | sample SalPonR1_A_D2_MG_FD_142664 | JGI IMG/M metagenome (GOLD analysis project Ga0206328, IMG submission 142664)
CAGCTTCCAGAGCAGTAAAAGACAAAGAACTTGCAAAATACCCAGACATCCAGACACAGCAGATCGGCGGCAGTGCTGTAGTCATCATTGCAAACAACGATCTTAAGGGCGACCTTGGAACTTACAACATCACAATGACTGACCTTGTAGACCTTTACGTCAACGGTTCAACAACTGTTAACACTGTTACAGTAAACCCAATCCAGAGAGCTGAAGCATCCGGTACAGAAGACACATTCGTAGACTTCATTGGATCTGACATCGACGCAGCTGTAGAAGGCGCAGTAGGTAATGCAGGTGTACTTGCAGCAGTACAGGATGACTTAACTGGTATTGCATTCGTTGACTACGGATTCGCAGATGATGCATCCGATGTATTCGTCATGGGTATCGACGATGAAGATGGTCACTCATTTGCATCAGCTGACATCACAGCAGACGCAATCATGGACGAGTTCAACGCTGACAACGACTACTACATCCACGACCTTACAAGACCACTCAACTACCTCACAAATGGTGAGCCAACTGCAATGCAGCAGGCATTCATTACCTTTGCACAGTCTCCAGGAGCAACCGAACACTTCACAGCAGTAGGTTACTTCGCTCTCAACGAGATTGCTTAAATTAATAGTTGATAGATGGCAAGTCAGACTTGTACCTTCAGGTACAAGTCTTTTTTTTTGAAAACACGTTTTTTTTTAGGTGAGACTGAAATGAATCATAGATCAATAGACGATAATCTTCCTCACTACTTCTTTATTTTCTGCGCTTTAATAACTACATTCATAGCAGTTTACTTTATAGGTTTTATTTTTTACACAGCAGCACCTGTGCTTTTTGGTAAAGGGCTCATAAACTTTCTTACTGGCACGGTCTGGAACTATAATGATGGAATTTACGGGGTTCGTATTTTTATAATAGGCACTCTTGTGATGACGGCTATGAGCTTAACTCTAGCCGTTCCTGTAAGCGTTTTCACAGCAATTTTCCTTTCAGAATATGCACCCCAAAAAATAGCATCTGCAATCAGACCATTTATTGAATTACTCGTAGGTATTCCCTCTGTAGTTTATGGAATATTTGGTCTTTTAGTTCTTGAAAATTTTTTTCAATACTATTTGGATCCCTTAATCAACATGTTTAGTTTTATACCAATATTTGCTGATTTAACTCCAAGTAGGGGAAATGGTGTATTTCTGGCATCATCTGTTCTGGCTATTATGATTTTACCAACAATTGCTTCATTATCTGAAGATGCTATGAGGTCTGTTCCTTCTGAGTATAGGGAAGCATCATTTGCTCTTGGTTCAACTCAATGGGAAACAATTAGAAAAGTGGTTTTACCAAGCGCATCTGGTGGAATACTCTCTGCAACAATTCTTGGTATGATGCGGGCAATGGGTGAGACTATGGCAATAGTAATGCTTCTTGGAAATGTTGCTCATGTTCCAGGTTCAATACTTGATACTGGATACGCTATGACATCAAAAATACTCAATGACATTGGGTACTACTCTGCAATGGATGAGCCGCGTAGTGCTCTGTTTGCCGTTGCTGCAGTTTTGTTTACTATGGAAATAATATTTGTTGCGGCTGCACGCAGAATTGGTGGTAGATTATGAATAGAAGAAAAGTGGAAGGATTCATTTTTAAAAATATTTCTTACGCAGCAGTCACTTTAACTTTAGTCATTCTCTTCTTTATACTTGGTCGTATTACATGGGAAGCTATTCCAAGTTTGAGCCTTGAAAATATTTTTACTTCTGAGTCAGAGTCGAAAGGGTTTGGTGGAGGACTTGCAAATGCTATAGTAGGCACAATCATTTTATCATTAGGTTCAACATTACTAGCAACTCCATTTGCTGTGGGTACAGCTATCTACCTTAAAAAATATGCTAAAAAGGGAAGAATAGTCAGCTTTTTTAGCTTTATGCTAGATGTTATGTCTGGTACTCCTTCAATAGTTCTTGGAATATTTGGCCTTTTGTTTCTAGTATACATTTTGAGGACAGTGACTGGCGGTTTTTCCATGATATCGGGAATAATTGCACTTGCAATTTTAATATTGCCTGTTCTGGAAAGAGCAACAGAAGTTGCTATTGATACAGTACCTCATGAATTAGAGCATGCAAGCTATGCGCTTGGTGCAAATAAGTGGGAGACCATTAGACACATAACAATTCCTTATGCTTTAAATGGAATTTTAACTGGTTTTGTACTTAGTGTTGGCAGAGCTGCCGAAGAATCTGCAGTTGTCATTTTGACTGCAGGATACAGTCAATTTATGCCTGAATTTAAGATTGCAGCGAGTGACAAGCTTATTTTTGGTGTGAAAGTATATCCATTTCAAGATTTGATTGCAGCTCTCCCTATTACAGTTTATCATGCATTCGAATTTCCACATATGGTGGATAGATCAGAAAGTTTTGCTGCAGCATTTGTTTTGATAGCTATTGTAATGATACTCAACGCTCTTGCACGATTTTTTGTATGGAGGCGTAGAATTGGTTAAACTTAAATTAAAACCAAAATTAGGCAGAAAGAAAACCACATCAGAACCATCTATACCATCAGGTGAAACTGGTACTTCTGAAGAGCCAGAACTTGTTCATCTAGTTGGGGCTGAAGCTGAAACTTCTTTCAGGCCGGATGATGGTGAAGATACAAGTAAAGACATTTCTCCACTTCTGCCGGATGAGATCACCGGGGATGATGATCTGGATATTTCACTTCCTGTGCGGGAAGACTCTGAAGAAAGTACGGATGACAATGCAGTTGTTGATGACCTTTCTTTAGATGAGGATCTTATAGATGTTATTGAAAAAAAAGAAAAACCATCTAAAAAGAAAAAATTAAGCCTCGGTCTTAAAAAGAAAAAGAAATCCGGGAAATCTAAGGAATCTGCAGAAAACATAGAAAAGCAGGACACGTTTTCAGAAGAAAATGAAATATCGGATGGCAAGTCTTCAAAAAAGAAGTCAAAAGATAAATCAAAAAAGAAATCAAAATTTTGTCTCAAAATGGGGAAAAAGAAGACAAACACTGATGAAATAATTGATGATGCTAGCATTTTATCTGATTATGAGCAGGAAGGGGAATTAGAAAAAGAGTCCAGATTATCGCCTCTCCTGAAAAAGATAGAACAACTAATAACCCCTGCACCTGAAACCATTGAAGAGATAGAATTCGTTGTCGGTGAACTTTCAATCCCTGCTCCCGGAGTCACTCAAAAAGAAGTCAATATCACCTATGAAGTAACTCCAGAAACCCAGTATGTTCATATCGAATTTGACGGAGAATCATTGCTTTATCGGTGCCTGGAACCTCCCATGAGTGAAACTGAACAAGAGACTCTGAGAATCATAGAGAACGCTTTTGATAAGATGGCACACTCTGAAATATTGCTTGTGGAAGAGGAGGATCGTCCTGCAGCTTTAAGGGACAGGTTTGAGCTGATATTGGATATTTATCGGCTGAAGATAAGTGATACCCAAAAAGATAAATTCTTCTACTATCTACATAAAAAATACATGGGCTTTGACAGGATGGATATCCTGATGAAAGACCCTTATCTAGAGGATGTCACTTGTAACGGTCCTTTTACTCCTCTCTATGTGAATCACAGGGTTTATGGTTCTATTGCTACAGACGTGATCTATGGGGAAATCGAACTCAACAACTTCGTCATGAGGATGGCACAGGCAGCAGGCAGGCACATATCAGTACTGGAACCCATCAGGGATGCCACTCTTGTGGATGGGAGTCGTGCAAATCTGACATTGGGTAAGGAAGTTACAAAAAGAGGTTCTACATTCACCATCAGGCGTTTCAAGTCCAATCCTGTTTCCTGCATCGACCTGATGAATTACAAGACCTACGACTCAACGGTACTGGCTTATTTCTGGTTGATGATCGAGTACAAGCGTTCTGTACTGGCAGCAGGTGGAACAGCTTCCGGTAAGACAACCACTCTCAATGCACTTGGTGCATTCATCCCTCCTGAATACAAGATCGTATCCATCGAAGATACTGCTGAAATGAACCTCATGCACCCCAACTGGACCCAATCTATCACAAGAGCCGGTTTTGGTGGAAGTGATGGTGGCAAGGCTGCAGGAGATATAGAACTTTTCGACCTGCTAAAAGCTGCTTTGAGGCAGAGGCCTGAATACATAGTTGTGGGTGAGGTTCGTGGTGCTGAAGCAGGCACTCTTTTCCAGGCTATCTCTGTAGGTCACCCCTGTATGGGAACAATTCACGCAGGTTCAATTCATGAACTGCTTTCAAGGGTCGAATCTGAACCTATGAATGTGCCGAGAAACCTCTTCGCCAGTGTGGATATGGTCATATTCAATTCCATGATCAAGGTCGGTGAACACTTCCTCAGGCGTGCTTTGAGGATTGTAGAGGTGGTGGAACTTGATCCTGAACGTGGTGACCTGATCACTAACCCGGTCTTCAAATGGAATCCTGTAACGGATGAGTATGAGTTCAGCGGCAGTAGCGCACTTTTTGATGCCATTAATGATGAATTTGGTATCGAACAGGAAGAGCTGATCAGGGAAATGGATGTTAGAGGCAAATATCTTGAAGGTCTTGCAAATGACGGAATAACGGAATACGAGGAAGTTGCCAAAGCTATCAGGAAATACTCCAGGCAAAAAGACGAACTTATGGAGTCGGTGCACTAAATGGTAAAGACTCAGGATATTGATGTCCACGAGGCATTCAATGAAAAAAAACCTAACAAATACATAGAAAAATACAAAATGTTTTGCTATGTATTTGGTAAATATATAGATAAAAAGCCACAGGATGATGTTGCAAAGTCTCTTTATCAGGCTGATATGGTCTTAACTTCTGGTATGTTCATTTCCCTGGCAGTCGTGACGGCAGCTTTTGCCTCATTGGCTGTATTTATATTCTCTATTATCTTTTTCCGTAACTCTTCAAGTCCATTAGTTTACATAAGTGTCCTGACCTTTCTGACCTTTATGCTCACTGTGAGTGGTTTTCCATTCATGCTCTACAATAAGATCTCGAATAAGAACATGAACATTGAACATGATCTTCCTTTCACACTGGGTTACATGACCATTCTTGCGAGTGCGGGTTCTTCTCCCATAGATGTTATCAGGAAAGTTTCGATAGAGGATTATGGTGACATTTCAATCGAATTTGGTAAAGTGATGTATCGTGTTGATGTTCTGGGTGAAGATGCTGTCAGCGCCATGAATCATCTTATTCGAAATACCTCTTCTGAATCTCTCAGAGCTATATGTATTGATCTTGCCAATTCCATGCAGTCAGGTGGAGGTCTGCGTACATATCTTGAAATGAAATCCAATGAACTCATGGACATGCGAAAAAAGATGCAGCAGGAGTTCGTGGATTCTCTGGGTGTTTATGGTGAAGGTTATCTGAGTGGTGTTGTAATGAGCGTAGTACTTGTTGTACTTATGATCGTAGTTACAAGTGCGCTTGGTATTGACTTAGGGCCATTGACGGCAAAGCAGATGTTCCAGTTCTTTGTTTACTTTGCTCTGCCGTTCATAAATATTGTTTTCCTTATTCTGTTGTGGATGAAATATTCTAGGAGCACATTATGAATATCGCGGGAAAGCTTGAAAAGTATCGTTTGCAGCTACAACGCCATGTGCAGATATTGACCTTGCGTTATGATATAAAACGTGAGTATTTTACTTTGGGAATTCCGATATTTCTTGCACTGATGATACTGCTTGCTGCAGTTCTCACAGGTCATTCATTTGTGACCGATGATCCAGGGGTAGATGGTGCACCTATAAATGATGAGGTAGCTGCAAAACAGGCTGCATATGAAGCTCTTGTTGCAGAAATGGAGGCAGCAGAAGCTGCAGAAAGGGGTGAAGTTCTTCCTGTTGACGAGGAAGAGCTGGAACCTGAACCTGATGATGAGGAACCCAAGGATGATCTGGACCATATAATGGTCTTTGCTATACTTGTGGCACTTATTCCCTATTCCATTGATTCTTATATCCAGAAAAAACTTCTACAAAAAAGGGAAGTGGCTTTCAGTGAGTTACTGTACAAACTTTCTGAACTGATGAGGGGTGGTATCGACCCTGTAAAAGGCTTTGTAAATCTCTCAAAAACAAATCTGGGTGTGATAACTAAGAATTCACAGGATGCAGCATCTTCAATGGTTCTGGGTAAGTCCTTTGAGGAATCCATGCACAGGATGTCCCAGTCAATGAAAAGCCGGCTGGTGGCAAGGTATATTGATATAGTTGTTCAGGCTGCATACACCGGTGGTAACGTTGCAGATCTTCTCTTTCGTACTTCAGAAGACATGAGATCTGTGATAAATCTGCAAAAAGAGAAAGAATCGAATCTGAAGCAATATATCGTAATCTTCTATCTGGCACAGGGTATCATCATTATGTTAACCTATATTCTCTCAACATCCCTGCTTCCGTTAATTCAGGGTGTGGGTATGGAGATGCTCGGAGGTGCGGGACTTTCCGACATCAACTTTGAACGCGGCTTTTTCCATATGATAATACTCAATGCTCTATTTGGGGGTCTTATCATAGGCCAGATAACTGAAGGTGAGATCAAGCATGGTTTTAAGCATTCCTCAATACTAATTGCTCTGAGTTATGTTGCATGTGTGACACTACTGCTCCCGGCAGGTGCAGGTGGTGAATACGTGATAGGCGTCATGTCAGGTGATTCCCAGGAGGTATTTGGCGGTATTCCACTTCAGGAACCAATTATTTTCAATGTAACTGATATGGATGGAAATCCGGCAGCAGATGCTTTTGTTAAGCTGACCATCACTCCTTCAGGTACAGTGACAAGTTCTATGACCGAAGAAGATGGAACTGTAGTGGTAACTCCAATTCCAGGTTCCGAATCCGGTACATATATTGTAACTGCGAATGTTGGAGAATCAACAGGAACTGCTACAATAATAGTTTCTGGATTTGATGAGTAACTCTAACATATATTTAAAAAGAAAAAAGAAAATAAATAATAAAGCTGGAGTGAAGGGTCTAGCCAACCCTTTCTCTGTTATCCATCATTATTCCCTGGCTTGTGACATTGTAGGCTATCATCTTGTTCATGGGGATACTACCTTTCATTTTAGGAATATTGATGAAACGGTTGATCTTTCCCCCGAGATATTCTGTTCTGAACTGGATAATTCCATCAACCATGGATCGAACAATTTTTTCAGATCTTTCAGGGAGGATTCCCATGTCCGCTGAGAGGAGGAAGGTGATATTTGCTTCCCGGCTGATATTCATTAAAGAATTCAGAGCTTCTGTCAGAACATCCACATCTTCATGTATGAAAAGGGAGGAGAACATGTCTATGATGCAAACATCTGCATCAGCAACATTGTGTAGTGAGTAATCCGTTCCTGCATAGATCTTGGTACAGAGATTTTTTCTCCTGTGGCATATGTCAAGCAAAGTAATGGGATCTACAAAATTTCCAAGCACAGTAAAGTTGTCTGCTTTTTCGTTGATTCCATACTTTTTGAGTTGCTCCGAAATGGCTATTTTCGAGTCTCTCGTTGATATATAGTGCACTTTTTTACCGGATTTTAAGGCATCAGATGCAATCTTTTGAAAAAAGATGCTCTTAATGTCGCCTATATCCTCCTCCACAAGTAGTACCACGTTAGGAGGTACGTTTTTTAATCCGAAACTTGTCAGTACCATTGAAGACATAAAAGTAATCATTGTTTAAATCATTTTGGAATATTTTGACAAAAACAATAGTTAATTGAGTGCTATATATATTATGGGTGTAAAGTATATAGCACACAAGTATCTTTAATAGTCTGATATTCCGGGTGGTAATTTGAATAGATTTCTAAAAAGCGAAGAAGGCGTCTCTGTAATCTTTGGCACATTGCTGCTAATTCTAATTACAATAATTGCAGCCTCAAGTGTCGCATTTATGATATCCAGCATTCAAAAGGACACAATGGAACGTGAAAGTCATCAGGCCATAGTTGAAAACGAAGAACTGCAAATAGTTTCCATAGAACCACATGGCGATGGTAGTAACTGGACTTCAATGGACATAACAATATTGAATATGAATATTGCTGATTCTTACCTTTCTTCAATTAGGACAAACGATGGATATTTTTTGAATTTCAAGGCGTACGATGATTCTGGAAATTATGATGTTTACAATGATTACCCTGCAGTGTACAATGCAGGAAATAAGCTAAAGATACCTGCTACAAAAAGCAAAAAGCTCCACCTGAATGTGTCAGATATAGCTGTCCAAGGTAACGAATCGATTGACACTTCAGGTTGGCTAAACAATAGCCTTGATTTTACATATCAATTGGATAACCATCCATGGAAAGCTTACTATGGTTATGATTTCACTTATGCTCTAACAAACGTATCAAACACAACAATATTGCTTGATTCCAGTAATTTTAGCATTGACAATGAAAACCAGCAAATCACCTTCTTTGGTAATGATTCAGGCGGCAGTTTGTCGAACACAACGAATTACAATATATCATATGAACTTGATTTTCAGTCATATGCAGGTCAGCCTTTAAGGGAAAAAGATGCTCTTAAGGTTGAATTGATAAGCTCTTATATTAATGTATTTAAAGATCTTTTTACACCGCCGATGCCTCTTGCAGAAGTACAGTTCAGGTCTGAAGAGGTATACATAAATGGTTCTTTGATACCTCGAACCTATGTGATATTGGATGCATCAGATTCTATTGATACTGATGGATTTATTACTGATTACAAATGGACTGTCCAGGCAGACAACCAGTATCTCTATAATTCCAATCTCTCAGGTATGGTTGTAAGGGCTGAAAAAATAGATGTTTCTAATCACAACAATGTTACTATAGATCTTCATCTCACGGATGATACAGGTATGACCTCAAGTCTCAGTCAGGTCTCTGGCCTGATTAGAATTCTTTAATCGCTTCAAAAATTTCAAAGGTTTGGTTGCTATAAATTCTGAAAAAAGGAAGATCCAGTTGACGGGTGGTTCTACGTATATAGTGTCACGTCCAATACAATGGGTACGGGAAAATGGTTTGTCTGCCGGAGATGCTTTACTTCTGTCGTCAACTGCTA
>Ga0206328_167_pt1 | contig 8728 bp, 8 predicted proteins | sample SalPonR1_A_D2_MG_FD_142664 | JGI IMG/M metagenome (GOLD analysis project Ga0206328, IMG submission 142664)
TGCTGTTTTGTATTCTTTTTAGGTGATTATTGGATGGAGACCATCAAATTAGATTTTTGATTTAAAAACCTATCTCTTTTTTCAACAAGACCTACCCAAAAAAATAGCGTCAGCTCCCTCCAAAGCTATAAATAGTATAAATTTGGCCAGTCTCATGGAGGATATTTATACTGTGTATAAGGGAGTCCTCTTTGAGGACTCCATTCGAAACGATATTGGTAAAGAGAATGTGTCAGTTTGCCGATTGTTACATTTTCTTAATATTGACGACATCGCACAGCATGTTGAAAATAACCATTATTCCAATAAAGACTGGCATTTCAGATATCGTATTTCTTCTATGATAAAACTCACTGTTGTCAAATGCTTCAGAGATCTTTCTTTCAACAAAACAATTTCATCTATTTCAGATGAAGAAGCTCTGCTTCTTCATTTTGTTGATGGCAATGGAGATATTTCATTACCTACAGGAGCAACACTTCATCATTTTGTAAAATACAGATTAGGAAAGAAAGGATTTCAATATATTATGGGAATGATAGCTGAAAGGATCATCAAACTAACTAAATCCAGAGATCTAAAAACCGATTCTACGCCTCTTGAGGCTTCCAGATATGATAAACATAGTGATTATAATCCTCACTATGGATGCAAAATGGACAAAGCTCACATCACATTGATAGGAGTTTTTCCACTATATATGACATATACAAATGGATTGGCCAATGATTCTCCTGAACTGGATAAACATATTGATTTCTTAAAGAATTTTAATATCAACATTGATTCTTATGCTTTGGATTCTGGATATGATTCATTTGAAAACCATGCTGATATATGGTACCACTTGAAAGTGAAACCAACTATCCCGCCAAGATGTAATGCAGTGACCAACATGGAGGGAACAATTGAAAGAATAAATCACTGGGTCAACAAGATGTGGAAAAAAAGAGGTTCAATACATATGCCAATAGCAAAAAAACTGGAATTGCTATATGAAAACGGAAGGAGGAAACAAGTGGGCATGTATCTGAGAAACAAAATGATGATGGATGAAAAATTTGAAGAGAAGATTAAGACGAGACAACCTATTGAAAGATCAAATAGACACATCAAAGGCAGTGTAATCTTTGATGTGAGAAAAATACAGAAGAATAGCAGGGAAATCTATTCAATAATAAGATTTGTGGCATACCAGTTTATGACACTGGCAAATTTACAAAACAAAATAGAGAAGATAAACTTAGCCAGGTATTTTTAAGAAAAATGCTCATCAAATTAGAATGGGGTGAATTATGACCTAATTTGATAATCTCACATTCCTAAAACTCCCCTTTAGACTCCCTTAACTTCCTTGCCGCCTGTGCTATCCCTTTACACTTTTTCTTTTCCACTCCCTTTAAGCCGATCTCAGCCTTAGCCGCCTGAAAAGCCAGCTCAGCATTCAGCTTATGATAACTGTCAAACCTTTCCTGACTTATGATTCCCTCATCCACTGCTTTTATGACGGCACATTGTGGCTCATTCTGATGCGTGCAGTCCTTGAAACGGCAATTGTGAGCAAGTCTTGCAATATCGGAGAAGGTCATATCGATGCCATCGGATGAATCTCCAAGCTGGATCTCACGGATGCCGGGGTTGTCGATTAATATTGTGCCGTTGGGGAGGAGGAAAAGCTGTCTGACAGTGGTGGTATGTTTTCCTTTATCGTCATCTTCACGCACGTTTAGCGTCTTCTGGACATCATGACCCAAAAGTGCATTAATGAGGGTGGATTTGCCAACTCCTGAAGAACCTATCAGTGCTATAGTTTCATCTGGATTCATGAAAGTGTCCAGTTCTTCCAGATTTGTATTTGAGAGGGCACTGAGAGTTATCACCGGAACATCGTCAGCCATATCCATTATTTCCTGTATCGTTTCTGACGGGTCGTCTTCCAGTTTCTCAGCAAGATCTATCTTGTTGATCACAATAACAGGTCTTGCACCGGAAGAATGAACGATGGTAAGATATCTTTCAAGTCTTCGCAAGTTGAGATCATGACCCACTGCCGTGACGATGAAGATCCTATCAATATTTGCAGCTATCAATTGTTCCTCACTGGAATCGCCTGCAGAACCACGGGACAGACAGGTATTTCGTGGGAGAATGTCCACAATGGTGTATGAATGAATGTCACTCTGGTCAAGTACCACAACAAAGTCTCCGACAACCGGCTGTTTGCCAAGCTTGCGCATGGCTCCCGATATCGCTGCCTGTATCTCACCCTTAGCAGTCAGGATATTGCAGACCGTTTTGTGCTGGGTTGCGATCCTGCCGGGAATATAAGGCCCTTTATAGACCGAAAATGCAGATTCAAGTGAATTGTTCCAGCCGGGAATAGCACCGGCTTTTGAAACATCACTTCCTTTGTTGCTGTATTCACCATTCATACCATAAATCCAGAATGTTATTATGAATAAACTTTTTGATAGGAGTGATGGATAATATTGAAATGAAAAGTCTATAAATAATCTAAATTCTGTACAAAATTTAAGAACATTGTATGATGGGTAAACTATATAATACAATAACTTCAAGTTATGCCTGTACAGCCATATAGTGTAGGTGTACTTTATTTTATTTTATAGGCTACAGTCAACAAAAACGCGACTTAAGTATTTGCAATTTAAGGTCCAATATGCTGTTTTATACGAATTTTGGATAGCAAATTAGAAATACTTTTTAAAGCCGAAATATGAGCAGTGGTATTTTGATAGAAAAATACAGTAAGCAACAAAAAGAAATAGCAACAATGATCGATTCTGATGACTTTCTGAGCAAATGGAAAGATTGGAATTGGCAGTTAAAACATTCAATTCGTGATATTGAAACTTTCGAGAAACTACTTGAAGTTAAATTTGAGCCATCTGAGAAAGAGAAGCTCAAGGAAACACTGGAAAAATTCCCATTATCTATCACACCTTATTACCTATCGTTGATAGATTCTGATGATTTCAGAAATGACCCTGTTTTTCTTCAGGCGTTTCCTTCACCAGAAGAATTAACTGTATCAGATGAGGAATTTGAAGACCCTCTTTCAGAAGATACAGATAGTCCTGTTGAAGGTATAACTCATAGATATCCTGACAGGGTCCTTTTCCACATAAGCAACGTCTGTTCGATGTACTGCCGCCATTGCACACGTAAAAGAAAAGTTGGGGATATCGATTGCATACCCGGAAAAGATAAGCTCCTTGAAGGTATCGAATACATTAGGAACACACCAGAAATAAGGGATGTGTTGCTTTCAGGTGGCGATCCCTTGATGCTACCTAATGATTTCCTTGATTGGATCCTTACCGAAATAAATAGCATTCCTCATGTAGAAGTGATCCGTATTGGAAGCAGGATGCCTGTTGTACTTCCATATCGTATTACAGACGAACTTGTGGAGGTCTTGAAAAAGCATCATCCGGTCTGGTTGAACACACATTTCAACCATCCACGAGAAGTTACATATTCATCCCGCCAGGCACTCCAAAAACTTGCAGATGCGGGTATACCTCTTGGAAACCAGACAGTACTGCTTGCAGGCGTGAATGATTGCCAGAGAATTATAAAGAAGCTGGTCCATAAAATGGTTGAGAATCGTGTCCATCCGTATTACCTTTATCAATGTGACCTTTCTGAAGGACTTTCGCATTTCAGGACCCCGATAGGCAAGGGGATGGAGATCATGGAGAACCTGATCGGCCACACAAGCGGTTTTGCAGTTCCTACCTACGTAATCGATGCTCCTCATGGAGGAGGAAAGATACCAATTATGCCAAATTACATTATTTCATGGTCAACAAACCGTGTAATTCTCCGTAATTATGAAGGTGTCATTACCACCTACAAAGAACCTGACTCATATAAACAGGCATATTGTGATCGTAAATGTGATGATTGCCATCTTCAGCTTAAGCTTCAGGATGCTACAGAATACAAAGGAGTTGGTATCGCCAAACTGATTGCGGACCATGATGATACTACAAGCCTTGTTCCTGAAGATAATGCGAGGATGGAGAGAAGGGACTAATGGACACCATTGAGAAAATAGGCAATTCTATTATCCAGCATGGAAAGTATAACGACCGGATCTATCTTATGAAACTGGATCCGGCAGATATGCCTTTAATTCTGGATGAAATGGATGCTCTTGCAGGAAAGGAAGGTTATTCCAAGATCTTCACAAAGGTCCCGGAATCTTTCAGGAAACTCCTTAGTGAACGAAACTATCATTGTGAGGCATCCATACCAGGATATTATGAGAGAGAGGAAGATGCTGTCATCATGAGCAAATTCCTTGATGAAAAAAGAAGCATCAACTGCCTGAATGAACAGCACGAAGATATCATAACGACAGCTCTGTCAAAAGAAAAGGAGCTGGACCTCACGCTTCCATCCGGGTATTCCATAAGGGAATGCGGGAAACAGGATGTTGAACAAATGGCTGAAGTATACCAGAGTACGTTCGCCACCTATCCTTTCCCAATACATGACCCGAAATATCTGTTAAAGACAATGGAAGACAATGTGGTTTATTTCGGTGTTTTTAAGGAAAAAAAAGCAGTTGCACTTTCCTCTTCTGAAATAGATATCGAGCACTTTGCTGTTGAAATGACCGACTTTGCCACATTGCCCGAATTTCGTGGTAAAGGGCTGTCTTCACATCTGCTCATGAAAATGGGGGAAGAGATGAAAGCAAAGGGTATCAGGAACGCATTTACCATTGCAAGAGCCGGCTCTTATGGGATGAACATCGTGTTTGCAAAATGCGGATATGAATATTGTGGAAGGCTTGTGAATAATACCAACATTTCCGGTGAGATTGAAAGCATGAATATCTGGTATCAAAAAATTCAAACCAATTAATCACCAATCTAAAAAGATCATAGATTTGACGATCTAAGTTCATCTATGGCTGCAACTTTTTCTTGTCAGGGTTTCTGTCGCTCAGAACATCAAAGAAAGGTTTTCGCCTGGCTTTAAAGCTCTGTGGACGTTTCCTGATAAGTATCTCTTTTCATGTGGCTTTAGAACACCAAAGTCCGTGAAGACCACCATCACAAGGTCTTACTTGTTCTCCTCATTGAGTTCGAGATAGTTCACCTTCACATACTCGAAATCTTCAATTTGCTTGAACTTGAGTATCCTGCTGCACTAAATGCACAGGACTGCTTGTTGGAGTTTACAACTATATCGATGTCACTTCTGAAGAACCGATCAGTGCTATAGTTTCACCTGTATTCATTAAAAAGTCTAGCTCTTCCAGATTTGTATTTGAGAGGGTACTGAGAGTTATCACCGGAACATCATCAGCCATATCCTCTATTTCCTGTATCGTTTCTGACAGATCATCTTCCAGGTTCTCAGCAAGATCTATCTTGTTAATGAGAATAACAGGTCTTGCACCAGAAGAATAAACGATGGTGAGATATCGCTCAAGTCATTCTCCCTATTTTATTTACCTATCAAATAGATATATATGCAGCTTCTTGTATACTAGTATTGTTTCAAATTTATTTGAATCAGTTCATCACAAGGAGAAATAACATGAGTAAAAACAGAGATACAGGTTCATGCTGCTCATCCGATAGCGAGATGAATACAGCTAATTTCATCCCAATGGCAGACCTGGACAAAAAGAGATCTCCTCCTGAGATCAGTGAGACAACAAGTGTGATCACCTCCAGTGAGAGATTTGGTCATTTCCTTGCCCGTTGTGGTGTCAAACGGGAAGAACACATTGTAAGTCCGGGAATCTATAAACTGGGAAACCCTACCTCCGATTCTCCTGTCCTTGTCTCGGCTAACTATACACTCAGTTTCGATGCACTCCGCAGTTCACTCGCAGGCATCGACTGCTATATCCTTGTCATAGATACAAAAGGTATCAACGTCTGGTGTGCTGCCGGCAAAGGAACATTCGGTACTGATGAGATAGTCTACCGCATCAGATGGTCAGGACTTGACAAGATCGTCAAGCATCGAAATATCATTTTACCACAACTCGGTGCACCTGGAGTCTCTGCATATGATGTTAAACGCATGTCTGGTTTTAAAGTCGAATACGGACCTGTTCGTGCCGAAGACCTGCAGCAATATCTCAAAACTCATACTGCAACGGCTGAAATGCGCAGGGTCCGGTTCACATTCAAAGACAGGTTGGTGTTGACTCCTGTGGAACTTGTTCATGTAATAAAACCAACATTAATTGCTGCAATCGTCCTCTACTTGCTAGCAGGTCCTTTTGGAGCATTCATTGTAGTTGTCACAGCATTTGCAGGAACCATACTATTCCCTGCTCTACTTCCTTTCATTCCGACACATGACTTTAGCACAAAAGGACTGATACTGGGAGGAATTGTATCTCTTCCATTCGCAGTCTTTCTTGCAACAACTTCTACAATTAGCTCTGCAATGTCACCCCTGGAAAATGTACTTACAGCATTGGCCACTTTCCTTATTCCGACCGCAGTAGTTGCATATATTGCCCTTAATTTTACAGGATGTACAACCTACACTTCAAGAGCCGGTGTCAAAAAAGAGATATTTAGATATGTACCATTCATGGCATTTATGGGAGGAATGGGGCTGCTATTTCTCATCATTCTGGGTATCAGTTTACTGGAGGTCATTTGATGTTCGATTCATATATTGAGAACACACTTCAATATTATCCTGAAAAATGTATCAACTGCCTCATGTGTATACAGGTCTGTCCTCATGTAGTGTTTACCGAAGGGAAAGAACACGTAGAGCTCAAAAAACCTGCTTCATGCATGGAATGTGGAGCTTGTGCAGGCAATTGTCCCGTACAGGCAATTGAAGTAGAGAGTGGTGTGGGATGTGCGTGGGCAATGATTCGTGCAGCGCTCAGAGGTGAGGATATGGATAGTGATGCGAGTTGTTGTGGTGAGGATGGTGGGTGCTGCTGATGAAAATATACAAGGATGCAGCTTTTCAATAAATTATATGGCACAGAAATCATTCAAGATGAATTTATTTTGATTTTGATTTTGGAATTAAACTTGAATTGTCTCCTACACCTCCAATCTGGATTTATCTAAAAAAGAAATTGATGCCCTCAAACACCAATTTCTCCAATAACTTCCCTAAAACTCCCGAAGCTTCCTTGCCGCCTGTGATATTCCCTTAAACTTTTTGATATAAGTTACGATGGTCTCAAAATCCGGGACTCGAAATCTTCGATTAAACGCTAACAACTTTCAATAGAACAGGATGCTTAGTTGTTCATTAGAGCACATTGGAAACTAATTTGGATTAAGCACTTTCGATATCAATTTCTGATTTTTTTGTCTCAACAATAACTTTAAATATCCGATATAATATTGTTGTCATAACAACTGTTGTAACGACAACATAATTGGATGAAGTAGAAAATGGATGATATACACCTCGAATCATTCATAATAATGAATAAGGAGTAATAAATGGATGAAATACCCCTCGGCGCATTCATCGCAATAACCTATCGAAGTAACTTTGTGAAAATAAACAACAAAATGAAAGAACTTGGTCTTTCTGCAGGCCAATTCTTCGTACTACATGTCCTTTCTCATGATCAGGGTTTAACGCAGGATGCACTTGCATGGCATCTTCTCATTGATAAAGGAAGCATTGCCAGGGCAGTCAATGTCCTTGAAGAAAAAGGCTATGTTAAACGTATCACCGCTGAGAATAATCGCCGGTCTGTTCGGATTTATTTCACGGAAAAAGGAGAAGAGCTGATTCCAGAAATTCATAAAATAGACCGGGAACTGGAAGAAGGTACTTTGTCATTACTCACAGAGGAAGAGAAAGCACAGGCGAGAGTACTACTTTGCAAAATGGCACAGGGTAGCTACGAAGATGCTCATGATAACGATGAGAAACGGAAGGAATTCCCACTGAAAAAATAACACAGCGATAACAAAATGAAAACTCACGAAAAAGGTGACAGTAAATGGAAGATACACATAATCCAAAGGAAAAGCATGAGACCTTGAAACTCATAGTCATCTTCACTGCATCCATGCTAACCCTTATGGGTGCTGCTGCGGTTGCTCCGGCACTTCCCGGAATGCTTGAAAACTTCGCCGACGTACCCAATGCAAGCCTGCTTGTATCCCTGGTAGTTACACTTCCGGCATTGGGAATAATTATCAGTTCTCCTTTCATCGGCATCCTTGCTGATAAATACAGCAGGAAGAACCTGCTCATAGCCTGCCTTGCCATATTCGCGCTTGTAGGAGCTACTGGTGCAGTTCTTAATTCACTCTACATGATACTTGCTTTCAGGATACTACTTGGAGTAGGAATCGCAGGAATGACAGTCTGTGCTGCGGCACTGCTTACAGACAATTACTCCGGCATTGAGCTTAAGAAAAAGCTAGGACTGCAATCCGCATGCATGGGTTTAGGTGCCGTGATACTTGAAGTAACAGGTGGAGCACTTGCAGATATTAGCTGGCATGCTCCTTTCTACGTCTATCTGATAGCACTACTTATAATTCCAGGAGCCATGATATCCATTGGTGAATCAAGAAAGATTAATACACAAAATCCTCAGGCTGATCAAAAGCATGCTGAAAGCCATATTAGAAGGAAGCAACTCGACCTTAGAAGTATAATCATGGTCTACATTGCAACGTTTGTACTGATGGTGCTCTTCTTCTCAGTGCCAACAAAGCTTCCGTTC
>Ga0206328_168_pt1 | contig 8429 bp, 8 predicted proteins | sample SalPonR1_A_D2_MG_FD_142664 | JGI IMG/M metagenome (GOLD analysis project Ga0206328, IMG submission 142664)
ATTAATGTCTTTTACATACCAAGGACTTGAGAGTCCTAATGCAAGTTGTATAAGGTCTTTATCTTCCATACCAATTGAATTGGAGAATATGAATATTAACTTACCCACTCAATCTTAAGGAGATCCAAAAAAGTAAAAAAGAAGATTTCAGATACTGAAATTGAAGAAAGAATCATTCTGCACAAATGTGAAAGCGATAGGATTGGATTATCAGATAAGGTCGATCTTGCCATAACTTTGTACATGCTTCATGAAGTTCCACATAAGGAAAAAACTCTCAATGAAATAGCATTTATTCTAAAACCAAATGGGTATTTACTTATAGCTGAGCCATATATCCATGTCTCAAAAAAAGCATTTGAACACACAGTAAAAATTGCCTTAGATGCAGGATTCGCGCTTGTGGAAAAGTCAGAGATATTTTTTAGCAGAGCTGTTCTCCTAAAAAACTCTGAATAGTTTTTGCAGAGCAAATTGGTAATTTCTGCGTACAGTAACAACAAATTTTCGAGGTATCAACAGATATACTGGTTTTTAAGAAATATCTTCGTTTCTTTTCTGTTCTCCATGAATAATAGCTACAGTAGCTATCAGTAAATTCACTTTGATCGATAGCATTAATTTCTATTATTTCAACATGAGAATAAAATATTTTTAACGTTTGTTTCAACAATCCAGCAAAATAGATAGAGCTTAATCTTGTAATGAATTTCTGAAGTGTAGTAAAGTGTGGAACCTGTTTAAATCCAATTCTTGATTTTACTTTATCCATGACTTCAACAATTTCTACAATGTCCCTATATACTCATCGAGATATTCTTTCAACAAAATCAATTTTAATAGCTGAGTCCTGTATTTATTTTCTTTTTGAATATTTGCAACTATATATCTGAATGTGTAAGTTTCCCGATACATGTAGCGCTGTATCAACAAATATTAAGTACTTATTGGACATGCCATAAAATCACAGATTGAATGGAAGTTCCAGATTTTGTTGCAATAGCTGTCAGTTTCCGGAGAAAAATTTCCATATCTTCTTTGTTTCCTGGTCATCAACATTATCCACATGAAATATCTTTCCTGAAGGAGATGATAACACTGATGTACTTATATTGCTCAGATCACTTTTTCGCTGGAAAGGATTGGAACCGGATTCCAGAGATTGAATATGGTTTTGCACCATAAGGACCATATATCGGTTTATATTACGAAAACGGAAGGTCAGTTGCTTATCGTCTATAGATGTAGCACCTGTCCTGTAACGTGAAAGTCCCAACATGAACGCAGGTAACAATAAAAGCAATCCCAACCAGCCGTATGGCAATAATTGCATGGGCAGAATAATTATAATTGCAGTTACAAATGTGCGGAAAAGATAACGTTTCCTGCTCCTTCGGGGAACAGATGTCATGGAGGTGGGTATTTTGTACTCCGGTAATATTCTTTCCAGAAAGGTTGCAAGTTCCCTTTTATGCAAAAGAGGACAGATAATGGTCACATATTCCTGATCCCGAAGGCCACCGCCTGCAACCTCTGAATTGATCGCACACAGGCCAAATGGCTGTCTGAACAATCCTTCCTGTATTGACAGGGCCTGTATCCTGTTGACCTTTAATGTGAATTCCTTCTGCTCGATCATACCCCATGAGATATTGAGATATTCGTGCTGCCTGCGTATGCTAAAGTTTGCGTATTTTACCATGTACGCAAGAACTGACACAAGCCATGAAAGTAGCAGCAATGACAGTAATATTATCACGATCAAAAGTATGTCAGTGTTGCTTTCAGGGATCAGTTGTTCAATAAGAAGATCAGTGATATCTTCCGGAATATACGGATAGAATTGAGAAAATGCAGCTGCTATAAAGGAAAATAGCAGCATGAACCTTCCGGAAGTTGCTCCTGCCAGGAATATCTTCCTTATAGGTAAAACATAACTGGCTGTTATTCCATATTCGGTGTCATGTTCTGATACGTTATCAGATATATCTCCTTTGCTTTCCTCAGCATCGACATGAGATCTGCTTTTTGACCCACTCTCTAAATATGACCTGATCCTTTGTGCCTCTTCCATTTTTACCGCTTTAAGGATGACCTCTGATTCCATTCCACCGCCGGCTGTCTCTATCCGCACAGTTGCAACATCCAGTAAACGCTGAAGAAGCCCGGTGCGGATATTTACGGTCTGTACCCTCTCTTTTTTGAGAGACCTCTCCTTTTTGAATATAAGACCTAGTTTTATGTGCAGGTATCCTTCTTCATACCTGTAAGTATAGAGGTACCATCTTAACGTTGAAAGCGCAAAAAAAGCAACAGCAGGAATGACTAATATCCATATATATGAGAGCACAGCACTCAGTTCTATTTCTTCACTTATCGAAAGCAGGAACAGAAAAACAGGCGGAAGCATGTAGACAAAACTTCTTACAGCTTCCATTATTATCATTAAAGGATGCTGACGCTTTATATCAGACATCTTCATCACTCACTCTGGCCAGAGCAGCTATCTCTCCCATAAGTTGTGAGGACTTTTCCTTTGAAAGCGCGGGGATTCGGTGCTCCGTGGCAGCTGTTGATATGCTTAATGTGGCCAATCCGAAATATCGCATCAGAGGACCATACTCAGTATCCAAATGCTGAACTCTGATCATGGGTATGAGAGTGCGCCTTATTATGAAGATACCATGCTGTATATCTATCTCGTCTTCCCGGATCTCATAACGCCAGAACCTTATCCTGAGCTGAGGTGCTATTATTGCATCCCATATGGTATAAACTACAATAACTCCAACAACGATCCATCCCCATATATCAGGCAGGCTCCGGAAAATATCTTTTAGCAGTACAAGATACACTACAGGGATCAAAAGGAGAAGAAGTCCTTTCAGTATCCCTCCGATAAACCAGGCCTTCAATGCCCGAGGATCGATACGTTCAGTAGGTTCATTATCAAGCAATGTCTTCATTCCATTTTTTGTTATTTATTTCAAAAGAACTTAACATATCTGTCTGTATATATTCTTTATTCATTGTAATTATCGGCAGGTATGTTATTATACACGTCTTTTAGTAAAGCATTGGTGATGGAGCAGCTCTGTAGAAATACTCTACCTTACTACACATCACGGATGTGAAAAACACTATCTGTGTTCATCTGTGTTAGCTTTTAAACGGATTTTTAGCAGGCACTCAACGCCGTAAGAGGTGAGTGTATCTGCGGCTATGACTTAAAAATCGTTGATGATCTGAGTTTCTACAGAGCTAAAAGATGATTATCTTTATATACTGACAGACTTATTTACAAGTCTCCTTTGACATTCAAGGTATTTGCCTAAATAGTCAAGTGGAGTATAAAAACAAGATTGTAGAACTCTTTTAATGATCAGTTTTTGATCTAAAACAGGTTTTATTATAGTAATTGCACATTGCAATTGTTTTTGCAGTTTGGTTCTTAAGTAACTATTCTTATGCATACTTGTTTTCCGTTAAGTTTCAAACGATCCATCTCCAGATGAACACTCACAAATTAAAATTTCAACCTTGAATTATGTTCTTACAAAGAACTTTTAATTCATATTATTGGAGTTCTTAAATATTACAATTGAAGAATTTCCAGTTATTATATTTCTTAAAATGGGATAAATATGGTATTTATAGAACACTTGAATAACGATAAATTGAACCTTAAAAATGAGGTCTTATCAGGGCTTACAGTTTCACTGGCTCTTGTACCAGAAGCTGTAGCCTTCTCAATAATAGCGAATGTTAGTCCACTGGTTGGGCTTTACTCTGCATTCATAATTGGATTAATAACTGCGATAATGGGTGGCAGGCCGGGAATGATATCAGGTGCTACAGGCGCAATAGCTGTTGTAATTATATCATTGGTCATTCGACACGGAGTCGAGTATCTTTTTGCCGCTGTAGTTCTAATGGGGATAATTCAAATAATCATTGGAGCCTTGAAATTGGGTAAGTTCATCCGACTTGTGCCACATGCAGTGATGTTTGGATTTGTAAACGGACTGGCTATTGTTATTTTCATGGCACAATTTTCCCAGTTCAAATTCATTGATGTAAATGGAATTGAGCACTGGTTAGGTGGACAGGCACTCATGGTCATGCTAGGCTTTGTAGGTCTGACTATGGCTATAATTTACCTGATGCCTAAATTAACAAAAGCTGTACCTTCATCACTTACTGCGATTATAGTCGTTTCAGCAATCGTAATTACTCTCCAGGTCCAGACAAGAACAGTTGGAGATATTGCGTCCATTGCAGGTGGTTTGCCAAAGTTCCATATTCCACAGGTTCCATTCAATCTTGAAACTCTGAAAATTGTTCTCCCTTATTCTGTAATAATGGCGCTTGTTGGTTTAATTGAGAGTTTGCTGACACTTACAGTAATAGATGAAATGACAGAGACCAGAGGCCGGGCAAATAGGGAAAGTGTTGCACAGGGCGTTGCCAATTTTGTTTGCGGTCTGTTTGGTGGAATGGGAGGATGTGCCATGATCGGCCAAAGTATTATAAATATTAACTCGGGTGCAAGAAACAGAGTCTCAGGGGTCGTTGCAGCTACAGGACTTTTACTTTTCGTGCTTGTGGGTTCCCCTTTAATTGAAATGATACCAATGGCAGCACTAGTTGGTGTGATGTTTGTGGTAGCTATAGGAACTTTTGAATGGGCATCACTTAAGATATTTAGAAAAGTGCCAATAACTGATTTCATTGTCATGATAATAGTTGCAGGTATAACTGTAATTTATCATAACCTCGCAGTGGCTGTAATTGCAGGTGTTGTCATTTCTGCACTGGCTTTTGCCTGGGAGAATGCCAAACTTGTACGTGCAAGGGAAATAGTGGATGAGAATGGTATTAAGCACTACGAATTTTTCGGTCCACTGTTCTTTGGTTCAGTTACTGAATTCCAGAACAAATTTGATATTTTGAATGATCCAGATGAGATCATCATCGACCTTAAAGAATCAAGGGTTGCTGACCACTCTGCGATCGAGGCACTAAATAGGATAACTGAGCGCTATGCAAAGGTTGGTAAAAAGGTTCATCTTCGCCATTTGAGTGAAGACTGCCAGTTACTGGTCGACAATGCATCTGCAATAATCGACGTGAATCACTGGGAAGATCCCCACTACAAAGTACCATCAGATATTCTGGCATGAACTATAGGCGGGTAAATTTTTTACCCGCATTATTTCCATTTCTTTTTTTGATTGACTACATGTTTATAGTTTCAAGGAATATTGCATGTTTATGAGTCAGGGAAATACCAGAGCAAACATCAAGATAGGATCAAGTGTTGGAATTGTTTTAAAGAACGATCAGAGGTCTGGCAAAATAACCAAAGGTGTTGTGAAAAGGCTTCTTACTAAATCTCCAACTCATCCACACGGAATCAAAGTTCAACTGGAAGATGGTCAGGTTGGAAGAGTAAAGGAAATTTACCTATGATCTTCATCAATACATTGTTTATCAAAAAATAAAATAGCTTCAAACTCACTTGTAGCTTAAGGCAAGAATATAAGCTTTTGAATCCTTCTATGTTTTAGTAAACTATAATGAGGTGTGAAATATGTCACAAGAAAATTCAAATAGCAAATTATTTTATGTTGTATTTGCTCTGTCAATAGCTCTTGTATTAATGGCAGCAGCTTTGTACACAGGCTCACATACATCTGTGCAGCCAGGTTCTGAAAACACCATGCAGATGAGCGGAAGTGCCGAGAAAAAAGTAGTCCCGGATACTGCATCAATAAGTATTGGTGTAGTCGTTGAATCTGCAACATCAAAAGAGGCATCTGATGAGAATGCAGTCTTAATGAGCGCTGTTATCGAAGAGCTCAAAGACTTGGGCCTTGAAGATAAGGATATCCGAACATCATATGTTTCCGTTCATCCTGTCTATAACTATGAAGGTAAACGCACAATAGAAGCTTACTCTGCTTCTAATAGTGTACAGGTAACTACAACCGATCTTGAACTTCTAAGCGATATTGTTGATAGGTCTGCAGCGGCCGGTGCCAATCAGATAGGAAGTGTATCCTTTTCAGTTTCTGACGAAATGCAAAAGGATCTTAATGAAGAACTCATAGATGAAGCAGTAGAAGATGCATCATCAAAGGCCAATGCACTTGCTAAGAGTCTGGATGTCAAAATAATCGGTATACAAACATCATCAATAAGCGACAACACAGGTTCCAGAATGTATTACGGTGCAATGGAAATGGCTATGGATGAAGAAGCAGGAAGCTCTACTCCTATAATGCCAGGAGAATCCACAGTTTCAATGTCAGTGCAGGTCACATATCTTATTAAATGATATGTGCTAAATAAGAGAATCAATATGGGAATCTCTATTCATTCCCATTTATTCTCACTTTTTAAAAAAGATATTATTTTGTTCTACAATAGAACAGAAATGATCCCGTTTTCAACTTTGGTTTCGAATGTCTCGACCTTTGGATCATCCATATCAATGTATTCTCCCGTATCTACATTCTCCCCGGTTCTTATATCAAATCCCCAGTTATGGCATCCACATTTTAGTGTAAAGTCATCAAGAGTCCCACTTTTCAAGGGACATCCCTCGTGTGGACATTCATTGGATATTGCATATACCTCATTATCTTTCTTAATAAGAGCTATCTGCTTATTATCAGTTGTAAAAACTTTAATCTTACCTTCTTTTAATTTGTCGAATAAGAAAGAGCGATTACTCGCTCTCCCTCTTCTAAGAACCGTGCGTGAAAGTTTCCCTTCATACGGCTCAAGCATTCTATAACCCTTTCTGTATCAGGCAGCTGTTAGACTTTCCATGACATTTACTCCTACAACACTTGTTTCTGCTTTCTCAGATAATTTGTTCTCCACTCAAAATATTCTTTATCTACGTAAGGGTTCTTGTCCATTTTTATACATGGATGTCTTATTATCTTCGTATCTGTAAAAGATTTGAGTTTAAGCCCATCAGCAGCGAATACCCAATTTCTTGACCCAATCCTGTGCCAATATCTATTTACTTTCCATTGGTGTGATTTATGTGGATGTCGCCTTTTCGCCCACGTCCATAGCATGTTCCATAATCTGAAATCAAGCTTACTGAACGTATCTTTAGCGACAGCCGATCGATGATATTCGCTCCATCCAGTGATAATAGGGTTGAGTCTTTTAATGAGAGAACTTTGAGACAGAGCCTTGCCTTTCTTAATCACATTGCTAATGCTTTTTGTGATATTCTCAATAGATTTGTTCGAGGGTTTGATCAGGAGTTTACCGTTATATTTTCGGAAATTCCATCCCAGGAAATCAAATCCATCATCTATATGGGTGATAAGGGTTTTCTCATGAGATAGTTCCAGTCCTCTATCCTTCAGGAATTGTCTGATAATCTCAGCAATATCTTTAGCTACTTCTTCTGAATCTGCAGTAACAATAAAGTCATCTGCATACCTCACAAAATTGACTTTATGAGGGTTGTATCTATTTTTATAGATAGTTCCCCTCTTGTTTGTACGGTATCTAGATGCTATCGCATTTTCCATACCATCCAAAGTCATATTCGCCAATGTTGGAGATATTAAGCCACCCTGGGCAGTACCTGCTTTGGTAGGATTCAGATGTCTGTTATAGACAAAACCAGCTTTAAGGAATTGCTTAAGTATTGACTTGTCCATAAGGATGTTGTGCAGGAGCCATTCGTGATTTATGTTATCAAAGCATCCTCTTATATCACCTTCCAGAATCCATTGAGCAGAGTTTCTTTTACTCAGACATACAAAAAGTTGAGATTTTGTATCCTGTGTACTTCGATATTTACGAAATCCAAAAGACCTTCTGTCTGCTGTGGTTTCTGCTATTGGGTTTAGAGCAAAAGCAGCCTGTATTGCTCTATCGTACATTGTAGGAATGCTTAATGGTCGTTTTTTCTTTTTCCCTTGTTTTTCTATATAGATTCTTCTCGATGGTTTGGCTTTGTAATTCTTACCTGATAACTCTAGAGCAGCTTTCATCTTAGAGTTGGATGTTGTCCATTTTTCTCCATCGATTCCTGCTGTTCTTTTTCCTTTGTTCTGTGTTACCTTCTTTACTGCCAGTAATTTGGCATGAAAATAGTTGGTAAGCAAGTATTGTAGCCGTTTAACTAAATGCCAATTCTTTTGTCTAACCGCTTTTACAATCCGGGTTTGCAGCTTATTAACATTCTTTTCTACTGTTTTCCAGTTGATTTGTTCCCATTTGATTGGGATTGAATTGTCTACAAGCCTCTCACCTGAAGGTGTCGTTGAGTGTCTTGCATTCATAAGTTTGCCTCCTTTATGTAATAGAACACCTACGGTAAGTCTGCTCCCTTTCGGGATAAGGCAAATTCTGAACCTCTATGCATCCCATTACAGACTGCCATTCGCTTT
>Ga0206328_169_pt1 | contig 8096 bp, 6 predicted proteins | sample SalPonR1_A_D2_MG_FD_142664 | JGI IMG/M metagenome (GOLD analysis project Ga0206328, IMG submission 142664)
AGATGATACACCAGCACCGGATCCACCGCCCTGTACTGTTACTTTTATACCCTGGTGGTCTTCCATGTATGCTTCTGCGAGGAGTTCGGAAACTGGCTGAACAGTTGAGCTACCAGCGATAAGGAGTTCGGTTGATGCTGCACTTGTTGCATCACCTACACTTGCACCGTCAGCTACGTCTGATGAGAATGATCCCATGATTGTTCCTACTGCTGCTGCACCAGCGATTGCAACTACCACTAAAACGAGGGTTGCAACGATAGGTGAAACACCAGCTTCATCGTTGAATATTTTCTTTAAGTTCATGTTTATCGTACACCAATTTATTTTATGTTCCTATTTGCGAGCGGGTTTTAATCGCTCTGAGTCTTAGAAGGAATGGTTGATATATAATCGTTGTACAAATGACATATATAGCAATGAAAAACTATAGATTTGTGATTTATCTATATACCAGTGTATATACATAATGTTAAAATGAAGAAAGTAAAAAATAGATTCCCTAATTTTCAAAATCGGTATCATATAGCTTTATTGCCAGTAATAAAAATGAAAAAATAAGATGAAAGAGAAGGATTGAAATAATAATTACTTTGATATCAGAGTCGAAACTATAGCAAACACTGCCAGTGCAATTACTATAATTACTACATACAGGTAGTTTTCTACAGCATCTATAGCTGCATTTTCAGCAACACCAAATAATGATGCTATGGAATCAAGTGTTTTTCCAAATGTACTACCTACAAACTTATGGATCTTTTCAAATGTCCCACCAATTGAATCGAGTATTTTGCTGAAAAATGAAGGAGTTGCATCTGCATCTTCTACACCAAGAGAATATTCAGAGCTTACCAGTTCAGATTCATCATCTGTTGAATGTAAGATATCTTCATCATTTTCAAGTTCCGATTCAGGATCTACGATCGGAATAGGAACTGATACAGTGTCATTTACCCATTTACCAGTTGAAAGGTCGAGATGCTGCTGATGTTCAGCGCCTGCTACAAAAAATGATGAGCGAAGCTCACCCTCATAATTTGGTATTGAGCGGAATTCACATGTTGCATAAGGAAGATCAGGAGATTCATCTGAGCTTACCTGATAATCAAAAGCAAATGTTTCACCTGGAGCCAGAAGAACACCGTCTACTGAGAAATTCAACGACGAATTTTGCCTTGTAACTGACCAATCCCACTCTGAAAGAGGTTTTTCCCCAGCAAGACTTTCCTCCAGACTATTACCAACATAAGTTACATACTCGGGCACATGGTCACATACTTTTACCCATGCAGCACGATTACCATGGTTTTTAACTTCAAGAGTTATAGTGTAATCATCACCTGTTTGAGAAAGCGATTTCTTTAAGCTGACATCTGCACCGTTTACAGTTAATGATTGAGAGTCAGACTTCCATGAAAAGTCCTTGCCAAAGAAATTAACATCAACTTTTACAGGCTGAAATGTATATTCACCTTGTCTTATCGGAATCAACCTCTGTCCAAGGTAATATTGACCTTCGGGAGTTATATGACCATAGTCCCCTGATTCATGAACCTCATTTATCAACAGATTCCTAGGAATCTCGGAAAAGGAAACAACCGGATTTGAAATATCATAGAGACCTATGTTGTATATATTGGTCCTGAGAAAAGCAGTTTCCCATGCATTCCATATTTCAAAATCCGAGCTTTGCCACGTCGATGTCTTGCGGTCCAGAGAACGTGAGAACCAGGAAGTCATATTAATAGTACTGGAACTTGAGCCATCTTCAAGAATCTGGCTGGTAACTAACTCAAGCTCAACTTTAAGTTCAGGATCAGTACAATGAAAGATCATCGAGTCATCAGATTCGGACTCATAGTATGCACCCTTGATATCATAACCACCGGCCGATGCATTAACTGCATAATTCAATTCATAAGGAGATGTCCTGCCATCCCACTTAGGAGCTACAACTGTGAAATTCAGTTTTTTGGATTCACCGACCTCCAGACACCCGATGTTCTTTTTCATGACCTTATCAAAGTATTCGAACTCGCCCTTTTCCCGTAATCTGAAATCATTCAGATCAACATTAATGAGAACACTTTCTACCCAGGCATCTCCACTGTTCTTCACTTCCAGGAATACCCTTTTTTCTTCCCCGGGAGCGTACTGGTCCTCTGCCACGGATACACCATCAACCTCATCTGACTCTGAAGAAAAAGTAATCTCAAGTTCGGGTTTTCCCCTCTTGAATATCTCAAAACTTGCAGAAGGTGTGCTATCACCGGCTTGTGTTATGCCAGTTAATACAACCTTTATGTCATGGTCCCAATGAAACCATTTATCCTCATCTGCAGCTTCCAGAAAAAGGAATTCACTTCTGACCTCGCCTTCAGCTCTCTGAGAAGAAAGAAGAACCGACTTAAGGTCATCGTTAAAATCATCCGGCCTGAATTTATATTCAACTTCATCCACTATAATGTAACCCAGTTTTCCCCATTGAGCAGTAACAGTTCCAACACTGACCCATTCAACATCATCATCAAGATCGTCACAATCACAAAAACTGCTTGCCGATACAAGGGGCATAAAAATGAGTATGAAAGCAAGAGCGACAATAAAGCTCCAACTAAATTTAAAATAAGACGTTTTTATCATCGATCACACTCCCTAAATAGTCTACTTGTTTCCAGCCACACGTTTAAGCGCGAGAAAAGTCAGTATAATATATGCAAACAGAACAATAAAAACAAGAGGAATTGCCAGATTAAAAAAACTTGATGGCGCAAACCAGCAGGTAGAATAAAACGTATATATTGATAGGATCACTGCTGCTAATAAACTGGCAAACCTCTTCATATATCCTAGCATATTCTGGAACTAATAAAGTACTTGCACAAATGAATTACATAGAAGAAAAATATCAATGATCAGATATAGCCATTATATAGAAATATATATCAATTTTTTTTCAATACCTCGTACCCGAAAACCGAAAGTGCCACTATAACAGATGTCATCGATAACATGAATATCATATTCGAATAGGTCTCTTTCAAGACCAGCCAGGATAAACCTCCCAAAACATGTGTGACACTCATCAGCAAAATGATTAAAACCCCTATAGGATAGATATCCTCATCTTTCAGCAATTTCAATATTATGTACCCCATCACATAATAGAACAACACAGTCAAAGAAAGATATGGTAGTACCATATTGTGCTTGACAGCAAACACAAGAGTTGGACTGAATTCATGAGCAAGAATATTTTCTATGCTTCCCGCAAAATAGAATGTCAGTGAATAGTCAATTATCACTGAAAAGCAAAGAAAAAGGGGAATGGCCTTATAATTGCGATAGATCGATCGCATGCTCTGCAATATTTGAAGCATAATCCCTTATCCTGCTGAAACTATCGATTATTATCTCCAGGGAACCATCTGTACTAAGCTGACCTGCAATGACCAATTTACTATTGAATTCTTCGGCCTTGGTGAGAACATCATTAGCAAGAGAATTATTGGATTCACGTAGTGATTCCATAGCATCCATGAAAATTGTCTGTAACTCATGGCAGATTTCGGACATTGATGCACGGGCATCATCTGACATTTCAGTGTACTCCACATGCAAAGCGATTTTGGAAATGTGATCACCTATACGCTCAACATTTCCTGCAGCCAGACGATGGTAAAATGCCTGTATCATACTGAGGTTATCATTTTTTGATAGTCTTTGAAAATTCAATCTTTCAACATATTGTTTTGAAACAAGCAGGAACATTCGGTCAATATCGTCATCCCTGTTGATTATATCTTTACAGATAGAAGGATCATTTCCATCAAAGGCCATGATCAGTTCATCAAACATCAGATAAACAAGGGAGGACATACGTTTGAGACCTTTTTGAATAGTGAATTCATCAGTATCAAGGTAATTTTGGATAACAATGCCTGATTTCATATTCTCAACGATCTCAAAGCCCACCAGATGTTTACAGAGATCTTTTACTTCGTTCCGTATTTCCTTTGAAATATTCGGACCCTGAATTTCTATGGTATTATACTTCCCAACTATGTACAAACCAATAATATCCCTTTTCAATTGCTCCACATTTTTATCAGCTTTTATCTTTCGGATATCTTTGCTTATTTTTATAGCAGGTGGCATGATAAGTAAAGAGCCATCCTCATTGTAAAGCATAGAAACAGGAGAACCAGATTCCAGTTGAGCCATTGTAGCCCATTTTTTAGGTAATGTTACAATGTATGTAGACTTACCTGTAATTTGCACCTTTCTCGTATCCATTCTATATACCATCCAGTTTTATGATATAGAAAAAAAAGCACAATTAATTAAAAAACTTCCTTACATAGATATATATGTGGATAGTAGGTGCACATACACTATATTGACACTATGTATACTATATAGCTATGTCAAAAATTGATATATGTAACAATAAAAAAGAAGATTTAAAAAAGGATTGAAAATTTCCCATTCATAACTTTCAATATAGCGAATCTGAATTAATACGACCACTTCTTAGCATGTGATCTACAATTACAAGAGCGATCATTGATTCTGCGACAGGTACCATTCTCGGAGGTATAGTAGGATCATGACGACCATGTATCTCAACATCTGTCTCTTCCATGCTGCTCATATCAACACTCTTCTGGGTTTTGGATATAGAAGGAGTTGGTTTTACAGCTGCACGACAGATTACTGGCATTCCTGTGGATATTCCACCGATGATACCACCTGCATTGTTGGTATCCTGAACAATAGTGCCATCCTGGAGGATAAATGCGTCATTCATCTGACTGCCAGCCATGCCAGCACATTCAAATCCTGCACCTATCTCAACACCTTTCACAGCACCGATCCCCATTATCGCAGCAGCAATATCAGCATCCAGTTTATCAAATACCGGTTCACCAAGACCTCTTGGGACACCGGTGGCAATGATCTCCACAATACCACCAATACTGTCACCTTCTTCGCGTAAAAGTCTTACACGCTGAAGCATCTTTTCAGCTGCATCAAGGTCTGCACATCGGACTTGTGTTGACTCAACATTCTTACATATGTCCTCAATGGAAAGTGGGGTCGCTCTTATCCCACCAAGCTCAATGACATGAGCAATAATTTCAATACCAGATAAAAGTAATAACTTTTTAGCGATTGCTCCGGCTGCAACCCTGCCTATCGTTTCCCTGCCGGAGGATCTGCCACCACCCCTATGGTCCCGGATACCATATTTTTCAGCATAGAATAAATCGGCATGACCTGGTCTTGGAATATCTCTGATATAGTCATAAGCACCAGGGTTTGCATTCTTATTCCAAACAAGCATAGATATTGGAGTTCCGGTAGTCTTTCCTTCAAAAACTCCAGAGAGTATCTCCACCTTATCTGATTCAGAACGTGGAGTAGATACTTCATTTTGTCCTGGTTTACGCCTGTCCAGATCTTTCTGCACATCTGTTTCAGAAAGCTCAAGCCCTGCAGGCACACCATCAACAACTACACCTACAGCTTTTCCATGTGATTCGCCCCAGGTTGTGATCCTGAAAGAATGTCCAAAGGTGTTTCCCGGCATATTCGTATAAAATCCCTGATATTATTTATAATTATAATTTATCCTGCTCTTCCAACGGCTCTATATGAACCAGAACTTCCTCAATACCTTCAAATCGCTCTTTGATACGATATTGGACAACATGTGCAAGAGAATGTGATCTACGAGTCGGCATTTCGGGATTCACCTGAATATGGAGATCTACAAAGATGTTACCTTGTGAACCACGGGTTCGAATATTATGACAGGCCATTACACCATCGATATCATCTATACTGTCGCATATATCGTCAGGATCGATAATTGATTCATCACAAAGTACTGCAACACTACTGAAGATTATCCGGACTCCAGCACGCAATATCAAAATTGCTACCACTACGGAGATAAGAGGATCGATCATAGGATAACCTGCTTTTATCATAGCAAGTCCCAGAATTACAGAGAGAGAAACGTAGATATCGCTTTTTGTATGAGCTGCATCCGCGATAAGAACCTCGCTATTGAGTACCTTACCCATCCTTTGTTCATAGCTTGTAACTCCAAGGTTTATTCCCATTGTACCAAGCATCACAATGAAACTGAACAAAGTTACCTCAGGAAGAGAGCCATTACCGATCCTATCGAAAGCAGAATGAACAATATCAAATGCTACCAGACCAAGTAGAACTGCAATGAATATGGATGCTATTGTCTCAAACTTACCATGTCCATAAGGATGGTCTTTGTCAGGTGGTTTGGAAGCTAATTGTATTCCAACGAGTCCTATAACATTGGAAACCCCGTCGAAAAGAGAGTGATAACCATCCGACTGCATACTAAGTACATTTGTGAACATACCATAGGCAATTTTAGCAAAAGAGACAGCTAAATTTAAAAATAGCACATAGAGCAGGATCTTCTGTATTTTTCTGAAACGAGGATCCATGCTGTGCATACAGCCAATTACTACTACCACAAATATAAAAGATATCATTTCACTACCAAAAAAATAAAGGATAACCAATAAGCATAATAAATATAGAAATAAGTATAGAAAATGATATATGGACATAAGCCGGTGATAATTTGAAAATCCTATTGAAACGATCTCTCATAATTGTTCTTGCTGTTTTTCTCCTTAGTGCATCTTCAGGATGCATTGAAACCCCTGCTGCAAGCCCTGCACTCATTGATGAAGATGCTTTGACAAGCTATGGCTGGTCACAGGTAGAAGATATAGAATACAATACATTCGAACAGGAAGTTTCCAATGGAACAAGTCTGACCTTCAACAGCACAAAGGCCACCTATCAAAATGATAGGCTTATAGCTGATATTGAAAAACAGACAATGGAATTCAAAGAAGAATACATGCTCCCTTCTGACATGCAGGTTCCAACAATTACAGCACAGATAAGCACCAATCGTATTGCACTACCCGGTAAATTAGGTATACCAACCAAGATTATCTCGAAGATCGTTGATAGTAGTGTTGAATCTATGAACGGGCAGAACAGCATTGGAGAATTCAATGAAAGCAAGAAGATGCAACTTACATCAAATACTGGTGCACCTATCTACTTATCCAGATTTACAGCTGCCATGCCTTTAGAGAACAGCAGTCTGAAAATGCTTGGTTTCATTGCCATCATTGAAAGTGAGGAATACAGCACCATTGTTTATGGAACGACACCAAATGGAACACTACCGGTCAAGATAGGACCACTTGAATCTGATATATTCTCCATTGATGGTGAGAGAGAACTTGATGAAATGATAGAACTTATTAAAACAATAGAATAACTGCAACCATAAGTTATAATTGCCATAAAGCACGATTTTCTTTTATGGTAAAGATTGCTATTACAGGAAAAGGCGGTGTCGGAAAGACAACTATTTCAGGCACCCTTGCTCGTATGCTTGCAAGAGATGGTTATGATGTGATCGCCATCGATGCAGATGCAGATATGAATCTTGCATCGTCACTGGGAGTTAGCAATCCTCCTGAGCCTCTTACAGATTATCAGGATCTTATAAATGAAAGAGCCGGCGAGAAAGGCGGAATGTTCAAGTTCAACCCTAAAGTTGATGACATTGTAAATGAATTTGGCATCGTTGGACCGGACAATGTGAAAATGCTTGTTATGGGTACCGTCGAGAGAGGTGGAAGTGGTTGCATGTGTCCTGCATCCGCATTCCTTAGAGCTTTTTTGCGCCATGTTGTTCTCAAGGAAAAAAGTGCTGTTATACTTGATATGGAAGCAGGTATCGAACACCTTGGAAGAGGCACAACCCGCGGTATCGACCTAATGATAATCGTCGTTGAACCGGGAATGAGGTCCATCGAGACAGCACAGAGGATCAAGGACCTTTCCGAAGGTATTGAGATCAAGAACCTCGCGGCCATAATCAACAAAGGAACTTCTTCTAACATTAAACCAAAACTGGAAGAGCTTGGTATCCCTGTGCTTGGGGAAATGCCATACGACCCGCAGCTCATGGAAGCAGATTTCAGTGGACTTGCACCTATTGATGTAGG
>Ga0206328_170_pt1 | contig 7927 bp, 5 predicted proteins | sample SalPonR1_A_D2_MG_FD_142664 | JGI IMG/M metagenome (GOLD analysis project Ga0206328, IMG submission 142664)
TAAATGCTGCTGAATCTCTTCCTTCATCCTGTATGGATCTTAAATAATTCCAATATTTATATTCAATTTTTTCAATTATTTTTCAGAATCATCTTTTTAAACTAGCAAACGTTTGGTAACTCAAATGAAAAAAGGCAGACAACACTTTCAATCCTCTGGAAAGAATAAGAAAGGTTACGATAAAAAGACATACAAGAAGTACTCTTATTCTGGAAAAAATAAAGCAGATCCGCAGAACAAATCCAGAATAAAACGTGCAAATTATGAGAATGATTTCATATTCTGGTGCAAGGATTGTAATGTTCCACTTATTGGTCCAAAATGCTGCACTTGCGCCAAAGAAGCTATCAAGCTCAATTTAAGTCAACCAGCTGACATCAGGTTCTGTTCTCCTTATGAACGAGGTATTCTCCATGAGAAACTACTTGAATCCTTTGAATGTGATCCTATTGGGGAGCGCATAGTTCTTCTAAACAAAATACCAGGTGATGACAAGACCGATGAGGTAATTGTTGATGGTCTGTTTTTTGGAATTCTCAGATTCGATCTTTCTATGATGGATTACGCATTTGATATCCAACTTGAGGGTGCGAAGATCCTTCTGGAATTTTCAAAAGAGAAAACAGTTGTCTTGGAACGAAGTTCCAAACACCTCAACGGAAAGAAAGTAAAATCCCAGGATATTGAATCTATTGGTTCAGACATCAAATCTGGCGATGATGTACTTGTAGTATCAGGAAATCTGACTGGCTTTGGTGTAAGTTACTGTGATGCACAAGATCTACGATCATGTCCTGATCCTGCTTTGAGGGTTCGTAAAATTGATTCTAATCTTGCATCACTCAATCCAAAAATAGCTTCAATGGATGAAGTGATAGCTGCAAATATAGATTACCTGAGGAAACTGGGTAAGAATGCTATCAATACGATAAAGGGAATAGCTAACCAGGCTGACTACAAAGGCCTTCCAGTTCATGTTTCATTTAGTGGTGGAAAAGACAGTCTTGTGATACTCGATCTTACTATCAGTGCCCTTAGAAATCGAAAAGTTGAAGCATTTTTCATTAATACCGGTATAGAATTTCCTGAAACCCTGGATTTTGTTCATGAATATTGCGGGAAGAACAATATTACTCTTACTGAAAAGCAGGCAGGCGATACCTTCTGGGAAAATGTGGAATCATTTGGTCCACCTGCAAAGGATTTCAGGTGGTGTTGCAAGGTTTGCAAGCTCGGGCCTGCTAATACTGCTATTGAGGAATGTCTTGAAACATCTAAGACATGCCTTACAATAGATGGAAAAAGAAAGCATGAATCCTTTTCCCGGGCTAATATAGCTGCAAGTGAAATGAATCCCTTTGTCCCGGGGCAATTGAATATTTTTCCTATCAGGGATTGGAGGGCCATAGAGGTCTGGTTGTATATTCACTGGAGGAAGTTGGATTATAATCCACTTTATGATATGGGATTTGAGCGAGTAGGCTGCTACCTTTGTCCTGCTGCTCTTTCGGCTGAATATCATCGAATGGGGGAAATCCATCCTGATATGTATAATAGGTGGGAATCATTCCTGTTGAATTGGTCTAAGGATATGGGTCTTTCAGACAGTTTCATTGAGCATGGGCTATGGCGCTGGAAAGAACTTCCTCCAAAGATGATCAAATTATGTGATGAGCTTGGCATTTCATCTTCTGGCAGTATGCCAAGATCTGATTTTAGTATTGATATCGTTTCAGGAATATCTCCCTGTAAGGCGGGTGGTTATTCCATCGAGTCTGCAATTCATGGTTTTTCCATGAAATCCTCTGCTAATATAATGAATATAATAGGTGAGACTGTATTTTCTGAAGAATTAGGACTTCTGTTGGTAAAAACAAGATCATCGACCGTGAAAATATTCTCATCAGGCAACATGCTTGTGAATGCTGAAAACAGGGAAGCTGCTGATAAATTACATGTTGAGGCTGTTAAGCAGCTTATCCGTAATCATAAGTGTACTGGCTGTGGCATCTGTATAAACGCCTGTCCTGTGGCTGCGATAATTCTGGATAATGAGAACGGTATTCTTGTCAATGAGCGATGTACAAGGTGTGGTAAATGCACCAGATCCTGTGTTATTGTAAAATACATGGAAAAATAGGTGAACATGGGCCTTTTGAAACGATCATTCAATATTTTTTGCCACTAACATGGTGAATTATTAATACTCTGGATGTATTATATTAAAGCCGTTATAGTATATATCGATCAAAGTTCAGTAAAATTCAATGGATGATGTGATGACTTCTCAACAAGATGGAATTTCGCGTATACTCGAATACAAATGGGGTATTGCAGCAGGAATTATTGTTCTAATGCTTTTTATCATCCAGATATTCGTTCTCCTTCCCCTTGCAGATGGAATAGTTCTTGGTCTTGTATTTGCTTATTTGTCCCGGCCGGTCTATCTTAAGTTTAAACGTTTTCCACATTTAGGTGCATTAGTAGCTACAATGTGCATTGTTATCCCTGTGGTATTCATCATAGGTTCCGGCTTTGTTGAGATTTTAGGGCTGATTGCATGGTTACTAGAAAACCAGGCAGATGTCCTTAATTCCTCACTTGATTTTTTAAGATCAATATCAATCCCTGATAAGTACAGTGATGACATCCAACAGCTTATATGGAATTTCTCAACATCCATACTTCCATTACTCAGTAGAATAGGTATTTTTTCATATGCACGCGATGTAATGATATTCGCATTGAATCTTATGGTTGCAGTTTTCGTATGCTATTTTCTTCTTGCAGACGGGAATAAATTATATTTAGCAGTGATCAGATGTTTCCCTGGTAATTGCAAAGGCTCAGCTATTAAATTTTTTAGACATCTTGATATTATTTTACAGGGTGTGTTCATAGGCAATGCTTCAGCAGCACTTGTGGTGAGTGTACTTTCTGTCATTGTTTTCTATGCATTTGGATTTTCAAATATACTTGCACTATCTGCTTTGATATTCATAGCATCTATAATACCAATGTTTGCAGGCTATACGGTGTTGCTAGTTCTGGCTGTTTATCGATATTTCCAGTATGGTGTGGAAAGTGCTTTGATATTTTTCGTGGTAGCATCAATTATAATATACGCCCCACCTGAACTTTTCCTTCGTCCTTACCTTGCGAGCATAAAGTCACACATACATCCACTTTTGATTCTTCTTGCTTTTTTGGGTGGAGCCTTTGTAGGTGGTATTGCAGGATTCTTTGCAGCACCTATTCTTCTGGGGTCTTTGGTTTCAGCATACAGGGTATACATTGATAGTGATTCAGAGGAATGTTTACTTCCTACGAATGACATCTCTCCTTTAGAAGAGTAATTCCAAAAAAGAAATCTACTTTATAGCTATTATTTTTGTCACTTGCATCAGCTTGAAAAAGGTTAATAAGGATTGCTCTAATTAGGATAGCAGACTACTGAAAGGTGAATTCATGCAATTATTACTAATCCATTCTGATTATATCGAATACGAAGTTAAAAAAAGTACTCCTGTTGCAGAGGAGATCGAAGATTCCTTTAAGGCTGGAAGGCTTGAGGAAGCACTCACTGCTTTTATGGCTGTAGAGAAGATCGACGAGTCAAGTGTTGACGAAGTAGTGGAAAAGGCTGTAGCTGAGATAAAAAATTTAGCTACTCAGCTAAAAGCTGAGAACATAATGGTCTACCCTTATGCTCATTTAAGCTCAGATCTTTCCTCTCCAAAAGTAGCAGTTACAGTTCTCAAAAATATAGAACAAATACTTGCTAAGGATTATAATGTAAAGAGAGCGCCATTTGGCTGGTACAAGGCATTCAAGGTCAGCTGCAAAGGGCACCCTCTTTCAGAACTTTCACGCTCCATTATACCCGAAGGTGGATCTGTACCTTGCGGAGAGCCTGTTGTTTGTGAATCAGAAAAGGAAGAGCTTGTTTCTGAAGCCCTCAAGGCAGAAAGTACTGCAAGATCATACTGGCATGTACTCACTCCTGATGGTGAGTTGCATGATGCAGAAAGTTTTGATTTTACAGGCCATGAGAATCTCGGTAAATTCGTAGATTATGAAATATCCAAGAAGAGAGCTGTTGAAAAAGCTCCTCCTCATGTGGAGCTCATGCGCAGGCTTGAGATCGCTGATTATGAACCGGGGTCTGATTCCGGTAATATGCGCTATTATCCCAAAGGCAGAATGATGAAATCACTGCTTGAGTCATATGTGCTTGATGAGTCAGCTAAGGTTGGCGCAATGGAGGTTGAAACTCCTTTGATGTATGATATGAATCATCCTACATTGAAGAAATATCTTGACAGGTTCCCTGCACGTCAGTATTCAATCGAATCTGACAAGAGGCACATGTTCCTGAGATTTGCCGCATGCTTTGGTCAGTTCCTTATGAATCATGACATGACCATATCTTACAAGAATCTGCCAATGAAAATGATCGAGATGACCCGTTACAGTTTCCGTAAGGAGCAGCGCGGGGAGCTTGTAGGTCTGCGACGACTTCGTGCTTTCACAATGCCTGATATGCACAGTCTTTGCACTGGCATGGAACAAGCAGTTTCACAATTTGATGATCAGTATAATATGTGTATCTCCATTCTTGATAAAGTCGGCATCAAGGTAGATGATTTTGAAGTAGCTATCAGATTTACCAGAGATTTCTATAATGATAACAGGGATTTCATAACCAACCTTGCTAAAACGGTTGACAAACCCGTACTTGTAGAAATGTGGGATACTCGTTTCTTCTATTTCGTACTCAAGTTCGAGTTCAATTTCGTAGATGCTCTTGCAAAAGCGAGTGCACTTTCAACTGTGCAGATAGATGTTGAAAATGCAGAAAGGTATGATATCAATTATATCGATACTAATGGTGAGGCAAAGAGGCCTGTTATTCTTCATTGCTCTCCAAGTGGTGCTATTGAGCGCTGCATCTATGGTCTTCTTGAGAAAGAGGCTATGAAGGCAGAAGCAGGTGAGGTTCCAATTCTTCCGCTCTGGTTATCACCAACCCAGGTAAGAATCATCCCGATCGCCGAAGACCATATGGAATTCGCACAACAGGTTTCAGAACAACTTAATTGTCGTGTTGATATCGATGATCGCAGTGACACAGTTGGCAAGAGAGTTCGAGAAGCTGGGCGTGAATGGGTGCCTTATGTTGTTGTGATCGGTGACAATGAAGTTGAAACAGGCCTTGTGAATGTGACCATCAGGGCAGAATCGCAGCCAAAAAAGCCGGTGAAGGTATCCATGACACCGGATGAACTCAATGCAAGAATACTTGCTGAGGTGGAAGGTATGCCTTATAAGAGTCTTCCTCTGGCAAAGATGCTATCTTCAAGGCCAAAGTTCTTATAAACTCAGTCAAATTACTCTCTATGGAAGAGGCTAATGGGAAAGTAGGGGCAGTTGCCTCTGCTACTATTTTTGTATCGGGTAAAGTCCAGGGCGTTTATTTTAGGAAATTTACCCAGGAAAAGGCACTAGATCTGTCTTTGAACGGATTTGTTCAAAATCTTCGGGATTCTCGGGTTATGCTCGAGGTGCAAGGGAATGTTGCGGATATTAAAACCTTGATAGATCATCTTCACATAGGTCCAAAAAGGTCCAATGTTGAAACTGTTGATGTTGAATGGTCTGATGTGTCTGAAAATTATTCTGGTTTTACTATCAGAAGATAGTCTAAACCCAAACATGCTGCAACTAATATTTTATTATCTGGCAAGCATAATTTTTTAATAAGCTCTTTTGTCGAATAACTTTAATTATTATGGCCTATGATTGTAGATTAATGAGCGATGTAATTATTGTCAGATATGGGGAACTTGCCCTCAAGAGTCCTGGGGTAAGGAACCAATATGAGAGAATACTAGTGAAAAATATAGAGGCAATGCTGGATCTGCGCGATATATCATATTCTAATGTTAGCCGTGAATGGGGGCGCATTTTTGTTCACAGTACTGATAAGAACGCATCAAAAGCAGTATCTGATGTCTTTGGGGTAGTATCTTCTTCTCCTGCAATATCGTCTGACAGTACCATTGAATCTGCTGCCAGTACATGTGCATCTCTAGCTGATGAATTTGTAAAAGACGGTGAATCATTTGCCATAAGGGCAAGACGTTCAGGTAATCACAGCTTCTCTTCAAATGAACTTGCAAGAAAATGCGGAGATGTTGTATGGCACATGATGGAATCCAAAGACCAGACTCCATCAGTTGATCTGACAGATCCCGATAAGGAAATATTTGTGGAGATGCGTCAGAATTATTCTTACATTTATACAGAGGTCACTGATGGTGTGGGTGGCTTACCGTTGGGTACTCAGGGTAAGATGGTCTCTCTGGTTTCAGGAGGTATTGATTCTCCTGTTGCAACCTGGTTGCTCATGAAAAGGGGCGTTGAGATAATACCTGTATATTGCAACAATGATCCATTCAATGATGATCGTGCAAGACAAAGGACCATGGATTGTATTTCACAGCTTCAGAAATGGTGCCCTGGTCATCCATTCAAGATATATGAAGTTCCAAATGGTCATAACTTAAGAAAATTCATAGATCAATGTGACAGCAAAAAAACATGTGTCCTCTGTAAAAGGACTATGTACAGGATAGCATTTGAGATAATGAAGATCGAAAACGCATCCGGGGTAATTACAGGTTCTTCTCTTGGACAAGTTGCTTCACAGACATCTGAAAATATGTATGCAGAAGCATGCGGTCTTGGTGTACCCTTGTATCACCCTCTCATTGGTCTTGATAAGTCTGAAATAATCGATATCGCAAGAAGAATTGGTACCTATGATATTTCCATACAGCCCGCAGGCGAATGTCAGGCAGTTCCCATTCATCCCGAGATCAAAGCGAAATTCGATTCACTTATTGTGGAAGAGAGTAAACTGGATATTGATTCTCTCATAAGTTATTCTATATCCAATGCCAGAGTTTCAAAAGGGGAATGATGCTGGTATTTTGAGTATCATCTTTTTCCCTTTCTATTTAATTTTATCTTTCCTTAACTTTCTTTTATGATCCATTTTCTGTAGTAGGTTTATTTTCGATGGCAACTTTTATATAAATACCACTCATATAATAATCAAACATAAATAAAAGTATATTTCTTTTATTGCAGTTGGTTTTTATGAGTGAACTTCCTTGGGAAATAAAAAAAGATTCAAAGAATGAATCAGAAGATCAAACGAATTCAGGGTCAGATACTCCTTTCCCTCCCAGCTTAGGTAACCCTTCGAACATACCTGATATTCTTGCCAATGCATTTGCAGAAGCTCCAATGGAAGAAGCAAAGCTGGACCTTCCCCCTGCGGGCTCTGAGGGCGAAATTGATCCTCCTGCCATGCCATCATTTCTCGAAACAGTTGATAACATTGTTTCGGAACCTGGTAATGCTTTAAACATTCCTTCATCTGAGGATGGGGTTTCTGAACCAGAAGCTCAACTTCCACCATTTATGCAGAATTCAAATACAAATATGAACCTGAATTCTGATAACAATCCTACTCAAGAGAATAGTTCTTTACATTCCAAACCACCAGTGTTTGATATCTCTTCTCTTTCAAAGACTAATCCTGCAACTTCAGGTGGGATCAATTCCGATTCATTTAATAGATCTGCCAGAAAATCCCCTCCTCCTATATTCAACCCTTTATTTCCAGATGATAGTGAGGATAAAAAGGAATTAGAAGGTATGCAACCTAACCTGGAAAACATCTCTTCTCCACCAACTGCCCCTGCTAGTGAGAATCCTTTCCCACCAACTACCTCTGCTAGTGAGAATCCTTTCCCACCAACTGCCTCTGTTAGTGAGAGCCCTTTCCCACCAACTACTCCTGCTAGTGAGAATCCTTTCCCACCAACTACCTCTGCTAGTGAGAACCCTTTCCCAC
>Ga0206328_173_pt1 | contig 7029 bp, 4 predicted proteins | sample SalPonR1_A_D2_MG_FD_142664 | JGI IMG/M metagenome (GOLD analysis project Ga0206328, IMG submission 142664)
ATCTATGGCAAATTTCTCTTCTTCAAGAGTGTCTTCGCGTTCATCCAGTGCTCTGATCGTCTCATCCGGAGCCGGACCACCGATAACATTCCTTTTATTGATATTTAATACCGGATCCAGAGCTTCAGTTATCATTTCTGCAGTCAGGCCTCTGGAACTTAGAGTTTCACCAAGAACGTCTTTAGCGACCTCATCAACTTCAGCAAGAGAAGGATTTCCATTACCCTTTGCAAGAACACCGACTATCTGGTGTGCGGTCCTGAAAGGAATATCAGCTGATCTGACCATCGTATCAGCCAGTTCTGTAGCTGTTGTGAATCCTGTGTTTGATTGTGCTGCCATGGCCTCAGCATTCACTTTCATGGTTTTGATCATTCCTGACATGATACGAACAGCGCTTCTGGTCGTTTCAACAGAGCGCCATACATTTGGAGTGGCTTCCTGAAGGTCACGATTGTAGCTTAATGGAAGACCCTTACATATTGTAAGAAGTGTCATAAGGGAACCAACTGCAACACCGGACTTACCACGCATTAGTTCAGCGGTATCAGGGTTCTTCTTCTGGGGCATTATGGAAGATGTGGATGCATACATGTCATCCAGTTCTATGAAATTGAATTCCGTGCTGGACCATATAACAATCTCCTCTGCCATCCTACTGAGATCGATCATTATGTTTGCCATAACGGCAGCAGATTCAATGAGAAAATCCCGGCTGCTCACAGCGTCCATTGAATTTTCCAGAATTCCTCCAAAACCAAGGAGAGAGCATGTCCTTCCCCTGTTCAGGTCAAAACCGGTTGATGCAAAAGCAGCTGCTCCAAGAGGGCTTTTGTTTACTCTTGAAAAAGCATCTGAAACACGAGCCGTGTCCCTTGAGAGTGCATCAGAATGTGCTATCAGATGATGGGCCAGGGTTGTTGGCTGTGCATGCTGCAAATGTGTAAAACCTGGCATCAGGGTATTGATATTCTCTGCAGCCTTAGTAATAAGGGAGCTACGCAAAGAGGTCAATTCTTCCATAAGGGAAAGGAGTTCATCCCTGAGCCTTATCCTCATACAGGTTGCAACTTCATCATTTCGAGAACGTCCGGAGTGCATCCTTCCTCCTACTTCTTCACCGACCATATCAATAAGTCTGGCCTCCAGTGAAATATGGATATCCTCATAACTATAGTCAAGAGATTCAATTCCTTCATCTTTTATTTTAAAAAGGCCCTGAAGAATAGCACTACAATCTTCTGATCTAATTATTTCCTGCTCTTTCAGCATGATGGTATGTGCCATATCCACCAGAACATCAGCCTCGAATATCCATTTGTCAGCTGCCATTGAAGATGAAAAATCCATTATATCCTTATCAGGAGTGGAGGACAGGCGCCCCCTGCGTAAAATATCGCTCATGTGAACCTCAGTAACCTCATATTTTAGTTATAAAAATGACTTTGATCTTGCAGCGTGCTATGGTCTGAACGCTTAAATAAGAATCGGTTTTCAAAATATGAATAGCTTGCAGCTGCCTTTGATAAAGATTTCCAGACCAATTGATGCTGAATATATTAACAAATTATATATATAATATAATACTATATTTATGCATATATTAATTATACTTTACATTGATATAGTTCATAATTGACCTATTGTGAGGCAGATAATGACTGAAGAAGTAACACAATTTCAGGATAGTAATGCAAAAGACCTCCTTCAACTTGTTATATTTAAGCTGGGAACTGAAGAATTTGCTGTCGACATTATGCAAGTTCAGGAAATAATCCGAATTCCTGAAATAACCCGTATTCCGAAATCTCCAGAATACATTAAAGGTGTTATTAATATACGTGGAAAGATAATTGTGGTAATGGATCTGGACAGTCGCTTCAACATGAATAAGAATGAAATTACCGACGAGTCACGCATTATAGTTGTCGACATCGATGGAACTGTGGCAGGAATAGTAGTAGACTCAGTAAGTGAAGTAATCAGAATGGATGGAGAGAACGTAGATGATACACCTGAGGTAATTGCTCAGAAGATCAATGCTGATTACCTTAAAGGTGTTGGAAAAATAGATGACAGAATGTTAATTCTCCTAAATCTGGAACACATACTAAGTGAAGCAGCAGCATAATACTATAATATATAAAGAGAATCAAAATCGCTAGAATTCAAATTTCCTTCCATTTTTTTAGAGATTTGTGGGCTGCATACTGCCATATTATTATTTTTTTTATAAATTTATTTTTATGTTTTGCTGACTTTTGGGAGTTCAACATGGACTTTTGTACCAAGACCCTCTTCACTTTCCACCCAGATATTCCCGCCATGATCCTCGATTATCACTTTACTTATGTAAAGCCCCAACCCATTACCACCATAGCTCCTTGTTGATGAACTATCGATCTGATAGAATTTCTGGAAAAGATTTTGTATATATTCCTGTGAAATACCAATTCCGTTATCTTCCACACTTATACAAACATTTTCACCATTACAGGATGCAACTATTTTCACACGGCCATCATTTGGAGTGAATTTGATAGCATTATCCAGAAGGTTCAAAAATACACGTGGAAGATAATCAGAATCTCCAGCCACAGTAATAGTGTCATCAGTGATCTCAGTGGAGATTGAAAGATCCTTATCTATGGCTTTTGAGGCCATTTGTTGCAAAGAAGAGCTTAGAATATCATTTAATAAGAGATCTTCAAAATGATACTTAACAGTACCACCCTGAGAACTGCTTGCAAATAAAAGAGAGTCAATAAGTGACTGTAAACTATTGGATTTGGTGACAACCTTTTCTATCGCATTTAGCTGAGCATCGGTGAGGCTACCAAGCGTCCCGTCATATAACAATTCACTGAAGCCTTTTATTGAAGTAAGAGGAGTATTAAGTTCATGTCTTAGATTTGAAAGGAACTCATCTTTCAATTTATCAAGAGACTGAAGTTCCTCATATGCTTTTTCAAGTTCTTTTGTTGAACTTTTCAATGCTGTTTCAGTTGTCTTGAGCTCAGTTATATCACGTATGTGTTCAACCGCCATCACAACATCATTGTCTTTACCAAAAACAGGAAAAGCACGGTATTCCATTATTTTTCCATCTTCAGGATTTACCTGCTCAAAATCAGCAACATCACCTGTTGAGAATACCTCTTTTATATAACAGGGATCACATGGAGTGTCCCGTTGCATAAAACAATTATAACAATGGGGATGTCCCTGCTTTTCTTCAATTGATACAGGCATATCGCTTTTCCAGTTACTTGTAACTACCCTCATATCCCTGTCAACCACCACTATCAGATCCTGAAGTGCATTGAAAGTGCTTGAAAGTAACTCTTTTTGCTGTTGCAGTGCATCCTCTGAGACCTTATCTTTAGTGATATCAGCAATAAGGCAAACTCCGCCTTCTATCCTGTTATCTGAGGATCTACGAGGAACATAATATGATTTAAAATAAGCTGTGCCTCCAGGAAGGTCAAAAGAATACTCACTTTCATAATACGGAAAAGTATCATTTCTTGTGGTGCTGTAAAGCGATTTCTCTAGCATTTCGTCATTTACAAAATCAGAAACATCCGCTCCAATAACATGCTCTCTGCTTGTCCGGAATATTTTCATAAAACTTCTATTACAATGGGTGATCATACCATCCCGGTCTACAAAAATACCAAGGGGAGATGAATCAAAAATAACCCTGTACCTTTTCTCAGAATCGAGTAATGCATCCTCAATAGTCTTTCTTTCTACTGTTTTCCCAAGGCGTGAAACGATGATATCCAATAACTTTTTTTCTTCTTTTGAAAATGGACCTATATCAGAATCAGGCTTTTCATCCAGATAGACAGCCTGTAATTTGCCTCTTACTTTTCCATGTACTATTATCTCGGCTGTTAATTTCCATGGAGTATCCTGATAGTTTTCAGAATGATAGAACTCACCATCAAGCATAATACATGCTGCGGCATCTTTAGAGAACTTGCATGCGTCAGGAATACGTTTAACGATACCCCTGAGAAGAGACTTCAATGGAATATGCATATCAAAGAGATTGGTAATACTATAGATACACTCCAGTTCTTTTTCTCGTTGTGTCAATAACGATATTTCATTCCCACTGTTGATAGTCACACCTATGTCCAAAATTATATAATCTAAATTTATATTATTCATATTAATAGATTTCGAATGATTTCTAAAAATAGATGAGAAATAAAGCAAATGGATTTTTTAACGCATGTTTTTAAATATATGTGCGATAATAGAAGAGCTAAATTAGCTCTTTAAAATGAGCACTCAAATATATAGATTATAATTATCAAACTAACAGGTGAACACATGTATTCTGACAGGATTAACTCATTACCCCCTTACTTGTTTGCAACCATAGATGAAGCAAAGGCAAAGATGAAAGCAAAAGGTGTGGATGTTATAGATCTCGGAGTAGGAGATCCTGACCAGCCAACTCCAGACCACATTGTAGATTCGATGTGTGACGCAGTACGTAACCCTTCAACCCACAGTTACCCATCATACACCGGAATGATTAGCTTTAGAGAAGCTGCATGCGATTGGTGCAAGGAAAGCAGAGGAATTGACCTTGACCCTGCAACAGAAGCACTGACACTTATTGGTTCAAAGGAAGGAGTTGCACATTTGCCACTCGCTTTTATCAATCCCGGCGACATTTCACTTTGCCCTGATCCTGCATATCCGGTATACAAGATAGGTACCGAGTTCGCAGGTGGTAAAGCTCACATCATGCCTCTTCTGGAAGAGAATGATTTCCTCCCTGATCTTGATATAATTCCAAAGGAAGTGCTTGCAAAAACAAAGTTGATGTTCCTCAACTATCCTAACAACCCAACATCTGCAACTGCAGACACAAAGTTCTTCGAAGAAGTTGTGCAGTTCGCCAGGGATAACGAGATAGTTGTGATCCACGACAATGCATATTCAGAAATGTGCTATGATGGTTACAAAGCACCCAGTTTCCTCAGCGTTGATGGAGCAATGGAAGTTGGAATGGAACTCTATTCCCTCTCCAAGACATACAACATGACCGGATGGAGACTTGCATTTGCAGTTGGTAATAAGGAAGCTATCCAGGGATTTGGAAAGGTCAAATCAAACATTGATTCCGGAGCATTTGAAGCAGTTCAGATGGCAGGTATTACAGCACTTTCATCTTCCCAGCAGTGTGTTGCTGACATGAACAAGGTCTACGAAGAAAGAAGAGATGTTCTTCTTAAGGGACTGAACGGAATCGGACTGGATGTAAAAGCACCAAAGGCAACATTCTACGTATGGATACCTGTTCCAAGCGGATATGACTCAATTGGATTCTCAAAGCTCCTGCTTGAAGAGGCGGGTATTGTTGCAACACCGGGTGTCGGATTTGGTGAACACGGAGAAGGATACATAAGATTTGCACTTACCAGAAGTGCAGAAAGATTATCTGAAGCTGTGGCAAGGATGGAAAAACTTACAATTTGAAGTCATCCCTTTACTTTTCTTTTTTATTTCCATTCGGATAATTCGATTTCTCTTTTTACAGTTTTATTCATTATTTCAATGTCTAAGATCTAATATATATACATTAAGTGAATTATATACATATTCATAATTTAATGCATAATTATAGAGTTTTTTATGAACATGCAGAGTTAAAATAAATACATGTCATAGATATACATGAGCAAACTATGCAAGCATTATGTACTTAAATAAATATATAAGCTACAAGCATAGTGCAGAAGATATCCTCAATTTCCTCTACGAGATTAAGTATGTTATTTTACTATATGTTATCGGAGATTACTTTACAACATCACATGCACTTGGAACTGGAATCGGATTTGAAGAAAATGGATTTTTAGCAGGGCTCATGTCCGAATATGGAATATGGTCACTTGCAGCTGTGAAGGTAGGAATTATTGCCATAGTATATTGGAATTACAGAACAATAAAATCATCGAATAACCCAGCTAATGATCCACTCTGGTCTTTCTCGAAAACGGGACTCGGTCTTTTGGGGCTTGTACTTGTAGTTAACAACCTGATGGTAATTGGAATGAGAATTAGTCTTTTCGAATATATAGGATTCTTATGATGCGGAATCCTTCAATCTTTTTGCATGCATATTTATGATGATCTCTGCAATATCAGCACTATACTCTGAAATACGCTGAAAACTTAGAAGAATATTTCTTTTTTGCTCACCCGGGAAGCTGTTATTATCACTCTGATTATGATAAATACGTGAGATAATATCAACATTCTTGTTCGACCGCTCTATTATGCGGTTTGCAAAATCAGAATCTACATCATACAAAGCATTTACAGAATCACTGAAAATATCCAGGGATAGATTTCCAAGTTGAATGATCTCATCACAGCTATCAATTGGAGAATCCATCTCAATAATATTTTGTGCAATTCTCTGTACATGATCACCAACCCTTTCCATGCTTTTTGTTACAAGTCGATAACCCAGACAATCTTTTGACGAATCTATACCTATTTTTTGTGCTAGGGAAGAATTATCAACTGAAGCTTTTAGTTGTCTTACAGTTAACAGATAAAATCTATCTACGTCATCATCACGTTGTATTACATCATAGGCAAGTTCCATGTCATTATCCATCAGTGCTATCAATACATCCTCGTGCATTGAAGAAATAATCCTGAACATGGTATTAATAGACTTTTCAAGGGAAATATCTTTGTAATTCAACAGGCTTTGAAGCACCAATTTATTCCTTGATTCTTCAACTATCTCTATTCCTATCAATCTTCTTCTTGCAGATTCCTTTATAAATTTTCGCTCATCAGCTGTAAAACCTTTTGTAGAAACAATACTTATGACATCATACCCAATCAAGTAATTAGATACAAGAACCCTAAAATCATCTCCCGGGTTCCCGGTCAGTGATATCTCAACTTGCGAATGTTGTGGCGTTAAACAATCAATTGATTCTGCAGCTAACATAAGCGAAGAGTTATCATTTGACGAGAGAACTA
>Ga0206328_174_pt1 | contig 6848 bp, 7 predicted proteins | sample SalPonR1_A_D2_MG_FD_142664 | JGI IMG/M metagenome (GOLD analysis project Ga0206328, IMG submission 142664)
TGCTTGCACATTTGCAGCACATCTTCTTCTCCTCCAAGGTGAAGTTTTTCGCAAAACTTCACCTTGGAGGAGAAGAAGATGTGCTGCAAATGTGCAAGCAGCTTGAAGATGTAGGAAAACATGTTGTGGGCTGGGTACTACCGAGTGCAGCATGCAGTGTGGCATCTTATGATTCACTTGTCGATAAGAATCCAGATATAAAAGATGCAAAAGCAATTCTGGTCATGGGATGTGGAAGTGGTGTTTCTGTTGTTTCAGGAGTTGTTGATGTCCCGGTCTATCCATCCAACAACACGGAATCACTCGGAGGACGCTCACACGGAAAGGTTCTTGGGGAACTCTGTGCACTATGTGGAAGCTGCGCTGTCCATGAGTTTGGAGGCATTTGCCCAAAAGGCCAGTGCCCGAAACAGTTGCTGAACGGCCCCTGTGGCGGTTCCATGAAAGGAAAGTGCGAAGTCGATCCTGAAAAGGATTGTGTCTGGGCGCTTATCTATAGCAGACTGGAAATGATCGGCAGGCTCGATCTTCTGGAAAAGGTATGGGCCTGCGAGGAAGAGAGCTAATATTCATTATGGAAATGCAAATTTCGCGATGAGTTTAAAAATCAAACATGCATATTACCCAAGCGATGCCCCCAACCTTCAAAGACAAGCTCAGTTCAGATGCTTTTCTCATTACTTCAGAGGTCAGCCCACCCAAAGGTACATGCTTGAGTGAGGTTCTGGCTGATGTGCAGCTTCTAAAAGGTCAGTTCGATGCGCTTAATGTTACAGACAACCAGCGAGCTGTAATGCGCATGAGTCCGCTTGCTGTGAGCAAGGCGCTGCTTGATTCGGGACACGAAGTAGTCATGCAGCTTACATGCAGGGACAGGAATAGGCTTGCACTGCAATCCGACCTGCTTGGAGCCTATTCAATGGGCATCAGGAATATCTGTATAATGACAGGGGACTACACCACAAAGGGTGACCATCCTAAAGCGAAACCTGTCTACGACATGGATTCTGTACAATTGCTGGCAATGGTGCGGAAGATGAATCAGGGATATGATCTTGCAGGCAATGCCATTGAAAATCCTCCTGATTTTGTAGTTGGTGCGGTGTCCAACACCGACCCATCCAATACAATGCAGATGCTCAAATTGAAAAAGAAAGCAAAGATGGGGCTTGAATTCATACAGACACAGGCTGTCTACGATACCGAACAATTCAAATCATTCGTGGAAATTGCTGACGAGCTTAAAGTGCCTGTGATAGCTGGCATAATTCCTCTCAAATCTGCAAGGATGGCGGGTTTCATGAATAACAATGTTCCCGGCATCAATGTTACAACTGATATAATTGAAAGGATGGAAGCTGCTGAAGAAGCTGTTGAAGAAGGTCTGAAAATTGCAGCAGAAAGCATCCGGGATCTTAAAAGACTATGTCGCGGAGTCCACATCATGCCAATTGGCAAACATACTAATACACCAAAATTACTGGAAATGTCCGGAATAGGAAAGAAGAACTCATGATAAAAACGCAGATCGATCATGCAAGAGAAGGCACCCTCACAGCAGAGATGCAATACGTCGCAAAGGCTGAGGGAATTGAAGAAGAACTCGTGCTCAAAAGAGTAAAAGATGGCAGTCTTGTTATAATGATCAGAAAAGGGTGCAAGCCTGTTGCTATTGGAAAGGGTGCAAGCACCAAGATAAATGTGAATCTTGGAACCTCCTCTGCATTCATTGACACCGAGGCAGAAATTGCAAAGGCAAAAGTTGCAGAAAAGTATGGGGCAGCTAGCATCACCGATCTGTCGATGGGTGGAGACATCTCTGCAATTCGAAAAATGATCTTTGAGAATACCAGCCTTCCCATAACCACCGTGCCAATCTACCAAACGATCGTTGAAAATGGAATGGATGGAGCAACTATTGATGATATAAAAGCCTACATCAAAAAGCATATCGATGAAGGAGTTAGCTCTGTCCTGCTACACTCTGTGGAAAGGAAGATGCTTGAGAATCTTAAAGGTCTGGACAGAGTCATGGGTATGGTCTCAAAGGGTGGCTCATTTACCAGCAGTTTCATGTTGCTAAATGATTGCAAGAATCCATTTATTGAGTATTTTGATGAGATCATGGAGACATTCAGAAAGAAAGATGTAGTACTCTCCCTTGGAAATACCATGAGAAGCGGCTGTGTACATGATCTGAACGACAGTGTCCAGCTTATGGAAATTGAAATGAACGCAAAGCTTGCCAGAAGGGCAAATGAACTGGGTGTCCAGGTAATTATCAATGGCATGGGAGGACACATACAGGCAAATGACATCCCGGCCAGTGTTAAAATGTACAAGAGAAAGGCAGACTTCCCACTATTTGTAGCAGGCCCGCTACCTACCGATGTTGCTGTAGGTCATGACCACATTGCCGGTGCCATAGGTGCTACCATGGCAAGTGGTGCAGGTGCGGATTACCTCTGCTACATTACACCTGCTGAGCATCTCTCACTTCCAAATCCTGAGCAGGTGAAGGAAGGGCTTATCGCTTTTAAAGTGGCAGCCCACATCGGAGATTCCATGAAATATGGACTCAGTGAACAGGATCTCATACTTGCACAAAAAAGAGCGGACTTTGACTGGAAAGGTCAAGCTAAGGCTGCAATCGACCCGGGTAGAACAGAACAGATGTGCCCGGATGAAGGACCTTGCTCCATGTGTGGAGATTACTGTGCCATCAAGATCATGAAAGAATATCTTACAGGAGCAGCTTAAATGCAAAAAGAACTCACATCTTTGCAGATGTTTGGAATTAAGACCCCCCTGATAAAACCAGGAGATAATATTGCAAATATCATTCTTGATGCCATGGAAGAGAATGGGCTTTTTTTTCAGGAGAAAGATGTGCTTATTCTTGCAGAGTCAGCTGTGTCTACCGCTGAGGACAGACTTGTGGATCTGAATAAAGTTAAAATAACTGAAAAAGCCATGGAACTTGCAGAACAATACCAGCTTGACCCCCGGGAAATGGAACTCATAATACAGGAATGCGATGAGATATTTGGTGGCGTACCCGGCGCAGCACTTACCATCACAAAGGGCACACTGGCACCAAATGCAGGTATTGATGCATCCAACGCCCCGAAGGATCATGTTGTACTGCTTCCTGAGAACGCTCAGAAAAGTGCAGGCGTTATTCGCAGGGAAATTGAAGAAGAATGTAAATGCAAAATTGCAGTGATAATAGGAGATAGCCGAACACAACCTCTGAGACTTGGTTGCGTGGGAATTGCCCTTGGAACATCCGGTATTGTACCTGTTGAAGATGCCCGAGGGACCCTTGACCTCTTTGAAAAAGAAATGACAATTACACGCAAAGCAGTTGCTGACAATCTGGTTTCTGGAGCACAACTACTAATGGGAGAAGCGGGAGAAAGCGTGCCTGCAGTACTTGTACGAGGTGCACCTGCACAGATGATCGAGGATTCTGAAGATATACCACTATTTACACCGGAAGAGTGCATGTATTATAGCAATATAAGAAAAAAATGATATCATTCTCTTTTTTACTGTTAACAATATTCTATATAGGCAATTTACCCCTCAATATAAACTACTTTACAACATATTTCATTTGTGCAAGATACAAATCAGCATAAATGAAACTTCAACTCAGACCTCAGTTTAGGTCGGAGTTGAGAAAACATGGATAGGCAAAAATTCAATTCGATTTTCGTCATAGCAATAGTATCATTACTTCTTATCGGAAGTGCAGCTAACGCTATTGCAGGCAAGGGACCTGCAGACAAAGACGTCCCACCTGCTCATGCAAATACCAGGACATTGACGTAGTATTCGGCGGAGCAGAGCGCCGCCTTATTCCAGAAGCAGATGGTGGTAAGCGTACAGATGGTGAGAAACTCATAGAAGTTCTTCTTGATGAAGGATACAACTACGTTACAACAAATACAGAAATGGAAGTAATCACATCCAGTACGGTCCTGAAAAGCCAACCGAATTCCTTGACAACACCGAACTTGCAACCTGTGTTGCTGATGCATTTGGTTTCAAACTTGAATGGGGATGAAGAACTCAGCGCAGCTGATGACTTCTACATTCCAAAGGAAGCAGTAAAGATCATCAACGACTAAAATCAAATACAAAAGATGGGGATTTTAATCCCTATTACTTTTTTCAGTGATCAGAATATCAAATTGGTTTGCTACTCTAATTTTTCCAGACCCAGTGACTGTAACACCACGTGATACTCGCTCACAGGCATCCTCGAGTAGAATGCACGCTTGATAACTTCGCTCATTGAAGGATGAATATCCATTGCATGCATGATCGGAGCTGCGGTCTGCTTGTCGGTATACATCAGAGGAATGATCTCATGTATCAGGATAGAAGCATGTGGCCCTATCATATGAGCACCGAGTATCTTGTCAGTATCTGATTCAAGGATGATTTTCACGAATTCATCTTCCAGATCCATTGCTATACCCTTTCCGGTATCATGGAAACGATAGAATCCCATCGTGATATTTTCAACTCCGTACTTTTCTATTGCCTGTGCCTCATTCATACCCATTCCTGCAATTTCAGGATAACAGAAAACCGCATGTGGTATCGCATGATATTCCGGTTTTGCAGGACGCTTGAGAACTGCATTGTAATATACCACGGAAGATTCATGATTTCCCGCATGTTTGAAGAGATATTTACCAGTAGCATCACCAAATGCCCATACATTTTTGCTAGTAGTTTCCAGATGCTCATTGACCTTTATCCAGCCATGTTCGTCTGTTTCAATACCAGCAAGTTCTGGTTTGAGAATATCTGAGTTAGAGCTTCGTCCTGTTGCAACAAGGATTTCATCGGCTGTTATTTCAATTTCATCGGCACTTGTTATGTCCTTTGCTATTACTTTCTTTTGACCATCGATCGAGCTTACTTCAAGGACTTCCTGATTTGTTAGGATATCCATGTACTCAGACATCATTTTCTTTGAAAGGGTCGATATTTCAGGTTCTTCACTTGGAATAAAATGAGGATTTCTTCCAATTACTGTTACTTTTGAGCCCATAGCTGAAAAGAAATGACCATATTCAGCAGCAATGTAGCCAGCACCTATGATTGCAAGAGTTTTTGGCAATTCATCCATTCCAATAACGGAATCGCTTGTAAGGTAACCTGTATCTTCAAGACCTTTAATAGAAGGAATCATAGGTTTGGAACCTGTACTCAAAAAGATCAGCTTCGAGTTGATAGTTTCACCTCCCACCTTGAGAGTGTATGGAGACGTGAACTCAGCAACTTCATTATAATAATCTATTCTTGAACCATGTGAAAGTCCCTGCCTTATATTCTCAATGTCCCCTGATATGGAAGAGCGCATACGATCCATTACTGCTTTAAAATCAATACTTTCTATTTCTGAATATATTCCAAATTTTGATGATCTTGCAATATCCCTTACAAGCTCTGCGGGATAAAGGAGCATTTTTGAAGGAATACATCCACGTGTCAGACATATCCCACCAGGATCGTCTTTATCTATCACAGCGACTTTCATATTTGGATCTGCATCCATCATAGAGCCTACATAATTCATTCCTGAGCCCGAGCCAATAACAATAAGATCATATTCTTTCATCTGTGAACCCCACTGTGTCATTTTTCTATGAATGGTAAATAAATTCAAAACGTTATAAATATTCCTGGTTTAGAACAAGATCCATGTTTACTGTCATCGCAGCATTAAGTTTATATTTCAGCCATTTTTCCTGAGATCAACTCCATGAGATCATCTAGTGTCTCACAGGAGTTCATTTCATCAGCAGTGACAAAAATATCCATACGATCTCCTGTATTGATATATGCACATGGAAGATCATCTTTAGTCTCAGCATATTTGTCAACGAATTCGTCTTTGTGCAGGAACTCCGTCTGATATTTCAATCCCGAAATGAACTCTTTCCAGTCATCCTTCATACCAGTGGTATCATATGTGAGTCCACAAAGACTACAACCATAAGTGGATGGAGAAACGATCTTGTGTATATAATCTGAAGCCATGTTCAAGATGCCACTGTTTGCATTGTAAACAAAAACTATTTTTTTTGAAATGAAATCTTCCCATGTGTCTGTCATTTTAACGCACCTTATAGTAGGTTGCTTGTAGTGGTATTTATAGATACCCTGATTAAGAGGCAAAATAAATATGCATTCATAAAAAATTAAATCTTAAAAAATAAACAAGGGCCTTGAGAACCCTTTTTTAAATAAAAGAGAAACACGTTTAGTGGATTAGTAACAATCTATATAGTACCTTTTGAGTATATTATTCACAGGATATTAGTTGCAACCAATCGAATGCTAATAAGCATACATAGCCAGCAATTAAAGCCGAAGCTCTCTAGAACAGACTTTTAGAAAATTAAAGTGAATAAGTGAGATGGCAGCGATCCAGAGTTCCCGAAGACTCTCATACTTCAGTACAGTAAGGAACGCTGGCGGACTTATCTTCTGTGTTCGGGATGGGTACAGGAATTGCCCCGCCGCTGTGGCCGCCAAACTTGCTTATCTAACGTTAATGAAATGTAAAGCCAAGATCCGGATTCGAACCGGAATGGAATCGCTCTGCAGGCGATTGCGTAGCCGCTCCGCCATCTTGGCATTCGGTGAGTAAGCATTGAATGGAATAATTGTATTTATACTTTACCGATGCAGGTAGAAATACACATCAACCGAGCTATATCATTGACATGTGTGTAAACAAACGTAAAACTATTCTATTGATAATTACTAGTTAAAAAAGGTATTAATGTGAAAGTGAGATGGCAGCGATCCAGAGTTCCCGA
>Ga0206328_177_pt1 | contig 6578 bp, 4 predicted proteins | sample SalPonR1_A_D2_MG_FD_142664 | JGI IMG/M metagenome (GOLD analysis project Ga0206328, IMG submission 142664)
AGATGACAAACGGTTCGCAAGGTATGATACACAAAAGTGTCTTGGAACTGCATGTAAAAGGTGTGTTCGGATTTGCCCTGTGAATGCGATCACTTATGAGGACATTCAGATATTGGATTGATTACCTCACTTTTACTTTTTTATCATAATACTCAATAAAATTTTTTATAATATATACATACATGTATGTTTGCATCATTTTAACAATTATTTCAAAATTATATTAGTAGAAAAATAGAAAACGCAGTTCAAAATAAGTACTACCGACTAAAAGAATAAAGGAGCTAAAAGTACAAAAATAAATCATTACAGAGCCAACTAGCTAAATGGAAAATATGCAAGTAAACCCTGTATATGAAAGAATTGAAACTTATTTCTTGCTCAATATATAGAACAACATATCGCGGTTTAACTTACCTTCACGCTCCAGTTTAGTTACAATTTCCTCATCTGACAAGCCATCAGATTTCAGCTCTTTTATTTTGTCAAGTAGAGCAGGTGATACGCTGTAGTATTCATTTATGTCTTTTCTGTGCCCCCACACATCGCCTTCCACAAGTTTTATATTCTGCATTTCCATGAACATTTCGATGGACTTAGAAACTGTTCGCCTGTAGGAACTTGGAATCTGAATAACTTCAACCTTTGTACATGTCTGTACAAGGGAAAAGATATCCTTATTCGATGGCCTAAAAGCAAGATGTATCACCTTCTCATTTGGATTGAGATGGGGAATCTCTTCACGAGAACTTACGACTCTTATTTTCATTGAACTCCCTCATTTACAGTTCTACGGCTATTAGAACTTACTAAATAAGTGTACGCACTCACCTTTTAAATAATTGTCGATTTTAGACTCAAAAAAGAAGGAATGTTACTCTTTAAATCTCATACGCACAGAGTCTGCATGAGCCGCAAGCCCCTCTTTTTCAGCTATTGATATTACAGCATCTTTTAGAGTGCCAAGTCCATCCTTGCTTATTCTCTGTATGCTTGCAGTCTTAAGGAAGTGAAGAATATTGAGTCCTGAGTAGATCTTCGCATACCCTGCTGTTGGCAATACATGGTTAGTACCGGATGCATAATCCCCCACCGGAACAGGAGCATAATTCCCTACAAATATAGAACCTGCATTATCTATCTGTTCAAGAACCTCATCTGTATTTTCCACCATGATCTCAAGGTGTTCGGGAGCAAAGTCATTTGACAACTCGACACAAGCATCCATAGAATCAGCCACCAATATTGCAGCTTTTTTAAGGGAGGTCTCAACAATCTCTGACCTTAGTGTACTTACAGCCTGTTTATTCACTTCATTCTTTACATCCTCAGCAAGTTTTGCAGAGGTTGTCACCAGAACGGAAACAGCATTTGGATCATGCTCTGCCTGAGCTATGATGTCTGATGCTGCCATAGCTGCATCTGCAGAGTCATCGGCTATAATAAGCACTTCACTTGGACCTGCCGGGAAATCGATCTCAGCACGGTCACGTACCTGCATTTTTGCAACTGTGACAAATACATTACCTGGACCTACTATTTTTTCAACGCTCAAAACACTCTCAGTTCCATATGCCATTGCAACTATAGCCTGCACACCACCCACTTTATACACATGGTCTGCACCTGCAACCCTTGCTGCTGCAAGTGTAAGAGGATTTATCTTTCCATCGGAGCCTGGTGGCGTACACATAACAACATTCTTCACTCCTGCTACCTTTGCAGGAATAATGGTCATAAGTGCGGTTGAAGGATAAGATGCCCTTCCACCTGGAACATATGCACCAACACTTGAAAGGGGAGTTATTTTCTGACCCAGTTCAATACCAGGAGATAATTCCATGAACCAGAGCTTTTCAGGCATTTGAGCATGATGGAATTTGCGGATATTCTCTGCGGCAAATTCAAGATGCTTTAATAAAGATCCATCAATACTTTTTACAGCTTCATCTATCTCTTCACTGGATACTTCAATATCGGTTAACTGCGCACCGTCGAACTTATGGGTGTACTTTCTAATAGCATCATCCCCATTTTCTCTTACATCTTCAAGTATGGCAGCAACAGTTTCGCCTACATCTGCAAGCTCTCCACTACGGTCGATAAGGCCAGCCATTTCTTCATCGGTTAATTCAGATAAATTTTTGTAAAGCATGATAATCCCCGAAACTCATTTTCCTGAACTTTGATATTATAAATAGTAATAATAGATCAGATATTTTCTAGCGTGTCTGCACAAAGTATTCTTTCATTATATATAGGTGCTTCAAATAAGTTCTATTTCTCAAAATCACTGAAAGTACTCTGCTCATTCCCAAGCAGTGCACCCATGGTTTTGGAACTTACTTCATCTATATCACCAGGTATCTTCATATGGTGACCGATCTCTGCAAAGAGTTTAGAAGCTGTTTTTGAACCTATTAATTTAGCAATTACAACAACATCTGCCTTCTTAAGGTCATTTATAGTCTTAAAGCCTGCACTATACAATTTACGCGCACGCACACGGCCTATGTCGCGTATCATCACAAGCTCCATCAGATCCCTTTGTGCACCATAATGGATTCTTTTTTCCAGAATTAAAGCATCATCTTTAACTTCAAGTTGCAAAAGTCCTGCAAGTCTTGATGCTGCATGCATAAGCCATTCTGCAATATCTGCAAAGGCATGGATATCCCCTTCACCAACATTGAACTTTTTGCTGATATCATCCATGGATCTCTCACCGATCCATTCAAGCATTAGAAGAGCAGTTTTCACTTCGCCAAGGAACCATTCATATTCAGTGGCCTTGAACTGACTTGGTACTTCTACAAACTCATCAGCATGGGCCATTACAAAATCATTTATTATTTCGTAATCATTAGACCTCATGTAAAGTTGTCTCATGTCAGGTGTTTTACAAATGAGATGAATTAATGTAAGGTCAGTAGGCTCTTTAGCTTTTTTTAAGCCTTCAACGATTGTCGCACCTGAAAGCGGATCAATGTAAAGCATTGAAACCATTCTGCCAAATGATGTGGATAACAGATTCTCATCACCCTCCAGCATATCATGGTTTTTCAGAAATTCCAGACACTCATCGACAACTTCCATTATGCCCCATGTGTCATTCTGATGTGCAAAGAATGTGGCTTCAATAAATTCCATCAAGCCATCCCTTGTGGTGGCAAAACCATTCACAACGGTTGAAAGAATATGAGTACGCAAGGCATTCTCAGTACCAAGTTTGGACCAGATATCCTCGGCATCGGCCTCAATGTAATTCTCGAACAACGCTTCCATTTCATTATATGATTTTGCGATGAGCACAGACTCACCATAGGGATCGAGGTGCGGACGGCCTGCCCTCCCAGCCATTTGTTTGTATTCAAGAACAGGGATTGGCTGCATTCCATAGTTTGAATCGTAACGCTTGTAACTACGAATAATCACACGTCTTGCAGGCAAATTCAGACCGGCTGCAAGAGTTGGAGTACTGCATATAACTTTGATAAGATTGTCACGAAAACCTTTTTCCACCAATCTGCGATGAATGGAGTTCAGACCTGCGTGATGGAAAGCTGCACCATTTCTGATACATTGTGCCAGTACTTTTGATGCTTCAGATTCCGCGGCTTCCATTACCTCAGCAACTATGAAATCCAGAGCATCACGGGTTTTTTTATCAAGCTGATCGGCTATCGCCCTGCCTGCTCTTTTGGCAAAGCCCACACAGTTCTTACGGCTACTCTCAAATACAAGACACTGCCCACCATCCTGAATAATATCAAGCAGAATATTTGTTGCATCATCATTTGAAGATTCATTGATGAGCTGCTGAGAACCACGATAATTTATGTTCCCACCATAGAATACCCCTTCTTTCAGGCTGGTGGGTCTCCACTCACTAAGTACAAGTTTTGCCTTGAGCCAGTCTGCAACCTCATAGGCATTACCAACTGTTGCCGAAAGGGCTATAATCTGACATTTTTGATTGAGTTTTATCAATTTTGTAAGTGTAACCTCAAGGGTCGGACCACGGTGAGCAGAATCAAGTAAGTGAACCTCATCCACTACGATGCATGTGATATCTTCCATCCAGTTTGTACTATTACGAAGAAGAGAATCCGTTTTTTCAGATGTGGCAACGATAATGTCATTGAATCCCAGCCATTCATCCCTTGACTCGAAATCACCTGTTGAAATACCAGTTTTAACTCCACCATCTTTGATATATATGGACGAGAACTGCCTGAAACGGTCAAACTTCTCACTTGCCAGCGCTCTTAGAGGTACGATATAAAGAGCTTTTCCGCCTTGCGATATGGACTTGAGCATGGCAAGCTCTGCAAGAAGTGTCTTTCCTGATGCTGTGGGTATAGCAGCAAGAAGATTATTGCCACTGATGAGACCTTTTTCCATGGCTTCAGCCTGAGGCGGATAGAGTTCTTCAATCCCGGAGTTTTGATAGAATTGAATTACTTCTTCCGGAATGTCAAGAGAGCTTATTTTCATTGTTATGCAATCAAAAGGGTTGATAATATTAATAAAATTGTTCGGGCTCAGAAATGATAAGTCGGATTAAAAAACAAGAATGGCATGATACACATGCCATTAAATTATTGAAACATCTAATTAATCGTTACTTAGCTCGCCGCTGAAGTACTTGTCATAGGATGCCATATCGAAGTGACCATGACCACTAAGATTGAAGAGAATGGTCTTTTCTTCGCCAGTCTCCTTGCATTTGAGTGCTTCATCGATAGCAGATTTGATAGCATGTGCGGATTCTGGTGCAGGAGCAATACCCTCGCTGCGTGCAAATGCCACTGCTGCATCGAATACCTCAACCTGGTGGTATGATGTTGCTTCCATGATACCGTCTGATACAAGCTTACTGATGATCGGTGATACGCCGTGGTACCTGAGACCTCCTGCATGGATAGCTGGTGGTATGAATTCAGAACCTAGTGTGTACATCTTCAAAAGTGGAGTCTGCTGTGCCATGTCACCGAAGTCATACTTGAACTCACCTGATGTGAGGGTTGGGCATGCGGATGGCTCTACTGCAATGAACCTTGTATCTGTCTTGCCTGCAAGGTTATCTCTTATGTATGGGAGAGCGACACCAGCAAGGTTACTTCCGCCGCCACAACATCCGATAACTATGTCCGGATAGTCCTCTGTCTTATCAAATTGTGCCTGGGTCTCGAGACCTACAACGGTCTGGTGTAAACTGGTATGGTTTAACACACTTCCAAGTGCATACTTGGTATTGTCATTGAGCGCAGCTTCCTCGATTGCCTCACTGATTGCTATACCAAGACTGCCTGTTGTGTCTGGATACATTTCTCTGATCTTTCTTCCAAATTGTGTCTCGGTACTTGGAGATGGAATTACAGTTGCTCCCCAGAGATTGATAAGGGACTTACGGTATGGTTTCTGGTAGAAGCTTGAGCTTACCATGTAAACCTTACATTCCATGTCAAAATAATTACAGCAAAGTGATAATGAACTACCCCACTGGCCTGCACCGGTTTCTGTTGTGATCCTTTCGGTGCCTTCCTTCATATTATAGTATGCCTGCGCAATTGCAGTGTTAGGCTTGTGGCTTCCTGCAGGACTGACACTTTCATTCTTATAGTAGATCTTTGCAGGTGTCCCCAGAGCTTTCTCAAGTCTGTGTGCCCTGTACAGAGGGGATGGTCTCCACAATGCATATATTTCCAGGATATCTTTAGGAATATCGATATATTTCTCGCTGCTGATCTCCTGTTTGATAAGTTCCTTTGCAAAAATAGGCTCAAGGTCCTTTGGATCCATTGGTTCGTTGGTTGCCGGATTCAGTGGCGGCTCTACCTTTATGTCTGAAAGAATATTATACCACTGTGTTGGCATCTCATTCTCATCAAGTAATATTTTTGTCTGATCCATAATAATACCTCTGTATAAAAATCAAATTCAATAATGTAGGTTTTAGTACATTTAGGCTATATTTAATGCTTTTGATTTACGAAGATCATGCCAAACAATAGCATACAGTTGCGGTCTTTTAGAAAAAGAAGTACAATGAAGTTTTCATTGATACTTCCTGTAAGAAATTACTCCTGCAAAAGCAATACAGGCAGCCAGGAGAGTGAACGCCGGCATTGATGGAGATTCGGCATTTGATTGCTGATCGGATTCGGGCTTGGCAATTGGGCCATCGTAATACTCATCTGAAATCGTGACGTATGCGGCGGTGAATTCGCCTTGGACTATAACACTCCCCGTGCCAATATCATTAAATTGATATACCAAATTGAGGGGCATTCCTCCTCCAGACCACTCTTGCGTGGCCTTTAGTGTCCACTCATAAGAGATAGTTTTATTTTTTTCAAATATATCATCTGTATACTGCTCTAATTTTAAAGTTGGACCAGTGATGATCTCAAAACTTCCATCTGCTAATTCTGTTAATTTCAGGGATAAAATCCCCGAGCTAAAACAAGTTACATCAAATTTAATCGTAAAAGGTTCTCCAATCTTTACAAGAGGTTTTGGAGTTGATGCTCCCGGATACAAAACATCATTGTAATAAACATCAATTTCCATTG
>Ga0206328_178_pt1 | contig 6527 bp, 7 predicted proteins | sample SalPonR1_A_D2_MG_FD_142664 | JGI IMG/M metagenome (GOLD analysis project Ga0206328, IMG submission 142664)
CAGAAACTCCAGTCTGCTCTGCAACGAGCCTGATGTCATCGTCAGGAATCTCAAGTTCCCTGGCGACCTCTTCAGGAGTACCGACTACCTGATAGGTATCTACACCCTGAGAATTCATAATGGATACATTGGCATCATTGAACACGATATCCTTATCAGATGTCCTAATAATGACCTGTTCCACATCATTGACCTCAGTAATGTTGATGCCCATTTGCTTCATCATCTGCTTTACTTTTGCAGGGTTCATTCCCCTGCCACCCATTCCAGGAATCATTTAAACACCTATGTAAATACCGGAATTGTAAATATCAGATTGACCTAAGCACAATTAATTGCAGCCGCCGCCGCAGCCGCCACATGCATCTTCTGCTGCTGATGCGGAGTTGTCGATGATAAAGCCTTTGCCGCTTGGACCATCTACGTAATCAACAATTGCGGAAGAAAGTCCTTCTGCGTCGTTCTTGTTCATGACAAGTTTTATGCCACTTACTTCTTCTGTGACATCGTCTTCTTCACTGATCTCGTTGTCCAGGGACATTCCATACTGGACACCGCAACAGCTTGTTCCTGCTACGAAGATTCTAAGTGATTGATCCTGCTTCTCCTGTTCTTCAAGGAGTGCTTTAAGCTCAACTGCTGCTTTCTCAGTTATTTCTACCATGATTTATTCCTCTGTAAAGTGAAATTAATACTTCAAGATGACTAAAAGGGTCATCCTTTATATGAGTTTTTGATATATAAGTCGTTCGCATTGTTGCGAACATCATTGCGACCCTTTTGCAAGATTATTATACGAACTCCGCATCATCGTCAACAGGATTTTGAAGAAGCTCCGAATTGTAGGCGTTGATCTCTATTGAGCCCCTTGGACCCTTTATTTCCCATACCGGCACATAAACCAGAACTACACCCAGTTTAATGTCTTCCAGAGCAGGTTTGAATCTTTTATGCTCTGAAATGATCGCTTCACCCTGAGTATCATCAAAGCGCAGATCCTTTGTATGTTCGTCAACTATGCGCTCGATCAATTGATCTCTTGCCTCTTCCTCGGTTGTTATCGGGCGTTTGACCTCATAAACCACATTTGGAACTGCAATACTTTCGCGTACATCATCAATTATCAATTGCTCATCGACACCATTAAGAGCATTCATGCAACCTGATGCTGCTCCTGATATATCCACTATCTTGGAACGATATCTGTATTCAGTGTTAAGTGAATAATCATATCTCCAAAATGGCACCAGCTTTAGAACCGCATCTTTATAAGTGTAGATATGAGGCTTTGCTATGGAAATAGCATGCTCTTTTGTAAGCCTTACAGGTGCAGCTCTAATATTTAGAACAATACTATCCTGTACCAAAGCAGGCTCCTGAGCATTTACTGCCTCTGCTTGAGGAGCTACTGCCTGAAGCATTGGTTCCTGAACTTCTGGCTCCTGTATGATCTGCGGAGCAGAAGGTACATTATCCCGCGATATAATACCATTTGGCTCTGCCTTCTCAAAAACATGTGGCATAAATGAAGATGTCGATGCTTCATCTGAATTGCCGCCACCAAATATAGTATTAATAGCTTCCTGGGCAGCTGCATCTACTTTAGAAGTGGTACGTGGTGTTTGCAGAGTTTTTGCTCCAAATAAATCAAGGTCTGCTGCAGATCCCTCGATATCTGCAAGTACCGCTTTCCCGATCTGAAGCGCCATATCATCACGGTCCCATACACTAAGACCCATCTTTTCAGCCTCTTCTGCGATCCTGCTATCAATAGCTCCCGTTACAACATACAACCCATGACCTTCGGTCATTTGATCTGCAAAATTCCTTATTTCCACTATATCCGGATTGGAAGAGAATTTTATGAATGTCTTATCACCATTCCTCTCCGCTACGATATCGTGTTTATAAGAATCCGCCACTGAATAACCAGCTGATGTGAAAATATCCCTCAAAATTCGCACTAAATCCTGTTTCATGAAGATCTGTATCCTTTTTTGTGTAAAAACAAAATATGTTCCAATGAAATAAAAAGATGAGTAGTAGATATTGGAAGAACAATACCTACATTAAAGAACCCTTGTTGTGGTTTCCAGTTCAATTCCCTTGTTAGATACAACATAAGATATTGTTCTGTTGGGTATAAGCATTCCGCGCATCTTTCTTATCATGATGGTGCGTTCAAGCTCACTTCCCCTCTCTTTGATGCGGAATTCAACTACACCGTCGCATATATGCTTGAGAGTATTTTCCGTAATCGTGTCATGCATCCCGCTTGTCATAAGAACAAGCTGAATAGCTCCTGTAGCCTTACCTACAGATGAAATGATCTCTATAGCTTCAACTACATTATTCAGGTCATAAGCACGCAGGAAATATGAAATTGAGTCTATCACTCCACGATACTTTCCATCTCTTTTGTTAGTCACCGTACTCTTTAGCAAGGACATGGTGTCAATTCCCTTTTTAAGAAAATCCTTTGCAGACACATCACGAGTGAACTCTTTAGGAAGAACATTATAGAAACGTGGAGCATAGGCATCAACAAATACCAGACTTCCATTCTCTGTATATTTGCGGACATCCCACTTCATGTATTCCATATCCTGAACTATCTCACTGATCGGGTGCTCGGATGAAAAGTAGTAAACGTCCTCATTGTTAAGTAGACCACCATACACGAATTGTTGTGCAAACAAATCGGAATTTGCTCCGGGTTCTGCAAGTGCTAAAATTGTTGATCCTGGTGGAACTCCACCACCTAACTGTACATCCAGACCGGAGATCCCGGTTGTTACGCGATAACCGCCAGTGCCATCAAAACTGTAGTCCATGTTTATCCTCAAATAATTGAATGATGCTATTAAGTAAATTTAGTACACATATTATTTCGTTACAAATTATATTAATATAGAGGAATAATAGTGTTTTATAGTATAAATCAATTAGTGATTTCCATGATATATACTAATGAGCTGAAATATGACAATGGACTTATCCAGGCTATTGCACAGGACCGTAATAGTAAAGAAGTGCTCATGAGTGCCTACATGAATAAAGAGGCTCTGGACCTTACTATTGAAACCGGGATCGCACACTATTGGAGCAGAAGTCGCCAGAAACTCTGGAAAAAGGGCGAGAGTTCAGGCCACATCCAAAAAGTATTCGAGATACGTATTGATTGCGACAAGGATTCCATATTGCTTATGATAGAACAGGAGGGTGGCGCATGCCACAAAGGTTTTAGATCATGCTTCTATCGAACCATTGAGGGAGATGTTGTTGGCCAGAAAGTATTCGATCCTGAAGATGTGTATTGAAATGCTTAACATTTTTTGAACATACTCACTCTTTTTAATTCGTTTTTACGCTTAACTTTTAGTAAATAATTCGAATTTCTATAAATAGAAGCTGCTGCATATACTTAATTATGGAATCTGGAATAGGCAGTAGTCAAAGAATTGTTCCGGACACAAGTGCAGTGATAGACGGCATTCTTTCCGAAAAGATAGAGCGCGGGGATTTTGCTGATGCTGCGATACATGTACCGGAAGCAGTGGTAGCTGAACTTGAGGCGCAGGCTAACAGGGGCCTTGAGATAGGATTGAAAGGGCTCGAAGAGCTGCAAAAGTTGCAGGAAATGGCAGAAAGAGGCGAGATATACCTTGATTTTGTAGGGGAAAGACCAAGTTTTAACCAGATCAGGTTTGCCAGTGATGGGGCAATTGATGCACTCATACGCGAAAGTGCCATTGAAATGGACGCAACTTTCGTCACCGGTGACAGGGTACAATCCCTTGTTGCGAAAGCAAAAGGCCTGGATGTAGTACTGCTTAAAGCAGAAGAAGAAGAATTCGGACCTCTACTCGTCAATAAGTTTTTTGAAGCGGACATAATGTCAGTTCACCTGAAGAACGATGTAGTCCCAATGGCTAAAAGGGGTTCTATCGGAAATGTCCAGTACGTGAGTATAAGAGATGAGCCCTGCAGTTATGAAGAGATAAAGGCAATATCCAATGAACTGCTTGGAAGAGCACGCTCTGATAAGAATTCCTTCTTTGAGCTGGAATTCAATGGGGCATCGGTCCTGCAGATAAGGGATATGAGAATTGCCATCGCAAATCCTCCTTTTTCCGATGATATTGAAATTACAATCGTAAGACCAATTGCAAAGATGAAGTTCGAGGATTACCGCCTTAGTGATGTTCTCAAGGAGCGCATTGCAGCCCAGAGAGGTATACTTATTTCAGGCCCACCTGGCTCAGGAAAATCAACCTTTGCCTCGGGTATTGCGGGTTATTTGAACGATCTGGCGTTTGTGGTGAAGACCATGGAGTCCCCCCGTGACTTGCAGGTACCGCCTGAGATCACGCAGTACGCACCGCTTGAAGGGAACCTTGAGAACACAGCTGATGTTCTCTTGATGGTACGCCCGGACTATACTATCTATGATGAAGTGCGCAAGACCCGGGATTTTGAGATATTCGCGGACATGAGACTTGCCGGTGTGGGTATGATAGGTGTTGTACACGCCAATCGCGCAGTTGATGCCATCCAGAGGCTTATCGGCAGGGTGGAGCTGGGAGTTATCCCCCAGGTAGTGGATACGGTCATTTTCATTGACAAGGGAGAAGTTACCAAAGTACAGATACTTGAATTCACTGTGAAAGTGCCTTCAGGCATGACAGAGGCAGACCTTGCAAGACCGGTAATACTGATATCTGATTTTGAGACAGGAGCCGCTGAGTTCGAGATCTATACATATGGAGAGCAGATCGTGGTGATGCCTATTGGTGAAGAGGGTGAGAGGAAACCATCATGGGACCTTGCCGAGGGTAATGTGAAAAGCGTGATCAAGGATTACGCCAAGGGACCTGTGGAGGTAGAGATGACCTCAGACCACCGTGCAGTTGTAAAGGTGAAGGAAAAGGATCTGCCCCGGGTTATAGGAAAAGGTGGCAGAACTGTGGATGAGATCGAGAAGATGCTTGGCATACACATTGACGTGCGCAAGATGGAGGAAGGACAGGGCAGTCCCAAGAGCAAGGACGCAGTCTATGATATGCCGGAGCCCAGGGATGTGGGGTATGGAAGGCAGGAAGTTGGGATAGTCGATTTCCGACCCATCATCGAAAGAACGAAGCGCCATGTTATTCTCAATGTCCCGGAGCTTGCAAGCCGTGATGTGGAAGTTTTCGCAGGCAGCGAGTTCGTCTTTTCAGCAACTGTGAGCAAACATGGTGATGTGAAGATAAGGACAAAATCAGATGTTGCTAATATAATATTAAGTGCCATGGATAATGGTGACCCGGTCACTGTAAGATTGGATTAGGATTAAAAAAACCATCCGATCTAAATAAAAGAGAGCGTAAGGGACTTCCTTTCGCTTGTTTTTAAGAATGCGCACTTAAATATTGAGCTATGTGACTGGCGAATTCATCAAAGTCTTCCAGCCTGTCGGTTAAAAAAGTATAGAGTATGCCTGTGTCTATGTCTTCATATATGTGAACCAGAGCGTTTCTAAATCCTGCGGCAAGAGAAAGATCTTCTGCAAAGTCCTCAGGGATGATCCCTTTTCTTCCAAGGGTCAGGAAAACACTTCTATAATCTTCCGGGCGCTCAAATCCGTCCTTGGAAATTATTATTTCTCCAATATCGATAGCACATTCAATGGCAAGCTGAAAATTTCTTTCAACTGCGCTACGAAGTTCATAATTAGTATCTAGTTCATTGCTGCCAGCATCTACTGACTTTAGATATTTGACACACTTTTGCATGAAGTTCAATTTTCGAAGAATCTTTTCATCATCGCGCATTAAGCCAACCCCTTTTCCATAATTCTTTCAAGAAATATGCGGTTCATCAGATCCTCGTGATATTTCCGATCCAGATATCTTGACATGATATACTGCTCTACATCTGTTTTCAGATCATCATCTCTGGAAAGTACCAATACATTGGGTCGGATTATCTCAAATCTCAATACTGGAGAACTGTCATTGATGATCAGTAGGTCGACCTCATTAGTTTTAAGAAATGTAGTGAGTCGGGAGATCAGTTCAACACGCCTCTGAAATCTCTGGGTTTTTGTCAAACTCTCGGAGAGATAAACACCTACGTCAATATCACTTGTTGCAGTGGCTTTCCCCTCTGCCACAGAACCAAAGAGATATACAAGTTCCACATCGTGTTCCGAATTGAAGAATTCTCTAAGTGACGAGATGATTTGTTCTTTTTCGGATGGGGTAGTACTTATGTTCATGATATCGATGATAATCTAGTTTTTAAATTTTTGTATGTGTTTATAACTAATAAAGGTTAAGCAAGCCATCTTGAAACACAGATTATTTTAATATGCCATAATCACTGATGAATAGTTATGGAATACACAATAGTTCTTGAGGTGGCAGAGGAAGGTGGATTCACTGCACGCTGCCTAGAGCTTCCTGCCGCCATTAGTGAAGGCGATACTAAAGATGAGGCTATTGAGAAGATCAAAGAAGCTATTGAACTAGTGCTTGAAGTTA
>Ga0206328_180_pt1 | contig 6110 bp, 9 predicted proteins | sample SalPonR1_A_D2_MG_FD_142664 | JGI IMG/M metagenome (GOLD analysis project Ga0206328, IMG submission 142664)
TATGGCTGTATTTTCAGAAAAAGTTCCTTCTCTGATAGCTTTGTTAATTCTGGTGAAGTCCTGGTAGACTATCCTTCCAGCCCCAATATTGAGATGTCCTACTTCGGAATTTCCCATCTGTCCATCCGGAAGCCCTACGGCTTCACCGGAAGCTTTCAAAAGAGTGCATGGGTATTTCTCACAAAGCTCATCCAATACAGGAGTCTGTGCTGCAAGTATTGCATTTCCTTCAGTCTCCGCTGTATATCCCCAGCCATCTAGTATCATGAGTAACAATGGTCGTTTGGCTTGATTCATGAGCTCAAAATTGTTCTGATGGTTCATAAATACGTTGTATTATGAACTGGGGACAGCAGTTTCCCCGGTCAGTAATTTAAATTCCTTGATTACCATCACAAGTGTGAGCAAAAATGATAGGCTGTCTGATAGTGGAAATGCCATCCACACCCCATTCAGGTTGAAAAAGCGAGGCAGGATTATTACAAGAGGTACCAGGAATAATAACTGGCGACTCATGGCAAGTAAAAAAGAAGGTCGCGCTTTTCCAATAGCCTGGTAGAGTGATGTTCCAACTACCTGGAATCCTACCAGTGGAAGTGCCAGTATCATTATACGTGTTGCGTATTTGCCGGATGCGATCAGCTGCTGGTCACTTGTGAATATGTTGAATAATTGTTCCGGGAATACAAGGAGTATTAAGAATCCCAGAGTTGCCATGGCAGTAGTGATAAAAATTGAAAGTTTCACAGATTCTATAACCCTTGAAAAGTTCTTTGCACCATAGTTGAACCCGACTATTGGCTGTAACCCCTGCACTATTCCGTACATCGGCATGAATGTGAACATGAACAAACGGTTGGCAACTCCAAAAACTGCAATGGATACATCTCCTCCGCCGTAAGCCAGGAGTATATTGTTCAGGACTATCACCACAAGGCTGCTTGATGCATTTCTTGCAAGAGGTCCCATTCCTATTGAAACGCTCTCTTTGACAATATTCCATCTGGGTATGAGGTTCTTTGTATGAAATCGAAGACTTGAATTTCCGGATGCAAAGTACCATAGAAGAAATAATGCTCCTATTATCTGGGCAAGAACAGTTGCTACAGCTGCACCTTTCACTCCCATTCCAAATCCATACATATATATGGGCTCTATCACGAGTCCAAATTTATCTGCGAGAAAATTAAATTCGATATATCCTGATCTGAAAATGAATATTGGGTCTATCAATATGTTCACTATAGCAGATACCAGCATGGTATACATTGCGACCTTTGCATTTCCTTCTGCTCGAACGACGTTGTTCATTGCCAGTGCGAACATGAAAAATATCGAACCATAGAGTATTACCGTCAGGTATTCCGTTGCATATGGCAGAATTGTATCAGTTGCCCCGAATAATCGTAGTATGGGTGTGATGAATATGCTTCCGAATATGCAGATAAATGTGCTTGCTATCAGGACAAGGGATAGTACATTTCCCATGACATTCTCAGCTTTTTCAGAATTTCTTTCACCTAAGCTGCGTGAGATGATGGAGGCACCACCAATTCCAATTGCAAGTGCTATGGACATGACGATCATCATCACAGGAAAAGCAACTGCAATTCCTGCTATACCCTGAACACTGTTATCTCCAAGGGCCTGTCCCACAAAAACAGTATCAACTAGGTTGTAAAGGGCCATAACTAGCATTCCGATGGTGGCCGGTGCTGATAGTCTGAAAAGTAGCTTTCCGATGCTTTCATCGGCTAGTAGGCGACTCCGCTCGTGCAACTATGTTTTCCTCTTTCAGTTAAAATAACAAGTTATTTAGTTAAACTAGAGGCATCTATTTATCATTTTCTTAACCACTGCTGACTTGAAGTAGATGAAAAAAGTGAGCAATTCTCACTCTCTTATTATCCATTCATGAATTTTCCATGTGTGCCAGCATCAGGTTGAAATGCAATAGCAGATTGCTCTCAAATAAGAGTATATTGCAATCTCTTCTATCCCTTTTGTTTGCAAGAAGTACGGTGAATTCCAGATCTTTTTCCGCTTGAAGTCTAATCTTTCTGAAAGAATCTGAATCAGTCGATCTCTTGCCATTTACGGTCCTGAATATACCTACAGGATCCAGATACTTATTAACCCACATCGCTAGCTCTCTTTGATATTTTGGAGATAGCGGCATATTTCCAATCCTGTTTAGAGCATTTATTCTATTTTCCTGATAGTATGCGATCCATTCTGGCATATTTCAACCCCCTGAAATCTCATCCAAAATGCACAATATCTCTGAACTTAAACCCACAATTTAATAGGATCTCTTAATAGTAAAATCTGTATTATTTCTATATATCTTTTCTCTTGCGAATATATATTATTTTCAATGTGGACATTATTCACAGAATATGAGTTATTTATTTATGGAAATATCCCTGATTATTATAAGGGCACTGATATGCTCTTGATCATTTCATCTTTAAATGATCCTTTTTGATATTGGATATTCATGGGGTATTTGTGTGGCAGAAAAAGTAAAAAGAACAGAAAATGAATGGAAAGAAGCTTTGACAAAAGATCAGTTCATAGTCCTAAGACAAAAGGGCACGGAAGCTCCATTCACCGGGAAATATTACGATAATAAAGAGAATGGTATTTATTTTTGTGCAGCATGTGGGCAGGAGCTATTCAGTTCTGATTCAAAGTTTGATTCCGGAACTGGCTGGCCGAGCTTTACTGAACCGAACCAACAGGAGAATGTTGTTCTCAAAGAGGATAATAGTCATGGTATGAAAAGGACAGAGGTGCTTTGTAGCAGCTGTGGTGGCCATCTTGGCCATGTATTTGATGACGGTCCGGCGCCTACAGGTGAGCGTTTCTGTATGAATTCCATATCTCTGGATTTCAAGAAGAAAGAATGAGATAACTAAGGGGTGCTAAAAGGAAATGATAAGCATAAGCTCATAAAAAGTGAGGTTAAAAATCCTCATTTTAGTTTTACTTATCTTACAGTAACTGTAAGCACCATTTCTGGATAGTCTTTCACACTGAATGTGTATGTGCCGCTTTCTTCGAACATGTGATCAAACATGTTTCCGTATTTCATTTCCTGTTCTTCGAAAAGTCCATCATCACTGTTGAGGTAGTAGAAGCCTGTTTCTTTGTAGTTTCTCCATATTAGAACGTCCCCTCTGTTTATTTCAATTTCAGAAGGCTTCATAGCTCCAAACCATTCCATTCTGATGGCGTATTCTTCTCCTCTTACAACAGGATCGTTGTCAACTTCTTCTGTGCCAATATCGGCATCAGCAGTTTCTTCTGCACATCCACAGACCATGATTCCGGCAATTAATAAAATTGATAGTAATATCCATTTTTTTTGCATAAAGACCACCTATGATTCTCAGATTATCTGAATACTTTCCATTATAATTTTTTTATTAATAAATGCTTACATTTTTTTGTTGCAGTATTACGCAAAAAGTCTTTAAAAGCAGATGATGAATAAGAGGCATGGATATCTCACTAACTTTTCCTGTTTATCTTATGATAGTGAATATCGGTGCTTTTTCACTTATGGGTATCGATAAGAAAAAATCTATTAAAAAAGAGTATAGGATTCCTGAAAAAACTCTATTTGCATGGGCAATTGCCGGTGGAAGTGTGGGTTCAATTGTAGGTATGCAGCTCTTTCGCCATAAGACCAGGCATGCATCATTCAAGATCGGTATGCCTCTTATATTTGTGATACAGGCTTATCTTCTGGGCGATTATGTACTTTCAGTGATCTGAATTCTTTGAAAAAAGTGAGTTTGGGATCAGAATCCCAGTTTATCCATTTCTTCAAGTATTGCAGGGGTGAAGTCGGTAAAATTCTGTATGCCGCCAGTCCATGCTGCTATCATCATAGTGTCTTTGATCTCTTCAGCGGTTGCATCGAATTTCTTTAGCTTGTGGAGGATCTTTATAGCACTGTTTGTCTTGTTGTTGGAGCATGCTATGGCAAAGACCAGCAAATGCTTCTGCTTCTTTGAAAGTCCCCCTTCCCTGTCTGCCCAGACAGCACCGTAAAAACCTGCAAGGCCTGCTGCAAAGTCATCATCTATCTTTTTTGCATAACGAATGGACTTTGGCGCAAGCCCCTTGACATTCTTAACGTCTTTCATTTCTTCTGGCATAATTATCACAATTATACTTAGCTGGAAATGATTTAATGCTTTCTTTGAATCTGCGAAATCTAAAATCAAAAAAGATTCAGAAATTGGTTGGTATGAGGTGTGTGTAAAGGTTGGTTTGGTTGGGTTAGTGTTGGGATGGTATATTGAGAAAGAAACACACACCTCTAAACATGTTCACGCCGTTAAACTATAAAAACCTTGCAGTTTTGATCATGGGTTTACAAAGTCTTGAGACTACATGTGCGGTTAAGAAAGTCCTGTCATACGTAAGCATGTCCCTCTATCTCCTTTGATTGTTTAGTTCTCATTCCCCTGACAAGAGTCTTGTAGTATTTCATGATATCAGCTGTAAGCGATGAGCCAGTTTTCTGCAGTGATTTCTGGAAATGTTTCATGGAAACTCTGTCAGCTTCGATGTTCTCACGCAGGGCAAACCTTCCTGCTTTTTTTGTATATAGCTGCAATATCCGCAGCTACGAAACATCTTTACTTAAAGTTGGGCTATTTTTCAGTAGTTTTTTGAAGCTGCACTTGGTCTTTGCTGCATATTCCTCTATAGCACATCATTGAAAGGCGAGTTTCTTGCCTAAACCATAGATCCGTATCTTCAGAATGGTATGATCCAAGTCCAAAAAATACCTGCTACTATCGATACGATCAGACCTGCAATCCAGAATCTGAAGCTTGACCTCCAAGATATCTCTATTTCATTTTCCATGCATCCAACTCCTTAATTTGTAGTATCCGTATTTTTAATTTATTTATAAAAAGAAAACGGTAGCATTTGAAAGCCTGGTTTTCATGCATTATGCTCTAGGAAGTCTAAGCCAAGACGCTCAGACAAATTATATTTTTTTATGAAATACAGTAAACCAGAAAACATTCACTCATTGAATCAAGGCTCGAAAAGATAGAAAAACAGTTAGGAATCATTCAGGAATCAATGGCTGAAGATTTATTGGAAAAAGGTAGTCCCGGCCGGATTCGAACCAGTGTCTTCGGCTCCAAAGGACTCGCAAACTCTCGTTTTTGCTCTGAAAATCTCCTGTATGATGAGGTCAGAGATGACTTTAAAAACTGGCTATTGCGTCGAATGAGCGAGGCTACTGCTAAGTGCTATGTATCTTATCTGGATAGGCATTTAAGCGACTCAAAGATTGAGGGTATTGATGATTTACTAAACATATCAGCGGGTATTGATAGTGGGTGGAATTGGTATGCAAAATCAGTTCGCAATCTCATTAATTACTACTGGGAAAACCGTTTAATCTCTAAGGAATGGGGCATAGAATTAAAAGAGACGCTAAAGCTTAAAAAAATTGGTACAGATACCTATGTTCCTAGTGATGGAGTAGTTCAATCGATGTTGTTAAAATGCAACAATCCTGACATGCAGCTTCTCATGCAACTAGTATATTTCAGTGGAATTCGAGTCACAGAAGCAGTAAAAATCCTGAATGAATTTGATCCAAAAAGGATGCATCAGGATGGTGATGTAACTTATTATGATATCGACTGGGAACGCGGCACTAAAAAAGCATTCAAGGCCTTCAAGAACTTTGTCGATTCAGGAGAATTAGATGTTGAATTACTCATCGCCTATAAAGAAGCATTGTATAAAGCCAATTATTTGCTAGATGTATATCTTGACGAAAAACGAAAACGAGGAAAATATACATACAAGACAGTACCGCAAGCAAATAGAGAACCAGCAAAAGAAAGTATTATTCATGCAAAGCATTTTTACACGCAGATAGCAACTTTTTTAAAGGGAGTCTAGTTCACAGGCGACATGGTTGTAACGCACACACGAAGTAAACGAAAGCCAAGCGGCGGACGATACACAAATACAAACCCTAAACGACAGCATGCTATCGGACGAAACCCGAGCATGACAAAGATCGAAGAAGAAACACGAGTACGAACAAACCGATCAAAAGG
>Ga0206328_181_pt1 | contig 5933 bp, 5 predicted proteins | sample SalPonR1_A_D2_MG_FD_142664 | JGI IMG/M metagenome (GOLD analysis project Ga0206328, IMG submission 142664)
AATAGGTGATATGATGACATATGAACCCGTGTCTTTGACACAACTAACTGGAAACCTGACAGCATACTACTTTTTACAAGGCCTCGGTGCTTTATTCATTATGGTTGTTGTGGGTCTAATTACATATAGAGTTTATAAATGGATTTTCATAGAACTTGAAAAGCTATCTGAAAGGTCAGACGCAAAAACATACTACTGGTCAAACGTTTATGCACTCAAAACCGGAATGATAAAAAAGATTGCAGATGAAAAAGAAGTCAACCTTATATTTCCACCCGAGAACATTAAAAATATGACTATTGATGATGCATATAATGAAATGCTTGGGGATGTGCAGAATGATATGAAGAAATGAATAAACGTATAATTATTATTATTTTTTCTATTTTTTACATACTTATATTATTCTATCTGGTATGGTCATTCGGTGCATCAGTTCAGATTATGTAATAGAAAGTTGTATATTATATAAACGCATTATATCTTAATATGGACTTTATAATGAGGATGTTATCATGAATTGGCGGGTGTTAATTGGTGTTTTTTTGGTATTGATGGTTGCTGTTTTGTGTATGGGAACGGCAAGTGCTGATTATTACGATGGTTTCAATAATAGCTTTGAGCTTGGGAGTACTATGACAGCCAATCTAGTAGCGAATTTCACAAGTACAGCATCCGAAGTAGAGTTATTCCCTTCTGAAAAATGGACAGTAGAAGGGGTGACTAATCAAACGGATACACGATGGAAAACAGTGTATGCTAGATTCAACTCGACAAATTCAAGTAGTCAGCAATATTGGGGTATAAGTTTATACAATTCGTCAGATACCGATAATCATTATAGTTTATATAGAAATGGTTTTTCTAATTATGATAGATATAATGATGCGACTCACTCGTATCTATCTGGTTCTGATAATGGTAACGATATTTATATTTACATAATCTCTCAGAATGATACTCATATCAACTCATATGCGTCATTTAATGATGGTGATACCTTCACGTTGTTAAATTCTACTCCTTCTACTGCTGTGTTTGATGTGGGTGGTGTATTTTATTCAAATTCACCATCTACCATATATTATGAAACATGTACATATGACTATATGTTTTTAGGTAATGATGAGTGGAACGGTACAGTTTACGATAATGATGAACCATCCATACCCGGCACAACAATTGAAAAGCACTACACCCCGTTAAATTATACTACAGCAGACTCTGAAGCATGGGTGGCTGGTACAACTGTGTATTTTGGTGGTGGAACATATACAGGCGAATATATCCATATAACAAATTCTGGAACAGAAGACAATCCGATTATCATTACAAATGAATCGGGAGAAGAACCGGTTTTTGATAATAGAGGGCAAAATATCAGTTATAATATTCAAATAATGTATGATGGTAGTTTTGATGGATACGATTGGGTTTATGTATCTAATTTGAAATTGTTAGGCACTAGTACAGGAGTTAAGACAAGAAATAACAATAATATATACATTGATAATATGTGGGTACAAAACACAACAGGCACTGCATATGACCTGACAGATGGTGTCGATATTAAATTAACAAATAGCACTGCTTTTGATAATGGGTGGAATACTGTACAGGTTGCTGCTATATGGAGAGACTCATATAATGTCCTGGTTTCCGAATGCAATTTCTCGGAAAACACTGGTCACAATCTCATTGATCTAATGCAAAACGAAGCAGGTAAATATGTAAAAGATGTTATAATTGATAATAATTTATTGAGTGGAAAAAATTCAGTTGTTGGGTGTGATGGGGTATTCACACATTGTGATGATATCGGGTATTTCTTTTCTAATATAAGCATAACAAACAATACATTCATAGACGGACTAAATTCTGCGGTGTATTTCGGTCAATTTGAAAATAGTGTGATTTCAGGAAATTTGATATCGGCACCCTCGGTATATGGTATTATTTCAACATCAACCGGATTAAATACACCTAGAAACATTACAATTCAGAATAATAGAGTAATTGATTACGTGGGTGGTTCATTAGATTCAAGGCTATATTTATCAGAAATGGAAAACACCGATATAATAGATAATGAATTTGAAGTTATCCGGTTGCGTGATGGAAACGTAACCATAGATGAATCGAAAATTGATTTCATTTTCAATTTAGAATCAACAGATACTCAAATTGTAAAATCATCGTCTGGGAAATTGTTTTCTGTGGACGGTGAAAATGTAATATATGATTCAGATGGCGGAGAAATTTTAGTTGCTGGTGATGCAGATTTTATATTTCACTGGAATAACAACTATACATTAGTACCAACATCATCTGTAACAGTTACGAATGTATCTGATACAGGATGTACGGTGACGTTAGCATCTGCTGAAAATGTTACATTTGGAGAAGTCGAAACAGGTAACACAATTACATTTGGATTGTCATCCGGTAGTACTGATATCATGTTTTCATCACTTGATTTTACATCGGATGGTGTGCAAATCTTATCATTCGCACCAATTGACTTAACACCAACAACTACAAACGGAACACCACAAACATTCACACTCAATCTTGTTTCAACTGGAAACGTTACAACATATTTGGACAATGTATCCGTACAGTTCAACGAAAGTGTAACGTCTGCATCATACACCAACACAAATGCTTCTGCAGGCGTTCACAATGTCACTGCATCGGCAAATTATGGGAGTACAGAGGTTAGCCAGACATGGACATGGACAGTTACGGAAGAACCGGTTGCATCACCAACCGAAGATACAAGTAGAACAGAAGGAGCAGAAACAGCACTCGCAATGGTTGGTGTTCTTCTTGTTATTCTAGTTGCTACTGCTATTATAGGGTCATTAGTTGGTATTATTACCGGTGTGCTCGATGTTCAGTCGTCTGTTGTTATAATATTCACTTTCCTAGTAGTCGCAGTGTTAGGATACATCGGATTATCAGTGTTAAGTGGTATATCAGGAGCACTAAACCTATGATGAACGATAAAGGAGATACAAACATAATAGCTGCAATATTGCTGATACCTATAACCCTATCAGCATTATTGATTTTTATTTATGCATTTGCACCTGCAATAGATGCAGTACTTGGTTTGTGGGAGCTGATGCCAGCAGATAACAGTTTTTACACTGAATCAATACACAACAATGTTATATTTTCATTTACATCGTGGCATTTGTATGTGATTATTGTGGGTGCAATGTCGTTTGTATATTTAGCCGTGAACATATATAAAAAACAAAGGATGCAACAGAGGGGAGATTATGAACAATATTATGAACAATGATCGTGCTTCATCTGCTGCATGGGGAATAACTTTATTCCTTTTGATGTTAGCAGTTGCGGTCATCTCTTTTGTTGTTATTGGCCCTGCTATAGACGGTATTAATGATGCATTTGACGATGATTATAAAAACGAATACATGTCAGAAACTGGCATAAGTACAGCAGACACAATTTATAACATGTATGGATATATAATATTAGTTGTAATGATGTTAGGACTTGCATATGTAATTGTAACGGCTATAAGAAGCGATAAACCAGGAGGGTTTTAAGTATGGTTCAGAGAACAGCTGGTGGAATAAGGTATGATACAAATGTAAGAAGCGGCGGGGGTAGTTCATCATCCTCATCTGGCAGCAGTGGTTCAGGTAGTGAAAAACTTGCAGCATTCAAAGAACGTGCGGCAGCTAGAGCAAGTCCTGGCGAAACACCAGAACAGTATCGTAAGAGAGTAACAAGTCCAACACAACCACGTCCAGTTAATACACCATCACAATCACAAACACCAAGTACGGATGTTTCTCCGATGGCTAGGGCTGGAATACAACCCACACAACAACAGCAGAGTGTAATCCAAACACCTGCTGGATTCATTGATATTCAGCGTAGATATTCACCACAATCTGGCATCACTGCGGCAGATGTTACCCAAAGGGGGCAAGCTGCAAGAGCCGATGCAATGCAGAAGGTAAAAGAACAAGAGTACATTGCTGCACAACAAGGTTATGAAGCCACTCAGGGCATACAGTTGTCACCCGTTAGTCAAAAAGCATATGATGTCACACAGTCCGCGTCTGAAAAACTAAGAACACGCGGTACTGAATTGAAGCAGTCGGGTTCTTATGTCGGTGGATATGGTTTAACATCTGTTGGAAATGTTGTAGAAATGGCAGGTATGATACCAGGTGGAGTAGAAACAATAGCAAAAAGACCAGATGTGATTAAACCCGCTTTAGTTACCGGTGCTATTAGTGTACCCGTTAGTACAGCCACGCAAATAAAAGAAGATCCCGCACAGCTTGTGAGTGATTTGGCGGTATTCTCTGCATTGGGATATAGTGCGGGAAAGGTTGGTGGGTTTGTAAAAACCAAAACACCAAAGATAACAAGAACCACAACACCACAAGAGTTCTTAGTGCGTACCGAATTACCAACCGCACCAAAAGCAACCACCGAAGCACCCAAGTTCACACAACTTGAATATATTAATCAGGTCACCGGTAAAGGCAAAGTATTTACTGAAATGAAAGAACCATCTGTTATTCCCAGACCAAAGGCAGAAACAACAGTTGATGTGTTGATCGGGAAACAAACACGGCCAGGATATCAGGAAGTGTTCTTTAGAGCATCCGCAGAGGAAGCAGCTAAGTTTGCTAAAACATATGAAGGAAACATCCGGCAGGTCAGGACACCTCAAGGGAGTGCAATTGAATTTACACCAACTGGCAAAAGAACCATTCAGGAAGGCGGTATTAAGCCCACAGAGCAGCGTATCGGCACGTTAGAACCTGAACTGATAGGAGAATCCGGCTTAAAAACATCTAAAAAGTTTGAATTACCTTTTAGACTTGAAAAGAGAGTACAGGCTGAACCGGGTAAGATTAGTTTAAGTCCTGCTGAAAGGATGGTTAAGGCTGCAGATGTATTTGAAACGTTTGGAAAGGCAGAACCCGATCCTTTGCAGCTAACCACCCGTGCAACAAAAACAAAGTTTGCTGAGTTTATGAGGGAAGAATCTGCACAACTACTTAGACAGCGTGGTACAACACAACAGGAAATATTTGCAACACGTTATAAACCACCCATAAGAAAAGAAGTTCCACTACAAAAATACGAAATAAAACCAACCACATCACGCAGACCAACGACATTTAAAGAACCAACAACACAATCACCCTTTAAATCACAATTCGAACAAATACTTAAACGCAGTCAGGAAATGGATATTAAAGCAGTTAAAACGCCTAAGCCAGCTAAAGCACAAATGCCAGTGTTCGCACTTGGAATAGCACCAAATGTCAGAGCGCAGCCATCTACATTGCCATATAATGGAATAAAGCAGATGACAGGAAGCATATTGTCTGTACCGCCATCCGTTGACACAAAACGGATATATGACACAGTGCCTATTACAAAACCGGTAACTAAAACAGACACATCAACTGAATCAATCCAAACTACTAAACCGATCACAAAACCACCGAGTAAAAAATCTACATCGTTTGAATATGATTTCATCCCACCGGTTTTAGAAACAGTGTCATTTGGTAAAAAGAAATTCAAATCTACTAAAAAGGTTACTAAAAAATCAAAAGGTAAGTTTAAAGATATCGTGAATCCCGTCGCAGAATGGGAATCTTTCGCAAAGGGGTTAATGAAATGAAAATCAATAATATACTGATACTTTCGCTTGTTTTTGTTTTATTATCTGCTGTGACAAATGGCTTTGAAATAATACAATCATTTTTTGATTTTGCCATTTTTTACGGTATATTGTTTATAATAGATGAAACATATGATTGTGTAAAGGGGGTGTTGGTATCGTCAAAATAAAAACAATTATATTAATATCACTGTTATTAATATCACCGATGGCAGCAAGTGCAAGTGATTTTGATATAGTC
>Ga0206328_183_pt1 | contig 5179 bp, 15 predicted proteins | sample SalPonR1_A_D2_MG_FD_142664 | JGI IMG/M metagenome (GOLD analysis project Ga0206328, IMG submission 142664)
ACCGTTGTAACTGAAATGAAGCCAGTTGAAGTATAACTGGTTTTTTCTTTCTTTTTTGGTAAGTTATTTATATTATGTGTAAGTAATTGTTTTTAGGTGATTATAATGAGACCATCTTTACCAGTAGGTAAAAAATTACTACGCAGAAGTGACGGGAAAGTATTTTACATTCATGCAGTGAGCAAAGCACATGTAAAAAAGTCACCGCACTATATGTATACCATTCGACAACATGGGAAAAAACCACAGCCTATGCCTATAATGGACGATATTCTTTCAAGACTGTATAAACCAGTTGCTAAATAATAATTATGTGGAACCTCTCCACTTAAAAAAATAGAGTTATGGTGTTCTCTTTCAAAAACACCTTTTAATTAAAAACCGTCTTTTACCTTTAATCTCAACCTTACGGATTATTACTTTTTTCTTTTTTTTTGTCTTCTAACTGTGTTATGTTTCCCACCGTGCAGTTCTCTGCGGTAAAACTGCGGAAAACTTTTGAAGTGTATGCAGTTATCTATTACTTTCATTGTTCTTCCTCTAAATCATCTATCTTTAGTTGAAAAATTCCAATCCATAAACATATAATAACAAACCACCCAACCATTCCAAGTATGTATATGTTTTGTTGCTCTTGTGTTAGATACCCCCAATTAAAATACATACCAAGTGATTCAGTATATTTATAATAAAGAACGGTTAAAACTCCATGAAATAAACATGCCGCTTTGAATCCCATTTAATCACTTCTGTGTATTTTGCGCAATATGTAAAATGCTGTTACATTTGCACATGTGTTTATTATAAAAATACCAAATGTTATTAAAAACAACAAAGTCAAATCAACATGTATTAACATTAAACCACCTGTCTTTTACAATTACAACAGTACACCCTCGCATCATCTATTATATAAGTGACATAAATATAAAAATGTCTACTGTTGCAATGTTCGCATAAAAGACCATCTTCTATTTTATTATTGATATGTTTTGCTCTATTCATATCAAATGTTGTATCTTCTTTTAGTTTTTCTGCGTTAAGTCTGTTGCTACCCTTGTATAGTTTCATTGTTCCCCTCTCCACAATACGTCTATTCTATCTTCTTCATAACTTACACATGCAGTTGATAAAAAGTTGTGAATTACTTTCCTATGCGTGAATATATACTCCCACGGTTGCATGTTAGACGGGTTGTCTCCAAATTTGTCATATATCTCTAATTCAATTTCATGTTCAATTGCTTCGCTTTCGTATTCAAATTTACGATTGTCTGATGTTACGTACATTGTAAACTCTCTTTTCTTTATCATCGTTTAACATCTCCTAATTAAAAACCGTCTTTTACCTTTAATCTCAACCTTACGGATTATTACTTTTCTCTTTTTGTAATGTTTATTTGTCATTGTACTCCCTAGCCCATCTGATAAGCCTTGCTACATCATCCGTGCTGCAATTGTGCCTTATTCCATCTTCGTATATGTGTTCAGGCATTAATGAAAAATCGTCTTTGCCTTTGATTTTACTAGGTTTAGTTATTCTAACTTCTGCATATTGTTTGTTGTTTGATGGTATAACGCTTATAGTCACATTGTTGTTAAATGTCATTGCAAACCCTTCGTTCGGTCTGCTTCTAAAAGGCGTAGGATTCATTAAACATCCCTCTCAACCAATACCAATCCTTCCTGCATCCGTGTTCGCTCACATTCCATATGATCATCTTTCAATGCACAATCATCACATGCTGTGTATAGTGTTTTATTTGGTCTACTGCAACCGGTGTGGTTAGTCATTTCTTCACCGCCTTGACATCATGAATAATCAACTCGTCTTTTTCAATTGCTTCTAAAGATTCTACTCTTATGTTTCCATTGTATGTCATGTTAATTAATCATTATTTGTTTCTTAATACTGCCAATGCTGCTTCTTCATACGATTCTAATTTTATTATAGTATCATGAACCATCTGGGCAATTGATTTTTCAGTATCTTCTTTCAAATCATACATTTTGTTCCAGTGTTCATCAAATTGGTTATTAATGGTATCAATACTTTCTTCGATTTCAGCTAGTTCTCTGTGTATTTTTAATAAATCCATTTGTATATTCTCAATATCGTCTTTTTCATTTAATATTTCTTCTTTGATTAGTTTTTTAATATATTCTTTTATCATTGTTTTAACTTCCTCTTAATTAATCCTCATCTTATCATGTATGAACTTCATGCATATTTCAGGCGTGATTTTTGCGTAAAAGTTCGCAGTTGTCTGCACATTGCTATGTCCTAAGAACTTTGATATAAATTCAATTGCAACACCATTATTCAACATATCAACAGCTATTCCATGTCTATACAAATGTGGGTGTACATTGCGTGTTATACCTGCCTGTTCTCCGTACTCAGCAATGAACATGTTTACCTGTCTACGCTTAATATGTTCCTGTGTGGTTACATCTGCGTTTATGTCTTTGAATTTGGTAAACAGATACCCTTTGATATTCCACTTTTGTACATAGTTGTGAAATGCCAGGATAAATGTTTCTTCCAGCATAACTATGTGTTTTTTTGATGTCTTGCTAACGTCAAATGTTATACATCCTTTGTATGTGTCAATGTTACCAACTCTGAACTGGCATACATCGCTTACTCTTGCGCCGGTGTTCCATAGGCACAATAGGAAAAAGTAATTTCTTTCCATTATGTACTGATTGTATGCACTTGCTTTTTTGGTGTTGTAGACTTCTACACATGCTTGTAGTATCTTTTCATGTTCTTCTCTGGTTATGTGCTCTTTTTGATCTAGAAGCATCATATCGCGGGAGTTGTTGTATGGTGTTATTTTGTTCATTTGTTTTCCTTGTCATATTCTCTAAGTGCGTCTAAAAAAGCTTTTTTGTGTAATGATATATAATAATCCCGAATTGAAAACCATATATCCTGAATTAAAACGAATGTAACCACAGTACTCAACAATGCAACTAATACAATAATTACAGTGCCTATTATTCCAATGAAATCCATTCCAGTGCCATATGCATAATTTGTTGTTGTGTTGTACATCATATTAATCAACCATTGTGTTTAATATAATACACACTACGTCATAATGTGTTATAAACATTTCGAACTGTGCACTTTAGATAACTATAAATAGCATATAATCATTCATTAACATAGATTATGGCGTGTTAAAATGCACATTTTAATAGAAATGTGTAATTTATAAAAATTGGAGAAATGATAAGATGAGCAAATTGACAGAGTTACAAAAAGATTTACAGTTTATGAACGAATATATTAAAGCACAAATTAAAAGACACGAAGATTTACTTAATGCAGATCCAGATGATAAATGCATTAAATCCAGCTTAGTAACTTTGTATGGTATTGAAAGTGTATATCATAGAACATATTTAGATATAAATAAAGGAAGTGATAAAGGAAGTGATAGAAAATGGTAATGTGTTTAAAATGTTTGACAGAGAGTAAAAAAACAACCGTTGTAAACGGGGTGATTGTACCGAACAAAATGCCTGAATTTGCAGGTATGCCATTTTTTTTATGCCCCCGGTGTTCAGAAAAATATAATTTAGTGGAATATGAGTGGAATGATTCACTATCAAGTGGTGAAAACATGTTAAGACGTTTAGACATGTTCATAGGATTACAGAAGAAAGTGAAGATATGAACGAAAACATGAATAAAATCATATTTACATTGACATGTGTAGGATTTGTAGTGTTATTCATGTGTATTTACATCATGATTACAAATTTTAAACTTTAACATATAGAGGTAGACGGTTGAAAAGTATAAGAAACACATAGCAAGGTGAAAACAAAATGAATATCACAAAAAGAGACATAATTGGAATGATATACTACTCTATTTTTTTAGTCAGTTGTGCTTTTGTGTATAAATGGCTAGTTCCAATAAATGAACTGTGTGCGGTTTATTATTTGGTAGGTTGGTCGTTTTGTTTTGTCAGTATGGGTGTTTTTTTTTGGTTAAATGTATTAACTGTTAAATTATTGAAGGTATGACACGATAACGATAAAAACAATAGGTAAAAATATGAAAAAATCAACAATACTTGAAACTAAATTGGCTAAATGTGAATATCTAATACACTACTATAAGAACGAAAAGGACAGATTAGAAAAAGAATTAGGTGAACTTGTGGAAGGTGAATAAAATGTATACAATTACAGAGCGTATAAAAAATGCAGAGAGAGAACATGGCATGGTTATCATGGAAATTAACCGTCTACGTAGAAAGAAACTGCAATTGGAAGATACAATTGAAGAGCTGAAAAGACATAAATAAGAAAAACCACATATAGAGAGAGTGATTATATATGAATGATAATTATCCACAAAAACGATTGACCGAACTTGATAATCAGCGTGCAGACTTGTTCAAACAAATCAAATACCTTGAACAGAAAATCAAGGATTGCAGAGCAGAAATTGATATAATTGATATTCGTTATGCTGATGCGGAAGAGTTTGCAAGGGAATGGCCCAAAACACCTGGTCCGCTGCAGTGTGTACCTGCACCAAGCACAAAAATCAAAGAAACATCTGATACCGAAGAAAAACGAATACATATCAAGGAAACATCTAAACCAGAAGGCATATCAACTCCGGTGAACACACCAAATGTTATTGGTGACAGAACATCGATGGTATACTTCTTACAGAAAAAGAATGAACATGGTATGCCAGATAATCGTAACCGGTTAGTCATATCGACTATGGAACTTGATAACTTTGTAGCACAAATCAAGAAACGTGGTAAGGTCCACTTTGATGACACCGATGGTATTAACGTTATGAAGTATAGTATTCTCGTAGCGTTTCTTGATGATTCTCGCACTGACTACGCAAACGTCAAGTACACGGCAATCGGCAACAATGGTAATTTGAATGTGAAGAAATATCTAGTTTGGGATGAATCTTAAACATCCCTTTATTTTTGCTTATACTAAGCCCATATGTCCTTTCTAAGCGCATTAAATATCAAAGCAATTGTATTATATGCATTGAAAATAGTAAAAATAGATAATTAGTGCCCGTGAACACAGAACACAAAAGCAAACATCATTTCAGGAGAGTTTTTGTCCACGGGTATTTATGTATGGTTGTAGTTTCCGCCAATACAGTATTGGTTTTTATT
>Ga0206328_113_pt1 | contig 5044 bp, 7 predicted proteins | sample SalPonR1_A_D2_MG_FD_142664 | JGI IMG/M metagenome (GOLD analysis project Ga0206328, IMG submission 142664)
CCCAGAGACAATAGATGGCTGTAAAAAAATCGTTCAAGAACATGATCATCATGAACTATACAAAGTACTGGGTGCTCTTAATAAAGGCGTAGGTAAAAAAAATATAGATATAATTGATGACAAGAAGAACAATATGTCAGAAATTTTAGACAATATTTGGAATGATAGCAATAAAATAAAAAGGAAATCCGATGGAATTAGATATGCGGTTCCACTAAGTGTTGGTCTAATCGGAGGACTAGCCGAAGGTATGCCAGGTTTAGGAATAATGGCAGGATTGGGTCTTTCGGCTTGTGATACAATATGGGGCATACAAAGTGGCTCAGCAAGTGAGAAGATAGCTAAATATGTTAGTCCAAATCATTTAGTTTCAATATATGATTTTAAAAACAAGCATTCTTTGGAGGGTTGAACAATGTTTGTCTTTTAAGTAGTTGATCTTAACCTCTTCACAGCCTTAGTATTCAAATTCAAATCTCCTGTTTCCCTTATCCTTTTCTGCATATCCCACAATGTAGTCTTTGGAACACTTAGTGCTTTAGCTTCAGATACATTTATGTTGAGTATTTTCTGCATGATCTCTTGTTTGTTGACAAACTCCTGAGCCTTCTTCACATCAACAGCCTTTTCATCAATATTATTGGCTTCCTTCCCAATATAAACAATAGAATCGACCCCAACATGTTTTCTCTCAAGACTCCTATTTCCCTCTCAAATTTAGATTAAATATGATTGGCATACTCTATTATTGTACCATACTAACCAGTTTTTCTTATCGCAGAGATAGCAATAAATAAGATATATGAATATGTTATTTTGATTAAGGGGAATTGCTGATGGAAAGAATTTTGTATGGATTATTGATCTTGATCGTGGGAATCTTGATTGGTTCTAGTGGTGATACTTTATCATGTGGCCCTGTGCCCGTGGAAGGTTTACTTATTGTTGAAGGCAGTTCATGGAGCGGTTCTTCAGATGCAAATCATTCTATTCATCTTTATAACTATGAATTTGATCTCTACAATAGCGGGCAAGAAAATATATATGTAACAGAGGTTGAGCCTGTACTAGCCGAAAGTCGATTAATCATTTCTTCACAGGATTCAGTTTCTCGTCAGATCAACAGCAATGTTGCAGCAGGCTCTTATATTACAATTAATGGCAGTATTGAATTGTCTACTGAAAATATGTCAAAAGAAGAGATTTTAGATATTCAACCTATAGTATTTGTGAACGTTTCTTCAACACAGACAATACCATATTTTATCCATGAAACATAAAAGAAGTCTATTCTTATTTTTTATCAAACACTTTAAAAAAAGCATATATTCCTTTCTAATCTTTTTCATGTGTATAAGGTGTTGATGATTACTCTTGTGATAGGCGTTTCCTTTACAGGTGATCATAATGCAGTTTCTTTGCAAGTAGAGTTCTGATGGCGTGATATATAATGGAAAGTTAAAACCAGCACTTTATAAGTTGTTATTATGTAATTATAGTTACTTATAAGTAAATATAATTTCAATTAATAATTTATAGTATACAAAGTGAGTGATAATACATGTCAGGAATAGCCACAACAATACCCACCACAAAGGTGGTGAGGGATAGACTGAAAAGCTATGGTAAAAAAGGAGAGACATATAGCGATATTCTTACAAAGATGATGGATGCAATCGATAAAGAAGAATTTATGGATCGCATGTACAGACGTTTGGATGAAAAAGATCAGTTTGTTTCTCTCGATGAAATATAAAGAGAGATAAATATGAACTACAGAGTATGTTTACACAAACACGCTGTAAAGTTTATGAGTGTACAAGACGCAGAGACAAAAAACAGGCTCAAAGGAGGACTTGGGAAACTAAAAATCGATCCTTTGGGAAGTGATGTTAAAAAATTAAAAGGCACTAAAGGAAAACAAGACTTGTATCGTCTCCGAATTGGAGATCATCGAGTTATTTTTTCAATTGAAGATGATATTGTGTACTTACTTGAAATAATTCCACGCGAACATGGATACAAGTGGCTGTGATGCTTTTTGTACTTATATTTGGAATTTAGAAACTTAATCTCGAGGTTCAAAATTCTAAAATATAATCAGTAACTATGTTTCCTATAATAATTTATATCATTAATTACATAATAGAAATTGGTCACAAGGGAGTAGGCTGTACAATGAAGTAAATTCTGGATGGGTTAACCCCTAATTCCTAAATGAACTACATTAATGCGTAGCTGTAATGAAACTAAATTCAGGACGGATTGATACCCGATTCTGGGCCTAACATCATTAACTTGCAGCTGCAATGGATAAAGTAAGGACGGATTAACCTTCGATCCCAAACCAAACTTCATTAGCGCATGGCTGAAATGAAATAAAGTAAGGGCAAAATAAACCTCGGTTCATACCTTGTGACTACCTTTCTATCTATTTTTTGAAATATTGCTGCAAGTTCAGATCATATCTCTTGGTTGCTTGTGTTCAGGAAGTGCAGGCAAGGACATCGTATTTATAAGAATTGGACTCTCAACTTCTTTTGCACGTTCAAGCAGAAGCTCTTTACCTTTTTGGCTTACTGCAAATAAAGGAACAGCAGTTCCAACCTGTGCAAGTGGCTTGATAACATCTCTTATAGGCTTTGATGCACAACCTGTGATGATATCGACATAATCTATGAGTTCGAGTGAATCTTCTCTGCTAAGTCCTGTGGTATGTGCAGCGATTATTGTGAGGTCCAGTTCAAGTTTAGCTTCAAGGTCACGAAGTTCCTTTGATGTATCCGGGTCAATAGCAGAAACTGCAATCCTTCTGTAGCCAAGCTGAGCTGCTTTCTCCACACCAGCTACAGGATCGATAATTGCTGCAGCAGGTTCCAGGATAACTCCCCCTCTTTCAGTGATCCCGTTGATAATACCATCAATAGGCTCAGTCTCCACAAGTCCTGACATTCTGGCCCCCATTCCCTGAACCAGTATTGGATTATTGGTGATGACAGTACCTGCACCTTCACAGACAGTTACTGTTGTATCAAGAAGATCTTTTCGAAGACCGGTCATCATAACTTCCGATGCTCCAAATCCAACAAAGACTTCATGTTCCAGTATCCTATCGTCTGTGAACATGCCGAAATCCTTAATCCGAAATTCCATATTTTCTCTGACTGCATCTTTTGTAACTTGTTTTATTCCACGCATTTTGTCAAATAAAGGACACCAATCGATCTGAGGTTCTCCGACTTCTACCACTTTACCGTCTTCTACAACAACTCTTGTCTTTCCTAAAAGTTCCATTACATGAGGCATATTTTCCACCTTTTATGATTATCTTTTATGTGATTTTTAAAGTATGGTTCAATTACTATTATCCATCATTTCCGATGCATTCATATGCATAATTTCTACCAATCTCAGAATATCTTTCCTTTGGTCCGAATCAAGTTTTGATAAGAGATTCTCTTCCCATTTCGTAAATATTCTCATCATTTCAGGTTCTGTTTCTTTTCCTTTCTTTGTCAGAAAAATACGATATGAGCGTCTGTCGTTCCCATCAATTTCCCTTGAAACATAACCTTCGTCAACTAATCTTTTTATAGTTCTTGTGATCGTGGTCTTATCCACTTTTATTGTCTGAGCCAGTAATCCCTGGTTGATACCATCCATCTTGTAGAGTGGCATTAAGATACGAAGTTGTGCGCCTCCAAAACAGTAGGGTTCCAGCTCTTTGTCAAAATATCTGCGGGCATATCTGTCAAGATATGAAATGTGCTTTCCAACGAATTCAGTATACACAGTCGATGCCTTCTTTTTAGTAAATGATTCAAACTCTATTAGTTGTATGTACAACTAATATAGTTATAGGCACAAATATATCCATAAAGGTGACGGTAAATATAGAAACATATTGTACTAGGGGAGATGTACTTAATGTCTAAAAATATGAAGGTATAATCATCATATTATGGAAAAGAGTGGGTAATAATGGATATTTCAATTCGTCTGGAAAATAAGAATGACTATAAAGCTGTAGAACACATTACAAGAGAAGTATTCTGGGATGTATATAAACCAGGATGTGATGAACATTTTGTACTGCATAAAATAAGAAAAGTACCTGCATTTGTAAAAGAATTGGATTTTGTTGCATGTGATAAGGATACTATCGTCGGTAATATTATCTATTCAAGAGCTAAGGTCCTAAATGAAGAAAATGAGGAATTTGAAGTTCTATGTATGGGTCCATCTACAGTATTACCATCATATCAAAAGCAAGGTATTGGTGCTTTATTAATGAAGTATTCAATCGAAAAAGCAAATAACTTGGGATATAAGGGGATTATAATTTTTGGAAATCCTGACTATTATCATCTTTTTGGTTTTGTCAGTGCTAAAGACTATAATATTCAGACATCCTGGGGTGATGATCTTGATGAATTCATGGCATTGGAACTTTATCATGGTAGCTTGAGGGATATTTCAGGAAAATTTTATGAGGACGAGGTTTTTAAAATAGAAAATGATGAGCTTGAGGATTTTGAAAAACAATTTCCATTCAAAGAAAAGCATGTTACGGACACTCAATTAAAATTATAAATAAAGAAGTAACGCCATGAATAAATCATTTGAGAAGTTCATGGCAATTATGATATATCCCAAAAGCCAGATATGACTATATCAAAACATTTGATTTCATTGCTTCTTATCAAATAGTATCAACTTGCCTTGAAAGAGCTATTTTCTACTAAGGTCTATATAATATATTGTCGAATAATGCAGGACTAAAATTTCATTCACTCAAATAAATTCCACCAAAAATAACCATTTGTAACGAGTTCCTCTCATTGTCCATTTGAAGTATTTTACAGGCCAATATGCTTAATACAGTCATTTTTCTTCCTCTCCTTTTAAGCATAGATGTTAAAAATATATAGTTATAGGTCGGGCAAATATACAAGATACATTCTAATATACCAGGTTTAAGTCTAATATTTATTGTACATGACCTGTTCATTCACTTTTTCTGGAACATCCATTGGCAATGCAA